>Ga0210003_1000202_pt1 | contig 52843 bp, 42 predicted proteins | sample LantaG_FD_182804 | JGI IMG/M metagenome (GOLD analysis project Ga0210003, IMG submission 182804) | Deep subsurface microbial communities from Baltic Sea to uncover new lineages of life (NeLLi) - Landsort_02402 metaG (SPAdes) (version 2) | ecosystem: Environmental > Aquatic > Marine > Oceanic >... | reverse complement strand
ATGCAAACGCCGGCGAAAGCCTGAAAAGGACAGCTAAACTTTTGAGAGGATCGAGGGGAAGTATAGAGTATATGCTTTACAATTACCCTTGTATAAACCGTGTTTGTTTAATTTTGTGTGCCCTGACCTGCATGTGCGGCTGGCTTGGGTGTGCTCGGCATAACTACAAGAAAGAAGCCGACGAACAGGTCTATAATATCATCGACCGAAAATGGGACGAGGATTTCGGCACCAAAAATAACTACAAGATCAGCGACACTGTGCCATCACCCAACGACATTCAAGTTGAGAAAGAGGTTACTTCCTTTGGCGTCCTGACCCTGCCGCAGGCGGTTGCACTGGCGACCGCACAAAATCACGAATATCAAACGCAGAAAGAAGCTCTTTACATCATGGCTCTGGATTTGAGACTGACACGTCACGATTTTGAATACCAATTTTTCGGCGGGGCAAGCGGCGGATATAACGCGGACCGCAATAAAGCGCCAATAGGAAATGATGAGGTAGTAGGGGCTGAAGCCAACATCGGTTTTAACCGGCTGCTGGCGGGAGGCACAAGAATCAGCACTGAACTTGCCGCCGCCTGGGTCGACGTGCTTACCGGTAATCTACGAAGTGGTCTGGCTTCAATCTTAAGCGCAACTGTAACTCAGCCTTTGATGCGAGGCAGCGACCGAAAAGTAGTGCTGGAAAATCTCACACAAGCCGAACGCGACACTCTCTATCAGGTACGTTCATTCAACCGGTTTCGTAAAACGTTCGTTGTTTCGGTGATTAGCCAGTACTATCAAATCCTGCAGAAATACGATGCAGCTGAGAATGCCAGGAAAAATTATATTACCCTGGCATGGCTCTACGAACGTGTGGAGAAATTAACCAACGTAGGCCGTGTGCCGTTACTTGAGCTTGAACAGATTCGACAGGAAAAATTGCAGGCCTCGAATATTTATTCCGTAGCGGAAAAAGAATATCAGCAGGCACTTGACGAGTTCAAGATAACCCTCGGTTTGACCACAACCGCTGAGCTCCTATTAGACGAAAAGGAATTCGAAGCAATGAGGACCGTGCAAATGGTCGAACCAGATTTTACCGAAGACAAGGTAATTGAGGCCGCACTGCTTCAGCGTCTCGACCTGATTAATAGTGTTGATTCCATTATCGATGCCCAGCGTAAAGTTTATGTCGCTGCCGATGGTTTCCGTGCCGATGCAAATCTGATTGGTACCGCCGGCGTTACTTCATCCAATCGAGCCGACCGTGGGGCACTCGGCTGGATGAGAGAAGAATACGGACTTGGCATCGAACTTAACCTGCCGCTGGACCGTGTGCCCGAACAGAACGTTTACCGCAAAGCTCTGATAACTTTAAATCAGAGGCAACGAGAGTATGAGCTTGCAGCCGATATGGTGGCATTGGAGGTACGCCAGGCCCATCGTGATCTCACGGAAGCAGCCGAACGCTATAAGGTTTTATTGGAAGCTCTTAAATTAGCTCAACAAAGATTTAACAACACATTCCTGCTGCTCCAACACAGCAAGGCAAGCAGCCGCCGTGTGCTCCAGGCACAAAGCGACCTGCTCAATGCTCAGGACGATGCCGGACAAGCCCTTTTGGATTACACGATTGCAACCTTGAATTTCTATCGTGACACCGGAGCGATCCAGGTGCTTCCGGACGGAATGTGGAAACTCTAAGTTAGTTTTCCGGTACAGATTTACCTTTTTCCCGCCAGACCAGTAACATTTTCCTTTTTCACTTTACAAAATAGAATATGACTTCAGATTTTTTTCTTCAGTACGAGCCTGTAGGGGTGATGCTTAGGATATTTGTTAACAAACTGATATACAAAGGTCCATCGGAGCCGAGCTTAGTCTACGGAAGATGAATTTTAGTGGATTTTCTCGGATTTTTACCTTATTGTGTACGAATTAACGGTTTTTTACATTAACAAGGAGTACAAGCAATAGATGTGTTCTAACAAGGGATTTTATAGAGCAGACGAGATTGAGAAGAAGTGGCAGCGGTTCTGGGAAGAATCCAGGATTTTCAAAGCGCAGGATTGCGACGATTCAAGGCTAAAATATTACGTGCTGGATATGTTTCCCTACCCGAGCGGCAATGGCCTGCACGTCGGCCATCCGGAAGGTTATACCGCGAGCGATATTGTCGCCCGGTACAAACGGATGAAAGGCTTCAATGTACTGCATCCGTTCGGCTGGGATGCGTTCGGTCTTCCGGCCGAGCAGCACGCAATTAAGACCGGCACCAACCCCAATGACACTACACAAACAAATATAGCCAACATGCGCCGTCAGACAAAATCGCTGGGATTCAGCTATGACTGGCAGCGTGAAATTGCCACGATCGATCCGAAGTACTACAAATGGACGCAGTGGATATTTCTGAAACTCTTTAACAGTTACTTTGACGAAGCCGAGCAGAAAGCCAGGCCCATCGAGCAGCTTCCCATCCCGGAGGGACTGAACGAAAAAGACAGACAGCAATTCATAGATGAGAACCGCCTGGCTTATGAAGCGGAAGCTGCTGTTAACTGGTGTCCTGAACTCGGAACGGTTCTGGCCAATGAGGAGGTGATAGGGGGGCTGAGCGAGCGAGGCGGGCACCCGGTTATTCGGAAGCCGATGCGCCAGTGGATGCTGCGGATTACAAAATACGCGGAAAGATTGCTGGACGACTTGGTAGAGGTTGACTGGACGGAATCGATAAAAAAATTGCAGAAGGATTGGATAGGCAAGAGTATTGGAGCTGATGTCGATTTCAAGGTCGACGGTTTCGATGAAAGCATTCGTGTCTTCACGACACGCCCCGATACATTATTCGGCGCGACATATATGGTTATGGCTCCTGAGCATCCGCTCGTGGATAAGATTGCAGGCGAGGAAAGAAAGGACGCCGTTCAGAAATATCGAGAAGAGGCCTCGCGGAAAAGCGATCTGGATCGTACGGATCTAGCCAAAGATAAAACGGGCGAACCTATCGGCGCTTACGCCATCAACCCTGTGAATAACGAGAAGATTCCAATATGGATAAGCGATTATGTTCTAATCAGCTATGGAACCGGTGCGATCATGGCCGTTCCGGCTCATGATGAGCGTGACTTCGAGTTTGCGACGAAATTCAATCTGCCTATCATCCCGGTTGTTGAGCCGCCGGACAGCGAACAGGCCGAGTTGGTCGCTCAGAGCAAGCTCTGCTTCGCCGGCGACGGCAGGGCGATTAACAGCGGGCGGTTCGACGGTTTGAGCACGTCGGATTTCAAGGAGCAGATTACGAACTGGCTCGAAGAGCAGAACCTGGGCAAAAAATCTGTCAACTATAAGCTGCGCGACTGGCTCTTCAGCAGACAGCGTTACTGGGGTGAACCGTTTCCGATTCTGCATACCCAAAACGATCAAGTCATCGCGCTTTCGCAGCAGGATTTGCCGCTGAAACTGCCGTTGGTAGATGACTATAAACCAACAGGAACAGGTGAGCCGCCTTTAGCCAATGTCGTTGATTGGGTGAATGTAACGCTGGCCGACGGCACGAAGGCAAAACGTGAAACAAATACAATGCCTCAATGGGCGGGCAGTTGCTGGTATTACCTGAGGTACCTTGATCCTGATAACGATCAGCAGGGCTGGGACCCGGAAAAGGAGAAGTACTGGATGCCTGTCGATTTGTATATCGGAGGGGCCGAGCATGCCGTGCTGCACCTGCTCTACTCCCGATTCTGGCACAAGCTTCTCTATGACCTTGGCTACGTCAGCACGAAAGAGCCGTTCAAGAAGCTCATCAATCAGGGAATGATTTTGGGCGAAGACGGCCTGAAGATGAGCAAGTCCCGCGGCAACGTCGTCAATCCCGACAAGGTAATCGCCGATTATGGTGCCGATTCAACGCGCCTTTACGAAATGTTCATGGGTCCCCTGGAGGCCATCAAGCCCTGGAACATGCAGGGGGTCGAAGGCGTGCACCGGTTCCTGCAGAAGCTCTGGCGAGCTGTTATAGACAGGGACACCGGCGAGTTGGATAAGGCGGTACAACAAGCCCGGGCGGATGAGGCGACACTTCGCCTGCTGAATCAAACAATCAAAAAAGTCAGTGACGATATAGAGAGTTTCGGCTTTAACACAGCGATTAGTGCGATGATGATTCTCGTAAATCACCTCGGCAGGCAAACCGTCAGGCCCAAAGCCGTCATTGAGAAGCTTGTTCTTATCCTTGCCCCGTTTGCGCCTCATATTGCCGAAGAGCTATGGGAGATGCTGGGCCATACCGAAAGCCTCGTTTATGAGCCATGGCCCGAATACGACAAGGAGCTTATTAAAGAAAAAGAAATCGAACTGGCGGTGCAGGTCATGGGCAAGATAAAGGACCGAATCGTCGTATCAGCCGACGCGGATGAAGCTCAGATAAAACAGAAGGCTCTGAGCTGCGAGAAGGTCATTGACGCGCTGGCCGGCAAAGAGCCCAGGAAGATTATCGTTATAAAATCCCGATTGGTGAATATAGTCACATAAATCGGACATGGTAACTTCGTTTGGCGAGAAAGGAGATATGTGTATGCGCTTATTCAATTTTCTTAAAGTTGTACGAATGTCGACTTATACAGCGATAGTGTCAGTACTTATATTATGTTCTCCTGTAATCTCCTTCTGCGCTGAGACCGACAAACCGGCAAAGTCGAGTCCGGCAGATATTGCCCTGCGTGCTGCGGCCGACGGCAAGATTGCCTATAAGCTGACAACTCCGGATGAATTGAAGGCTTTGATTGGTCCCGCCGAAAACGAAGCTGTCAGAAACGATGGCGGCATGGAAATTGTTGAACTTAAGTATCCCGATGTTCAGGCCACGTTCGGTAGGATGAGGCGCTATTCCACTCCATCAACCCTTCTCTGGATAAGTGTGAAAGGTAAGGGATTAGATATTGGCCAAGAGCGACAGATTGTCCTGTGGAACCGGGATGACCTCGGAAAGTTCGATGCCTTCTGGGGATTTGCGAATGTGTCGCTGGCAAAACTCGACTTGAGAGAACATCTACAGCTACTGGAGACGATGCCTTTCGACAGTCAGACCGTGTGGCCTGAAACCGACAAAATGCCAAAGGGATTCGATCCGACTGCTTTGATTGAAGATGGGAAAAATCCCGGACTTGGCGTTCGGGCATTACATAAGCAGGGCGTCGACGGCCGGGGCGTGGGCATCGCAATCATCGACCAGCCTTTGTTGAAGGACCATGTTGAGTATGCCGACCGTATTGTGCAATATGAAGCGATAGATGTGCAGGGCGTCCCCGTACAAATGCACGGGCCACCCGTGTCCAGTATTGCCGTTGGGAAAACGTGCGGAGTCGCACCGGGAGCCTCGCTCCATTACTTTGCCGTGCCGATGTGGAAGCGAGACAACCAACCTTACTGTGATATTATCGACAAGCTGATCAAGATCAACGAAGATCCAAAAACTATTCAGCGAGTTCGAGTTGTAAGCATCTCAACAGGAATGTTCTCCCAGCAGGCTAATTTCGAACGCTGGCAGGAGGCTTTGAAGAAAGCCGATCAAAACGGCATTCTGGTCGTAACATGTGCGCAGGATTCGATTCTTTATGGAATGCTCGCGCGAATTCCCGGTAAAGATCCGGATGACCCGGCCAGCTATCGGAGCGGAATATATGGTGTCCGGCCCGGCGCCGTTCTGGTCCCTACGAGCAATCGAACGACGGCCAGCCATACAGGCAGTGACGTTTATACGTATTGGCGAGAGGCGGGGATGAGCTGGGCGACGCCTTACCTGGCGGGACTTGCTGTTTTGGCTTACCAGGTCAATCCGGAAATCGAACCGGAAACGATTGTTACACTGTGGCACAAGACGTCCATGCAGACGAAAGTCGGTGCCGTCGTTCAGCCGGAGAATTTCATTAAAGCCGTCAGGAATACCCAACATAAGTAACAACAGATAATAGATAGATAGAATTAATGTACGTTGAAATCGAAGTAAAGCTCAAGGTTAACTCGCTGCTGGAAGTAGAGCAGAAACTGGCTGAACTCGGCGCAGAGTTTCTGGCAGAGCAGTTACAGACGGATTATCTTTTTGACGATTCAAACGCTGCGCTGATCACAACCGATCGATGTCTTCGATTACGCAGGCAGTCGGTCGCCGGCAGCGAAAGATTTTTTTTGACTTACAAAGGCGCCAAAGAAAAAAGCAACTTCAAAAAGAGACAGGAGATTGAGATTGAAGTCATAGAGGCGGAATCCACAAAAAAACTGCTCTCCGCACTGGGCTATAAAATAATCCTGGTCATTGAGAAAAAGCGTCGCCTCTGGAAACTTGGCGGATGCTCCGTCGCTTTGGACCAGCTACCATTATTAGGCGCTTTTGTGGAAATAGAAGGGCCGGATGATGAAACAATCGCCGATGTACAACAGAGGCTGGGGCTTGCATACTTACCGCACATCGCTAAAAGTTACGCCCAGTTGACAAAGGAAGAACGCGACCGAAGTAACGATTAGTTTAGAGCAGGTGAATGGATTCACGGGACAAAAAATTCGAAATATGAAACCGGACGATGGCTACATTACTTATATCATAAATCCCAAAGCCGGCGCCACCAGCAGCAAGCGAACGGGACGCCAGTTCGAGAAATACCTGATCAAAAGGGGGTTCAAGGTTAAAACCTGTTTGACCAGGTCTCTCGACCATGCATGTGAATTGGCTACCAATGCGGCGAATGATAACGACTGTTCGATGGTAGTCGGTATAGGCGGGGACGGCACGCTTAGAGAGATCGCTCACGGTCTTGAAGGCAGCAACAAGACTCTGCTGATTATACCGCACGGGACGGAAAATCTGCTTGCTAACGAACTGGGCTTTGACGAGAAACTGAAAACCATCATAAGAACGTTCGAAGCGGGATACGTTCGGCCTCTTGATTTGGGAAATGCAAACGGCAAGTGTTTTACTTCTATTGCCGGCTTCGGATTCGACGGCGAAGTCGTCAAACGGGTCAGCGAACAGCGAGCCGGACACATCGATCACTTCGATTACTTCTGGCCGATCTGGAGAACATTCTGGGAATATAAATTCGAGAAGATGAAAGTCGAAGTGGATGGAGAAGAGATCTTCGATGGTCGAGGCCTGGTTTTTGTCGGGAACATTTCGAGATACGCCGTGGGTCTACAGATACTGCGATATGCAGATTTTTCCGATGGCTTGTTAGATGTATGCGTTTACAAATGTGCCTCTCAACTTCACCTGGCAAAACACTCGCTGATGACGGTTCTGAAACACCATGCCAATAGGCGTGATGTCATCTATCGGCAGGGCAAAAATATTTCCGTACGTTCCAGCAGCACCCGTATCAGGACTGAAATAGACGGTGACCCCGGCCCGGCCCTGCCGGTACAAATCAGTGTAATACCACATGCAGTGAATTGTATAGTGCCGGAAGGCGCCAAGCCTGCAGGTATAAGAACAAGAATTATCCGGGCAATAGGATAAAAATAAATTGTGTCTTATTCTTCAAAATAGACACTCTGATTTTTAATTGAAGGAAATAATCGGATGAACTTCAGAATCGGTGAAGTTGAGGTCGGCCTGGATGCACCTTTATTCCTAATGGCCGGTCCCTGCGTGATCGAAAGCAAAACCTCCTGTATCAACATTGCAAACCTGCTTCGAGAGATTGGTCAGAAAACTGGAGTGGGAATAATCTTTAAGGCCAGTTTCGATAAGGCCAATCGCTCAAGCTTGCGCAGCTTTCGCGGACCCGGTCTTCAGAAGGGACTGGGAATTCTTGCTGAGGTACGTCGCCGGACTAACCTTCCCGTTATGACCGATGTGCACGAACCGGCTCAGGCTGCATTGGTTGGCGAGGTCGTCGACTGTCTGCAGATCCCCGCTTTTCTATGCAGGCAAACCGATCTTCTATGCGCCTGTGCACGAACAGGCAAGCCCGTCAATGTCAAGAAGGGCCAGTTTCTCTCTCCTGGTGAGATGAAAAATGTGGTCGAAAAAATTCGTGCCTGCAAGAATAAAAAAATAATGCTTACCGAACGCGGCACGTTTTTCGGCTATAATCGTCTTGTTAATGATATGACCGCAATTGATAGTATGAAAAAGCTGGGCTGTCCTGTCATCTTCGATGCCACACACAGCACACAGCAGCCAGGTGGGCTCGGCAACGCCAGTGCAGGCCGGCGGGAAATGGCGCCGATACTTGCCAAAGCAGCAATTGCCGCCGGCGCAAACGGACTTTTTATTGAAGTCCATACTGAGCCGGAAAAGGCAAAATCGGATGCCGCCTGTATTATGCCAATAAGCTGGATTGAAGATTTGCTTACAGTTTGCAAGCAAATATTTGAGATTATAAACGGAAAAAAAAGTGACTGAGAAAAAAAATTATTTGTATGGTCCGGTGCCTTCACGAAGGCTGGGGCTAAGCTGCGGTATTGATATCGCACCCTTGAAAGCCTGCACGCTGGATTGCATTTATTGTCAGCTCGGAAAAACGGCTCAGACAACAATCGAACGAAAAGACTATATACCTATCGAACCGGTTCTGGCCGAGCTAAAAGAGGCATTAGCGGAAGGCATGGAAGCCGACTATATCACAATCGCAGGTTCCGGTGAGCCGACACTTAATTCGCGGCTCGGTGAACTTATAGACGGCATAAAGAAGCTTACTAATATTCCTATCGCAATATTAACCAACGGCACGCTACTTTCCAGAGCAGATGTGCGGGCGGACTGCTCAAAGGCGGATGTCGTAATGCCTTCATTGGATGCCGGTGATGAGCAGACCTTTCAAAGAATCAATCGCCCAAACAACGTTATTAGCATTAAAAACCTTATTTATGGATTGTGTACATTTAGAAATGAATTTGCCGGCCAGATATGGCTGGAGGTGTTTTTCGTCGAAGGGATAAATACAGGCATTGAGCAAATTACCAGAATCAAAGAGGCAATCGAACTAATCAATCCCGACAAAGTCCACCTAAATACAGCCGTGCGACCTACGGCTGATCCAAATATCGCAAGATTAAGCGTCGAAAAGCTGCAGGAGATAGCAGACCGGCTGGGGACCAAGTGCGAGGTCGTGGCTGATTTTTCTCAGGCCAGCAGCGGCATACTCAATGAAAGTAAATCCGAAGATATGTTGGAATCTCATTCTGTCATAAACCGCAAAGCAGAAGCCCTGTTATCAATGCTAAAACGCAGGCCTTGCTCGCTAAACGACATATGTGCCGGCCTGGGCATCAACCCTAATGAAGCGGTAAAACATATCAGTGACCTTCAACGTCAGGGAATTATTCAGTCTGAAGAAAAAGAAGGAATAGTCTTTTTCAAAGCTTTGTCCTGAGCTAAAGCTCTGAATGACTACAACGTGACAATATTTCTCTAAATTTATTCTTAATCTCCCCATATTCACATTCAATTTGTAAAGCCTGAACTCTTATTGGCCGATAAAAGACTTGTGGTGTTTTTCAAAGTGTCGGTTTTATCACGCTTGCTTAAAAAAAAAGAAATTTAATCTTTAGTAAGCTGAAATTAGACCGATAAATAATATAGGTCGTTACGGCAGGATGTAACCGAAGAAGCAACGATCGTTAGTACATGTTTTGGTCGTAATGAAAAGAATGAAACGACAACTGGTTTTGAACAAAGGCGCGGAGAAGTTTATTTTTCGTTACGAGAACGGCAGGGAAGATGAACTTCTCGATGTACTGATTGAGCAGGCAAAAGATAAACGCACAGATTTCGATTGGTTCGATGCCGCCGTACTGAGCTTCAAATTGACTCAGTCACTTATCGGCCAGGCCGACGAACTCTTAAGTGAAAAAACAAATGTCCAGATTCAAAAGAACGAATGCAAGTAAAACTGTTTGTAGCAGGTTAAAAGAAACTCAGAGATAACTAAATAGAGATAGGTAGATTATGGAAGAAAGTACAATTATCCACAAGTTTTTAGATTACCTGACATTCGAAAGACGATTCTCCGAGCACACAGCCAAGTGTTATGGCGCCGATCTATCACAATATAGCGAGTTTCTAAAGGGTGCATCTGAGAGCGACCACACAGACTCCGAACTGATATCTTCATCTCATCACGAAGGCGAACCGGGGACTGCCGTGGCAACTCAGGTCGATCTTAAAGTCGACCAGTTACTTCTTACGGCACAGATAGACTCCGTCAGATCATATTTGAGTCTTCTAAATGAGAAGCAGTATTCTAAAGCGACCATAGCCCGCAAACTTGCTACGCTGCGAAGTTTCTATAAATTTCTTGTCAAAAGAAACTACATCAGTTCCAACCCGGTAGTATCGATCAGAACGCCAAAGCAGGAAAAGAAACTGCCTCGATTCCTTGAATACGAAGAGGTAAAACTGCTGCTCAGTACTCCCCCGGTAAACACATGGCTTGGCGCAAGAGACAGTGCCATTCTGGAAACTCTTTACAGCACCGGAATAAGGGTCAGTGAACTTGTAGCATTAAACATGGAAGACATAGACTTCCTCGGTGAAGTCGTACATGTCAGAGGCAAAGGCAAAAAAGAAAGAATCGCGCCTATCGGATCATCTGCCCTGCAGGTTATCCAGCATTACATGGAGTACCGGAACAAACGGGCGCAAAGCAACGGCAACTTTGACTCAAAAGTTTTGTTCGTGAATAAGCACGGCCGAAGACTCAGCACACGCAGTGTTCGCCGTAAGATGGACAAGTATCTTAAGATGTCCGGATTGGATCCTGAAATCAGCCCGCACACTCTGCGGCACAGCTTTGCAACTCACATGCTAAATAAAGGCGCCGATCTGAGAAGCGTCCAGGAGTTGCTCGGACATCAGTCATTGTCAACGACCCAGATTTATACGCACCTTACAACAAAAAGACTTAAAGAGGTCTATGACAACGCTCATCCCAGAAATAACGGGCACGACAGTGACGAGCCACAATAGTCGGCCGGTAACATAAAATTAATTTCACCAATTACCCCCAAAATATATTTGTTTTGGGGGTTTTTATTTTTGTGCCGGGCAGGTTATCAAAACTTACAGGGCCCATACCATGTCAACCGGTATGAGCCCTGATCTTGTTCTATCGCAAACGGCAATCACTCTGCAGCGGCATCTCACGGCCGATACAAACGTATGTCATCGATAAACATCTTACCCGACCCTCCGGGCGTCATCATATTCCCTTTGGTACCCAAACCAATCGCAATTCTGTCAATGTAGCTCAGGTTTATGCCTTGATCGGCAAAAATCTTTAGAGGAATCAACCACTCGGTTTACGTATCAATCGTTGCCGCGTCTGGATCATCGTGGTATACAACCGCAGGTTCACCGGCGATGTTTGAAACCGCCACGTACATCGGTTCGGCATCGTTACTGATTATGCCGATGTCCTCGTGTGCCAATTGCGGACCGACCGTCCCGGTAGTCGTAACGTTGGAGAGTACGGCTCGACATGTTAAGGCGGCATCATGTGATGTCAATGCCAAACCAATATAAACATTCGCGCTCATCGGAACGTTCTGCGGAACTACGCCCTGGATTGGCTGCCAGGATGATCCGTTCGCCGAATGGGAAACCGTAAAGTTGCCGGAAATATCACGCTCTAATTATGGTTATTTCCGCCGGTATATTCCGGTACAAGCTCTCTGAATTTCCCGGCAATTTCACTGTAGGTTTGAGTTTTTGCAATAGTAACCAGCTCATTTATGCCGGCCCGGAGCCTTTCGCGATCCATTGGTATATTCTTCCATATGCTGATTTTGGGGTGCATTGTTCGCTGCATATCTTCGCCTTCTATCGAAAGCTCCTCGAAGAGCTTTTCGCCGGATCTTGGTCCTGTGAAAATCATTTCAATATCTTCGCCGGGCCTGAAGCCGCTGAGTGTAATAAGCTCCCTGGCAAGAGCCACAATTTTCACCGGCTCACCCATATCGAGCACAAATATCTCTCCGCCTTTTCCCATAGACGCCGCCTGTAAAACAAGCTGGCTTGCTTCCGGTATAGTCATAAAGTACCGCTTCATTTCGGGATGCGTAACGGTGACGGGACCTCCTTCGGCTATTTGTTTCTTAAAGATGGGCACAACCGAGCCTTCGGAACCGAGTACATTGCCGAACCGTACGGTCACAAAGTGCGTCTCGCTGGTCCTGCTCAGATCCTGAATATACATCTCGGCAATCCGCTTGGATGAGCCCATTATGCTCGTTGGATTAACGGCTTTGTCCGTACTGATCATCACGAAGTTAGTAGCGCCGTAGTTGTCTGCTGCGTCAGCGACAATTTGCGTGCCCAAAATATTGTTTTTGATAGCTTCACCTGCATTAAGCTCCATTAACGGCACATGTTTATGAGCTGCGGCATGAATAACAACCTGTGGTTTATACTCTCGGAAAACCTCATCCACACGAGTCTTGTCGGTAATGTTACAGATAATCGCCTTGATATTAACTTTGGCAAATTGTTTACGTAATTCCCGTTCTATATAGAACAGCGGATTTTCAGCCTGCTCGATAAGCAAAAGCAGTTTCGGATTGAAATTGCATAGCTGCCTGCACATTTCCGAACCGATGGAGCCTCCCGCACCAGTTACCAGAACGGTTTTATCCCTGGCAAAGGCTTCTATCAGGTCCATATCAAGCTTTACAGCTTCTCTGCCTAACAAATCGTTAATATCAACATCTCGAATCTGAGAGACACGAAGCTTGCCGGAAGCGATATCCGTAATCGAAGGAACGGTCCGAAATCGGATTTTGGTTCCTTCACATACCTGGATAACGCGCCTTAGCTGCCGGGGGCTCGCCGAGGGCATCGCGATGGCAATTTCTTCGATTTTGTGTTTTTCACAGATCTCAGATAGTTGCTCAACAGTACCGAGGATTGGAATCCCGTGAATATGAGTGCCCTGTTTGACAGAGTCATCGTCAATCAGACCGACAACGTCATATTGAGTTACTGGCATGCGGAGGATTTCTCGCAGCAGCGCTTCGCCGGCATTGCCTGCACCAACTATAAGAAATCGCTTCAACCGACCGGCTTCGGCCCTGCCAAACTCCTCAAAATACAGCCTTATAATAATCCTTAACCCACCAAGCAAAAAAACCGTGGCAAACATATCGGCTATACATACACCTTCGGCAGGTATCTTCAGGTCCGGTGGCAAACTTATACGAACGGCAGGAATATTGCCGATTGCAAACCATAAAACCACAATAATAAATGTACTTACAAGTGACGCTCCGAATATCCCAAGAAGATCGGAAATCCCGACATAGCGCCACCAGCCGCGGTATTGCTTGAAAAGACCGAATACTGATAGCTTTATAATAAGAAAAAACATCAGCATGGCGGGATACAATTCAAGCCATTCTCTCCTGAACTGCATATTCTGTACTACAAGAAAAGAAAGCATCAAAGAAGATGCAAAGGCAATTATGTGGGCAAGTACAATCATGGGTCTGCGGACACGAAGCAGTAAGGCTGGCACGGGAGTCGAAAATTGCGGCAGAGCTTTATTTTTGTTCTTTGGCGGTATGTTTGTGTTTGTCTCAGGCATATTCTCTCGACACTACAGTTTCCATCTGTCCGGCATATTCCAACATTCGAGCGAAGAGCCGGCTCCGTTACTGATCCGAAGATGATTCATCCTGCTTCGATTCAGACTCCGGCGACGGCGGTTCTTCCTGCGGCAGCAGTTCATTGGCAGTCGGCTCGACTTCCGCTTCGTCGAATTGCATATAAATATCATCAAAAGCAGTATTGTCAACTTTGTTGCGCATAAGTGAATAGATAATGGTATTGGCTGAAAGATAGAAGCTAATGATAAAAGAAACGGCCAATCCGACAACAACCAACAAAGACAGGTATACCATAAAAGCTGCTGCCCATTCCGTCCAGTTGGCTTCCGCCGGAGGTGAAAAGCGAACTAAATACCTAAGTTCAGGCTTAGGCCAGATTGCTGCAAGCTTATTGACCTCTTTACTGCCGTTATCGGCCCAGATGCCAAGCTGCAATCCCCAGCGGGTAATCCAGAGCAACAAAAAGGCAAAAAGTCGAACGAATGCATAACAAAATGAACCATAAACAGCGGCTATCGTAGTGTATCCGGCCATCCGCCATGGCCTGGCATATACATAACTAAAGGAGCGGCTGATCGCGTCAAAGCAGTCGGAACCGTCATACGCTACAGCAGGGAACATCAAGTTTAATCCAGCAACAGATCCTATCACAATGACCGCTACCAATACACCCGCGAATAAGGCCAACGGCATACCGAGACCTATGATTAATTCTCCTGCCCGCGGAATGTTACCTGCCAATCCCAAAAGAAATATGAAAAGCCCTATGAAAATAATTATGCCGATAGGCGCTAAAGGTGCCGTGAAAAAATTTACGAATCTCTTTGTGCTGAATCGAATCGCTTCGGCCATGCCCGGTTTTTCTCCGCGAGCAAATTGCAGAGCTGTAATTCGGCAGACAGCACCCCCGGCGATGGAAATCACAGCAAGTAATATTATGAAAAAGACGATGCAATAGGCAGTATGGTACCTTAGAGCCCACCCCAGTGCCTTGAAAAAATCAGTAATATTTCCTATAACACCCCACAAGTTTAATGCTAATACGGAATCTACCGCACCATGAAACTGTTTAGCGGAGAAGTGCCACATCGTGGAAAATACACCACTGCTCTGGCCGATTTGCCTGAGTTTTTCGATTTCTGATAGTACCTCGCTGCGGTCGGCGTCAGTCATATAAATATTTAACTCAGTCTCAACAATTATGTCTTCGTTATCGCGCTCAACAACAACAGTTTTACTGAAATCCATAATCCAGCCGGCCAGGCATATAACAGCCAATGCGACAGAGGTGATTATCAATTTAGTCGGCTGAATCGATATACGGAATGTCTGGAATATTTTCGGAAAAACAAGATCGTCAAGTAATTGAGCTGATTCTTTGCCACTGACCATTTTGCTTCCTTTCAAGAAGGTTACAATTACCGTTGGGTAAGTAAAGAGCGAACGGAAATATATATAACCTATCACCGGCCGATTTCAACAAATTTTATCAGATTTTGTTACCGAAAGCCGTTGTTTACTGCTTGTCGGAAGAGGTGGGTGAGATGTCGGACGGCCCGCCGGGTTCCTGCGACTCAGGGCTGGACTCTATTTTATATTCGGCATCCAGCCAGGCGCCCAAGTCTATCATTTTACACCGCCGGGAGCAAAAGGGAAAGAATCTTGCTTCTTCAGATTTTTCCTGAGTTAATGCTTTAACAGTCTTTTTACAGACCGGACATCTATATTTCATACTAAAATTTATTCTTCTTGCTCTGCTACAAGTCCCTGTTCCAGCATCCGGGCATATTCAACGCAGAATCTTGCCCAGGGCTGAGCTTCAAGCCGGGCTTTGGATATTGGCTTGCCGGTGGCTTCGCAGATACCATAAGTTTTGTCATCAAGACGTCCCAACGCATTGTCAATCTCTCTTAGAAGTTTTCTTTCGCTATCCATTAATCCAAGGGCAAATTCCTGCTCGTAGTTATCCGTTCCAAGGTCAGCCATATGTATCGGCATACTTGACAAATCTCCGGTTGCATCCATACGGGATTTCCGCAAAGCTTCATCTTCAAACTCGGAAACATTTCTAAGGATTTCCCGGCGTTTCTCCATAAGTAATTCTTTGAAATGCTTAGCATCGGCGTTTACCAGACCGCGTTTTTTTCTCCTGGTTGAACTTACTTGTTCTCTAGATGTCTTTTTACGTTTTTGTACCACTTCTTTGTCCACCTTTCTTCTGCTATACTACTTGAGACATCTGCACAAATGATCATTATAACATCTTAGATCATATCACATGCATTCTTTGTTTGCCGATTAGTTCAATTCAAGCCCGAGAAGTATAGACAACACGAGGAGATTATTCAAGCTAAATCATTGAATTGCACTTAAGGACTTATATGACAAAGATTTACAATTAGGCATTTCCTGTTTAGCTATTGGTTTTTCTGCTGTTTTTAGCCAATTTACCTAAAGGAATAAAAAACTTTTCCTGTCCAACCTTGCCCACAAAGACATCGACGTTAAAGACCTCTTTGATTTTCTCGGGAGACAGAACAGCTTTTGTCTCTCCTATATGATAACTGCCATCGGCGCCGAGAAGCAGAATTTCGTCACAATATTGACTCGCCAGGTTAATATCGTGTGTTACGGCTACGATTGTTTTACCTTTTTCAACTTGAGCGGTTTTAAGCAAATCATATATGCCAACCTGGTGTTTCAGATCCAGAAAATTCGTCGGCTCGTCTAAAAGCATGATCAGGCTGTTTTGAGCAAGCGCCCTCGCGATAAAAACACGCTGCCGCTCGCCGCTGCTGAGACTTGTGAGCGGGCGGCAGGCAAATCGAGCAGTATCTGTCGCTTCGAGTGCATCATTTGCAATTTCCCTGTCGGCCCGGCTCTCGAAACCGGTAGAGCCATAATAAGGCGTCCTTGCCATCAAAACCGTCTCCATGACCGAAAAACCGAAAATCGGCACAAGCTCCTGCCTGACAACGGCCACTTTTGCAGCAAGAGCCCGGGTGTCGTATGATTCTATCGCTGCCGTGTCAATCCTGATCGTACCCGATTTCGGCGTCAGGGCTCGACACATCAGGTTCAGCAGCGTGCTCTTGCCGGCCCCGTTAGGACCGGCTATCGCCACAAATGTCCCAGGACTGACATTAAAACTCATATCTTTCAGAATTGCAGTCTCTGAAGTATAGCCGAAACTCAAATTATCAACTTCGATAATGCCGCTCATTTCAACCAGCTTACTTTTTTACTGTATTTGACTAATAAAATCAGGAAGAAAGGCCCGCCGACAATGGCTGTCACCACACCAACCGGCAATTGTGCGGGAGCAACGATAATACGCGACAACGTATCGGCAATAACCAGGAATATCGCCCCGGTAATACCACTCAGCAAGATCAACTGGCGATGGTCGGGGCCGAATACGAGTCTTACTCCGTGCGGGACTACAAGCCCGACAAATCCAATGAGTCCGCTGAGACTGACAGCAACGGCAGTGATTCCCGCTGCGATACCAAAAGCAATTGTCCGGGTTCTGGCGACATTTACGCCCATGCTCCTGGCGTCATCGGCGCCGAAGCTCAAAGCGTTGAGCTGCGGGCTGATGAAGAACAATGCCGCGATTCCTCCAACGATACATCCAGCCCCGATCCAAAGCACAAGAAAATCTCCCTCCATCATATTGCCCATTAACCAGAATATTGTCGCATAGACCTGATCCGATTTCGCTATCGACGTTAGAAACATCATCATCGCCGAAAAGAAAGCGTTGACTACGACCCCTGCGAGCAGCAGTCCCGTTACATGAAATTTTCCCGTCAGCCGTCCTATGAACCAAACGAGCCAGACCGTTCCCAAAGCTCCCGCAAATGCGAAAACCGCAATGGGAGAGCGTCCCCAAAGCGTCCAGTTAAACCCGCTGATCACGGCGATAATCGCCCCTAATCCAGCTCCGCTCGATATCCCTAATATATAGGGATCGGCAAGAGGATTCCGCAAAAGAACCTGGAACACAACACCCGCGCATGCCAGAGCTGCACCTACCAGGCCGGCGAGAATAATTCGCGACAGCCTGAAACCCATGATTTCATAATCGGGATTTGGCGCCGCCTTCGTGCCGAGCCCGGTAAATACGGCTTTCAATGAAACGGTCTCCGTGCCGATCAGAGAACAAACGAACATCACTGTTGCAAGCACCGCAAGGCCTAATCCGATCCTGGCGATCAGTTTTTTTGGTGTCAACAATTGTTTCATTGCTTCAGTTCTCGAAAAGATGAGGCCTTAAACATCCGGCAATTGTCTCTGTCCCCTCATATAGCCGCGGTCCAAGCCGTGAGACTGTATCGCCACTAATTACATAAATTCGGCGGTTAGTCACGGCAGGCAGGTACTTAAATTTACCCCAATGCTGCAACGCCCTGTCCCGTTGGTTCTCAATATCCTCCCGGCCCATCGCCGATTCAATTATAACGTCGGCATTACAGGCAATAACCTGCTCAGAGCCTATCGGGGGATATTTATGCATCGTCTGCCCGATTGCATTTTCGCCGCCCGCCAGTTCAATCATTTCGTTAACAAATGTGTCCCTGCCGGCCACCCGCAGAGGTTCTCTCTGAACGACCCAGAGCACCCTGACTTTGGGCCCGGCACCAACCAGGCTCGCGAGTTGCTTCAACTTTGTCCTGATACGACTTATCAATTCATTTGCCTGTAGCTGCCTGCCGGTCGCCGCCCCGATTCTTTCAATCGCAGAGAAAAGGTCGCTTACCTTTTCAATATTCACTGTCAGACCGTTATAGCCGATTCGTCTCAAGCGTTCAGCAAGATTCTTCTGCTGCTCGAATCCAAGCGTAATAACCAGGTCCGGCCTGGCGGCTACTACCGCCTCAATGTCCGGCTGCCAGAACGTTCCGACTTTCGGCTTTTCCGCCGCATCCGGGGGGTAATCGCTGTCAAGCGTAACGCCGGCAATTTCGTCCCCCAGTCCTATCGCAAAAAGAATTTCGGTGATATTTGGCGCCAAAGAAACAATCCTGTCGACCTGGTCCGGCAGGGGGGTACCGCTACTTTCCCGACCTTGACCGGGACCAAACATGGCAGCTCCGGCAGCCATCCAGCACGAAATGATCAATAATAACCAAGACCACTTATTCATCAGGTTCTCTTGAACTGCTTTTCCAAATCGCCGATCGAAAACTTTATTGTAGTAGGCCTGCCGTGCGGACAGCGACTTGCCGACTCGGCGTTTTGCCGATCCGCAAGCAATTGTTCTATTTCACTGTCGGTCAGCTTCTGGCCCGCCTTGATTGCCGCCTTGCATGCAGCCATATTCAAGACCTCGTCGAGCAGTCTCTCAGCATCGAGCTCCGCATCCTTGCGGTCGAGCAAGTCTATCAAATCCTGAATAAAGTCGAGCGGCTGCACACCCGACAGCAGGGTGGGGAATGCCTGGATAGCCATGGTCCTCGGGCCGAACGGCACAAGCTCGATTCCTAATTTGTCCGTCAGCTCGGCATTGGCTCTCAGGGCCTCGGCCCCGGAGACGGTGACCTCAAAACTCTCGGGGATCAGCAGTCGCTGCGACTGGAGTTTGTTTTTCCGTATTCGCCTGCACAAATCTTCATACATGATGCGCTCGTGAAGCGCATGCTGATCTATAATAACGAATCCATCTTCGGTTTGTACAACGATGAAACTATCATGTATCTGAAGATATTTCCTATCGTATTGCGTCGATTTCTCGTGAGATACGGCATGGACTTTGCCCGGCGCCGATGGGCGAAATCCCAGTTGCTGCTGCATCTGAGCAGGCCTGTGCTTTCTGAAGAACTCAGCCATTGCATCGGCAATTCTGTTGTCCCGCACCGGAGGCGAATGGCGAAATGTGCTTCCGGTGTATTGCATTTCCGGCAGCCTGCCCGGCATCTCAAGATCCGTCCCAAGGAGTTTTTCACGCAGGGCTCCGAGAATTTGTGAATGCACCAGATTCGAATTATAGAAACGCACCTCGATTTTCGTCGGATGCACGTTCACATCATAGTCTTCAAAGCTCATCTTAATGAACAAAAAAACGACGGGGAATCGGCCGGGCTCCAGAAGCCCGCGATACGCCTCTTTAATGGCGTGCGAGATGAATTTGTCACGGATGAATCGGCCATTTAGAAACACGTATTGAAACCGATTATTTGTCCGTGAAATGAGCGGCATGCCCATCAGGGCGTGGATATGTAATCCTTTTTCGCTGCTTTCGGCCTCTATCAGATTCTCAGAAATGTCACTCGAAGATATCGGGAACAGTTCGGTTATGCGCCGTCGAAGGTCATCTTTGTCCGACAGCCTGTAAAGTTCTTTGCCGTTGCGTATCAACGTCAAATCCAGGTTCTCATTCGCAAGCGCGATACGTGTGAATTGCTCAGTGATATGGCCCATTTCGGTGTTGGCGGTTTTGAGAAATTTACGCCGGGCAGGCAGTTTATAAAAAATGTCCCTGATCTGGATAGTCGTACCGTAATCGGCGCTGCATGGGCTAACGCCGGTTTTGCTCCCGCAATCGATCTCAATGCAGTTGGCACCGGTCGAGCCCTTCGTCCTGCTGACAGCCCGAACTTGTGCGATCGAGGCGATACTTGCCAGTGCTTCGCCTCGAAAGCCAAGCGTTGATATGCCGAGCAAATCCGAGCTGGCTTTGATTTTGCTCGTGGCATGCGGCTCAAAGGCCTGAGCCAGGTCATCTGCGTCCATGCCGCAGCCGTTATCGGTGATAGATATGAGTTTTCTGCCGCCGTCCTCGACGGTTACCGTTATCTTTGTCGCCCCCGCATCGATGCTGTTCTCCACAAGTTCCTTGACCACGCTTGCAGGCCGTTCGATCACCTCGCCGGCGGCAATCATATTAATCATATTCTGGTCAAGAACAGCTATTTGCCCCATTGTTTTATCCCGCTCTCCATCCCCAACCTGCGGTTAAGGCTGCCACCATTCCGCTAATCAGTGTACATCATTTGTCATTCTACGCCAAATCCGAAAAGGCGGCGGTGTCATTATTCTGACTCAACCGGTGATCTGCTTATTTTTGTATCAGTTGTTATGTTTTGAAGAACGAAATCTAAACGCATCCTAAATATATCATTGCTGTGTGTCTTGCGCTTAAGTTTCAATCAGGCTCTGGCCGGTCATTTCTTCGGGCTTCGGCAGGTCAATAATTGCCAGCATGGTTGGGGCTATATCGGCTAATCTGCCGCCCTGGCGCAGCTTGCTGGCCTTTAAGTTTTCGCTAAAGACAATCATCGGCACATCTCCAACGGTGTGGGCCGTGTGCGGCTGATTCTTTGGATAATCCCACATTTTCTCGAAGTTGCCGTGGTCGGCCATGATAATGGCCGCGCCGCCCATACTCTTGACTTTGTCGAGAATTCTACCAACACATTCATCCACCACCTCAGCCGCTTTTACGGCTGCCGACAGGATGCCCGTGTGGCCGACCATGTCCGGATTGGCAAAATTAACCATTGCCACGTCGTATTTGTTCGAATCCAGCCTTTCCAGCACGACCTCGCAAACCTCGTAAGCGCTCATCTCAGGCTTCAGATCGTATGTGCGAACTCGGGGCGAAGGAACAATTTGCCTGTCTTCACCGGGGAACGGCTTCTCCGTATAATCGTTAAAGAAGAACGTGACATGGGCATACTTTTCCGTCTCTGCGCAGCGAAATTGCTTCAGCCCCAATGAACCTAAATACGCAGCCAGGGTGTTTTTCATTTTCGGCAGCTTTGGGAACGCCACCGGCGCCGGGATCGTAGCATCGTATTCGGTCATACAGACAAAATAAATATCCGGCCTGGTCGTCCTGGAAAATTCTTTAAAGTCCGGCCCGACGAGCGCCCTTGTTATTTCACGGGGTCGGTCGCCGCGAAAGTTGAAGAAAATCACGCCGTCGCCGTTGCCGATTATCGCGATCGGTTCGCTGTCCTCGTTGACGATACAGGCCGGCTCGATAAATTCATCGGTAACTTCCTTTTCGTAGCTTTTGGCGACGGCCTCGGCTGCGCTGGCAGCTTTCAGACCCTTGCCTATCGCCAGGCATTCATAAGCCTTCTGCACACGGTCCCACCGGCTGTCGCGGTCCATCGCGTAGAATCGGCCCATGACCGACGCGATTTTGCCAACACCGATTTCTTTAGCCTTTTTTTCGATATCGGCGATGTATCCGGCCCCGCTGTCCGGCGGCGAATCCCGACCGTCCATGAACGCATGGATAAATACGTCCTTGACATCGTTTCTTTTTGCCAGTTCCAGCAGGCCATAAAGATGGCCCAACAGCGAATGGACGCCAATGTCACTGCATAGGCCCATGATGTGGATTTTGCCGCTGTTTTTCTTTACGAATTCGATAAGATTCAGAAACTCCTGCGCCTTGAAGAAAGACCCGTCCTTGATGGTTTTACTGATTCTGACGGATTCCTGCGGAACGATCCTGCCTGCACCTATATTTTGGTGTCCTACTTCACTGTTGCCCATCGTACCGTTCGGCAGGCCCACGTCTTCTCCGCTGGTATGGATAAGACAGTTCGGATATTCCGCCATCAGCATGTCATCCACCGGCGTATTGGCACACTTGATCGCATTGTATTGGTCTTCGGAGCTGTTGGGATTATAACCCCAGCCGTCACGGATAATCAGCACACATGGCTTATTTTTCAAAGTCACCTTGTGTTTCGTCATAAATATACCTTTCAAGTAAATACAACAAAGACGAGGCATTACCTCGTCTACATTTACAGTCTAATTGAATTGAGAATATGATACAACGTTGCGATCATTATGTCAAACATTAACAGAGCGCCTGAAAAAACAATATTTCCATTTGTGCTAAAAGTTTTTGACAGCGATACTTAGTGTGATATAATTCCCTGCCGACCGATATACTATTAACAGTGATAACAGACAGTCAACGCAAAACGGTAAACACGAATTATGACGGAAATCAAGACGAATACCAGTAGCGCCCGGCCGAGTCCAAGCCGGGCTTTTTTCAAGGAAATGGCACTTTCGCTGCCGGATGCAAAAACTCATCTTATATTCTGGTCTTTGATGGCAGGCGGGCTGGCTCTGGATTTATGGACGAAAAAGGCTGTATTCGACTGGCTCGAACCACATGAAACCTACCCTGTCATAAATGGCTTCTTACGACTGATAATCGCGGTAAATAACGGTGCCGCTTTTAACCTGTTCGCGGGTAAACCCTATTTCCTGGCAATAGTTTCGATAATTGCCATCGTGGGAATCTTAGTTGTCTTTCTTTTCAGTGGTGGTATGCACAAACTTATTCATATAGCCCTGGGTCTTTTCGCCGCCGGCGTTTGCGGAAATCTCTACGACCGGCTTTTTAATGATGGCTCAGTGAGAGACTTCATCGACGTCTATCGGGGCAGCTATCACTGGCCCACCTTCAACATCGCGGACAGCTTGCTTTGCATCGGGGTCGGCCTGCTGATTATTTCGACCTTCATTATTGAGAAGCCTGCTCAAAAACATGATCAGCAACATAAATAGGTGCGTTTGACGCTGCGCAAAGGGCAATCGCATCGGAAGGGCGGGAGTCAACCTCAATTGTGCGCCCGTTCAAGCTCAGGTAAAGAGTTGCATAAAAGACGTGGTGTCTCAAATCGCTAATCACGATCTTTTCGATCTTCGCGCCGAGATCCTCAATTATATTCGCCAACAAGTCGTGTGTCATCGGGCGGGGCGGCTTAATGCCTTTCAGCCGACGGTCGATTGCAAATATTTCGACAATGCCGATCACTATGGGAAAACTTCGATCACCATTACGTTCTTTGAGGACGATCACCTGCTGGTCGGACATTTCGTTTATGATGATACGCGAAAGTTCTGCTTCCATTTCCATTTTAGCGTCACCTTTATCTAATAGATGCCTGCAGGAACGTCTGAGTTCACTCATTGACTATTATTCAATTCCGAAAGGTGTTTCTCCACGGTCTCTAACTGTTCTATAAGCTGGGCAAGCTTTGCTCTTGCCTGAGCGACGACTTCGGGCTTTGCTTTCGTTACAAAATTCTCGTTTGCCAGCTTGGCTTCTACGGATTCTTTCGCTTTTTCTATCTGCTGTTTCTGTTTCTCGAACCGGCGCTGCTCGGCTTCCGGGTCAATCGCTTCATGGACATAAATCTCCGTGACATCTGCGATTGAAACAGCGGCATTTGCAGGTTTTACAATATCCGTCCCGGCCTTAAATTCCTTAAGACCTGCCAACTGGTTAATAAGCTCTGCGTTTCGATTAAGAATCCCGGCAATCTCCTGTTGCGACTTGACGGATACAGCCAAAAGCTCCTTCGGCGGTATATTCCGATTGCTTCTGATATCCCGTATGGTACGAATAACCGTTTGAATGATGTCAATTTGTTTCTCCGCATCAGGATCTCGCAGGGAGTCAACATGTTGTGGCCATTCGGCTACGACCAGGGCTACGGTGTTTTTCGCCTCCATGAGCCCTTCAAGCCGCCTGATTGGTGCGATTTCATTGAGTTTCTGGAATATCCCTTCGGTAATAAACGGGACAAACGGATGCAAGAGACGCAGAGTTTGATCCAGCACAAAAGCCAGAACATTCTGAGCGATAGGTTTTTTCCGCTCATCCTGCATTCGCGGCTTGGCCCACTCAAGATACCAGTCGCAAAAATCGTTCCAGAAAAACCTGTAGATCAGAGCCAAAGGCTCGCTGTATTTAAATTCATCCAGAGACCTGGTCGTCTCTGCGATCGTATCGGTCAAACGGGACAGAATCCACTTATCGGTAATATCCATTTCGTCCGGATCGAAACCGGCCGGATCAATACCGTCAAGATTCATCATCGCAAAACGCGAGGCGTTCCAAAGCTTGTTACAGAAGTTTCGCCCGATATCGAGCTTCGGTGACGTATTTACCTGGCGACCGTCGGGCAGGGTCATTGCCGCTACAGGCATTCTGATGTCCTGCGTGTCCGTAGCCATGCTGGCCAGCGTAAATCGCATCGCATCGGCCCCGTGGCTGTCGATAGCAACCAAAGGATCGATGCCGTTGCCGAGGCTCTTGGACATCTTGCGCCCCTGGCCATCCTGAATCATTGCGTGAATATACACATCTCTAAACGGAATATCGCCGGCACAATATTGTCCCATCATTACCATTCGCGAAACCCACAGCGTAATAATCTCCCGCGCCGTGCAAAGTACATCGCCCGGATAAAATGTCTTGAGTTCCGGCGTATCTTCCGGCCAGCCCATCGTACTAAATGGCCAAAGCGCCGAAGAAAACCACGTATCCAGAACATCTTCATCCCGCAACCAGCCATCGGCTTCGAGCTGCTTCTCAACTTCCTCATGTCCCGAACCCACGGAGATATATGTGATCGATCCATCATCCGAATCCATTGTGACAGAATGCACTTGATCGGCAAACTTCGATAACTCACCCTGCAACTGGTCTTCGTCGCCGGGTTTCGACCATATAGGTATACGATGTCCCCACCAGAGCTGCCGGCTAATGGGCCAGTCTCGGAGATTCTCCAGCCAATTCTGGTATGTCTTTGCGTAGCGATCCGGGATAAAACGCAGCCGGCCGTCAAGCAGGGGACTCAAGGCCAGGCCGGCTAAGGAATTTACCGGCACATCCGTGCCCTCGATAAGCCCGGAGCCGAATTTCGCTGCCAGATGCTCGATAGGTTTCTTCACAGCGATGTACCACTGGTCGGACAGATACGGCTCAATCGGCACGTGACTGCGGTAACTGTGCCCGACTTCGTGGACGTATTCACGAACATCCTCGAGCAGATCTTCCTGCCGGAACCACTCGACAATAGCCTCGCGGGCCTCGAAACGGTCCATTCCGAGCAGAGATTGCGCTTCCGGCTCATCGGCGTCTTCCCAGCCGTGCTTGTCGCTTATCGAGCCGTCGGGCGCCATCACGTTAATTACCTGTAGTCCATGCCTCTCGCCGATCGCCCAGTCATCCGGGTCGTGGGCCGGCGTGACTTTCAAAAAGCCGGTAGAGAATTTTGCCTTTTCATCCTCACTATCTGGATCGGGCAGAACGACATGCTCATCGGCAATGATGGGAATAATGCGGCCTACAATCGGAAGCCGGACTTTTTTGCCGATCAGATACCCGGCACGTTTGTCCGACGGATTCATCGCCACAGCCGTATCGCCGAGCATCGTTTCGGGCCGGGTCGTGGCTACGGTGACGTGTTCAAACTGCTCGCCATCGATTTCAACCGGCTCGACAAGCGGGTACCTCATATACCAGAAATGTCCCTGAACCGTCTCATGCTCGACTTCATCATCGGCCAAAACCGTCTGCGTCGCCGGATCCCAGTTGACCAGCCTTTTGCCTCGATAGATCAGCCCATCCTTAAAGAGCTTGAAAAACGCGCTGCGAACGGCTTTGGCGCACATATCGTCCATGGTAAACCGCGTCCGCTGCCAGTCGCACGAGCAGCCCATCGCCTTCAATTGTTCGATAATACGCGCTTCATATTCGTCTTTCCAGGCCTGAACCCGCCCGACAAATTCTTGCCGCTCGAAGTCGGTCCGGCGTCTTCCTTCTTCCGAAAGGATTCGCTTCTCGACGACTGTCTGCGTGGCAATGCCGGCGTGATCCGTGCCGGGCATCCACAAAGTATTGTATTTTTGCATCCGCCGGAAGCGAATGAGGATGTCCTGCAGCGTGTTATTCAGCGCATGGCCCAGGTGCAGCGGTGCCGTAACGTTCGGCGGGGGAATTACGATTGTGTAAGCTTTACCATTTTCGCCGTCTGCGTGCGGTTTGGCGTGAAAGTATTGATGCGAAGACCATATCTCATTCACCTGCCGCTCTATCGTTTTGGATTCATAAATTTTCGGAAGTTGCTCACTCATGGCTTTTCAGATTTAGATAATTGTTCATAAAAAACTCCGGCACAATACGTTGGCCGGAGTATTATCTTAATAAAAAGGAACAACGATGTAAAGCAAACAATCGAACTCAAAGTCGGCTATTACGATGCGTTTTACGACAGGCAGCTTTGCACTTGTCGCCGGGCCTAATCGAGGTTCATTGTCATCAGGAACTCCCCGTTGGATCGGGTTTTGGCAAGCCTGCTTTTGAGCAGCTCGACCGCTTCGACGGGGTTTAATTCGCTCAGAACCCTTCGGAGCCGATATACGAGTTGAAGTTCTTTTGGATCGAGCAGTAGTTCTTCCCGCCTGGTTCCGCTTCGGCTGATATCTATAGCCGGATAGATCCTCCTGTCGACAAGACGCCTGTCAAGATGCAATTCCATATTTCCGGTCGCTTTGAACTCTTCGAAGATAACCTCGTCCATTTTTGAGCCGGTGTCGATTAATGCGGTTGCGAAAATAGTCAGTGAACCGCCTTCTTCGATGTTCCTGGCAGCGCCGAAAAACCTCTTGGGCATCTGCATCGCGCCCGCGTCGACACCACCGGTAAGAATTCTGCCCGAGTGCGGCATTTCGGTATTATATGCACGCGCAAGCCGCGTTATCGAGTCCAGCAGAATCACTACATCTGTGCCGTACTCGATAAGTCGCTTTGCTTTTTCGATTACGACTTCTGCTACCTGGCAATGACGTGAGGCCGGTTCGTCGAAAGTCGAGCTTATAACCTCAACATCTTCAGCGGTCCTCCTCTCCATTTCGGTAACTTCTTCCGGCCGTTCGTCAATAAGCAGCACGATTAATTTCACCTCAGGATGATTTGTACTCAGTGCGTTCGCAATTTTTTGCAGCAGGATTGTCTTACCGGTTCGTGGTGGAGCAACTATCAGGCCACGCTGGCCTTTGCCCACTGGCGTGACCAGATCGATGATTCGCATATTCAGTTCTTCCGCTGTCGTTTCGAGTATGAAACGGTTCTCAGGATGCAAAGGCGTCAAGTCGCTGAAGACAATCTTTTCAGCAAGATTGTCAGGATCTTCGAAATTGATCGCTTCGACGCGCAGAAGGGCAAAGTACTTCTCCGAATCTTTCGGGGGCCTGATCTGGCCTGATACGATATTTCCCGTCCGCAGGCCGAAACGCCTTATCTGAGACGGGGAAACATAAATATCGTCCGAAGAAGATAAATAGTTATACTCCTGATTTCGCAGAAATCCGTAACCGTCCGGCAGCACTTCCAGCACGCCTTCGCCGTACATCAGTCCACTCTGATTAATACGCTCCTTGAGAATTCTGAAAATCAAATCCTGCTTTTTCAGCGCGCTGTATTCCGTGATACCTTCATTTTTGGCAAGATTATGCAGATCTGCAACGGTGAGTTTCTGCAAATCCGTCAAATACAAGTTGCCTTTTTTAATCCGTTCGTACTTGGCATGAGTGGATTCTTCTTCAGCTTTCTTAGCTCTCAGAGCTTCTTCCTCGGCACTTAAAACGGGGGCCTCTTCAACCGTAGCCGTTGCCGTAGCCGTATCTACTTCATTCTCAGGTGGTGTCTGCTCTTCCGGTTCGGTGACAGTTTGTTTTGCAGCAACTGCCTTTTTCTTCGTGCGCTTGCGTTTTTTGGTTGTGCTTTTTACAGCCTTAGCCATCATGACTCCTTTTTCCATTTGTAAAACTTTTATGTTACTTCTGTGTACCTCGTTCCACTAAAAGGAAGCGTTGGAGGCATTATTTCACAGAATAACCTTCCCGAAGGAATTCAATAAGATTTGAACATTGAATAGTAGAAATAAAACCTATATTTTAAAAATGGGCAATGATAAATTCGAGTGAACTGCCAAAAACCCCGCTTACCCATTATCCATAATATCAGAGAAAATATCAGCGACCTGTCTGACCAATGCCGAGAAGTCAGAATTGTTATCTACCAAATTATCGGCGACGCTTGTCTTATTGTCCAGAGAAATCTGAAAATTTTCTCTAATTTTAATCTGATTTTTGTCAAAATCCTTTTTTTTTGCCCTTTCTGCCCTTATTTTTTGTTTGCAATCGACAAAAATTAGCCTGTCACATCGCTTTGCCCAGCCAACTTCCACCAATAATGGCATATCCAGCACGATTGCCTTGACTTGATTTTGTTGATTATATTGCTCTATAAGCTCTTCAGTACGGGCAAGGACAAGAGGATGAATTACCCCGTTCAAAGAATCAAGCTTATCGCCAGAAGCAAATACTACGCCTGCAAGTTTCTTATGTTCGATTCTTCCAGAAGAATCTAAAACAACTTCACCAAAAAGCCCGACAATTTTTTCTTTAACAGTTTTCCTATCGAGCAGTTCGTGAGCGATCTTGTCTGCATCGATAACTTTGCATCCCAATTTGGCAAATTCAGCCGCAACAGTACTCTTTCCGGAGCCGATTCCACCCAAAATACCTATTACCGGTTTGTCCCCAATTATACCCACAGCAAGATAGTATAACCATTCTTTTGCAACCGGTCAAGGATTTTTTTTTACTGTGGCGGGGTAATAGTGATTTCTACCGGGGATGAGGTTGCAGTTATCCCGCGGCTGTCCGTCGCCATTGCCGTAAGACTATAGGGTCCTCTTGCGTTCTGTCTCCATATCGTCACCCATCCGTCGGAACTGTCATTATCCTCATCGATTTTCCTGCCGTTGACAAAAAACTCCACCTTCGCCACGGACCCGTAAAGACTCCATACCTGAGCTTCGATTTCAATATCGACCGGCTGCGTAACAAAAATGGCGTCATTCTGCGGCGTTATAATATTTACAACAGGCGGTTTTACGTATTTGAGCCAATCTTCGGTCAGCAGGGCAAGGTCTGCCGTATTTACTATACCATTTCGATCCAGGTCGCCGGGCTGCCGGCTTTCGGTTTTCATCCAGGAGCGAACCTGAAAGGCAAAATCCTTTGAGTTGACAAGCCCATCATTATTTATATCCGCCAGCAAACTCCAGCCATGGGGAGGTATACTGGCCTCGGCTGTGCCGCCGTAGCAGCCCATATTGATACGCAGATTGCTTGCCCACAAATTAGATGGTCCTTCCGGCATATTCAACAATTCGCCATCCAACGGAGAGCCCGGATTACCTGCGTCGATACATTGACTGGTTATTTCATCGTAGTGCCAGCGCTGTCGCTCGACGTCCCATCGCCAGCCGGCACTCTTTAAATGGTAGTCGCCTGCTTCCGGGTCGACAAAGAGCGGATCGGCGCCGATGTTTCCAATTCCCCCAATTGTCCCGGCCCAACCCTGGATACAGCAATAATTAATTACCGACATTCTGCTGCCGCGTGCATCGTTAATCTGTGCTGATTCTCCCATACCGCCGCTATCACTATTGCCCCAGAGAATGGAATTGACCAATTCGGCGCTGCCGCCCCATCCATTCCATATTCCAGCGCCCATCTCCGCCGAATTGCCCTGTAATGTGCAGTTCATTAAATACGAGGTTGCCTCGCTGTTTTTGACAGCGCCGCCGTACTCAGCTAAATTTTCTATGAATGTGCAGTTTTTCAGGATCGGTTTGCTATCGTAACAATTATACATTCCGCCGCCATGCCGGGCAGTGTTTGCGGTGAAAGTGCATTTAGTTAAAGCCGGGTTACTATTCTCGGAATTATAAACGCCGGCCCCGCTGTGGTTGGCAAAGTTCCCGCTGAAAGTGCAATTTGTCAGTAACGGTTTGCTGTTAGCCAAGTTACACATTCCGCCGCCGCTGCCGAACGCGGAAAGCTTCGATTCGGCCGAGTTTTCGCTGAATGTGCAGTTGGTCAGTATCGGTGAGCTGTTGTAAGAGTTACACATTCCGCCGCCATACTCTCCAGCAGTGTTTCCCGTAATAATACAATTGATAATCTTCGGGCTGCTTGCCGTACATTTGATACCGCCACCGAACCCGCCTGCAGTTCCATTGCTAATTTTAATGCCGTCGAGGACGGAGTTCTCATCTTCGCCGTTGTGGAAATCGAAACCGCGGCCCTTGAACTGACAGTCGATAATACAATTTTGCGGACCGTTTTCGCTTTTTACCGTGATAGCTTTTCCTTTGAAGTCGATATCCAAGTTTCCTTCTCCGGAATATTGCCCGTCAGCAATCCATATAGTATCGCCATCCGAGGCGTCGTCTATCGCAGCCTGAATTGTGGGATAGACACCCGGTACACGATAACCGGGAAATTCCGCCGATGTAGTGAACGAATAGCACAGATCGTTGTTGTCCGCCGTGACCTTGTTGCCAACTGCATCGAGAAGGTCAATAACGAAATAGTAATCCGTATTTAAAGAAAGAGGCTGGAGCCTGATGGTATGATCATTGGCTATTATAACATCTTCCTGTGCAATGGTATATGGCCCGCCACATGTCAGAGAGCAACGAACCTGGGCCTTAGTCGGCTCATCGGTCGCAAATATGATACTTGCCGCATGTCCCTGCGTCTCAACCCGGACATTCAAAAGCGCCGGAGCTTCAGAATCCGATATAGCACTGTCAATTGTCGCTGCCGGAGTACCGGTGCCGTCATTGGCATCGAAATATATCGCCGTAATGACCTCACCAGAGGAAACCTGGACAGTTCCATCTTCTCTACCTGGTTCGCCGGAGCCGGTTTCAATGCTCCCTGTAAAAACGCCGAAAACGGAACCGCTTTCGGCCAGAACAACCTTTTCCAAATCACCCCCGCCTGTCATTATGGTCGCTTCCTGCATGCCTTTGCCCCTGAGATCCCAATCCGCCAGAAGCATTCCCACAACGCCGGGACGGGCATAATAGTCACTATCGAAACTGATATATCCTCGCGAGGGAATGACGGCATGCATTGCTCCCGAAAGATTTACCCTGCCATTAGAAATGCAGATTCCGGGCGAAATCGGATCCGCCGTTCTCGTCAGCACGCCGTAAACCTGATCGAATGTCATTAACGGATTGGCTGAAAGTAAAAGAGCGCAAGTGCCCGCGATATGGGGACATGCCGTTGACGTTCCTGATAAGATAGTCGTGTACCCGTTGTTGGATGTGCCAATCGAAGTTCCTTCTGCGCTTAGTGACAAAACATCCACCCCGGGTGCGGCTATATCCACACAGTCTCCATAATTGGAATACGGCCATCTTTGGTCGTCCGAATCGGTTGCCGCAACGGAAATCACATTTTTATAGCAAGACGGATACTGGGGCAAAACCGAGTCATCATTGCCGGCGGACGCGACAATTATTACGCCCTGGCTATAAGCGTAATCGACGGCATCTTTCAGTAACAGAGACTCATTTGGCGTACTCCAGCTATTGGAAATAACGTCGGCTCCATTTTCCACGGCGTAATAAACAGCAAGCACCGCATCGGCTGTGCTTCCATCTCCGAACAAGCCCATAAACTTAAGGGCCATTATCCTTGTATTCCAGCAAATCCCCGTGATATCGAAATCGTTATTACCCCTGGCGGCGATTATACCGGAACAATAAGTGCCGTGACCATAATCATCCATAGGGTCGCCTGTGTTATAAATGAAGTTGTAACCATATATATCGTCAACATAGCCATTTTCGTCGTCATCTACCCCTTCGGCACCGTTAAGTTCGGCTTCATTGATCCACATGTTGTCCTGTAAATCTCTGTGGTTATAGTCCACACCCGTATCCAATACGGCAACAACCGTCTGTGAGCTTCCGGTGTAAATGCTCCAGGCTTCCTGAGCAGCTATCTTGTCCAGAGACCATTGGTCGGAATGCAGAGGATCATTCGGGACCGAGTTTACCGAAACAATATAGTTCAACTCCGCATATTCAACATCAGGATTGCTTCGATACTCCACAAGAGCGTCTTCAAGTGATTGCCGGGATTCGCAGTCAAGCTGAATCTTGTATATACTGCCGAGGTCAGGGACCTTTGTGGTTTTCTTAACCCGCTTGAGTCTTTCGAGGATGCGTTTTTGTTTTTGTACCGGGGATTTGCCGATTTCTTCCCTGAGTGAATTAAACTGGGGTTGTCTTTTTCGAAAGTTCTTTAAAAGGGGCTTGATCCGGTTCACCTTGTATTTCGTATTCAACTGGCCCGGATGGGACGACAAGGGCGAGAAGTTCGGGATACCTGCCGAGTTCCGTAGCTGTAGCTGTTTTTCGATCGTATCGGCGGCCGGCCCGCGAAATTTTACAATTATCTCATTCGGAACGCAGCGGTAGGGCTTTGCGCCAATTACCGCCGGTGTTAACACCACTGAAAATAAGAGCAGGGCAAGACTTGAAAGTACCGTCTTTTTCATTTACCTGCTCTCCATGATTTACCCTATACATTAGCAACTGCCGCTTGAGAATGTCCGGGCTGCGATGCTATGAAATAGAACCGAGTTATACAGATGAAGAATTATTGCGGCAATGCCGGCCTGCCTCTACATCCCAAGCTGATATAATTATAGCATGAGAGCAGTTGGTTTTGCAAGGACTATGTGCAAATCCCGGCAAGCACAAGGATTGTAAATTCAGCGTCTGCAAACCCGGCACGCATCGGCGTAACGCGAGAGGCCAGGTATAACTCACGAGATACTGACTTTATCCGGAATCTTTTGTATGCTGTTCAGCAGATAGTCTTTCACTGCCACATCCCAACTCATATTTTTTGCAAGTTCGTAACCGGTTTTAACCATGCTTTCAATCTCGGACTCGTCTTTTGGCAAGCGTGAGCATATCTGCATTGCGACCTTTTCGCTCTGGCTTGCCTCTATTCGGTCTCGTATCGACCGATCGATCTGTAACAAATCTTCGATGTCGGTATTGCTCCGGATTTCCAGGTCGGTATAGTCGGCGACAATAACATTCTTAACGTTTTCCGGGCCGGATACGTCCCGCAGGAAACCTAAACAGCCGCAGACACTGCTGAATACGCATATACCACCGAAAGTCAGCGGCTCAAGCTGGGCTATTCCGAACGGCTCATAAATGCTCTGGCCAAATTCGACATCGGTTCCCTTGCGGATGTCCATAAATTCCATATCAGGAGGCATCTTTTGGCCGCATTTTTGGGGATCAAAGCCAAACTGGTTAATGAACACTATCTTCAAATTCCTGCTTCTGGCGTTGAATTGCTGCACTGCCGTATAGTAATTTGCTTCCCCGCCGGACAAGTCCGGCCAGCCTTCACGGTGAGCCACGGGCCAATTATATGTAGACTCCATATCGTGAATATCCCGGCTGCGGCGCTGTGACACTTCCGTCGAAAGGACAAATAGCACTCCTGTTTTACCCTGCGTCCTGAATTCACGTTCGATGTGTTCAAGAACACGCAAATCACGCCACATTCCTTTGCTCCGAACGAGCCTTGTTACGTGCGTGAAAACATAATCAGGCTTATAGCCTAACAGGTTTTCACAATATCGCTGGAGCTTGTCTCTCGATGCGAGCTTCTCGGCAAGACTGATTTCGTATGCCGGGATGCCGTTATATACTATATCGATGTCGGCGGTTTCGAATTCCGGCGCCAGGAAGCGCAATTCATCGACGACATAATCGCCGACCGCGCATATACGGTCACAGTATTTTGATGCCTCCACGAGAGAGTGCTTGAAATAGGTACCCTGATCGCCGAACACTTCGTTGACGTAAAGTCCGTCGCTATGAGCCTGTTTCATGACATTATAAAACATCGTATCGTGCCCGGGGTGCTCTTCCACAATGCGTCGCATAGTGGCTACTTCATGAGCGTAAAAAACAGTCTTAAAGTTACACGCAGGCTCAATAATAGCCGCCAATGCGGTCGGCATTCCCATAAACTCGTGTGAGATAATTATGGTCGAATCCTCGGCGGCGCCGATTGCTTTGAGAACGGCAATTGCCACGGGGGCTAATCTGACATATTGCTCGAACTCCCACAGGTTCTCGAATAAATTACTGCGGATGCCGAATTCATCGAACAACCGCCTCTTGAATTCGTTCATCGGACCCTTTTCTATATGTCTTACATCGACCAGCACAACTTCAGGCGAGCTTATCATACCTGTCTGCTCGTCAACAAAAGTACGTCTGCCGTAAACTATGCCTGCATTGAAGTAATTTTCGATCTTATGGAAGGCCGGAGCGTACCCCGTGTTTACAAATTCATCGATAGACGAGTAGAGTACCTCGCTATTCTCGCCGAGGCGTTCCGATGCTGTGCCTTCGGTGGTGAACAGCGGGCCAATGAGTATTGAGCGTTCTACTGTGTCAAGATAGGATTTGCTGGTGAAAAAACCATCCAGAACGGCGCCTATACCACCGACCTTCCCCACCGTCTCGTGGGTGACGTGCACTGCTGTTGTCTCTCTGGTCATAGTCATTTCCCTCCAAGTTTAATCTGAGGTTCGATCCGGTTGTTTCTATTATATCTACGTAAAATATACGTAATGAGATCGTTACAAACAAATTAAAGCGGCTTTAGGGCGTGCCGTTTTGTTTGGACCGAAAACACGGCGTGAAATTTGCAGATTAAAGGTGTATTTTAGGACGCCTTTGTGCGTCTTTGAGAATTTTATTTGGGTCCGCCTATTTGTTCTCGCAAAGTTCTTATCGAACCTGCAAGTATCTGCGGAGGAATATCAGTCAATCCCGGCTCTGGGATTTCACTGAGCGATATTCGGTCAATAATCGCAACTGCCCGACGGCCGAAAGGTGCGATCAAAGCGGCTGTTCTATCAGATTCGTCCAAGTCACCGTTCACTATTTGCCGGAGATACATGATTATGTTTTGTGTCAACTCCCTGTCGCCCATCTCATATACAGCCCCGGCAAGTGGAGCAGGTCCGTCCAGAATCTCTCTTTCTTTCAGAATGTCTTGTGTAAGCCTGTGTGTCTCAGCCATCAGCCGGTGTTCTCTTTCCACATCGGTCTCATCTATTGGCGACAGCTTCAGCTCTTCGCCGGTGTCCATGCTGGGGACATATAGTTTATTGTGACATGCCGGGCACTTACCCCATTTGCCTCCGGCGGTGTCCGCAGCTTCTATCTTTTTACCACAATACTCGCAATGAAATATGATCGCCATTTTTGACACCTCTGATGAAAATTTTCTATTTGTCAGCTCTATATTCCGCGTCCACCTCGGTGGTTATTCCGCCGCGAGGTGTAAACCGAGAGATAACCTTCATCCACCGTGGTTTGCATAAACCGGTCAAATCATCCAGTATATTATTCGTTAGTGCCTCGTAAAAAATCCCCTTATTGCGGTAACTTTGCATGTAGAATTTCAGGCTCTTGAGCTCTATGCATAATTTATCGGGACAGTATTCGATAACAATCTCGCCGAAATCCGGCTGGCCCGTTCGAGGACAAACGCTCGTAAACTCGGGACATCTGATCGTTATTCGATAATCCCGCCCGGGACTGGGATTATCGAACATCTCTATTTCTACCTGCTCGCCCATTATTCTTTTTAAACGCCCTTATAAAACTTCTTTCTATATTATAATCGAGAGATTACGCCGGGACAAGCAATAATTGATATAAGAAATGATGAAAATATTGCCGGTACAAAGATCGCAAAAACGGGCCAAAATTGTTGCATGAGGCCGGATGCTCAGGTATATTTGTCTTTCCGAAGACACCAGGATTTAGCAGGGCGCTGTTGATATCAATAAATCCCGTTACGAATTGTTAAATGTTTGAAAGGAATCAGAAATGACAAAAAGATTCGTTCTTACAGGTTTGCTGGTTGGGACAATGCTTTTCGCTCTATCGGGTTGCGATACACAGAATGAAGTCCGGGAGAATGAAGGCGTTATAGAGGCCCAGCCGGTCCGGGATGCCCCGGAGATCAGCAAGACAGAAGAGGTCGAAGCGGTTAAAGCTGCCGAAGAAGTCAAAGAGGTCCAAAAGGTCGAAATCGCTAAATTGACTCTTCGGATCAATTGCGGAGCCGCTGAACCTTACATCGACAAGGCCGGTAACACATGGCTTGCCGACCAGGGCGCCGAGCCCGGCGGGAAATGGGGTGCCGTCGATGGCCTGACCGTTGATCGCGGCGATTTGGGCATTGCAGGTACCGATGCGCCAAAGATTTACGAGACCGAACGCTACAGCATGGAAGGATACAAATTCACCGTCCCCAACGGCAAATATACCGTCCGGCTGCACTTTGCCGAAACTTACGACGGTATAACAGTAGAAGGCGAACGGGTTTTCTCTGTGACCATTAACGACCAGACCGTTCTCAAGGATTTCGATCCATTTAAAGAAGCCGGCGGTTATCAGAAGCCTGCGGTCAAGAAAATCGAAGATGTGAATGTAACTAATGGCCAACTGGATATCGGATTTACCCTGAATTTACAGAATCCCGAGATCAACGGTATCGAGATACTATCCGAGTAGCTGGGCCAAACAAGCACCATCTTAATGCCGGCCGGAACAATTCGATGAGCTATCTGCCCTTTGGTCCTGCCGGAGATACTTTGCGCGCTTGGCGGATTCTGCTATAGTACAGCTCGATATCGTAAAATTAAACAGATTTGCATTTTGACAGGAGCCGACTTGTGGCAGATAAAAAAGCTGTAGTTTTGCTAAGTGGAGGCCTGGATTCGGCCACGACTTTGGCTATCGTACGCGGCGATTGTTTCCAGTGCTATGCCTTGACTTTTGCCTATGGCCAGCGGCATAAGCGGGAAATCGAGGCCGCGAAAAAGGTCGCCGAATCGCTCGGGGCGACCGAACATCGCATTATCGAGATCGACCTTGCAGCATTCGGCGGTTCGGCCCTGACCGATGAGGCTATTAACGTGCCCAAGGATGGGGCCGGCCTGGACACCTCGACCCAAATCCCAGTAACTTACGTCCCGGCCCGCAATACGATATTCTTGAGCTACGCCCTCGCCTGGGCCGAGGTTTTGGGCGCGTTCGATATCTTTATAGGCGTCAATTCCACCGATTACAGCGGCTATCCCGACTGCCGGGCGGAATTCATCGCCGCCTTCGAGAAGACATCCAACCTCGCCACCGCAGCCGCTGTCGAAGGCAGGGGCCGATACCGCATCCAAACGCCCATCATCGAAATGACAAAAGCCCGGATTATCACGACCGGCACGAAGCTCGGCGTCGATTATTCCCTGACCCACAGTTGCTACGACCCGGACGAGCAGGGCAGAAGCTGCGGCCGATGCGATTCCTGCCGGTTGAGATTAAAAGGCTTCGCCGAGGCCGGACTCGAAGACCCGATCGAATATATAACATAACCTTGTCATTCCCGTGCAGGCGGGAATACATAGTATGAAATGAAAAATGCATATTAACGAGATATTCTATTCCCTGCAGGGCGAGGGCTTCCTGGCCGGCGTACCCAGCGTATTTGTGCGCCTCGCGGGTTGCCCCCTGCGCTGCCGATGGTGCGATACGAAATACGCCTGGGACAAAAAAGCAGGGCGGTCGTATAGTATAGACCAGATTGTCCAGGTCGTGCAACAATGGCCGTGCCGGTTCGTAGTCATAACAGGCGGCGAGCCGATGGTCGATCCGGATTTGCCGCAGTTTGTCCGGGAACTGAAAGCCGCTGGCAAGCATATCACGATTGAAACGGCCGGTATCGCCTATATCCCGGATATGCCCTGCGATTTGATGAGTATTAGTCCGAAATTGACCAATTCCATGCCGGATGAGCCGAAATTGGCGGCGATTCAAAAGAATTCGAAGCTCGACCTCGCTGTTCTTGAAGAACTGATTGACAATTACAACTATCAACTCAAATTCGTTGTCGATTCCGAGGCTGACTTGCCGGAGATACAAGAAATCATAAAAAAACTCGCAAACGTCGACTGGGAAAAGATAATGCTCATGCCCCAGGCCGCCACCCGGGACGAACTCTTAGCCAAATCCCCGATGGTCGCCGAACTCTGCAAGCGTACCGGCTGCGCATTCGGCCAGCGCCTCCAGGTTCTGCTCTGGAACAACGAAAGAGGCACGTAAAAGTTATTGTTGCGTCCGGCAAGCTGCACGATAATTATCAAATCTATAAAATTCGTAATTGACAATCATTAATCAATAATAAATAATAGCAAATTAATCGCCCGGGTGGCGGAATAGGCAGACGCGCTAGCTTGAGGGGCTAGTGACCTTCGGGTCGTGCTGGTTCGACTCCAGTCTCGGGCAGTTTTAATTGATTATTGATAAATGATAATTGATTATTGCTTAAGAAGCCAAACTTCTACTGGAATCTTAGGTTGGGATAGTATGTAGTAACCAGCCATCAGGCTATTGCTTTCGTCGTTGCCTGGAACCTTCAGTTTCATCTTCGTGATACCATCCAGCATGTACATTTTCAAAATTCAGAACGTCTTTGAACACTAATAGGCGTTCTATTGTTTCACTTTGCGATATTTTGCCTTTCTTGCCCTCCAGCCAATCCCTTCTTTCCGCAACACCCATCACAAGATAATTGTTCCCTATTATTTCCGGTATAGGTTGTTCAAAACAGGCTGCCATTAAGGATTCCAGTTCGGATTTCTTAGCTATTATCAAATCGCATTTGACACAGTAGCGGCATTTCTTATTCAAGAGCAGAAGCTGCTGAGGGTCGATATGAATAACCAGTGGAAATTTGCGAATTTTCGTATTGTTCTCACATTTCGGGCACTTGGTGAAAGCGGCATCTTCATAGGGATTCAGAAAGAAGTAATGTTTTCTTCTATCAGACTCTATGCCTTCCAGTTCAATCATCCTTACACCACAGCCTAAAGTGTCAGTTAAGGTTATCCTGGCCTTGCAAATAATTTACCACTGTCTGGGAGCTCTGTCAAAACCAGTTTAACAACTTCCCTCTTATTAAACCTATTTCTTCTTACTTATGATAGGGACAAAGAAGTGTAGTCGACTATTGGGAATATTGCCGCACAGAGCAGTTTGCCGTCAGAGACCAGACCCAGGCCGGAGAAGACCTGATGGAATTGATGCGTTACAATGGCGTTATTAAGTATGAATTGTCGGAACCCCTTCTCCCACCCCCAACAGCCAGCCTTATCTGAAAAGTACGAGTACGATTGCCTGACCTGTCTCTATAAATAGAGACAGGCGTAATTCGTACTAATTCGTACAAAGTGAACACCCACCCTGGTATCAATCCTTCTTAGTTTGTAAAGGCAAGAGTACGCGATCAGTGCTTCACTTCGAGGGGCAGCACATACGAACGTGGCCATCTGCGGCGGCGATTAGCCGTCCGTAGCATGGCGTTGTTAGTCGGCTCCGATTGGCTTCAGTTCTTCCAACCCCATTACGCTGCGTGCTTCATTTAGATCTCTGTATGCGGCATGGCGAAACGTTCTAAACATATCGTCAACATTAAGGATATCGCCGCGAGCCTTTGACGCGAGGGCCTCGCGCAAGCCTTCCATTGTTCTGGCCTTCTTGATCGAAGCGAGAGCATCACTCTTTGAAATCCCAGCTCGCTTATCCAACCATTCGAACAAGTGAACGCGTCCAAGGATATCCTCTTCCCTTGCCGCTTTCAGTCTCTCGTTCTCTGACTCAATGATCTCTCGGGACGTGTCGGGTGCCAGTTGTGAGACGATCATTTCTATGTACCGTCGCAGCGTCCGATTGACTTCTGACATCTCAGAGATTTGGGTAGCCAGACTAGCCAACTGTGCTTGCCCACCTTGACGGTTGAGCAGTTCCCGAAATAGACCCGCCCATTGTTCGCGCAACCAACTTTCTATGTCGGAGTACTTCTCAAAACTGTGAACCGGATTGTTCCTCTTCTGTAGCAGGATTTCGTCCAGCAATTCGAAGATGTTTACAGAATCAACATGGGCAAACTGGATGGAGGCATTATCCCGATTCTTTCGAAATGTCTGGTACTCACTGTAAACCCCTGCTTCAACTAGAATGTAGATGGGAATATCTTCCTGAAGAGCAGCCTTGTACTCTTGTTTTGTGATGCTTTCGTATCGCTCAAAGAACCCCTCCTCTGAGCCGGATCGATCTTCTGAAGACGCAGCGGATCCATATCGCCCGCCAAGTACGATTACGAAGATGTCGCACATTTGCGCTTCTCGATAACAGGATGCGTCAAGAGGCTGGTCAGGTGCGTAAGCAATGTCTCCCTTTTCAGAGAGTATCGACTCGAACCCCAAGGAAGAAATGAACACATCCAGCGAGGATCTAATGTGTTTGAGATCGTAGTAAGTAGAACTTACGAAAACTCGCGGTCTTGCCATCGTTTTTCTCCTTCCCGACTAACAGTGTATATATGGTTCCGTATAGAAACCCAAACAACGCTAGTTTTGCAGCATAAGAACCCAACGACTAAACCAGTTACCCTACCCGCTCCCCTCCCTGGTGTCAACAATTTTTTCAAACCCGCCAAGTTTTCCCTTGACAACCCTTAAAACATCGATTATATTACTTGCGTAGTTTGTGTGAACAGCCTATTTTGTGTCAAGTTACGCAAGCTTGAGGGGCTAGTGACCTTCGGGTCGTGCTGGTTCGACTCCAGTCTCGGGCAGTTTTAATTGATTATTGATAAATGATTATTCACATGTCGGCAGTGATCCGTTACGGCCCCGATGCTCGATATCATTCCTGTGAAAACAGTCCGGAAGCTGAATGAAAAGAAGATTGTGATCTGAAAAAATGAACCGCATGAGCCCGGCTGTGTTGCACTTCGCATGTTATTCCGCTGAAGTCTTTGACCTTCTTGACAACATTACAATCTGTGTTAGAGTGGTTGGCGGTTCCGGTAGTGTTGCGTGAATAATGAGGCAATATCGTGGAAACTCAAGATAAGTGGCAAATGCTGTTCGAGGGAAAATGATGCAACGTACCGTTGTTATCTTCAATCAAGTTATTCTTATTCTCTTATTGTTAGCTCTGCCGCTAATCCTGGTTTGTAATAAAAGCAGCGAAAGTTCTCCGGAAGATGCGTTAGATGTCTTGATTAATTCCGGAAATTTCAAGCTCATACGTGAAGTTTCACTACAGTTTGACACCTACCATGTGCAGGGACTTGATCTGACGGAGCAATTTTATTTTGTAACCTCAGTGGACACAGAGCAAAGGCGAGGCTGGTTATTTAAGATTAACAGGCAAGACGCCAGCCTAAATTCAAAGATAGAATTGACTGATGGTACTTTGGTTCATCCCGGCGGCGTGCAGTTTGACGGCCATTACCTTTGGGTTCCAAATGCCGAGTATAGAAGAGAGAGCCGGACAATGATCTACGCTGTTGATCCTGATAGTCTGGAAATACGCAGGTCGTTTCTTGTTGACGACCATATTGGCGCCATTGCATCTGACGGGAAAAACCTTCTTTATGGAGTTAACTGGGACGCGCTTCATTTCTATACATGGGATTTTGATGGATATCAGACAAGCAAGGTCGATTCCCCGACGTCAATGGCATATCAGGACATCAAGTACCTTGCAGGCAAACTTCTATGTAGCGGCCATAAGGACGATAATTCTGTTATAGACATTATCGATCCTGAAAACTGGACATTAGTAAAACGTATCGATTTGCCACGAGGTGGTTGGAAAAACACGTTAAGTCGCGAAGGCATGACCTACAATGGAAATCTATACTTCCTTCCAGACGATGGGCCAGAGTCTAACATCATGATTTTCACTTTAGCCCGGCAGGACTAACTCATCCCGCGATCACGCATGCAATGTAGGGGACGAGATTGAACACCAGAATAAATATCTTGTATAACGCAAGGAAGCAGTAGATTGCTACGTTGAACGCTTCTCTGGAGATCGGGAACAATTTGCTGTTCATTCCGTAGAGCCAATCACCGGCGAAGGCACAGATCAGGAACGAGAGAGCCAGTAATGCTCCATTAATAATAGTGCACCACATGAAAAAAGTTTTGACGATAATAATATCCATAGTGCCTCTCCTTATTTCCAGTATATTCTATAATATTCTAACATTCTTATAGTCTATAGAAACCGTGATTATTCCTGCAGGACGATTGTGAAATCCCATGTGTCCGGCGTTTTCACTTCCACGCGACTTTGATTTCTATCGCCCAGCATGTTTTTGGTTTCCAGATAACGAACCGCCGATTCCAGAGAGGCCACTTTGAAGACGACAGCGTTGATTTCTTTCAGGTCACTCCTTACAAGATGAATAGCAGGGCCGTTGCCGAGTCGCCATCGATCCTGATCGATTTGTCGGACGGGTGCAAGGAAGGTTTTCCACTTGTCGAAGTTTTGCTCGTCAGTGCATCCGACCCGAATCTCCTCGACATATTGTATACCGAGAGGCCCTCCCTGATTATCCCTGAGCTGTGAAGTAAGGGTATCATGCTTTGCCTGTTCCTTGTCTCTGCCCGGATTGTCCATAATGCTGACAATCAAATCCTCTCCACACAAGTTCGGGTCGGAGATAACGACAAAGGCATACGGCGGTTCGTGCATGATTCGGCGTTGATCAAGCTGGGCGGCACTTTGCGCCGAGGATTCATACGCTTCGAACGTAATGCCGTAAAACATAGCCGTTAAATCCGGCGTGACATAGGTCATATTCGAATATGGGCCGCATGGCTCCAACACCATGTTTCCCGCCCAAAGGCCGGCATATTTTCGCTCACCAAGCATCAATGGAGTGTACACCACAGGCAACAGAAGGTCGTCTTTCAGGAAGCGGTAAACGGCATCGTGTACGGCGTGGTCTTTGACATGAATCGATACCGTATGGATCTTCGTGGAAATGGGTACGGCGTTCTGCTCCATTTGGCATCCCGTCAGCAATGCGATGGCAATACCGATCACAACTGTTCGCTGTTTCATAGCGACCTTCCTTATATCGTCAACATAACAAGTCTCTTTTCCATTTACAATGAGTCACCCGATAGTTCTAAAGCATTTTCAGAATTCCCCTACACGCCTTTCAGTGTAAATCCCTTCTGGCTTGTGTCAAGATTTCTCTCGACATTCCTGCCTTTCCGCCTTATCATCCGACCACTTGCCGGAAAAAGGCTTTATAACAAATGGACGCACCCTATTATTTTGTAAATGGATATAGTGGCGAGAGAGGCAAGACTGATGGCTGTTTCGGATGAATTTTTGGATTATGTTATCGACCAGCTTGCGGGCTGGGGCGAAGTTTCGGCTCGCAGGATGTTCGGCGGGGCCGGGCTTTATTGCGATGGGGTGATGTTCGGGCTTATCGCCGACGATGTTGCTTATCTTAAGGTGGATGACTCGAATCGAGAAGATTTTGTCACGGCGGGGTCGTCTGCCTTCAATCCGTTTCCCGAGAAGGCAAAAACATACGTCATGTCATATTATGAAATCCCCGCCGACGTCCTGGAAGACCGGGAACTTTTAGGCAAATGGGCCGAAAATGCCCTGGCCGTAGCACGAAAGAAGAAGAAGAAGTAAACCACATTCCCTTGGTGATACCTTACGGCGGAAAACCTGTCCAAACTACAGGAATTTTTCAAGAGCCCCACTGTCCCGAACTTTTTAGACCGGTTGAGATATGACCATGATTTCACGAAGAGGATTCGACCGTATTGAATTAGCACAAGGTGAAGACTGTGATCTCGGGTCTTATGCTCAACCTCGCTCTACCGACCCGTCCAAGTCCGCGGTTAACGTACAGCTTCGTCCCTTCGACTTCATACATGCCTGCGTGAAACCGTCTGCGCCAGGTGGTTCCCGATGCGTCAGGCCAGAACCTGGCTTTTCTTCCATGCGTGTGCCCGCTCATCACGGCGTGCGCTGCGAAATCACCGAGGTGCTCGATTCCGCGCGGATTATGCATCAGTGCGATGGTCGCCTGATCCGCTGGTACGTCGGCGAAGGCCTTATGCGGCCTGAAGTCACCTACCCTCAAATCGCCTAATCCCACGAGCCACAGCGGGTGGCCGTCAATGTCCAAAACGATCGACTCGTTCCGCAGAACGGTGATTCCGCTGTCGGCCATGCCTTCGATAAGGCGATCCAGGAAGTGATCCTGCCGGCCTCTGACACCATAATCGTGATTGCCCAGACATGCATAGGCGCCGAATCTGCTTTCGATATTGCCGAGCAGGGCGACGACTTTTTTCCTGTATGAACCGGCAAAGTCATACGTGATATAATCTCCCGTCAACACAACAAGATCGACGTCGAGCAAGTTGATCCGTTCGATGCAACGACGCAAATACCCGCCACTCACGGTCCGGCTGTGATGTAGATCGCTGATATGTGCTATGCGCGTGCCATTCAAGCGCCGATGAGAGCTTTGTAGAGGCAGGTCGATTTCGACAACTTCAGTCCACTCCGGGCCGCTCCCCTTGGCATCGATCGCCCAGCGCGTACAAATACCCAGCGATCCCAAAGCGGCACCTTTCAAATAGTGCCTCCGATTTCGCCCTTTCCTTGCCCCAAATGTCGATATAAAGCTATTACCCATAATGTGCAAAACTGCCTATCGGAAGATATTGTACGCTATACGGCAGAAAAAACAAGCTGTTCGGAGAAAGTTTTACAGCCAGCAGAAGCTGTCGGGCGTGCTAAGCTCAGCGTGACATGGCTGCGGCAGAAAAGAAGAAAAATCCCAAATCACTATAAAAGCCGGATTTTGTTCAGCAAACTGCTATTTTCCTTGCGCTACCGGGCGATATTCGTTAGAATATGCGAAAATTTGCTTAAAGAAGCTTGAATGCAACTGAACTATGATGAATGGGAATTGATTATGGATGAAATGCAGACAAGATCGTCGGAAGATAAGCAGCAAGGCAAACCTGCGGGCCGGGTATTATCGATCGATGCACTTCGCGGCTTCGATATGTTCTTTATCATCGGGGGCGAGAGAATCTTCGCCAGCCTGCACGATGTGTTCAACAGTCCGCAGACGGAGTGGATTCGAACGCAACTGACACACGTCAAATGGGAGGGATTCCGTTTCGAAGATTTAATCATGCCGCTGTTCATGTTCATCGTTGGCGTGGTTATGCCTTATTCGTTCAACAAACGCCGGCTCGAAGGCCACGGCAAGGCGCAGCTATACCTGCACATTGTCAAGCGGGTCGTGATTCTCTTTGTCCTCGGCATGATCGCGCAGGGGAACCTGCTCGAATACGACCTGTCGAAGCTGCACATCTATTCCAATACGCTTCAGGCCATCGCCGCCGGATATATCATCGCGGCTATAATCATGCTCAATATGGGCCTGAGATGGCAGATCGCCACGACGGGAATTCTGCTCGTGCTGTTCTGGGCGTTGATGATGCTGGTCCCGTTCCCCGGCCGCGGTGTGGACGTTCTGACGCCGGATGCGAACCTGGCGATATACATCGACAGAATCATCTTCGGCTCATTCATCGACGGGACCGATCCGCCCTATACCTGGTTACTGAGCGGCATGACATTCGCCTGTACGGTCATGCTCGGCGTGATGGCGGGGCACCTGCTGCGATCGGATAAAGTGGGAATCAGAAAGGTCCTGTGGCTGCTGGCGATAGGGGGCGGCTGCATCGTCACGGGCCTTCTCTGGAATCTGTGCTTCCCGATCATCAAGCACATTTGGACAAGTTCCTTTGTCCTGTTGTCGGGCGGATTGTGCTTTATGCTATTGGCGTTATTCTACCTGGTGATCGACGTGCTGGGTTTCAGGAAATGGGCATTCGGCTTTGTGGTTATAGGGATGAATGCGATTGCGGTTTATATGGCCGTACATCTTATTAACTTCCGCAATATCGGTGGCGTTTTCGTCGAGGGACTGGAGAAACACGCCGGGAACTGGTATCCCTTCATTTATGCCCTGGCGGGATTCGCTGTCGTTTGGCTGATACTATGGTGGATGTATCGCAAGAAAACATTCGTTAAAATTTAAGGTAAAATCAGGTTCCAGGATAATACAGTGTCACTGAGCCACTGTCAAAATCATCATTATGATGTAATCGGACTGTTTTTATCAAGCTCTCGGTATTTAGAGAGGACATTGTCATTGAAAAGGAAGCCTTTCCTGATTGCCTGGGGACATTTTTTTGTTGACCTTTTGTGGGAAATTGTTATAATAATAATAGCTTTTTCATTTTACCCCTGCTTTTCTCTTCCTTCTCCCCTCCCTCCGCAAAAAAGCAGGGGTTTTAAATCATCCGGGATGAAAGCCTCGCCTGCGGATACTAATTAGATCAGGCCCAATCGTTCCGCCTCGGCGTAGAGGCCGTAGCGCTTCATCTTTTTGAATAGAGTTGTGCGGTTTATATCAAGTGCTTTGGCGGTTGCCTGCCTGTTCCAGTGATTGGCTTGCAGCGCTTGCCTTATAATATCCTTCTCAGGCCCGGCCAACGTTTCTTTGAGACTCATTTGTTTATATTGTTTTGGCTGCCTGCTTTGCTCCCGCCTGATCGAGTCCGGCAGATCTTCCGGGCCGATGAATTTGCTCTTACTCAGCAAAGCCGCCCGTTCGATAACATTCTCCAGCTCACGAACGTTGCCGGGCCAGGGATAACGCTCCAGATATTCCATTGCCTCATCGGTAATACCGAGTTTATCCTTTTTATGCTGCGCCGAGTATATCCGCAGAAAGTGCTCCGCCAGCAGCCGAACATCTCCAACCCTCTCACATAAAGGCGGCAGCTCTATCATGACCACATTGACCCGGTAATACAAATCTTCACGGAATCTGCCTTGCCGGACTTCCTCGCTAAGGTCCCGGTTCGAAGCGAGGATAATGCGCGTATCGACGGTTCTGGTTTTGTTGCTGCCGACCGGCTCGAACTGCCTGTCCTCCAGAACCCGCAAAAGCTTGGCCTGAAGAGCCGGCGATGCATTGGCTATCTCGTCGAGAAAGATTGTCCCGCCGTCAGCGGCCAGAAATTTGCCTTCCTTATTATTCACGGCACCTGTGAACGAGCCTCTTACATGACCGAACAGCTCGCTTTCAAGCAGTGTCTCCGGAAGTGCTCCGCAACTGACCTCGACGAACGGCTGATCGCGCCGGCTCGAATTGTGATGGATTGCCCTTGCCAGCATACTCTTGCCGGTGCCCGACGGTCCTGCCATCAGGATTGTGGTCTTGCTGTCGGCGACGGCCTCGACAAGGTCGAAAATCTTCGCCATCTTATAGTTGTGACTGATGATGTTCTCAAGTCGGCGTTTTCGTTCGAGCTGGAATCGAAGGCTCTCATTTTCACTGATAAGCGACTGTTGCGTAATTGCTCTTTCAACTGCCAGCCGCAGCTCGTCGTCAATGATCGGCTTCGTCAGGTAATCGTAAGCGCCGCTCTTAATAGCCTTAACGGCACTATCGATAGTACCATAACCGGTGATTACAACGACCACGGTTTGAGGATAGTTTTTCTTGATAATACCCAGTAATTCGAGACCGTCTCCGTCCGGCAGGTTGACATCCGTCAGGACCAGGCAAAAACTCTCCTCTTCCAGCTTGGCCAGAGCGCCTTTGACCGTCTCAGCTCCGCTGGTCTGGAATCCTTCGAGTGACAGAAACTCGCACAGCGAGTCGAGGATGATTTTATCGTCATCGATAACAAGAATATTTTTCTTTCTCATAAAGCTCCAAAACCGATTTTATAAATTCCAATGATGCTTCAGCCTGCCACCGGCAGTTGCACGCTGAAAATACTGCCACCGTCGGGAGCGTTTTCGGCCGTGATCCGGCCATGATAGCTCTCTACGATGTCCCTGCATATAGCCAATCCCAATCCCGTGCCCTTGCCGCCTTCTTTCGTCGTGAAGAACGGTTCGAATATTGCTTCTGTGCTTTCCGGCGGCAAACCCGTTCCCGTATCGCGAAGCTCGACCCGAATCGTATCGTCCGCCGCCAGGCTGGTCGAGATTCGAAGCTCGCCGCCGTTCGGCATCGCATCCAGGGCGTTCTTTGCAAGATTACAGAACACCTGAAACATATTGCCGCTCCTGACCTGCGGCATACCAAAGGTGTAATTCCTTACGATCGAAATACTTGCCGCCTCCGCTCTCGATTCCATCGTCTTGATGGCATCTTCGATGATCTGCTCGACCTTGACATATTCCAGTGGCGTGTACGTGCTGCGCGAGAACTCCAGCAGCTCGCTGACGATTTTAACCATCCTCATCAGTCCCTGCCGGCACTGGGTGAGATACTCCTTCGGCTTTGCCAGATTCTCCCGCTCGACAATCCTCATCGCGAGATTGATGTAGCGAAGAATCCCATCCAGTGGATTATTCAATTCATGGGCCACCTTAGAGGCATGCTTACCGACTGCAGCCAGTCTTTCGGCGTTCGCCAGCCTTCTTTCGATATTGACCCTTTCGGTGACATCCTCGACAATGACGATACCGCCGAGACTTTTTGCTGATTCGGCTGCCTGCAGAGTTGTACAGACAATTCGAAGCAGTTTTGTTTTGCCGTCCGATGTATAGCTTATATCATCAAACCTGCACGGTTTTCCCGTTGAGATTACCGAGGTCAATTGCTGCGTCCAGCCCTGCCATATTTTGTCATCTGTTCCCTTTGCCAGGGATTTGTCGATGTAGTCACTTAACTCGATAAGCCTTGCTGCATGAGCATTGGCCCGAAGAATCTTCAAATCCGGTTCGAAAGCAACAATACCGATAGGCAATGACTGAATGATTGACTCGCCAAGCCACCCAAATCCTGAGCCGTCGCCCGCGATATGTTCCTTCGGCAGATCACCCTGGTTTTCCGACCTCTTTGTTTCTTGTTCTGCATTATCTGGCATAGCTGTTACAATAAGGCCCGCCTCAAGTATTGTCAAGAATATGTGTTGCAAAAAAACAACACGGCCGTTCTCTTTTTCGGACTGAAGGAGATATGTGTTTAGCAGGAAACATAAGATTCTATAAAATAAGCAGCTAAAGACGGTTATTGGGCAATAAAATACAAGAACGAACGATTAATTCAACTTTTAGCGTTTCCATTTATCAACGCAACGATTAATGTATTTGCGAAATATATCGACGCTGGATAGAAAACGTCTTCTAACCTCATGCTTAATAAGTACTTGTAAAAGTTAAAATAGGCTATTTTTTCGCTCTGTCTTTTGGAACGAATTTTGCTTTTATTACTCATAACTTAATAAGGACAGTGAATTAACACTATTATGCAAGGATGCATATGATGGATCGACCAGAAAAGCGCAGGCATAGGCGATTGGGGGCACAGTATAATATATCATGCCGGAAAGTCGGCTCGACCGCACACACAACTTACGATGGCTATACAGTAAATGTAAGCCCAGGCGGTTTGTATTTTGAGACCGCAACCGCTATATTCGAGCAGGGCAACCTGTTGAAGGTAGAATTGTCAATACCGCCAACATCAGGTTTGCTTGAATTCGGCGGTAAGATTGCGGGATTCGCGAAGGTCTTAAGAACCGATTCGGCTTCCGACAGAAACGGAGTTGCTCTGCAATTCTGCCGGCCGCCAAAGCTCTGCATCTAAGACTCACTTTTCCGGCCAAACGCCCTCGAAGACTTCGTCGGCCGGGCCGGTCATATAAACGCAATTATCTTCTTCGCACCAGTGCAGATTAAGATCGCCGCCGAGTAAATGTCCGGTGCATATTCGCCCCTGTCGCCCGTTCATCGCAGCAGCCACACAGACAGCACAAGCGCCGGTGCCGCAAGCCATCGTAATGCCGCTGCCACGTTCCCATGTCCGCATTGTAAATTCCACCGGCTTGTCAATCTGAACAAAGTGGACATTGATTCGATTCGGAAAAAGGCTGTGGTTTTCGATAGCCGGCCCGAGTTTCTCAAGCTCAATTGACTGCACATCGTCACAGAAGAATACGGCATGCGGATTCCCCATCGATACGCAGGTCATCAACAATTCCTGTCCAAGAACATCGATCGGCTGTGCGACAACTTTTTCGCCGGTGAGATTCACAGGAATATCCTGCGGCGACAAGATCGGCTGGCCCATATTCACGCATACCTTCCGGACCTGATCAGTATCATCGACGATAAGGCCAACGGTCAAAATCCCGTTGCCGGTCTCTATATTTAACGAAGCGGGAAAAGACCGCTGGCCCGGCACGGAAAACTCTCCGCCGGCCTGGGCTAATTTGTGTTCGTATGTGTATTTCGCTACGCACCGGATTCCATTTCCGCACATTTCAGCTTCCGAACCGTCGGCGTTGAAGATTCGCATCCGCACATCAGCCGTCTGCGAGGGGGCTATGAGAATTAATCCATCGCCGCCTATACCTCGATGCCGGTCGCTGATGATCGGCGCCAAGGCGACGGGATTCTCAACTTGCTCGGCGAAGCAGTTGACATAGACATAATCATTGCCTATGCCGTGCATTTTTGTAAATCTCATTGTACTTCTCCTTATAACGATCAGACCGCTACCGGCCCCAGTTCCTTCAGCAGCCGAATTGCCGCTTCGGCCATCATTTCGCCACCTCCCGGGGCGATTCTGGAATTGACCGTTTCGTAGCTGCCTTCGGCAAATGCCTTTTTCGTGGGTATGTAACCCGGCGCATCCTGGCACAACTCGACAATCATCGTAGTAGCAAAGGGGCTGGCTCGCTTAATCGCAAGCCCCAGATCGACAAAGACCTCACCCGGCAGGCCAACGATGGCCACCTCCCGGCTCAGCCGGAATACCTGAACTTCAAGCGGTATTGTCCGGCCCGGACGCATCTCTCTGGCGAGTATTTTATACGCCTCGACTTCTTTAATAAAGGACAGTTCTCCTGTTCCGACTTTCTTTATGTTCTCACGGGCCCATGCAACCTTCTCCGGACCGAATTGCTGAAGCGGAGCATCGACAATCCCGCTGAGCACCGCCAGCGAAGGCTTGTCAACAGCCTTCAGAGATTCCTTTTTAGCTTTGACCGTCTCAGCCAATGTCCTGCCGATATAGTCCGTCTGGAGGCGTTCCTTTTTCGTAACGTCGAAGTGGTTTATGTCGCCGCACGTGCCGTTGCCGAACAGAAGTATGAACTTGTCACCGTATTTCTCCCGCAGCGATTGCTCTATATAGTAAGGATAGTCGGCGGCATATTTTGTTCCTCCGACCGTGTCGAGATGGAGGGTGAAGTTGACAAATGCCCCAATAGCGTCGTTGTCGCCGTCTGCCTCGCGGAGAAATACCATCCCAACCTCAGGGTCGATCGGGCCGGCAACGCGAACGATATCTGGATTCAACGCTCCGGGATTAAACCGGACCGTTCCATCTTTCATGTGGAACCGCCGATTGAACGAAAGACCTTGCTGCTCAGTCGAGCCTGCCGCGAGCTGGACGGGCTTTGCCGTTGCGTCAGCCTGGGCGATAACACCGGCAAGCTTCTCAACGAGCTGCCCGGCGTAGTCTACCTTCTCGTACGGATCGCTGCCGTGTTTGGCGATGGCTGTGTCGTGAAAATGTTTCCTCAATGCGCCAGCGTAAAGGGGCCCTGTATGTGAATGGGTCGCGGCGATAAGGATATTTTTCGCCGGAATACCGGTTCGCTCAGCCGCCTGCCTGCGGGCACGCGACGAAACTTCGAGTGACAGGCCGATGATATCGCAGAAGACCAAAGCCGCGGACATCTCACCCTGGCGAAGGACAATCGCTTTCGCATGAAGCGGATTCGACGTGCCCGTGCTCAGCCGCTCAGTGAAGTATCCGCTCATTCGGTAGCCGATGGGCGGCGTGATATCGGTAACCGCCAGGCCCGCCGTCAGTTGAGCGGAGCGGCCGGAACTCCGACTCGTGGATGATGTCTTCTGACCGGTCAGCTCTTCGAGAAACTGCCGGACCTTTTTCGCTTCGGCGAGTGTCTGTTCGAGGTCACCCGGCTCAAGGCATTCGACGACCAGCGGGCCGCCGGTGAAGCCGCCTTTCTTCAGACGTGCCATTACTGCGGGAAAATCCACCATGCCCGTCCCCGGCGTTAAATCGACTTTCTTCGGATGCTTATAATCCTTGATGCACATGCCGACGACGAGCCCATCGACGGTGGCCGCATCGGTAACCGGATCGCGTTTTCCGTCCGAATAGTAGTAAATATTACCGGGATCGTACCAGATTCGGAAGTTCTTGTGATTGACCATCTCGATGGTCTTGCGGCACTGTGGTCCGGTTGCGTTCAGACCCCCGTGTGGCTTTACGCTTATCCCAAGGCCTTTCTCGGCGGCATAGTCACAGCATTCGGCAATTGCCTTGTAGTACACATTAAATAGCTTTTCGTTGCCAATGCCGCCCATCAGCAGATTGCCCGCGCCGCATGCTGCACAGTTATCTATCAGCTTTCTCAGACCTTCGATGCCAGCTTCGAGCGACTTGTCCACAGGGATTCCGCCGCCGTAAACCGACGGGATTTTCAGCCCGCGTTTTCGGGCCTCCCGACCCACCTGCTCGGCCTCTTCGAGCGTGGTCTCGACCGAAATCACGAGATTGTTCTTTGACTTTGC
>Ga0210003_1000201_pt1 | contig 52947 bp, 69 predicted proteins | sample LantaG_FD_182804 | JGI IMG/M metagenome (GOLD analysis project Ga0210003, IMG submission 182804) | Deep subsurface microbial communities from Baltic Sea to uncover new lineages of life (NeLLi) - Landsort_02402 metaG (SPAdes) (version 2) | ecosystem: Environmental > Aquatic > Marine > Oceanic >... | reverse complement strand
GTATTCATGCAACTGCAGGCGGAACAAACTATAACGGGATGAGGCTAGAGGGTGGCGGGACAGGCAAGGACATCGATGCGGGGGAGGTGGATACGCTGCTCGACAGACTCACCGCGTTGCGTGCAGGATATCTGGATAACTTGGACGTCGGCGACGTCGTGTCCACGGCAGCTGATGTTTCCGCGCTCGCGGATGTCATAGACGCACTGGTGCTCATAATGTGCGGGACAGGCACGGTGAATTATAAGGTCACTATTGCTGACCCAGATTCCGGTTTTCCGGTCGACGGTGTCCGTGTCTGGATAGCAGACGCGAACGCAGTGCCCGTAAGGGGTGTCAAAACTACAAACGAGAGTGGCATAGTCGAGTTCCTCCTCGAGGCTGGAATTACCTATTACCTCTGGGCTTACAAGAGGAACCGCGTGTCGATCCAAGGGCAGGCGTTTACGGTGGAGGCAGATTAATGGCCGGCAGCACGTTCTATATGGATGAGGCGGCGGGTGATTTCACCTACTACTGCACGCGGGATGACATCGAGGATGTCTTCGGAGTCGAGAACGTGAAGCAATGGGCAGATCTGGACGCCGACGCTGACGCCACCAAAATCAGCAACCGGATTGACAGAGCCCGAGAATGGGCCACATCGGAGATTAACGATAAGCTGCGTGGCGGTCGTTACACTATCCCTATCCAGAATACGAACGCTGAGATACCGGTAACGATCACGAACATCTGCGCGCAGATGGCCGGTGTTTGGCTGTATGAGAGCCGCGGCATCGCTGATTACAACCCTGAAACTGGCGGCGCTGTTCACCGCCTGAAATGGAATAAAGATCAGGTTTTACTGGTGATTGCAGAGATCCAAGCATCCAAGCGCCGCCTTGATGCGGTATCGACTTGCATTACCTACCCTAAGATCGTTGAAAAAGATTAAGGAGAGATCAGATGGCTGCTAGCGGATCAGTTCAAGCGAAGATCACAGGGACGCAGACGAAAGCTGCGGAGATCGGCACCCTTTCGATGACCGCCACGGTGAACAAAGGATTCGCCTTGACCGGCACGCGTTACGATAAGATCCTGGAGAAAGCTGGATCGCTCGATACCACGGGTGAGACAATTGACCTGCAGAGCTTCAATGATGAGTTCGGTGATGCGACGGTGCTCACACAGGTGCACGCGGCGATCATCGTCAACACAGGCGACACCAACAACCTGCTGGTCGGCGGTGCCGCAGCCACTGCGTGGCTGGGCATACTGAACGATGCCAGCGACGTCATCAAACTGCCGCCAGGTGCCTGGCTTATGTTCGGTGTCGACGACGCAGACGGTATCCCTGTCGCAGCAGGCAGCAAGAGCCTCAAAATCTGCGCGGCTGCGTCCACAACCACGTATCAGCTGCTTCTGCTCGGAACAGAGTAAACCAGATGGAAGTCGCGGTTACTGTAAACATTGATCTCTCGGCGCTGATCCACCTCTCAAAGCAGATTGAGAAGGGGTTACAGGCGCACACCGGCCACATTGGGAACGCGTTCCTGCAATGGGCTCGGTTGTATCGTGCGTTCGCTAAAGAGAGATATGATGTCTACAGTAAAGGCGGCGGAGATTGGCCTCCGCTGAGCCCTCTTACTATCCTTGCGCGACGCCACGGAAAAGGTGGAAAATTCAAGCGTGGGAAGAAGGCTTACCAGGCCGCGGTGGCTTCTGGCGGAGGCCAAGTTTCTATCCTCAGAGATACCAACACGCTCTACAAGACGCTGAGCCCTGATCTCGGTTATCCGGGCCAGCTCCAGGAAGATGTTCCTTACGGTGTCGTAGTAGGTATCGGCGGCCCACATCTCCACCCGAATGGGGGTGCGACGATCGCTGACATCGCTTCTTTTCACCAGGCTGGGAGCCCGAAGCTCCCTCAACGCAAGATCATCGTCGCACCCCCGCCGCCGCTGGTTATGAAAATGGCCGCTCTGATGCTTGAAGCAGTCGGGAAGGAGGCGCGCGGATGAGCGATCCTCTATCCACCGTATATGACGCTGTCTGGGCCGTCCTTGAGAACCATGCGGGTTTCACTGATCTGGTTCCTGTAGGCAACAGGATCAAGCTGTCAGGTACCAATCCTGACCCGAACAAGACCCAGGTCGCATCCCAGGACGTGCCTGAGGTTCGTATTATACCCGCGGGTGGCGCGTGCCATCTGCTACGGACCTCTAACGGCAGTTCGATCACTAAGCGCTTTTCGATTCAAGTGGCCTCTGGTGACCAGCGGGTGACTGAGGTGACATATCCAGTCCAGTGGGAGATCTACCGGGCGTTCAGTAAAAGCCTCAGCACCCTCCTTGAGCTGGTCTGGGCTGGAAAGAAATTCGTCAAGACGTGTAAACTGATTGAGGTTCAAGAAGGCATTACCGATACCGAGTTGATGCGTGGCATTAAGGGTTGGACTACATTGGTGGTTTGCGAAATCGAGATGTGGTTCAGCACGGCTGATCTGCAAGGAGAATAGAGATGAGTGTAACTAGCGGGATTTATGGTTGTATAGACGGCGTGCATACCGTGCGCAACTGGAGGATCAGCCTTTCTGCTGACGTCCAGAAAGTCATTGCCTCCAACACCGCAGGCAATGCATTGCGGCTGGCGGGTAATAAGGATTGGTCAGGTTCGTTCGAGACATTTGGGGGGCAGCCCGTTCTCAAGCCCGGTGAGTCCTTTACGTTCACAGGGAAGGCAACCGGCGCTTGGGGTGTAGTCGGCCCTGCGATTGTAGATCAAGTCGAGATACGCTGGGATATCGAGGGCGGCGGCCCGATAGTCACGACGACGACCTTCAGCGCCAATGGCGCGTTGGAGAGGCAGTTTGTGTCTGCATCCGACTTCACTGATCCGGAACCGGAGTCGTCTGTCGGCTGTAAGATTGAGTATGCCGCACCGGCTACCAGCCCGCAGTTTAATGACATCCCTGACGTCCGGACGGTTACGCTGACAATGACATCTGACAATCAGTCCTACGTCTCGAGCAGCACTGCTGGTGAGACGAAGCGTATGGCGGGCAACTGGGACGTTACACTCTCGATCGCTGTCTACGAAAGCGCCCTTGGTGAGGCTTGGATATTCCCTCCCAACAGCATCCGGGCGTTGCGTCTCTACATCAACGACACCGAGTTCTGGCTGCTGAGTTGGATGATGTTCCACGAAATGTCCGACATCGAGGTCAATCGGGAGACCGGCGCACTGATCGGCTTCACGTATAACGCCGGGTTCACTGGCTTCGCATATGAAGGCGCGTCCTTGCTCTCAGGCGAGATTGTCACGCCTGACTTGACGTTCTGGTGGGCAGGTTAAGGAGATTTAACGGTGGCAAAGCAACTGTCTGAGATGTTGGCAACACCTGAAGAGGTGGTGATCCATGGTGAGACGCTTCGGCTCTCGCCACTGAATATGCACTCGTGGGCTGAATTTGAGAGGTGGTGTCAGAGCCGCGTTATGCGTGGTGTCATCGACCATCTAAAGCTCATCCCACAGCATGAGCACGGGAAGGTCATCGCGGCGGCGGCAAAGGAGGCCGCAACCATTACGCTCATCTCAGATGAGACTGAGCAGATTATGGCCTCCTTTGAGGGCATTTCGATGCTTATCTGGTTGGGGCTGCATCCCAACCACCCTAAACTGGATTTCGTGAGTCTGCAGCAGAGCCTCATGATCGAAGAGATCCCCCAGGTGCTCCTTGCGTTCAATAAGCTAAACGCCCAGGCGATCGGTGAGGTCAAAGTCCCAAACTTGACAGCCCCGCCACAAGCGGGGCACGAACAACCAGAGACATCGACTGGGGAAGTGTCATCCGCGATGTAATGTTGTATTACCGCGGCCTGACGCCGACTGAGATAGGAGAGATGACGCCGACGCAGCTGATGGCGTTAATGCCTGAAAACGAAGAGCAAGCGCAGACGATGAAATTCGCCACCTTGGAAGAGGCAATGCAATACTCACGCAGCAGAGGACAAGATGTCATTCGGTAATATAGCAACAGCAGCCGTCCTCCTCAAAGGGAACGCCAGCCACCTCCGGAACACGCTGGGCGAAACGACCAGCAGGATGAAGACGTTCGCGAGAATGGCTACGCGGTTATTTGCGCCTATCTCCGCCTTGGTTGGTGGTATCGGTATTGCCTCCGCGATGAAACTGGGCGCTCAATTTGAGCAAACGGAGATCGCCTTCCGCACGTTATTGGGTAGCGCCAAAGCAGCAAAGAGAATGCTCAGAGATCTCGAAGACTTCGCTGTCAGAACACCATTTGATATTCAGACAATCCTGCAGTCGACCAAGATGATGCTCGCGATGGGCTTTGCTGCCGATGACGTGCTGTCAACCCTCACAGCTATGGGTGATGCAACATCAGCTTTAGGTGGTGGGCAAGACGTGTTGACGCGGTTGATCCGTGCTCTGGGTCAGATGCAAGCGAAAGGTGCTGTCAGCGCAGAGGAGATGCGGCAGCTCGCGGAAGCAGGCATTCCAGCGTGGCAGATGCTCGCGGACGCAATCGGCACCGATCTGCCTACAGCGATGAAAAAGGCGGAGTCAAAGCAGATCAGTGCTGCTCAAGGTGTCAGCGCTATTCTGCACGGTATGACCGAGCGTTTCGGTGGTGCCATGGAGGCCCAGAGCAAGACGGTAACCGGGGCGATGACCAACCTCAAAGACTCCATGACCCGCATGATGAAAGATGTCGGTCTGACAATAAACAAAGAGTTCGCTGTAGGAGATAAGGTCCGTGCCGTTACGAAGACACTCTCAAGCATCGGTCCTGTTGTTCACGCGGCTGTTCGCGGCGCCGCGTCGATTCTGGTGCCAATGCTCGATCGAGTGCGTAATGCAATCAGCGCAGTTATCAGTTCTATCCGCGCGTGGATGCAGAGCCACTTGATCTTGTTGAAAAGCACGTTACAGATCACCGCTGTGATGGTAGGTGCGTTCGTTGCAGTCAAAGCGGTGATCTTCGGTGTGACTGTTGCAGTCTGGACCCTGAAGATAGCTATTGCCGGGCTGCTGAGCCCTACACTGCTTGCGATCGCGGCAATTGCAGGTATTGCCACAGCCCTTGCATATATACAAGGTGAAGGTATAACCACCATCGAGCGTGTGTCTACTGGATTCACGAAGATGGCGAACGAGATTCTGCGAAATGGTATTTATGCATTCACAGCGGTGGAGGTTGCTATTCGCAATTGGAAAGACACGGCGCTGGTGATCTGGAAATTCATGCAGTTCGCTGTCGTTTCTATGTTTGAGGACTTCAAGCACACCTTCACTGTCAAGATTCCAGCAATCTGGACCTGGTTCAAGCAGAACTGGAAAGATCTCTTCATGGACCTGACGATGGCCTTCGGGATCTTCATGAAGAACTTATGGGAGAACCTGAAGAATTTCGTTACTGCAGCATGGGATTATGTCGTCTCGTTCGGTGAGAAAGGTTCGTTCATGTGGACCGGTCTCTTGGAGGGCTTCACGTGGACAGTGGCGCAACTACCTGAGATCGCTGCGCGTGAGATGACTGATTTGGAGAAGCAACTCGCGCTTGAAATCGGGCAGCTCACAGATACCCTTGGCAATAAGATCAACAAGAAATATCTGGAGCGCATGGCGTCGATCAGAACGCTGATGTCAGATCTGTCAGACGCGTTCAAGCTGGATAAAGTTGGTGGAGAAATCGAACTGAAAGTCCCCGAGCTCCCTAAGATGCCGGGAATGGATGCAGATAAAGGGCTGCAGGCGGAGATCGTTGGTTTGGCTGAGATGTGGAAGAGGATTTCTACAGCCAAGATGGATCCTCAGGTGAAGGCGACGGAGGAGAACACCGAGGTGGCAGAAGAGGGTGTGCAGGTCGCCAAGAAGCAGCTACACGAAACCGGTGAGACCAACAAGGTTCTCTCCAAAATGGACAAGACACTCGACGCCATCAAGACCAGAGTTGGCGTCGCAGCATTCTCTTGAGGTATAAATGGCTGATTACTATGAAATGCAAGGGTCGCCCGAGGAGGAGAAGAGCAAGGAGGGCTTCAAAGCCACCCGGCGCTTTATCTGCAATTGGTCTGACCGCATAGCAGTGCGGGATGCGCTGCTCAATACCACCTACCCGACTTTCATCTCAGCACGGGCGAAGCGGCTCAGCATCGTGCCCTACGCCGCGCGGCTTGAGGGCTCGGGTTCAGACGCCTCTTACGAAAAGGCGGTCGTGACTGCCGAATACGAGTTCGACAAGAAAGAGCAGATCGGGACCGATTTACTCACTGAGTTGCTACAGCCCACGCTGGAGTTCATCACACTGGATCCGAAGAACTTCCGCTGGGGGAGTGTTGACGGTGACGCGCTGACGAAAGAGCAGGCTCCGGGGCTGCTGATGCCCGGCTGTGAGTATATCGTGACGCTGTTTGAGCAGGATCGGGTCACTGACGAAATGCTGCGGTATATGGGGGCGGTCAACACAACCGCAGTTAGCCCCCGCACACAAGGCCTTACCGGTCTTGTGTTCCCAGCGCAGACGCTGCTCTACATGCCCCCTGTCATCCGCAGGACCATCAACACGGACGAAGAGCTCCAGTTTGAGATTGAGCTGCATTTCATCTACAAGCCGAATTGGCAAGGCGAAGATGCGCTTGGGTGGAATGCTTACTGGAGGCCCGAGGCCCAAGAATATCAGTTCATCTACTCAACTGAGACCGAGGAGAAATATGAGCAGTATCGCAGCGAAAACCTCAACGCGCTGATACCAGGTGTTTGATATGCTTGACCCCGTAAAACCAGGTGACCCGATACGCGCTGAAGATGAAAACATTATCCGCGCTCGCGTCAAGATGCTACAGAGCAGTGGAAACCCGTTTTTCCAAACCTCTCTCGGTGTTCTGGGTCGTGTGGCGCAGCCACAACCCAGTATTTACATGGCTGTGGTTTTGGCTGAGCCCGAGGTTTCAGCTGAAGACAATGATGATTATCTGACCTGCCGTCCGATCGACGGTGGAGCCGAGTTTACCTTGAAGGCCAGTGATCACGCTATTTGGGGTGTCGAAGAGCCGCGGTGGTATAAACTGGCCCCAGCTCTTGATCCAGGCGACCGAATCCTGGTTGCAGAAATTGACAGCCGCCTCCTGGCGCTAGCACCTTTTGAGACTGACCGATGACAATGCTCCGACCTTTTGAGATTGCAGCACCTGATTTCATCACAGCCCAGGGCAGTGACATTATCTGCTACTCAGATGAGCAGGATGATGCGTATCGACGCCTCCCGCATTTGCGCTCAGCACCCAGATTGCGCGTGAAGCGGGGATACGGCTTTCAAGATAATCCAGCACTACCGTCATTCTTGGATATCAGAGCAGACCGTGTGGTCACACGCCGTGTAAACGGAGGTGTCGCTGCGGCGCTGTATTTCAACAATACCGTCATCGACGCTGCGACAGATTCAGCTGGGCAGGTCTACGTCCTGCTGGGGGAGGATCCGGTAGAATATCTCCCAAAGACCTCTTTGTTTGCGACTGCTGATGGCGAGACCTCTATATTCACTGCAGCGCTAACCACACCGGTGCAGGCGGGTTCTGTTGTGGTTACAGGCACCACCGAGCTGGCCAGAGACGACGGGTTGGGAGCGCTTGTAGGTGCTCAAGTAGCATCTGCCACGATCGATTACTACTCAGGTGAGCTGGCTATTGAGTTCGTGAACCCCATCTGGGCTGGTATGCAACTCTATGTGAATTATCGGTATGCTGTTTCGCGAGGTGCTGTTGCGCGGCACACTCTGGTAAAGTATCACACCGATGGTTCATTCCATTGGGCCCGAGATCTCGGTCAGCCCGCCAATCATGAACCCGCCGTGGGAGAGGTTGTAGTCTGCTTCAGCACCAACGCTATCGTCGGGTATTCGGCAGTCGGCAACGAAGGTTGGATGGATTATGCACGCCTCAGGTCTTACAATGATGAGGGAAACCAGCTCCATGAGAGTGATCTTCTCTTTTATTTTACAATCAACGACGCTATCGTTGATCACGATACAGCCTTTGTCTTCATCACAGGGACGTATAATGTCGCGATGCCCTACGGCCGTACCCACAAGTTTGACACAAGCGATTTAGCAGAATATGGGGCTATGGGGCAGCATGGAGAATCAGCACAGCGTATCGTATTAAGCCAGCGTGGTGTCTATGTGTGGGGAACCACAGGCGGTTCCGTTCCATACTATATAGTCGCGTATACAAAGGATGCCGAACAACCTACTGTAAGCGGATATACCCACGGGTTTTTCATCGATATTGAAGCTACTAACGAGCCATATCAAAGCGGCCATATACCCGGTGAGCCGAATGTTGCCTCTGAAAAGCTCCTTCTCGGGTTTAATCGTTGGAATACACCTGCGTGGAGTTTTTATAGTGGCTATGCTGTAGACGATGTGGTGGAGTTTCCTTATCAGTCTTATCGCTGGCGCTGTATCAAAGCATACGGAGCGGGCGAGGCAGAAGTCAGCCCGCAAGGTGATCCTGAGCACTGGACATGGTATGTTTACTTACCACCAGGAGGTAAGTATCACCATGACGACACACAAGTTTATCAATACCATACTGGTGATCTGATTGTTGATGCGAATGGCAGTAGCTACCGCGCACTCCAGGATTCACTCGCAGCAGATCCGGACACGAAACCGGGAGGAGCTTCGGGAGCCTTGTATTGGCAGAAGCAACACGATACCGACAATCCGTGGCATACCCACCAAGTCTATTTCGGTTGGGATTCAGGTGATTGGTGGGATGGTGACATTGTTTGCTATGAAGAGATCCCTGGATATCCAGTCGCGTATCGCTGTATTGTCAGCCATATACCACAGATCGGAATGCCTCCACCCCAAGCACCAGAGCTTTGGTGGCGGATTGGTTATTACACGGTCTGGAATCCGACCCACCAATACGTAACCGAAGACATCGTGCGCTACCACGGCAAGCGTTTTCGGTGCCAAACCGACTGCCCCACCATCAACGCAGATCCTGAGACACAGAACCCCGAAATTGACACGACCAACTGGCGCCAACTGGCAATGGATCACCCCGAGACTTACATCCAGAAGATCGAACTCGGTTATCTCGAGCAAGATATAGAAGACTCCGGTTATTACGCTGAAATCTGGCTGAAAGAGGTCCCGTATGCAATCACCCGAATCGAGCGCGCTAAGTAAGATGTATGACGATACCTTCTACGCCAACCGCGAGAAGTATCGAGTCATTTACGGGTATTTCGCCCAATGGCTCTTCGAGCACTTCCGATTCGAGAGTGTCATCGACGTCGGCTGTGGAGCATGCTACCTGACCTCTTGGTTTCATGACAAAGGGATTCCCACCCTCGGTATTGAAGGCAGCAGGTCTGCGTTTGCGCGTATCCCTGAGGGGATGTCGGTGCTCAAGGCGGACCTGTTCCAGGTGCTCAAAGGCAATAAGACGTTGGTCAGCTTTGACGCTGCAGATCTGGTCTCGTGCATCGAGGTTGCCGAGCACCTCCCTAGCATCTACGCTGATGATCTGGTTCGCTTCTGTTGCGCGCATTGCTACGCGCACGGGCTGGTCTTCTTCACTGCCGCCCCGCCAGCTGCGCTGGTGCCCAACACCGGTATTGGGCATGTCAACGAGCAGCCAAAAGACTACTGGATATCCCGCTTTGAGAGTCGGGGCTTTCGGCTGCTCGCTGGTGCTACGTCGAAGTTCCAAGCAGACTGCCGTGCGCGAGGCTGCGTCTGGGTCGTCGACAACGCCATGATGTTTGTGCGTGACAAGGCGGCGGAGTAAGCTGGTATGGATACATTACCCGCCCGCTTAGCGTTGCAGCGCTGCCAGCTGCTTGGCGCTCTCAGCCAGCTACTTGATATTCACTATCTTGTGCAACTGTAATGACAAGTAATACCCGTGCTGGATGCAGAGCGTTGCGCAGAGAGCACCGTTCGCTTGGTTCTTGACTGGATCTTTCTCGTCCATCGGCTGCAGGAAAATCGGCAGCCCCGCAGGCGGCCGCGCCAAGCCATGCGGAAGGCCATCCATGCTCAGTTTGGTCCTGGTGCAGATGATATACTTGAAGGCGGTCGCCAGATGGTAGATCGGTGGGGCGAGCGTCTCAGTTTTGGGCGAAACATTGATGCGCGCCTCCCGATTCCACTCGCGTCCCCACAAGCCGAAATTGGTGCCGTTCGTTTCGATCTCGATCTGGTAGTTGTCGACCAGCGCATCCACCAGCAGGTTGATCGGCTGCAGGAAAGGCTCACCTCCCGTAATGACCAACAGCTGAGGCTGGTTCTTGAAGCACTTGACTGCTTTGACGATCTCCTGGGTTGTCAGGGTCATCCTGACATCATGTTTGGTGTCGCAGAACGGGCAGTTCAGGTTGCAGCCTGCCAGTCTGATGAAGATTGCCGGCATACCGGCACTAGGGCCTTCCCCTTGGATCGAAACGAAGATCTCGTTCACGCTGAATAGCTGATCTGCGCCGTCTTCTACGTCTAAAGCCACTGGTCTTCTCCTTGACTCAATACCGAGTCCCATTATCCCCGATCTGGGCTAACCAGGTCTTCTTAACCTAATAGCCTCGATCGTGGCATTGAACTGAGCCGATAGCGCTGTTGAACACCAACAGCAGATAATCTATCGGTCAGCTACCAGGCTCGAACTGAAGCACTGATCGGGGACCGGGTCGTCAGGGTAGGACGTAGCCCGGATTGGTATTGTAGGTCGCGCTCCAGGTGCCTTGCCTGGTGGGTCTCACGGTGCACTCGGTAAACACCGCATCCCCTGTCCTTCGCGCTTTCGTCTTCGTGCGTCATATGCGTTGTAGGAGCGCGAAAGGTTTCTTGAGACTGGTTTGCATAACTATATCATGTCGCTAAGAGGTTGAAAATTATGCTTGACTGCCGGCCTTGTTTGTGTTATACTGTAATGGTAGGCCGCGTGATATAGTTATGTGAAACTGGAGGTTTATGTATGGACCAGCAATTTACGACTATCGAGCTTCTGAATGAGGGCGACGTAGCCCGTATGTTCAGGCGCTCCAAGCAAACCATCGCGCTCTGGCGTAAGCATGAGCGGCTCCCTTATGTTCTCATCAAGGGCGAGGGCCGCGATACGATCCGATATGACCGAGCGAAGATTGCTATCTGGGCTAAACAGCATGGGAAGCGACTTTACCTATCCTGATCTGACGCGGATGTCACGCGCCGATCTGTTAAAACTGCGTGAGCTTGTAGACCACCGGCTTGAGGACTACCGCAAGCCTGACGATCTCGTTGTGGTCTACCGCTGGATGGAAGAAGCCCTCAAGCGCCGGGGTATTACGTCCCCGCCATATTCGCTGCTCAAGAAGCAGTCGTGGTTTTCAACCTTCAAGGCTGGCGCAGAGCACCTGGATGCGTTTATCAACCAGTATTTTCAGGTGCAGCGCCGAGCAGAGCGCTATAAGCTCTATCTGCGGGTAGGCGATCTGCTGATTACCGATATGGTGGAGCGCGGTGTTCCAGTCTCGCCGCGTGCGCTGGCGACGTCCTTGACACGCACATCACAAGTCATCGATCTGGCTTTTCCGGGCTATCGCGAGAGCGGGCTACTGAATGTCATCATCAAAGGGCAACTATGAACGAACAGCGACTGACCTCAGCCATTCAAGAGGCGCTATTGGCCCTCCTTTGCTTCGACAGCGAAACCGGCCAGGTGATTTTCAATCTTGTCCCTACGAACTGCTACGATGCGTTCTACCGAGACTTTGCCACGGAGGCTGTAGCGTTCAGGCAGAGGTTCGGCCACGCGCCTGGCGAGCATACGCTCGATATCCTCGAGACGTTGCAGCAGAAGCGCAGCGACGCCGCGGAGATCTACCTCAGGATTTACGAATCCATGGAGGCGATTCGCGGCGAGATAAATGGCGAATACATTCTGTCGCGAGCCACGGAGTTTATACGGCAGCAGCGGCTGAGATCGGCTATCATTCGTGCAGTAGACCTACTCAAGGAGCCCGCCACAGAGGACCTCGATGAAGCCGAGCGCGTCCTGCAGGAAGCCATGAAATCGAACTTTGACATCTTCGACCCGGGTCTAGAGCTGTCAGATGTCAAACGGATGCTGCGCTTCCTGGATCCAGACAGCCGAGAGGTGTTTATGACGGGCGTGCGTCAGTTAGACGATCGCGACCTCGGACCGGCGCGTAAAGAGCTCCACCTGTTTATGGGCTTGATGGGTTCTGGCAAGACCTGGTGGTTGATCAACCTGGCGAAATGGGCTCTCTTGACACACCAGAAGGTTGTTCACATCACCTTAGAGGTGAGCGAGCAGATACTGGCGCAACGTTATACTCAATCGCTGTTTTCGGTGTCCAAGCGCAAGGAAGACTTCGTAAGGCAGGCTTTTGAGGAGGACGAACTGGGGCGCTTCGTTTCGATGGAGTCAGTCGAGATGCCTGACCGGCCCAGCTTCCACGACACCGACATCCGCGCCGTGCTGACAGAGAAGCTCAGCAAGGTCAAAGGCAAGCTGGTGATCAAGGAGTTCCCAACGGGAGATCTGACGTTACGCCAGATTGAGGGCTACCTCGATACGCTAGAGATGTCAAAAGGCTTCATACCCGACCTGCTGCTGGTGGACTATCCCGACCTGATGACTGTTGATCCGAATAACATCCGCGGCGCGACGTCGGCGATCTTCAAGGGACTTCGTGGTCTCGGTGTGAAGCGCAATATAGGTATAGCAGCCGTTACCCAGAGCAACCGCGCTGGATTCGGCACGAAGGTGATTACCGCCGAGCACACCAGCGAAGATTTCTCGAAAGGGATGACGGCCGACGTCCTCTTGACATTCAATCAGACCCAGCAGGAGCGCGAGTTGGGTCTAGCCCGGTTGTTCGTGGCGAAAGGACGCAATGATCGAGACCACTTTACCGTCCTGCTTTCGCAGAACTATGGGGTTGGGCAGTTCTGTCTGGACTCCGTCCGGATGATGCCAAAGTATTGGAAGACGCTCTCGACTGAGCAGGCGCACGGCGATGGAGACGACGAATGATCTCGAAGAGTGCAGTCCGCGAATTTCTGGCCCGCGAGAAAAGCCTAGAGGACTACCGGTCGATCAAGGAGCTGGACGACGATCAGCTGATGGACGTAATGGACGCAGCTCTCGAGGCGGAACCTGAGTTCATCACTCCGCCCTTCAAGCACCAGCTGGCGTGCTTTCTTGTAGGCTTGATAGAACCCCAGTTTCTGTTCTTCCTGGATATGGGTTTAGGGAAGAGCAAGCTGGTGTTGGATCTGTTCCGCTATCGCCAGCAGCGTGGCGCTGCACGCCGAATGCTTGTGTTGGTGCCTAATACTGTGAACCTGATGTCATGGGAGCAGCAGGGAGCAATCCACAGGCCTGATGTCAACTTGGTTTCTCTCTACGGGGATACCGAGGCACGGCGGCAGATGATCGAGGACGGCACCGGCGACGTAAACGTGATCACCTACGCGGGCTGGATGCATTTATGCTGCGATAAGGTGCTGCACCCGAAGAAGCAGGTCAACAAGATGCAGGTGAACGCCAAGACGGCAGCGCACCTCTCGTCTCGCTACGATATGGTTGTGTGGGATGAATCGACTGAGCTGAAGAATCACCGTGGGCTGCCGTTTAAGCTCGCCAAACACTTTAAGGATGTCCCTTATCGTTACGGGCTGACTGGGACACCGATGGGCAGGGATCCCCAGGACCTCTGGGCTCAGTTCTGCGCAGCTGATGGTGGTGAGACGTTCGGGAAGACGCTTGGTGTCTTTCGTCAGGCGTTCTTCAACGAGACGGTGAACTATTGGGGAGGCTACGAATACAAGCTACAGCACGGTGCTGAAGATCGGATGGCACGCTTCATGGCACACAGAAGCCTATACTATGCCACCAGCGAATGCCACGACCTCCCCGAGCAGGTTTACACGCAGGTATCGATTCCCTTCACGTCAGAGATGAAAGCCCACTATGCCAAGATGATCGCAGACCTGAGGGCTGCGACGAATTTCCAGGAGATGAAGAATGCCTTTATTCGGATGCGCCAGCTCAGCAGCGGATTCCTCACGCTGGCAGACGATGATGAGAGGGTGATTGCGGACCTGGAGCCAAACATGAAGATCGAAGCCCTCTTGGAGCTGCTCAGAGAGATCGGGCCCGACGAGAAGGTGGTGGTGTTCCATACGTTCACGCATTCGAGTCATAAGATCGCAGAGACGCTCACGAAGAATCATATAGGTTGTTCGCAGCTCTACGGCGGCACGGCTGATCCTGGCAAGGCTGTGCGGAAGTTCACCGACACCAAAGGCTGCCGAGTCTTGGTGGTGAATGATCAGGTAGGGGCGAAGTCGCTCAACCTGCAGTGCGCTCGTTACGTGATCTTCTACGAGTCACCTGTCAGCTTGATCAACCGGCAGCAGGCTGAGAAACGGGTGCACAGGATAGGGCAGGACCGGACGGTGTTCTACTATGACCTGGTCGTGGACAACACCATAGACGCCAAACTGCTACGTTATTTGAAAGAAGGCAAGGAGCTGTTTGATGAGCTGGTGAAAGGAGAGGTGAGTGTTTGACGTCGTCAGGTTCCTCAAGACAGAGATGATTGAATACATCGAGACCGGGCCCAATGTAGCGGTCGATCACGTGAATATCCGCTGTCCATTCTGTAGGGACGATCCCAGCTTCCATATGGGTGTGAATCTGCGGACGGGTCAGTGGGGCTGCTGGCGTAATGGCCGTCATCGGGGTAACGACGTCATCTATTTGGTGAAAGCCTTGCGCAGGTGTTCAGAGGCGGAAGCGCTGGCGATTGTCAAGGGCGCAGACCTGCCAGACGGGTTCGATACGCTGCTCCAGGAGCTGCTCCAGGATGCCAAGGCACCCAACTGGGAACCGACCTATATCCATATGGATCCGAGCCTCCAGTCGATCGACCGCAAGTGTGGCCGCTGCTATTGGCTGTATCTGCGTGAGCGTGGGTTCGAGGAAGTCGATCAGCTTGTTGAGCAATACGATCTCAGGTTTGCCCGATCAGGTCGCTGGAGCGGGCGGGTCGTGATACCGATACGCTATGGGGAGGTGTGTGGTTTGCTCGGGTGGACAGGGAGGGCTATTTCTAAGTCAGCGTCGATCAAATACCTGAGCCACCCAGACAAAGGTGTCAAGCAGGTCTTATATAATGTAAATGACCTCTACTCGGGTGGGCGTTACCTATACGTCTGCGAAGGCCCGTTTGATGCGCTGAAGGTTGATTTCCACCTCAAGAAGCTGGGGTCACGTGCGACCTGCATGTTCGGCCGGACTGCCACCAAGCACCAACTCGGTATGCTGTGGGGGTTATGCAGGCATTACGAGAAGGTCAGGTTCCTCCTTGACGACGATGCGATGAGTGCAGCGATGGAGCTGCAGACGCAGACGGCCTGCTTCCACAACACCGAAATTATGTTCCTTCCTACCGGCACGCATGATCCGGGCGAGATGACGCCTGAGCAGGTCTCAGCACTGGCGATATAGCTAAGTGAAAGGAGACCGAATTATGTCTGACCAACCCACGTGCGGTTATCCGGGGTGCAAGAGCACTGACATCGAACTGTTTTATCTCGGCAAGCCCGTCTGCCGTAACCACTGGGCTCGGCTGGCCACGATGACAGCCGCGCAGACCCAGCGGGTGATGGGCGTGCGCAACCCAGGTTCATCCAAGATCATACGCCGGAGGCTGCCAGAAGACCTGTGAAAACTGCTGCGAAAGTCATCGGGGCGATATTATTTTACCTGGTCGTGGGGTCGATATTTGCATATTCCGTGGCGGGCTGGATCGCCAGCTCACCGCCGTAAACGCCACTCAATCGCCGGATTGGTGCTTCTCGGTTTCCTGCCGTTACAATCTTTTACAATTTATTTCCACGAATTTCGAAGTTTTTACTTGACTTTTGGTGATAAGTATCGTATAATACTAACAGTCGGGTAGGAAGGTCCTACCGGCACCGAACAGAAAGGAGACCGAAGATGAAACGCATTGAAGGAATGATGACCGAGGCGGACAAAACACGAATGCTTGACGAACTGCTTGACGACCTCTACGCGCTCAAGGAGGATTTGGCGTTTGTGGATAGTCGACTGGGGATCACGGACAGCGAATCGCGGTCGCTGCAAAGCATCATTGAGAGCGTGGACAAGGGCGGCCGCATTCTGCGATACCTGGTGGCGGACGCGGCGAAGAAGTAATACACCCTCACGGGCGCCCGCACTAAACGCCGGAGGAGACCGAAGATGAATGCTGAAGAACGTGAAAAGATCCAGGCGATGGAGATGAAGCAGCGCCCGCTGAGGCCGGCAGTCAAACTGATTGGCAATGTCGGGAACGCCTTCTACATCCTGGGCGCTTGCAAGCGCGCAGCAAAGGAGGCGGGGTGGACGGACGAGCGTTGGGTGGAGTTCCGGACGAAGGCAACCGACGGCGATTACGACCGGCTCCTGCGGGTCGTAATGGAATACTTCGACGTCGAGTGAAACCCACAACACGGCCCGGGTGGGGAGGACCTGCCCGGGCCAGAAAGGACAAAGTCTGATGAAGATGGATACTGTAATCTTGCGAAGCGCGACAGGCCGGAAAGTTGAGGTTCGGGCGATGGACGGGTTCCTCAGGCTGCAAGTAGAGGAAGCGGACGGCACTGTCCTGCGCAGTTCGGTGCTTGCCGCTGAAAGCTCGCTTACGCGCATCACCCAGTGCAGGCAGGCGGCGGTGCTCGCTGATGGTGCCGAGACAGACTGGGCGGAGGTTCTGGTCGCTGCACGGATGATTGATAGGTAGCGTTTCGAAAATAGTGCTTGACTTTTGACGATAAGTATTGTATAATACTACAGTCGGTAGGCCCAGTCGCGCCTACTACCAACATCCAGACTCAGAAAGGAGTCAATTATGCCAGCAGAAATCGATCTCAGCAATCGTCGGGCGAACGTAGCGTATTCGGGTGAGGTCCCTTGGCACGGTCTCGGCTTCCAGCTGCCCGTGGACGCGACCATCGACGAGTGGAAGGTCGCAGCCGGCCTCGAATGGGAGGCGGTGAAGGCGCCCGTCACCTTCGCGGTGCCGGGCAAGAAGGCCTCTCAACTGAAGACCTTCGATGGTCGGGATGTTCTGTTCCGCAGCGATACGCAGGCGCCGCTGGCGGTGGTCAGCAATCGCTACAAGGCTGTTCAGCCGGGTGCCGTGTTGGAGTTCTTCCGGGACCTGGTCGGTAAGTTTCACGACTTCGAGATTGAGACCGCAGGCGCGCTCCGCGGCGGTGCCAAGATCTGGGCGCTGGCGAAGAACAAGGAGGCGTTCAAGATGACAAAGCAGGAGGTCATCAACCGCTACCTCCTGCTGGCGACCTCTTACGATGTGACCTTGCCGACCTGCGCCATCCAGACGAGCGTCCGGGTGGTCTGCAGCAATACCCTCCACGCCGCCCTAGGCAATACCCGCGACGCGATCAAGGTCTACCACACGACCACATTCGACGAAGAGGCGGTCAAGGCGCAGCTGGGGCTCGACCTGGAGTGGCGGGAGTTCTGCACCGCTCTTGAGCAGCTGGCGAAGAGGGAGGTGGACGACACGCTGGCGGAGAACTACTTCAAGGAGCTGTTCTATCCTGCCCGCAAGGTGGAGGCTGAAGGTACCAGCGAGAAGGCGCAGGGCCGGCAGGTGCAGCGGATGATGGAGATCCGGGCCAATGCTCCCGGTGCCGCCTCGACCGCCGCGAAGGGCACCGCTTATGGTCTGGTGCAGTCGGTCACCTTCTACCAAGATCACGCTGCCCGCGCTCGCAGCAACGACATCAGGTTGGACAAGGCCTGGTTCGGTGACGGCGCCACGCTGAAGCGTAGGGCGCTGACGAAGGCGTTGGAGCTGGTGTAACTCTGAGGGAAATAGGGGCGGGCCATCCCGCCCCTTCATCACACTGAGGTTTAGGAATGAATCGCGCTAAGCTGAAATTCAGACCACAGTTCAAGGGCGAGATCGAAGGTTGGGCAGTCAACTACATCAGCCGCAACGTCTGGAAGCTGGGGCTGGAGCACGAGTTCGATGATCTGCTCCAAGACGCCTATTTCTACTTCCTGAAGTGCACGGACCGGTATTCGACTGTCGTTGAACCAAAGCATTTCATGTCGTTGTTCAAGACGTGTCTGCGGAATCATTTCTACGAGCTGGCGAACCAGCGGACCCGGCGCGCAGAGGTGCACACCGAGGTCGAACAGCAGATCGAACTCACCGACGATATAGATGAGTTGGAGACCCGACTGCTCCTGGACTCGGCGCCGACAGAGATCACAGCGCTGCTGGAGGCGCTCGGGATCAACGCAGGGCTGGAAGCGACGAAGCCCCAGCCGCACTTTAGGCACGCGAACGGCACACGTGAGACCAACAATGAACGCCTTTGCCGTCTGGTCGGTGTAGACCCAGCAGAGGTGGATATGGTCGGGAAGGTTCTCAATTGGGTGCACGGGGAGAGAAGATGAACGTCACGACGATGATCGAATTTGACGCAGCGCACAGGTTGTTGGATTACCCAGGGAAGTGTCAATTCCTGCACGGCCACCGCTACAAGATCGAAGCGACAGTCAGCGGCAAAGTTCCGTGGGGACCGGAGGCGATGCTCGTCGATTTTGGTGACCTGAAAGCAGCGCTGCGAGATGAGGTGGAGATGTGGGATCACGTTACAGTCCTTTATAGGCGCGACCCGCTTGTGCCCCTCCTTGTTGCAGCGGGACAGCGGGTGATCCAGATGGACACGAATCCAACCGCTGAGGCGATGGCCGAATTGTTCTTTTCGCAGCTTCTTGCACGTATGCAGGACGGCTGCACGTTCGATGGTATGAAGCTCGCTAGTGTGAGGGTCTGGGAGACCCCGACGAGCTTCGCTGAGAAAAGAGGAGATGAATGATGGCGACGGTAGCTGAAGAAATCCTGGCGAAGACGGGTGTGAAGAAGAAGGTCGGCGAGAAGAAGCAAGTCTTCTTGGCGAAGGTTCTCAGAGCGGTGAACGAGCTGCCTGAAGAGGAGTGGGCGGCACTGAGCGAAGCTGCGCAGCAGTGGAGCAATGATGCGGTCCAGGCGCTGGAGGATAAGGTCGATATTCTCGACTTCCCGAAGGCCGGCAAGCCGAAAACCAAAGCCGCAGCGGCGGAACCGGATGTCGAGCCGGAGGCACCCGCGGAGGCTGCAACAGTCCCCGACGAGCCCAAGGTCGAACCGAAGAAGACTGCCAAGACGGCGCCGAAGAAAAAGAAAGGTTCCACCGTCCGCCTCAAGGAGCTGATGGTGCTGCACGAAGACTGGGACAAGCAGAAGGTCTTCGATACGCTGCTCGGTGAGGGTTTCAGCCTGGCCACCAGCACGTTCGAGACAATGTTCTACGACACGAGAACAACCCTGGAGGTCATCAAGCGCCTCAAAGGCTGAGGTCGATGAGTGCCGTGATATAGTTTAAGGGTCGGGAGGCAAAAGGACGTGCCCCTGACCCTTATGCTTTTCAGTCTGTTGCAACCAAGGAGATCTGGAATGGATGAAGATGGAGCAGTCGTAATCTTTTCGGGTGGTCAGGATTCGACCACGTGCCTCTACTGGGCGCTGGAGCGCTTCCCCAAAGAGAAGATCCTGGCGCTGTCATTTGACTACGGGCAGCGACACGCGATCGAACTGGCTTGCGGACAGCAGATCGCAGAGGCAGTCGGTGTCGAGCGTGAGGTCATTCAGCTGGGTAATGTATTCGAAGGCACCAGTCCACTGGTAAATAGCGCCGAGGCGGTTCCCGTTTACGAGAACTATCATCACCTCCCGAAGGAGCGCGAACCGGAACCAACATTCGTGCTCGGCAGGAACGCGCTGTTCTTGTCAATCGCAGCGAACCGCGCAGCGTCCCGTGGTTACCACTATGTGGTGATCGGTGTTAGCCAGGCCGACTTCGGTGGTTATCCGGACTGCCGCGATATGTTCCTGCGCCAGATGCAGAAGGCGCTTAACCTCGGTCTTGGTGACACTGTTGAGGCGATCGACATCGTAGCGCCACTGCTCAAACTCACCAAAGCGCAGACGGTGCGGGTGGCACAGGACCTGCCTGGCTGTATGGCGGGTCTCGCATTTTCCCACACCTGCTACCAAGGTGTCTTCCCGCCATGCGGCCAGTGCCACGCATGCCTGATCCGTGCGCGGGGCTTCAGTGAAGCTGGCGTCAAGGATCCGTTGATCACCCGCGTGAACGATCTGGCCCGGAAGCCGGTCGAAGCTGAAGCCGCAGCCGCAGCTGGCGAAGAGGGAGGTAACTGATGACGATGCGTCACCTGACGTTGGCTGATGTTGACCAGCTGGCGCAGAGCGTTGCACAGCGCATCCGGGCTGATCAGATAATGCCGTTCACCAGCTGCAATCTGTTCGGGGTGCCCAGGGGTGGGATTCCTGCAGCGTATGCTGTGGCCCACCACCTGGGCCCAGGGTGTCGTGTAGTCGATGACGCCGCCACCGCCAGCTTTATCATCGACGACATCATCGATTCCGGCCGGACTCGCGATTTCTGGCTGGATACATCCTTCAACACCGAGCGCCCGTTCTACGCGCTGGTTGAGAAGCAACCGGGTGATCCCTGGGTGAGCTTCCCTTGGGAGCGCTCAGACCGTGATGGCTCAGCAGAAGACATCCCTGTTCGGCTGCTGGAGTTCGTTGGGGAAGACCCCCGGCGGGAAGGTTTGCTCGAGACACCAGCGCGCTTCTTGAAGGCGTGGCAATTCTGGACCAGCGGTTACAGCCAAGACCCGCGGGAAATCTTCAAGGTCTTCGAGGACGGCGGTGAGGGCTACGACCAGATGATAGTCCAGCGTGATATACCCGTTTGGAGCCATTGTGAGCACCATTGTGCGCCTTTCTTCGGCGTGGCCCATATTGGGTATATCCCACAAGGGAGGATCGTTGGCTTGTCCAAGCTGAGCCGCCTTGTCGACGTATTCGCACGGCGCCTCCAAGTTCAGGAGCGCCTGACAACGCAGATAGCCACGACGCTTTTCGAGGAGCTCACTCCAGTCGGCGTCGGTGTTGTGCTGAAGTGCCGGCATCTTTGTATGGAGAGCCGCGGTGTCCGGACTGCCGGAACGTCCACCACGACGTCAGCCCTGTTGGGCGACATGCGTGATGATCCCCGCACCCGAGAGGAGTTTCTCTCACTGACCCGCTGAAGGAGCCCCGATGGAAAATGACCTCAAGGCACTCGGGCAGAGCGCCTCCAACCGTAAGCTGTATCAATTCGACCGCCCTGACAGTCAGGTTCTCGAGCGCTTCAAGAACCCGCATAAGTCTACAGAAGGACATGGTGTCCCTACGAGCAATATGGTCATCCATATTGAAGCGCCTGAGTTCACGAGTTTGTGCCCGGTAACGGGCCAGCCCGACTTCGCCAAGATCTTCATTGACTACCTCCCACATAACTGGTGTGTCGAGAGCAAGTCGCTGAAGCTCTACCTGATGGGCTTCCGGAACCACGGTGAGTTCCACGAAGCCTGCATTCATCGGATCTTGAGCGACCTTGTTGCGCTTCTGGATCCGCAGATGATGGAGGTGCGGGGCGAGTTCTTCCCCAGGGGCGGTATTTCGATCACACCGCAGGCGTTCTACTGCACTGAGGAAGGCTTTGACAATGCAGCGCAAAGTTGACCTCATCCTCGACAGCGGTGCGTTCTCCGCGTGGAACCGGGGAGGCCAGATCGACATAGACGCTTACTGCGAATATGTCAAAGCCCGTGAGCACCTCCTCTTCGCCTACGTGAACCTGGACGTGATCCCAGGTAAGCCCTTCCAGAAGCCTTCGCCTGATCAGGTCGAGTTGGCGGCAGCGGAAGGTTGGAAAAACCTGCTGCATATGGAGGCAAGAGGCCTCAAGCCGATGCCCGTTTACCACCAAGGGGAGCGGCTGTCTTGGCTGGAGAAGATGATTGCTACCGGCCACGACTACATCGGGATCTCACCAGCAAACGACAAGACGCCAGCCCAGCGTGCAGTTTGGCTGGACGACGTTTTCACGTTCCTGTGCAAAGAGAATGACGGTTACCCTTGCATCAAGACGCACGGGTTCGGAGTGACGACAGTATCGCTGCTGTTTCGATACCCGTGGTATTCGGTTGATTCGATGTCGTGGGTCAGATATGGCGGGTATGGTTACGCGCTGGTCCCGGCCTGGGGCAAGGATGGATATGATTTCACGCGGTCACCGGAGTGCGTGGCAGTCAGTGACCGCCCGCCGTTGACTGAGCTGAAGCGATCTCGGCATATCGACCTGATCGGTGCACAGCAGCAAGAGTATATTCTCCGCTACTTCGAGCATGAGGGGTTCAGCCTCGATGTTCTACGAACCTCACCTTATGAGCGACAGCGGCTGGCCTGTCGGTTCTTCCTCCACGTCGAGAAGACGTATAAGCCGCGGCCGTTCCGTGTCGCCAAGAACGGGGGCTTCTTCACATGAAGATCTTCTTCGCAGTCAATACCACCCCGCAGCATAGTGAAGCACTGAACATCGAGGGCGTGCGGAACCGGCTGCTTTCCTACCACGCGCTCATCAACGACGGTCACGATCTGAGCCTTGAGAAATTCGTGACCGAGGGCCAACTGCGCGATTACCAACCGAAAGGATCAATTGATGCTACGCAAGGAGATGCTCGACCTTCTGGCGACGTTTGACCCCGCTCTGGGGAATCCCGAGTTCATCCCAGCTTTCGCTGACTTCAGGTTTGATGGAAAGACCGTCTTGGCGTATAACGACCAGATCGGTATGCAAGCACCCTGCGATCTGGATATCCAGGGCGGTGTCCGCGGGACGGCGCTGCTACGCTTTCTGCGGGCGTCGAATGCTCGCGACGTCCACGTGGAGCAGACCAGCAATACTGAGGTCGTATTCAAGCTGGGCCGCGCCAAACTGCGATTGCCGTTGAGGCCTCTCGCTGAGTTCACGTTCACGATGCCGGGAGAAGATGACTACATTCCGCTCCCAGTCACCAAGCAGCTTCCCCTCGCGCTGAAACAAGCGCTGACCTCAGTTGGTGTGGACCCGTCCGCCACGGCACGTTTCGGGGTTACGTGGGAGCTCCGTAAGGACTGCTTGGTGCTCTACTCCAGCGATAATGTCTCAGTCGCAACCGTCGTCCTTGACCAGAAGATCCCAGAAGGGCTGGATGGTGTCGCGGTGATTCTGCAAGCGTCCTTCTGTGCGGTGCTTAGCGGTATAGTTTCAAGCTGTGAGCGCGTCCTGCTGTCAGACGAGTCGATGCAGGTGGTGTTTGCAGATGGTTTGAGGCTGTTCGCTAGGACGATCGCAGGCGCTAATCCGGAGATGTTTGCTACAGTCCTGCTGGCGCACGATTGTGACGATCTCCAGGTTGTTTCACAGAACAGACTGACGAAGGCGCTGGACCGTGCACGGGTTGTCTTCACCGCCAGCAACGAAACCGCGTCCACTTTGTCTATTAAAGGTGACGGGCGGCTGCACCTCTTTACCAAAGGCGCTGTAGGTGAGGTCGAGGACTCCATTCCTTTCACGCAAGAAGAGAAGGTGGTGGTGGAAGTGGAGCCGCGGCTGATCTTGCGGGCGCTGCCTTTCGTGACAAAGATGAAAGTGACTAAGCCCGCGCTTATTCTCGAGAGTGAAGACGGAACGTTCAGGCACCTGATTTCAACGGTTATCCCGGGAGAGTAAAATGGGATTCTTCGAGACGCGCACGGAGAAGAAAGTCAACCGGCAGCGCTCCGGGAGCAGCCGCAAGCAGGCGGGGGCGAAGGCGCCAGAAGCGTTCCCTTACGCTTACTATTGGGACCACGAATGCGATGCCTGCCCACTGAAAGACGCAGACGTGAATTCGCCTCAGATGCCGCCGTCCGGCAGCCACGACCCGCTTGTGTATATCCTGGGTGAGGCACCAGGGAAAACAGAAGATGCTAAGGGGCGGCAGTTCGTCGGAGAGTCGGGTCGGAAGCTGCGTAAATACATCCCTGAAGGCTGGGAGGCAGAGGTGCGCTGGAATAACTGCATCCGCTGCCGCCCGCCAAACAACCGAGACCCAAAGCGCGAAGAGATAGAGGCTTGCCGTGTGTCGGTGATGACAGATATCGCTGAGACCCAACCTGTTGCGATTGTTGGGGCCGGGAACTTCCCGCTTAACTGGCTACTGGACGAGAACAGCATTACGGTCTGGCGTGGCCGTAAGGTCCCTGTCAACATCGCAGGCCACGTCTGCTGGTTCTTCCCGGTTATGCATCCGGCCGCGCTCCTGCACAGCAGAGACAATAAACTGGAGCAGGTCTTCGCCCGCGACCTTGGCCGCGTCTTCTCCCCAGATTTAGCAGATGAAACACCGGAAGTCGTTGACCCAGCCGACGCGCACACCGGGGTCGTCTGCGTAGATAACGATATCTCACAAGTCAAAGCGTTCCTTGACGAGATGATGGAGGAGCCCGAAGTCGCTTTTGACTTCGAGACACGTAACCTCAAACCCTACGCCAGCGATTCATTACTGTTGACGCTGGCATTCGGGACCGATAAGCGGATAGTGGCCTTTCCGCTAGATCATCCGGAGTCGGTTTGGTCGGATGCAGAGCGGATGGAGGTGCATCATCTCGTCCGTCAGTTCTTATCTCACTATGAAGGTGTCAAGATCGCTCATAACCTCGCATTCGAGAGCGAGTGGACTGCCCACTATCTCGGGAATGATCTGCTTCGAAAAGGGCAGTGGGCAGACACGATGCTGATGGCCTACATCCTAGACGAGCGCAAGGGTGGGATGAGCTTGGATTTCTGCTGCTTGGAGAATTTCGGCTTTCATCTCAAAGCTATCAGTGATGTGGACAGGACGAAGCTGGCGAGCACACGGCTCGCGCAGGTCCTCTCGTATAACGCGCTCGACGTCAAGTATGAATACAAGCTGGCCCAGCGTCTGCGCGAGCGCTTGGAGCGCAACGACTTGGTTGGCGTTTACCAGGAGCACCTACGCCGCGTGCCTGCGCTCGTCTTGGCCCAGCAGCGCGGCCTCTACGTCGACCAAGAGAGGGTCGAGTTCTTTTACAAGAGCTTGGGCGAGCAGACGAAGGAGATCAAGGCGGCACTGAAGGAGCAGCCTGAGGTTCAGGCTTACGAGAAGCAATTCGGTCCTTTCAAAGTCACTGACGACTCGGTTGTGGTGTTGCTGCGTGACGTGATGCACTGTGACGCAGGCAGGAAGAAGTTGGGAGGCTACACCGGGAACAAGGCGGTTCTCAAGGAGATCGGTGGGGAGGTCTGCGAGAAGATACTGAAATACCGATCTGTAGGGAAGCTTCGTTCGACCTACGTAGCTCCGCTCCGGGAAGGCGGCAAAGTCCTTTTCCCTGACGGTCGCCTTCATACATCCTATAATCAGTGCTTTACGGTGACTGGACGCTTGAGCAGCGATAAGCCGAACGTTCAGAACTTCCCTAAGCGCGAGCATCGAGAGATTCGTGGGATGATCTGCGCACCGCCTGGTCACGTTCTTGTGTGCGCGGACTATGGCCAGATCGAGTATCGGATGATGGTGGAGGTTAGCCAGGACCCGGCGCTCCTCAAGGCGCTCCGGGAGCGCTTCGACATCCACATGTATTGGACCGAGGAGGTAGCCAAGCTCTTCCCGTTTATCTACAAAGCGTTCGACAAAGACATCCGCAAGATGCGCACGATGATGAAGAACGCCTGGACCTTCCCGATCTTCTATGGATCGGTGCTCGAATCGGTTGCCGCAGCGCTATCGAGCCAAGCCCGACATGAGGTTCCGGTCCGTAAACTACAGCCGCTCTATGAGGAGTTCTGGGATGAATACTCGGGCGTGAAGAAATGGCAGAACGCGACGCTCGTTAGCTACGCCCAAAAGGGCTACGTCACGTGCCTGAGCGGACGCCGGAGGCACGCACCTCTTGACGACACTATGATCTACAATACCCCCATCCAAGGGACGGCTTCAGACGTGCTGAATGATGGGACCGCTCGTTTGTCAGAGAAGGCGTGCAACGAAGGCAAGATATACTTGCAGCCCGTCCTCAGCGTCCACGACGAGATGGGGTTCTACGTGCCTGATCAGCTGGTTGACACCGCAGTTGAGGAGATAGTGATCGAGATGTTGCGCCCCTCCTATTCTTGGGTAACGGTGCCGCTTTCCGTAGAGGTAGAGCTCGGACGCAACTGGTATGAGATGGACAAGGTGGGCGAATTCTTCTCTGACGAGATATAGGTAAATGAAAGGATAACTCATGACCGACCTCCACTCCAAGTTCCGCCCAGCGACGTTTGACGAGATCATAGGCCACGATGCTGTTGTCGCCTCCATCCGCGGCGTTCTGAAGAAGCAGACGTCACGCGCTTTCATCTTCTCAGGCCCTGCCGGTGTCGGCAAGACCACGATCGCTCGGGTAATCGCTGATGCCGTCAACTGCATCAACCCTACCGAGATTGACGCAGCGACGCATACCGGTGTCGATGCTATGCGGGCGATCACTGAGATGCTTCAGTTCTCACCTCTGGGCGGGCATAGCCGCGTCTTGATCGTGGATGAGGCACACGCCCTCAGCAAAGCTGCGTGGCAGTCGCTGCTCAAAGCGGTCGAGGAACCTCCCAAGGGCTCCTACTGGATATTCTGCACGACCGACCCCGGGAAGATCCCCGCCACTATTAAATCGAGGTGCGCGTGCTACGACCTCAGGCCGGTCAAGGTCGACCTGATACACGACCTCCTCAAGGCAGTGAATGATGTTGATACGCTGGGGGCGAGCGACGATGTTCTTTACCTGATCGCAAGGCAGAGCAACGGCAGCCCGCGGACGGCCTTGACTAACCTATCGAAATGCTGCGGGTGCAAGACGACCCAGGAAGCAGCAGCGCTGCTGCGGGTAGTAGAGGAAGGCGGGGCTGATATAATCGAGCTGGCCCGTGCACTGGCGCGCGGTGGTCTGACGTGGTCGAAAGCGATGAAGCTTATGGCGCCGTTCAAAGAGACGAACGCTGAGTCGATCAGGCTTATGGTGGTTGCCTACTTCAACAGTATCCTCCTGGGTGCGAACGACGATAAGGCCGCAGTGAAAGCTCTCAGCGTGCTGAGCGCGTTCTCGAAGCCTTGCTACACGTCAGAAGGTCTAGCGCCGATCTTCTTGGCGCTCGGTGAGCTGATCTACGAAACGGAGTGATATAGTTATTCGTGCCGTAGGTTACCATTTATCACCGGAGAGAAGACGATGCAGATGACATTGACAGAGGCAGAAGCCCTCCTGAAGATCGACCCCGATGCACTGGACGAAGCGCTGATCAATCAGCCGATGTTCTTCTATCAGGTCGGGCACCAGCACGCTATGGCGATCTCTATACGAGACGCTGCCAAACAAGACCTGGACAAGACTGATGCTGACCTCGGCCTTATCGTCAGGCACCACCTGGAGGAGGCGGGTGGGAAAGTCACGGAGTCGCTGGTCGCATCCAAGGTGCTCTTGCACGAGCGCCATACGGCTGCCGTGGAGGCTTACCTGACAGCCAAGAACAACGCCGAGGTTTGGGGCGCCGCCAAAGACGCAACCATGCAGCGCTCCTACGTGCTAAAGGATCTCGCGGCCCTCTATGTCGCAGGGTATTACGGCGCCACTGACGCTGTAAACGCCAGCGAGCGCCAGCGAGCTTTGGCGGGCGACGCCAAGTCAATGGAGGAGAGGCAGAACACGGTGTTGCGGAAGAAGATCCGTAACGCCGCAAACCAGAAGGAGTGAGGAATGCTGACAATCGTGCTTGCGATAGTCGTTGGACCCGTGGTGGTCTACTGTTTTACCTATGCCGCGTCGAAGGCGTTCTTCGACGCCAAGATCTACTCTCTGAAGGCGCTGCTGAAGCGAAGAAAGGAAACACCTGATGGCGAAGAAATTCGTGTATAAAGGCCGGACGAAAGACTCCGTGAAGAAGAGGGCCGAACAGAGCGCTGGTCTGTTTGATCCCATCTTCCACGATCAGTTTACGTCCTGGACCCCGAAGACCGGCGACCGGCGCCTCCGGATCCTGCCGCCGACATGGGACGACCCGGAGCATTTCGGGTTCGACATCTACGTCCACTATGGGATCGGGAGCGACGGCAAGGGCTCGTATCTGTGCGCATCAAAGATGAAGAACGAACCCTGCCCGGTCTGCGAAGAGCGCCGCCGCGCCGAGAAAGCCGGTGACGCTGACTATGCCAGCGACCTGGCTCCGACCAAGCGAGTTGTCTACTGGATCATTGACAGAGACAACGAGAGCGACGGCCCCATCCTCTACGCAGCCCCGTGGACAATCGACAGGGATATCTCCAAGCTCTCTCTTGACAAGCGGAGCGGTGAGATCCTGAACGTGGATGATCCAGTCGATGGGTATGACATCGAGTTCAGCCGCGACGGCGCCGGCATCAAAACCAAATACGTCGGCATCCAGGTTGCTCGGAAGTCGACCACCCTGGCGGACGATCCCGACACGGTGGACGAGTGGCTCGACTTTATTCTGGAGAACCCGATCCCCACCACGTTCCAGTTCTTCTCTTATGAGCGGATTTCGGAGGTCTTCAACGGTGCTGACGATGAAAAGAAGCCAGCGCCGGCTGCCGCAGACGACGAGCCGCCTTTCGATGCGGACGAGAAGCCGAAGGAAGAGGAGAAACCGAAGGAGAAGATGGAGCGCAAGAACGCTCGGCGTAGGCTCACGGGCGACGAGAAGGAGAAGACCAAGGAGGTCCCAGACGACGACGATGACGACGCGCCCGCCCCTAAGGCGGCGAGCGGCAGTATCGCAGATCGGATCCGGCAGCGGCTCAAAGAGCGCATGGGTGAGTGATGCAACGTAAGAAGATCGCATCCGAGGTAGACGACGGGGGCGGGGCCTATTTCTCCGCCCCCACTAAAATCGAGTGCATCTCATCAGGATGCGCAACGCTAGACTGCGTCCTGGGAGGTGGGTGGCCTCTGGGCCGTATCGCCAACATCGTCGGCGACAAGAGCACGGGGAAGACCCTCCTTGCGATCGAGGCCTGCGCCAACTTTGCCAAGCAGTATCCCACCGGGAAGATCTGGTATTGCGAGGCTGAAGCTGCATTCGACAAAGACTACGCGCGTGCGTTAGGCCTCCCGCTTGATCGTGTCGAGTTTGTTGAGTGCTTCACAGTCGAGGACCTGTTTGAGGACCTGACAAAGAGGACCGATGAGCACCCTGACGACACTCCGGGGCTCTACATTCAGGATTCGCTGGATGCCTTGTCTGATCGTGCAGAGCTGAAGCGGGGAATCGATGAGGGCACTTACGGTGCTGAAAAGGCGAAGAAGATGAGCCAGCTGTTCAGGCGGCTGAACAAGCGGTGCAGCCAGAAGCGCTTCTGCGTGATGATCATTTCCCAGGTGCGTGAGAACATCGGCGTTACGTTCGGCCGTAGCGTTACACGATCAGGCGGTAAGGCGCTCGACTTCTACGCCTCCCAGGTGTTATGGCTGGCCCACCTGGGTTATATCACACGCCAGCGCAGCGGCATTGAACGTAAGATCGGGATAAACGTCAGGGCACGCTGCGATAAGAACAAAGTCGGCCTCCCCTACAGGGACTGCGAGTTCCCTATTATCTTCGGCTACGGCATCGACGACGTCGCGGCGTGCACCGACTGGCTGCAGGATGTCAAGCGGCTCGAAGAGGTGACAGACCTCGACTACAAGACGTTCAAGAAAGGCCTCGGCTTGATCGAGGCGCATGAGTTCGATCAGGTCCGCACGCTACTCGCGGAGGCTGTAGTGAAGGCCTGGTATGAGATCGAGGACAGCTTCCTCCCAAAAAGGCTCAAGTATGGTGAAGGGCAATGAGAAGGGCGGTGAGTTCGAGCGCTGGGCATGCCGGCGGCTCTCGGCTTGGGTAACCAAAGGGGAGCGTGACGATGTTTTCTGGCGCAGCGCGATGTCAGGCGGTCGGGCTACGCTGAAAGGCGGCACCGGTGACCGTCACGCCCAGAGCGGTGATCTCTCTTCTATCCGGCCTGAGGGCTTCTGGCTTACAGATACCTTCATGATCGAGTGTAAGGCCTACAGGGATCTAGGCATGCGCCACTTGCTCTGGGGCGAGAAGCGTGTGGGCACCTTGGGCCCTATCTGGAATAAGCTGCGTCAAGACGCTGCCGCAGAAGGCAAGCTGCCGTGGCTGATCGCCAAGCAGAACAGATGGCCGGTTCTGTTGATGCTGGACGATGTTGGCACCACCCTGTTTGCACCGTTTGTCTCATCAAGGTTGGTGGCGCCAGACCGGAAGCTGCATATATTTGATTTGGAAGAGGCGTTAGAAAGGAGACCATATGAAACTATTATACACAGCGGACCTGCATCTGACATCGAAGCCGCTGGATCAATACCGCTTTCAGGCAGTCCAGTGGATAGCCAAGGAAGCGAAGAAGCGGCGGGTCGACGAGATCTGGATTCTGGGCGACCTGACCGAAGAGCACGACCGCCACGCCGGCGCCTTCGTCTCCCGGGTAGTAAGGGCGCTGACTGAGCTGGCAGCTTCCGCCCCAGTGTTCATCGTGAAAGGGAATCACGATTACGCTGACCCAGACAACCCCTTCTTCAAGTTCTTGTCTCTCAGCGATACGATCTCGTTCTATACCGAGTTTCGGCATATCAATTATGAGCACGAGCACTTCGTGGTATGGCCTCACGGCAAGCAGATGCATGAGCAGGTGGCGGAGTTTGATCTCAAGCATACGACACTGCTGACGCACGCTTCATTCCAGGGCGGTGTCGCGGAGAACGGGCATGAGATGGAGGGGATTGACCCAAAGGTCGTGGCGGGGATGCGTCAGGTCTGGTCGGGTCACTTGCACGTTCCCCAGGAGGTCGGCAAGGTCCGGTATGTCGGCTCACCTTACCCGACCATCTTCACTGAAACACCGCACGAGCATTCCATTGTGGTTGAGACCTTCACTGGCCCGCACAAGTCAACAGTCGAGGTGGTGCCCGTCCCGTCGCTCGCCAAGCGCATGCTGAAGGTCAGCAGTATTGACCAGCTGCAGAAGGCGGCACTCCACGAAGGAGATCAAGTCCGTGTCGAACTGGCGCTGCCGCGGGCCGAGTTCATTCACTGGGATGAGCACCGCGCAGCTGCCCGCAAAGTGCTGGACGCGTCTGGTGTCGTTGTCTGCGGTGTGTCTGTGGTGGAGAAGAAACTGCGCCGTCGTCTCAAGCTGGGTGAGGTTCCGACAGCAAGCACCTCACGGACGAGAACCGAGATACTCACCGATTACTGCAAGGCCTTCTCGCTCGGGGATGAGCTGAAAGAGGTCGGCCTTGCCCTTGTGAAGACAGAAAGGAGCTGACCAGGTGAATTTCAAGCAGCTGACAATTCAGGGCTTCAAGTCGTTCAACAGCCCAGCGACATTCTGGTTCAGCCAAAAGTTGGGGTTCAACTTCGTAACTGGTCGCAACGCGGTCGAAACCGCCCTGGGTGCGAACGGAGCAGGTAAGAGCTCCATATGGGATGCACTTGTTTGGGTGCTCTATGGAAAGACCGCTCGCGGTTTGCGGGCAACAGCGGTAGGGTCATGGACGTCTTCAGATGTATGTCAGGTGACGCTGCTCCTCAGCCACCACGGTGCTGACCATACGGTAGTCCGGACGTGGAAGCCCAATAGCCTCACGCTGGACGGTGCTGAGACTGCGCAGGATCAGCTGGAGGAGTTCATCGGGCTGAACTTCGTCTGCTTCCTGAACGCAGTCCTCTTCGGGCAGTTCAATGAATTCTTCCTTGATACCGCCCCAGCCGCTAAGCAAGCGCTGTTCACTGACATCCTTGACCTGGGTGTTTGGATGAAATACAGCGAGAAGGCGAAGCGGCTTTCAGAGCTGGCGCGTAAGGAGGTTGACGAAATATCCAATGCGATAGCTGGGCTGGAAGCATCAAAGGCTGAGAACGCCGCGCTGCTGGCTCAGATAGCAGCAGCCAGCAAAGCGTTCCAGCAGACGCTAGCGACACGGGTCGCGGAAGCTGAGAAGAAACTGGAGGTTGCGAACAATGCTGAGCGCCATTATTCTCGCGAGCGCCAGCTGCTCGAAGAGGAGAAGAGCAAAGTCGGAGCTCAGTTTACCGCTGTCGAGGCGCAGATGGATACTCTCGAGAAGACCCAGGATGAGATCGAGGCCCAGCTGCTGCAGGTCAACTCGTCGATTATGACGCTTCGGGGCACCATCAAAGCATACGAAACTGACCTGGCACGGCTGCTGAAGCTGTCGGACAGGTGTCCTATCTGCAAGCAGGCAATCACCAAGGCACATCTGACCGCTGAAAGGCAGAGGATCGAGACGGCCCAAGCAGATATCCAGAGGCAGATAACGGCTGCTACTGAAGGCGAGTATGCTAAGCTGACCCGGCAGCGGAAGGAGATTGCAGGTGAGTTGGCAGACTTGGCTGAGCGTGTCAGGCTGCTGAGCAAGAGCTACAATAACCTGGAGGAGCAGGTCAACCAGGTCCACGCCAAGCAGGTCGGGTCGCAACGTGAGGCCGCTGTCTTGACAAGCAACCTGGAGGAGATGAAAGCGCAAGTCGACCCCCACAAAGAGCAGATCGCGGCGCTCAACGATCGTATCCGCCGTGCAGACATTGCGCTGGTTGATGCCAGAGCGAACCATGCGGGTGTGGAGCACGAGCACAAAGCCTCGACCTTCTGGGCTTCGGAGTTCAAGCAGGTCAGACTCTATCTCATCGAGGCGGCGCTGGCAGAACTCGAGGTCCGTGTCAACAACTCGCTGATTCAGCTTGGGCTGCCGGACTGGACCGTCACATTCGACGTTGAACGTGAAAACACCAGCGGCGGTGTCACCCGCGGCTTCACGATGCTGATAGATGCGCCGCACGTGGAGGGCAATGTCCCTTGGGAAGCCTGGTCAGGTGGTGAGAGCCAGCGGCTCCGGCTTGCCGGTCAGATAGGCCTCTCCAGCTTGATACTGAGCCGTTGCGGTGTCGACTGCTCACAGGAGATATGGGACGAGCCAACCAGTCATATGTCTGAGGAGGGTATCCGAGACCTCCTTGAACTACTCCGTTCACGTGCTGATACAGAGAAGCGTGAGGTCTGGTTGGTTGACCATCGTTCACTGGCGCATGACTTCGATCGGACGGTGACAGTCGTTAAAGACCAGTCAGGTTCGCATATAGTTTGATCCCCAAGCGCCCAGGGCAGTTCTTTATCCTTTCTGACTGCAGGGTTCTGCCCCGACCCACCTGGGCGCTCCCCCTTTTCTGAGAGATGACAATGGAGCGTCGTTGTAAGAACTGTGGGAGGCCGGGACTTCGCAAGGGCTTCTCTTACTGCCATCAAGATGACAATCGTGAATGCTGGCTGGAGCGCGACCGCAGATACAAGGCAAAGGACAAGCGAACTTGGAGCCGTAAGGCCAAGAGCAAGCAGCGAAAGAAGCGTCGGTGTCTGGGTGGCTGCGGCCAGATGTTTATGTCCGAAGGGCCGTGGAATCGTATCTGTCCAGAGTGCAAACAGAGGTCGGGCAATGGAATGCTATATTTTCATAACATCGTCTCTGATGAAGATCCTGCCGATGCGCAAGCAGATTAGGGCCGTTACAATCTTTTACAATTTATTTCCACGAATTTCGCAGTTTTTACTTGACTTTTGGTGATAAGTATCGTATAATTGTAATAGTCGGGTAGGAAGGTCCTACCTGCACCGAACAGAAAGGAGACCGAAAGATGGAAATGTGCACCCGTTGCAAGCAGGAGTGGGCTGATGGGACCGACGGCCACTGCGCCAAGTGTCGCAGAATCCTGACGCAAAGGTTCAATCGCCGCCCGTTCAACTTCGCACAACACCAACGAACTTTGAATTTCATCGGGGGTATCATAGACGACACTGTCCGCGTCAAAGACACTGACTGAAGGCGTCCTTACAGTAAAGGAGACAAGATGGCGAATCTAAAAGACTTGAGAGTGCAGGGGTTCGTTCCGTTCGATCTAGGCAGGACCGAGGCAGGGCGGCGCGTCCTTGAGCAGTTCGGCAAGATGAGCTTTCCGAGCTGGGGGTTCTGGTTGGCGATGGATGGCACGGAGAAGGTGTTTCAGCTGAAGAAGGGCGGCTGCTACTGCTACCTTCAATTCGAGATCGGCGGGGCGGAGGCAGTCAGGTGGGAGTGGATCGAGGCCTTCTATAAAGATCTGGTCGCTGCTGACGCGGAGATCTGCTCCTTCTACGCGATCGATATGGAGGGCTACACCGACGATAAGTTCGTCAGCGGCCCTTGCCGGCCTGACGTTGAGGCGCGCAACGAGAAGTCAATGCTGGTGGCGACCGAACCGGCTTACCGCAGCGGTGACCGGGTCATCAATGCTGACGGCAAGGAGCTGACCTGCCTTGGTGGCGACGTCAAGGAGAACGCTGGTGCATAGGTATCGGTGCTACATTGACCGTTTATACCTCGGGCAGCCGGCTGCAAGCCCTGGCGATAACGCGCGGTTTGCGGTCGTGCTGCTCGCCAGCAGCCGCGCTGACGCAGCGCGTCGGTATTGGGAACGCTACCGGGACCAGATTATTCCGCTGCTGGTCCCGCATACCTACAAGGTTTCGGTTCACATATCTGGCCCGGGTGCGATCAGTGCAACGTCGCACAATCGCAGTCTCGCAGGCCGGATGGCACCGATTTTGGTTTATACGAAGGAGAAGATCTGATGTTTGCGAACGTTGGCGAGATCGTTACTGGTATGAAGTTGAAGAAGGTCTACGGGCCGCGGGTGTTCATCGTGCTGGCTGACTATCTGGACTGCCAGCCTCGGCAGAAGCGCGAGAAGCGCAAGTTCCGCATCATCCAGCCCTTGCCTGAGCTGGAGGTTTATCAGGTGGCGGAGCGTGCGCGTTTCACGCACTCGTTCGCGGAGGTGGTTGAATATGCCTTCGCAGAGATCGAAGAGGTTCAGGGTGAGTTGGAGGAATGGCTGGAGGCGCTCCCTGACGCGCTGCGCGATGATGACACGGGTATGCGGCTGCAGGAGACCATCTATACGCTCGCGGGTGTAGTGGACCAGCAGCCTGACGAAATACCTGAACTGCTTTGCGAGCTGCCGGTTTACAACCCGCCGACCATCCTTGATTATACCAGCCGGCGCGACCGGATCGATGACGTGATGGCTGGTCTGGTCGCGTGCGAGCTTGCTGCAAATGAATACCTTGCACAGGTCAAAGCCTCCGCTGCCCCGGCAGAAGCGCGAGCAATCACGCTGGCAGACGATCTGCTGGAGGTGTTGGATAATGCCGTGATGGACCTGGATAACACCGACTTCCCCGGGATGTATGGTGCGTGAGAGGTGATCAAGGTGCGTGATATAGTTTCGTGCAACGGAGGCTTACTGTAGGAGCAGTCAAATGCCGTGTATCTGCTACGAAGACTGGAACCCGAGGGCTGCTGCTCTCGAGACTGTTGAAGTCGCCAACCAGATCATCTCTGAATACGCCGAGGCGGGGTTTTCGCTCACCTTGCGCCAGCTCTACTACCAGTTCGTCGCGCGTGACTACCTGCCAAACAACGAGCGGAGCTACAATATGCTCGGCCAGGTAATCAGCAAGGCGCGCCGTGCCGGTCTTGTTGACTGGTATGCTATCGAAGACCGGACGCGGTTCCTCAGGGATGCCCCGCACTGGGACAGCCCAGCGTCAATCGTAAACGCATGCGCGCAGCAATTCAGAATTGATCGCTGGGCTATGCAGCCCTACCGGATGGAGGTCTGGATTGAAAAGGACGCGCTGATCGGTGTGATCGAAGGCGTCTGCGACAAGTGGTATCTGCCGCACTTCTCTTGCCGGGGTTACACCAGCGACAGCGAGATGTGGCGGGCGGCGCAGAGGATCAAGAGCCGGAACCAGCGCACAATCATCCTCCACCTCGGTGACCACGATCCGTCCGGCGTCGATATGACACGCGACATTGAGGAGCGACTCCGGCTGTTCTCGTATCCGGGGCGCTTGGACGTCATTCGTATTGCGCTGACAATGGATCAAGTGGAGGAATATAACCCACCGCCGAACCCAGCAAAGCTCACAGACGCCAGGGCACGTGGGTATATCGCGGAGTATGGCTCCAGCAGCTGGGAACTGGATGCGCTTGATCCAAGAACGCTGGCGGATCTGATCCGAAAATACGTCGACGAATACCTTGATGCTGATCAATGGGATGCGGCCGTTGAGATCGAAATCGACGGCAAGAACAAGCTCGCCGAGGTGGTTGAGCAACTGGAGTCAGAATGATCTCAGCAATAGCGTTTATGTGCTTTGTAGGGTGGTGGGCATTTCTGCTGCTCGGGCTGGTGAGCTGGCTGCTCGAGTGTTATAGCAAGAAAGGAGAAGGTCGGTGAAGAAGCTGAAGTTCTACGGTCTGAGTGATGACCTGTTCGAGGTCGAGAGTGACTACGGGTTCGAGGAGGAGATCGGCTGCTATCAAAAACCCGGTGTCTATGAGGTGATAGCGGATGGCGCCGGACTGCTGGTGGTCGGCCTGTATGGTAAGGTCGAGGATGAGGGTCTGTGGTGTATTGGCATCCAGCAACTCAACGAAGACGCTGCAGTCCCCAACTGGCCCATTGAGATGATGATGAGCCACGTGCCCTACAGCCCGCTGCTCGTGTTGACGGTGCCAGACGACGTGCAGGTGCTGATGAGATGATAACGATCGACGGTAAGCGCTACAAAGTCGTCGAGTCGCTTGGTTATCAGAACGGGCGGTATGCGAAGATCGTCCAGACTGAGGTGGGCGAGCGTGTTGCGGTAGCTTATGGGCGTGGTGGCCCGTGGGAATGGCATAAGCCAGTGGTGCTGCCGGGAGGCCCGATAACTGGGCAGTCGGAGAAAGGCGGTGAATCGTGACCTACACCGAATGGATACACGAACACGTGGAGAAGGATGGCTTTGCCCCATCTGCCGAGCTTACCGAGCAGATGGTAAAGATATTTCCTGAATTGAAACGAGTTCGTGGTCATTATTATGATATGTGTTGGGTCGGACACCCCCACTGGTGGCTGGTAACGCCAGCCGGTCAAATCGTTGACCCGACATTAGCACAGTTTCCGACTAAAGGGTGGAGGCACTATGAGCCGTGGGAATGAATCAGAGCAGGAGGCAAGAGTGATGCCTGAACAGAAATGCGTTCGATGCGATGGATGTGGCAAGATATGGGGCCACGGAAAAGATGAGATACCAGGCTCCGAGGCAATGAAGATCCCCTTGCAGAGTGCTCTCGGTGTGATAATGTTTCCGCCTCGAATATGCCCGGATTGTGGAGGCTCGGGAAAGGAGAACATGAGTGAAAAGGATACCGTTAGCGACACCTGAAGAGGCCGAGCAAGGCTGGAGGTTGTCACATGAGTTTTTGCTGGCAATCACCGAGCAGCTGGCCGCCAAGCTGCGTATAGTTCGCCCTGAGGCTGTTGAAGACGTGCTGCTGGTAGCCAGACATTATACCGGTGTCTGCGTAACTGCAGACGATCCCGTTACAGCCGCGGAGGTCGCATTTCTCCACGCCCACGCGATGCTCGATGTTCGCAGACTCAAGAATTTGCGGAAGGGACTCTACTGCACGCATCGCTATCTGAACGGCGGCGCCGCGTGCTTTGAGTATTTCCTCATTCGAAGCTGGCCAGATAAGTGGTGCGAAAACTGTCGTGAGCGCCAGCGGCTCACTCGTATGATCAGGAGCCGTGCAGCGGTCCAAGGTAACCTGCTGCGCCGCTTCAAAGAGAAGACCGGCAGGGACTAAAGAAAGGCAGGTGAATATGCGTGCTTACCGGCGTGCGGTGGGTATTGTGTTGGTCGTTCTACTGCTGCTGGTGGGGCTGTGGTATGCAGCTGACCTGTGGTGGGCTAACCGAGCACGGGCTTGGCAGTCCGCGCAGATAGAGGCGTGGTGGGATGACAAAGCAGAAGAGGTGGCACCTGACCGCATAAGGGCAGAGTGGGCAGCTAAGGCCGAGGCTTGGCGGGCTGCCCGTGCAAAAGAATGGGAGGCTGGTGAACCAGAGCGGGCTGCTAGCAGGGCAGCGAGAGCTGCCAAAGAGAAAGAAGCGTCTGCGGCGTGGGACAAGACGTATAACGAATGGAAAGCACTGCGCGATCAGCGGAGCAAAGACTAAGGAGCAAAGATGAACGCATTTCTTACAGGTTCGAGGGTGTATGGGGTCCCGCATGCTCAGTCAGATTATGATCTGGTGATACGGGCAGACGACAAGTGTTTGATGGACCAGCCGGGTTTGGCAGACCTGCTGCGCAGCGCAGCTGATATTCAGCCTACCGAGGAGGGCTATGTTGGTAGTGAGCATATCTGCTTGCGGTTCGGTGCGCTGAATCTTCTCATCTGCTGCAGTGATCGGGCTTACGAAGCGTGGCGGAAAGGGACGGACGAACTGATCAAGAGGCGACCAGTAACGCGAGATGAGGCGATCGAAGTGATGAAGTGCTTCAGGACAGAGGCGGGCTTGGAGCCAGAGGTGCTCAACCTGTTTGAGGAGTAGCAATGGAGCACGTGCATGATGAGATCATCCTGCTGCTCGCCAGAGCACCTGACAATAAGGTCCACGGCCGCACTCGGCTGATGAAGCTGCTGGCTGCCGTGCTGAAGATGCGTAAGAAAGGTCACCTGGTTGAGCAGGGTAGGTTCGGTGAGTTCGTGCCGCAGGCTTACGACGACTTGGCGTTCTTGGACAATATGGGTCTGATCAAGGAGGCAGAGGTCGTCAGCGCCGACCAAGGCCAGCGGAATATGATGATCTACAAGCTGACCGAAAAGGGGCAGGTATTCTACGAAGCGAAAGTGAAACCATCGCTTGAGACCACACTCGGACGAAAGGTGCAAGCACTGCATCAGAAAGGATTCCAGAGATGAAATCAGAGCAACCTTGGTTGCAGACGCAGAAGTGCCCGAAGGTTCACCTGCTCATCCCCAGAGCGGAGGAAATCAAGCTGGAGGATATAGCAAACGGGCTGGCGAACAAGGCTCGGTATAACGGCCACTCAGGTGCGTTCTATAGCGTAGCCCAGCATAGCGTTTATGTAGCGGCAGCCTTGCCACCTCATCTGCGGGTGCATGGTTTGCTCCACGACGCGCATGAGGTCTACACAGGTGATATCATATCACCGATGAAGGATTACTTCAGACTGCAGGTCAGCCGAGTGATAACCATCGACTACAGAGCGTGGCAAGCGATGTGGATGGCGGAGATCTGGAAGAGATTCGGTCTCAACCCGCCCACGGCTGCAGAAGCAGATATGATACGCGAAAAGGACTTGGGCTTACGGGTCATGGAGATGACGTGCTTCTACGAGAACCTGACCCCCGGCGGTTACCCAGTAGGCGTAAGCAGGTTTGAGATCACCGATTCAATCCTAGGTGCCCACTGGTCTGAATACATTGATCCGTGGCACCCAGGATTCGCCAAGGTGCAGTGGATGAATGCGTGGTATCTATGCAGGGATGGTGAGAGCACGTAACCTCTTGAGCAGACCGACATATAGAATTCTGCTTGACTTCTCCGGGTGATGACCTTATACTTACCATGTAAAGGTCCGAAGCAGATGAGAGCAGAATTCACGGGAGATGAAAAGATGGCGTGGGAAAAAGGTGAAAGCGGTAATCCAGCTGGCAGACCGAGGGGCTCCGTCAATGGCCGGACCAGAGCCCTCTTCGTGCTGGATGAGGTCTTGAGTGATGCCAACAACCGAAAGCGGTTGCGGGACAAGTTCGAAGAGGCGATCAAGGTAGATGCGCTCAGGTTCTTCACGCAGATCGTAATGCCGCTGCTGCCAAAGAACACGACCATCGATCTGAACGTGAACCAGCAGGTAGCGTCTACGCCCGATCAGATCGTCCTGATGATGGACGCGGTGACGCTCGGACGCCCCCCTGCTGCCATCCGCCACAGGCGGCGGCTGACCCCTCTTGACTTCGCTGACCTCGATCTGGAAGACAACTAATGGTGATTTTGGTTGTGGCGCGGTGTTGGATATGCGGGTTCAAATGGTTGGCGATCTGTTTAGGGGAGCCGATCGATCTCGAATGTCCATACTGCCATAACCGGAGTGGTCAGCCGACAGATGACCGAGTTATTGCAGCAAGAAGCACCGCCTGAGCAGATCGGTCCAACCTCAGCCTGGACCCCGTTGCGGTTCCATCCTATCCAGTCTCAGCTATGGACGTGCAAGAAGAGGTTCGTAGCAGTGCCGGCTGGACGCGGATCCGGTAAGACCGAGTTGGCAAAGCGCCGCCTTGTCAGGTTCCTGCCGGTCCAGAAGGCTTGGGAAGACCCCAGATATTTCTACGGTGCACCCACCTACGAGCAGGCGAAACGCATTGCCTGGGATCATCTACTTCGTCTCATCCCTGAAAACTGGATCGCCGGCAGTCCGAGCCACTCTGAGTTGGTCATCAGAACCGTGTTCGGTTCTGAGCTGTGGGTCGTCGGCTTGGATAAGCCCGCCCGCGTAGAAGGGGTTCAGTGGGATGGTTGCGTCATAGATGAATCATGTGACATTAAGCCAGGCACGTTCGATCGCAACGTGCTGCCAGCCCTCTCTTGGCGGGATGCGTGGTGTTGGAGGATCGGTGTGCCGAAGCGCCATGGTATCGGTGTCGCTGAATACCGAGAGTTCTTCCAACGTGCTGCAGCAGGGGAGCTGGAGAACGCTGCAGGCTTCACCTGGCCTAGCGAAGGTATTGTGCCCCAAGCTGCCCTCGATCATGCTAAGCAGCACATGGATATAAAGGACTTCAGGGAGCAATTCGAGGCGAAGTTCGAGACGGCAGGGGGCCAGATCTTCTTTGCCTACACAGAAGAATATAACGTCAGGCCGGTCACTTACAGACCAGACAAAGCAATCGTGGTCGGCTCCGACTTCAACGTTGACCCCATGGCGTGGGTCATAGGACACCGCTGGCTCGATCGATTCGAGGTGTTTGACGAGCTATGGATGCGGAACACCAATACAATGGCGGCATTGGACGTTCTATACCAGAGGTATCAAGATCACCAGGCCGGCTTTGAGTTCTACGGTGATGCTACAGGCCGCGCACGTAAGACATCGGCTGTAGAAACCGACTACCTGATTATCGCTAACGATGAACGGTTCAAACGGCTGGGGCGGTCCATTCATTACCCTGAGAAGAACCCTGCCGTGCAGGACCGTTTCGCGGCGTGCAACGCTATGTTCAGAAACGCCGCAGGCGACTGCCGCTTATTCATCGACCCACGGTGTAAGCACCTGAAGGACGACCTACAGATGCGAGGCTACAAGCCTGGATCACGCGATCCAGATGACTCAGGTGATGTTGGCCATATTACTGACGCGCTCGGCTACATCATCTCACTGCTCTATCCCATCCGCGTCAGAATTGCTACCAGTCGGTTAGAGGTGACCACGACATGAGCCCTGAAAGACTCCGCATAGACCCCAACAAGGCCATCGCTGGCCCGCCTATTGACACGCAGGAGCTGACGAAGCCCCAGGTGACGTCCTACTGCACCAGCGGCACGCTGATCGATCCGCTGCCGAAGTCCTACGCGACATATCGAACCATCCGCCAAGACCCCACCATAGCACTCGGCCGCGCCTTGACAGCAGCGCCGATTATGGCTGGTGCCTGGTCTGTGGAGGCTGCCGAGGACGCGCCAGAGGATGCAGTGGCGCTCATCGACGAGATCTTTGTGCCGCTGCGCGAGATGATCATGGAAACGGCGCTCTTCGGTGGGATTGACTTCGGCTGGCAAGGCTACGAGAAGATCTTCAAGCTGAAGTTCGACGAGAGCGGGCAGCTTCGTATTGTGCTGAGCAAGCTGAAACCGCTGCTCCACGACCTGACAGAGATCCAGGTGCTGGCCACGACAGGCGAGTTCGTTGGTTTCAAGCAGACCAGCACGGACGGGACAGAGGTCTACCTGCCCCTCAATAAGGTGCTCTTGGTGCCATTCAGGGTCGAAGGGACGCAATGGCACGGCCAGAGCCTCCTTGAGCACGCTCGAGTATCCTACAACGAATGGGTCGAGGCGAATGCAGGCGCAGCGAGATATGATAAGAAGATCGCCGGCTCACACTTCGTGGTCTACTACCCGGTTGGCACCAGCCTCTACAACAGCGCTGAGACGAGCAACGCAGAGATTGCCAAGGCTGTCCTGCAGACGCTCGAGTCCAGCGGCTCGATATCTGTTCCGCAGACGGTAGCGGAGTTCGTGGACCAGATGAATCAAGAAGCCCTCCAGTGGAAGATCGAGATATTGGAAGATCGAGGTGGACGCCAACCCACCTTCATCGACCGGTTGCGATATCTCGATGTCCAGAAGATTCGTGCGCTTTTGCTACCGGAGCGTGCGGTCCTGGAGGGCGAATTTGGCACCAAGGCGGAGGCGGGCGTCCACGCCAACCTGGCGCTTACGAATATGGAGCTGATCGACCGCCACATCACCCGCCACATCAACTGGCACTGCGTCGATCAGATCCTGGAGCTGAACTTCGGCTTGAAGATGAGGAGCCAGGTATGGCTGCAGGCGGCGCCGCTTGAAGATCGGTCGCTGGCCTACCTCCGCCAGATCTACCAGAAGCTGCTCGAGAATCCCAGCGGGTTCCTTGAGGAGTATGGGACGATCGATACGGTGTCCTTGAAAGACAAGCTGGAGGTGCCGCAGCAGGAATACGAAGCGCTGGAGCACGAAAAGCCGGAGCCGGGTATGGAGCCCGGCAAGGTCGCCGAGATGAGCCGCAACATTCTCAAGAAGCTTACGGGTAGCTGATGTCAAAAGTCACTGATCTAGAGCGGACGCAGGTTGAGCTCAGGCAGCGCAAAGTGGCCCGCTACGAACGGAAGGCGCTGGAAGCAGTCCGTAAGGTGGGCTGGCGCTGCCAGCGTGCTGCGATAGCTGGGTTTAAGCGGGGCAGCGCGACGTTCATCCAGGATGCCATATCAATACTGGGCCAAGGCCGCAACCACGTGACGCAAGCCGCGCTCGCCGCCTTCGTCGTGGCATATGGCGAACGGATGGCTCAAGCTACGTTGCAGCTGGCGTCATCGCCAAAACAGATGGCACCATTCGACACAGCCCTGAAGACCCACCAGCGGATAGCCGCCATTCCGACAGAACGCCTCCAGGAGCTGGCTGGAGAGATGCACGCCAAGTCTGTTCTGGTATGGCATAAGATGGGAGCAGGCGTCGAAGCTGACCTGCGCAAGGCAGTCGATGACATCGTCGCGCAAGGGATGCACGTCCAGGACGGTGTCAAGCGGTTGGGCCAGGCATTCGAGGCGTCTGGCATCACGCCGGTGAACTCATTCCAGCTGGAGGCAATCACTCGCACTCAAGTTCAGCTGGCCTACAGCGCAGGCATCTGGCAAGCAGACCAGCACGAAGCATTCAAGGACTTGATCTGGGGTTATAAATACGTCACAGTAGGCGATGACCGCGTCAGACCGAACCACGCCGCTCTTGATGGTCTGCTGATGAAGCGGGATTCGCCGACCCTCGAAAACTATTGGCCGCCGAACGGGTGGGCTTGCCGCTGCGATGTCATTGCACTGGACCATGAGCCAGAAGGCTACGAGCCCCCCGATTTGATGGCGCTGCCGTTGCCTGACCCAGGCTTCGACTACAATCCAGGCCGCGTGTTCCAGCAGGTCGTCAGCGAAGCAGATGTCCCCTTCATAGTGACCACACCTCAACAGCTCGCTACAGACGACATGCTCGGCCACACCTGGGCTGACCATTGGTCAGCTGAAGAGCTCAAGCAGCTGGCGAATTACTACAATGGGTCAAACGCGGCCCCCGCCCTGCAGGCACTAGACAAGGCCGCACAGAACACCCTGGAAAAGACCAGACTGCTCTACGCACGGCAGTTTGGCGATAAAGCCTTTACCAACCTGCAAGTCGGGCAGCTGGTGTCTCAAAGCGCCCACTTCTCCGCGACTACCTACGAAGCTTATCTCACGACCCACAAGTCTCCCAATGCTGTTCTGTGGCGGATCAAAGTTCCAGAAGGGATGAATGGCGCGCACCTCGGTGCGCTCGCCAAGACAGCCAATCCAGGTGTTTTTGTCCTGCCGCGCGAAGCACAGATGCAGGTCACCAAGATAAGCACTGAGATGATTGACGGCAAGGAGTGGCAGGTGGTCGACTTGACGGTGACCAAGACCCCTACGCCCAGCCCGCTTGTGATAGCCGCACCACCCCCACAAGCGAAACCAACACCGCCCGCAGCGCCAGCATCGTCTGCGCCGACACCACCTGCCATATCAGACCTGGTGCCCGCTACTGTTGCGTATGACCCAGGTCTGCATGATACGCTGGCTATCTCCACCGCCGCCAGCAAGCTCGGTCTGAAATATGATAAAGCCTACGATATGATGAAGACCGGCAAGCTCAAAGGCGTGAAGGTGGGCGGCAAGTGGCATATCGCCTTTGACAAACCGAAGCCGGTGGTCGAATGGCTGCCGATCAAAGACGCAGCAGCGAAGATGGGCATCAAATATGATAAAGCCTACGACCAGATGAAAGCTGGCAAGCTGAAGGGACAGAAGATCGACGGCAAGTGGCATATCGAGGTTACCACGCAGCCAGGTGCCAAAGCAGCGACACCTGCAGCGGCGCCAGCAAAGGAGATTGCACCCGAGGTGGTGCCCGACCTTGAGAGGTTGGACGGTGTGACCTTCCGTGTGGAGGACGCGCATATCGGTGGCACGACCGGTGCGAAGATGGTCACTATCACTTCTGGCCCGCAGACGGGCGTCCAGTTCGTGATGAAGATCGGCCTTTCCGACGAGCGGCTGCAGAATGAGTGGCTGGCGAATGAGTTGTATCGGAAGTTGGGCGGCAGTCAGATCGGCCTGCCCATTGAATCTCGCCTTGGTGTTGTGGATGGCAGGTTGGCGCTGTTCAACAAGAAGGCGCAGTTCTCCAACGTAACCGCGGCTGCTTACAAGAAAGCCGAAGAGGGCTTTGTGTTTGATGCCTGGATGGCGAACTGGGATGTCGTCGGTCTTGACTACGACAATATCGGTATCAACGCAGCAGGTAAGATCATCCGTCTTGATAGCGGTGGCGCGCTCCTCTACCGAGCCCAAGGGGCCGTGAAAGGGAACTTGTTCGGCAATACTGTCGGTGAGCTCCAGACACTCAGAAGCGCCAGTATGAATAAGACCGCTGCTAAGGTCTTCGCTGGCATCAATGATAAGAAGCTGGTCACGTTGATCGACGACTTCGAGGCTCGTGTAAAGGCCCAGGGTGGTTTGGGGGTTGTCAACGGGATTATCGATAAGTCTGGGATGACTGCAGGCTCGCGGATGAAGCTGAAAGCGACCTTGAGCGCGCGCTATAACGACATCTTGGCCCAGCGCGAAGCGCTTAAGGTGAAGCTTGCCCAGACTGTTAGCTCCGCGTCCAGTGTAACGTCCCGGCGTGCTGCTGCAGAGGTGGTGGCTGGCAAGACGCTGCTTCCCGAGTTTGATGATGCAGTGCTAAAGTTCAAAAAGAGTAGCAGCCCCACACCCGCGAGCTTTGCAGCTTGGGAAGCTGCTAGAGATAAAGCCAGGCACCATTATCGAACGTATGAGGCAAGGTGGCACAGCTTGCCTGAAACTGGGAAGCGGGCTGTTAAACATTACACCTGTAGTGGTTACATGGAAATGAACGATAAGCTGCGCAAGCTTGCCGCTGCAGAAGGCAGAACGCGGACTGTTAAAGAGTTGAAGCTGGCGGACTTCACCCGCAACGGTGTTTCTGTATCGGGTAGTCAGCTGGAGGCGCTTAAAAGAGTTGACCGTGCAATGAGCAGATCCGCACGCTTGGAAGAAGACAAGATCTTGGTTCGCTTCCAAAGGGTAATCCCGCCAGGTTGGGAGAAGGGCGGTGTCTATCAATTCCAAGGCTTCGGTTCTACAGCAGAGATTCCTTTGATAGACTTTGATAGGGGCGTCTGTGCGATCGAGTTCAAAGTGAAGAAAGGCCAACGCCTTATCGCCGGTATGAACGAAAGCGAAAACGAATACCTCCTGCCGCACGGCACGAAGGTCAGGGTGCTGGAAACATACAATAACGTGAAAGACCGTTACAAAGCAGGGATTGAGCGGAAAGTCATCCAGGTCGAAATCCTGGACGATACAGATTAACGAAGAAAGGAAGCCCTATATGGCCACCAAAGAGAAGATCACCGCGCTGAACGATCCGCTACCCACGCTGACTGCGAAGCAGCTTTCACCATGCATGACTTGCTTACGGCAGTTCAGGTCTGACCCAACAAAGTGCGAGGCATTCCCTGACGGAATCCCCTTGCAGATCTACATAGGCAACGACCTCCACCGCGACCCCTACCCCTACCCAGGAGACCATGGTCTCCAATACGTAGAGGACACCGAACGGCTCCGCAAGCAGCAGCAAGCCGAGGCGGAAGCGCAGAAGCTGGCTTCTGAAATCCAACAGCAGATGCTCGAGCAAGCGGCAGATACAGAAGACGAAGACGTCGAATAGATTTCTGCTTGACTTCTCCGGGTTATGGTCTTATACTATCCCCGTAAGGTCATAACCCTGGAGAACCAAGCGATGGCACACCCGATCACGGAAGTCCTTTACATCTACCCAGGCGCACCTGCGCTGGCGCTGGCGGCACCGAATGACACCGATGGGGTGCAGCATCAGCGGTTCCGCAAAGACCTCATCAAGGTCGGCTCTTTCGTCAAAGCCAGCGACGGGATGTCATTCGCTGTCAACAGCGATTCACTTCACCACTGGGCGCAGACCTTCAGTCAGATGAAGGCCAACGGTATCCGCGTCCCTGTTCCCCACACCCACACCAAGAACCCTGAATCGATCTCACCAGAAGACAACCGCGGCTGGCTGGAGGACGTCTTTGTCGACGGCGATACGCTCGTGGGCGTGATTGACCTGGTGGGCGAAGACGGAATAGCCCTGGCAGGCAGGTCTGACGTCAGCATCTACGTGCCGCCGGTGCTGATTGACGGCCACGGCAACACCTACAAGCGCCCCATCACGCATGTGGCGCTTTGCACCGACCCAGTAATCCCCGGCCTTGGCGAATTCAAGGCCATTGCAGCGTCGCTCAAGGAGAATAAAAAGATGGATTGGACGAAGATCGCGAAGGCTCTCGGCATCGAAGAGGCCCCCGCTGAGGACAAGGCGGAGGAGGTCATCCTCAGTCACGTAACGAAGCTCGGTGAGGATCATGGCAAGCAGGTCAAGGAGCTTCAGGACAAGGTCGCGGTGCTGGAAGCGCAGCTGAAGGAGAAGGGCGGCATCAAAGAGGTCGACCCGGTCCTGCTCAGCATGGCAGCCGAGAACCGGACGCTGAAGCTGAACACGCTGGTTGAAGCCGGCAATATCACCCCGGCGGTCCGCGATAAGCTCCAGGACTACCTGATCGGAGCGGACAGTAAAGCGCTCCACCTGGCCCTTTCGCGGGGCGACAACTCGTTTGACAAGCTGGTGGAGATCCTCAGGGAGAACAAAGCGGTCGACCTGCAGCCCGTCAGCGGACCGCAGACGCTCAGCCTCAACCACCCCGGCGCACCGGCTGTAAGCCCGCTGGTCGCCGACGCCGAACGCAGAGCAGCCGCAGCCAAGCACTGAACGTCAACAGAACCAAGGTAAACCGGTAGCCATTTCAAGCAGTCAGGAGATTCAGACAAATGAGCAGCTCGACTCAGCTGACAGATCTCAATGATCTCGTCAAGATGGAAGGCGATCTGAGGTTCAGCCGCGAGAACCTCACGATCACAGACGGTCAGACTATTGTAGTCGGAGCCCTCTTGGAAGCAAGTGGGAGTAATTACGTAGTCTGCACCACAGGTGCCAGCGCAGCCGCTGTCGCCCTCGAAGCCGCAGCGCCGTCCGGTGCTGATGGCATCGCAGTCGGGATGGTCCGGCACGGTATTGTCGCTTACGACGCGATCGACTGGGGTGCCCTGGACGCTGCAGGGAAGACTGCCGCGATCGCAGCGCTGAAGGCGTTGGGTATCCTGGTCCGCACGGGCCCGACCTACACCACGCTCTGATAAGGAGCATTTCTACCGGTTTCAACTGGTTCATTCGATAGGAGTCATAGCAAGATGGCCGTCAACAATGTTTTCGACAGCGATATCTTCAGTCTGCAGAGCCTGACGGATGCGATCAACAAGCTCCCGTTCAAGCCGAGCAGGATCGGGTCGATGGGGCTCTTCGGGACCCGCGGCGTTACCACCCTCACCGTGCTCATCGAAGAGAACGCCGATAAGCTGGCGCTCCTCTCGACCAAGCACCGCGGGGGGCCGTCGAATGTCGGGCAGGGTGAAAAGAGGACGGTGAGATCATTCGCCATCCCCCACATCCCGCTGGAAGATGCCATTCTGGCTGAGCAGGTGCAGAACATCCGCGCTTTCGGCACGGAGAATCAGCTCCAGAGCGTCAGTCAGGTTGTCAATGACCGCCTTGAGGTTATGAGGCAGAGCCATGAGGTCACCCTCGAGTATCACCGCATCGGTGCGCTTCAGGGGAAGATCTACGACGCAGATGGCGTCACGCTCCTCTTCAACCTCTTCACCGAATTCGGGGTGTCGGAGCAGGAGGTCGACTTCGATCTCGGTGATTCCACCACGGACTGCCGCCTCAAGTGCCTGGCGGTGAAACGTGCAGTCGAAACCGCCCTGGGTGCTGCACCCTACGATCACATCCACGCCTTCGTCGGCAAGACCTGGTTTGACGCCTTCATAGGCCACACCAGCGTCAAGGAAGCATACGATCGCTTCCAGGAGGGCCAGTTCCTCCGGAACGATCCCCGGAAGGGATTCGAGTTCGCCGGCATCGTCTTCGAAGAGTATCCTGGCACCGTCAGCGGGGTCGACTTCTTCCCCGCCGCGCAGGCTCGGTTCTTCCCGGTCGGCGTTCCGAATATGTATCTGACCTACTTCGCGCCGGCGGACTTTATGGAGACCGTCAACACGGTCGGCCTGCCGATCTACGCGAAGAAGGAGATGATGAGTCTGGATCGTGGTGTCACGCTCCACACGCAGCAGAACCCTCTCTGCGTATGCACAAGGCCGAAGGCTCTGATCAAGGGTCTCTATAGCGCATCCGGTAGCTGATGGAAGTCGTAACGACCGTCTTTTCACCCAGGAAGAGGCCTCTTGAGGCCGTGGTCAGCAATCACCTTGCACTAAGAGGTGGATGCACTCGTGTTTGGCTGAATAACGGAGGTGGAGAGACGATTACTCGACAGCTACGCGCGCTCGCAGCTCAGGCCGGCTGCCCCGCAATCATCCTCGAAACCGGGGTGATGCTTCCGATCGCACCCGCTTATAATGCGGTGATGAAGGTTGCCTTCGAGGAGCTCCAGGCGACAGCAGTTCTGGAGCTCCAAGACGACGTGCTGGTCGTGAACGATATGGTGATGCACTGTTATGAATCCGGTCTGGATCTGGCAGCCGGTTGGCATACCGACCGTGAGATGCGTCCTTACGAGATCGCAGGCGTTCCTTATGTCGTAGGGATGGCAGTTTTCATCAAACGGCACGTCTGGCAACGTATCGGCTACCACGACGAGAAGATGATCCGCGGTGTTGATGCTGACTACTCGATCCGAGCGCACTGCTCAGGTTTCTCAACTGGTTTCCTCATGCACCCTCGGGTCAGACACCTAGGCGACATCACCACAGAAGACAATGGTCGTATTGTCACGCAATACCATCGTCAGGCCGTCTTGATGCTGGAATTCATGCTCCAGAACGGCCTGATGAAAGATCGCCGAGAGGATGTCCACCTCAGCGAGCAAGTTTCGGTGGAGAGGACCGAGGTCTTATGCGATATGCTGTTGTCATCTTAGGCTACAAGAGACCGTTACTGCTACATCAGACGGTCGCTCGTGTGCTCCAGCAGGAGCCCGCACCAGCTGAGGTGGTAGTTTGGCATAACGCACCCTGCAGCGAATCCATTGTCGGCGTGAAGAACATCTGGGCGGATACCAATTACGGCTGTCAGGCCCGACACGCCGCCGCGCTCTTACTGTCTGTGGATGCTGTCGTTTTCGTGGATGACGATATCCATTTCCTCCACCCTGGCGTCTGCGCCAAGCTGCTTGGTGGGCTGATAAGGCATCCACTCTCCGTTGTCGGCGCTATCGGCAGATTAATCAACCACACCCTGTCCGGACCTTATTGGGATGACCCGCAGGATTATTTCCACGAAGAGCGACCTGTAGGGATGGTCAAAGGGCTGCTCCATGCGGTCCGACAGCCGCTGCTACATCACGCTTTCTCGCTAACCCTCGACCAGAAGACCCGCGAAGAAGACGATATTGTTCTGAACGCCTCCGTGCAACTCGCCACGGCAGCGCCGTCTTGGATTGTCGATATCAACCACACGGATTTCAAGGCTGTCAAGACCGACAATGGCAACCAGAACAGGCCAGATCACCGCGAGCGCAGAGACTCAGCGTGCAAAGCTCTGGTGTCTTTGGGCTGGCGCCCTGAGATCCTTGTCCAGTCTGTGAGGAATACCGAGTGGAGGACGACCCCTTGAACCCGAGATGGCTGACGTTTCTGCTGACAGCGCTTATCGTGTTTGGGAGCGCCGTTTACACTTTCAGCGCAGTAAACTCGACCGCATGTCTGGCACTCGAGGTCGCCAAAGGCGCGCAGGATGGGGTCGCCCAGTTGAGGGCAGATATGCAGGACGTGCTGAAAGCTCTTGAGCTGAACCAGCGCGATATTGTAGGGACGCAGAAAGCGATATTGGATCGCTTAGCGAAGATCGAACAGATAATCCGTCCTTAGGAGAAAAGTCGATGAGAAAGAGCGTAATTTTCATTTCGGTGTTGCTGATGTTCTGCTGCCTGGGGTGTTCAGGCCTCTTTGAAGGGACTGAGACGGCTCAGTTCGTCGAGGAGCTGCGAGGCACTGACCTCACCGGGGTTCAAGAAATCGTTGTCGACCGCGGCACCCACCAGCTGCGCATTACCACAGCAGACGGTGAGACGAAAACCATTATCTTGCCTGGTTTGAAGCCGGATGGTTCTGCTGGTGTTTATATTGGTGAGGCGGCGGTGAGTGAATTGAAGGCAGTTCTTGCAGCGGAACGCACAGCAGGTCAGGCGGCAGTCAATGTAGGTGAGAAGATCCTGCTCACCCTCCTCGGTCTGTTGCCAGGCCTCATCATCGCCCGCAAGCGGACCGCTATTGCCGCGGTCCTGACAAAGGCCATTCACGCGAACGTCACCCGCGGCGACGCCAATAGCGTTCTGATCGCTGACGTCAAGCGCGAAGCGGAGAAGGCCGGTGTTGAGAGCGGTGTCCTTGGTTTGAATGCGATGGTCGAGCGTCAAGGCACCAAGATTTCTGTTTGAGGTAGAGATTAACCGATGTTGCTACCCAGCCATCACATTAAATTAAAGCCACGAGTGTGGGCACCTGAGTTTCGGTTGGTGAGACCACAGACGAAGTATTCGACCGGCACTGTAGCTGTTGCAAATAGTGATGCAACCGTAACGCTTTCGGGAGGGACGTTTCCTACGTGGGTTGGCAGTGAGTCGATTATCAAGATAAACGCCGTTGATTATGGAGTGGCGTCGTGGACAGATAATACTCACATTGAGCTTGATGCTCCGTGGGCAGGTGGTACACAGGGTGGGCTTACGTACGAGATACGAGGAAACTGCGACACGTATGAAAATGCCTTGGTGAGTTCAACTGCTGCTGCACAAATCGGGCTGACGATGCTAGGGCGTGTATGGATTAGGCGAGTGGTGATGGCTGGCAACCTTGGAATGGTGCTTACTGATGGAGCACCTTCATGCGAACTTGTTACGAGGTCTAAGGATGGAGCTACGGTTGTTGTGATAGCGAACGCTGTAGTGCTGGAACCTGCTGACTTTGGTACTTCGCAAGGTTGGGCCGAGTCAACGTTTGACCACAACGACGACTATGCTATCGAAAACCTTGCCCTGCATTGTCGGATAAATTGGCACGGAGCAGCATTTAGCGACGGCACTGCAAGCAACTATCGGACAATGGCAATGCTGGTTGAACTGGAACTTGATAGATAGAGGCTAAGCCTCAGAGGAGCCTAACAAATGGCTATAGACCTGACTGAATTGGAAACCTCGCTTGCAATTCTCAACGAGAGGAAAGCATTGAGGGGACAAATGGATGAGAAGAAGCGTGAACTGGCGAAGCTGGATGCAAGATGCAAGGCTATGGGCGAGAACGTGGAAACCGATGTGGCCGACTTCTTTGCTGCTAAGGCGGCGAATCCTATAGCGAAGGAGTAGTGCATGTACCTACTCGGAGACACAATCCACGAGCTAATTCAGTTGCGGGATGCGGATAATGTGCGTGTCGAGGGTGCAAATGTTGCAACGTACACCACATTGTATCGTGATGGTGTGGCTCTCGGTGCGTTGGCAGCATTGGACTACGTGTCGGTTACTGAAGAGACGGCCGGCACGTATAAAATTGCCATTGACACGAGCGACGGTTCATTTCCAGGCGTCGGATCATATCATCTGTGGTATTACGATGGGGTCGCAGCACAGACCGGCGACGTCGATCACTTCGGTGGGCCGTATGTGGTTTATGCTGCGGTGCTGGATGTAAATCTCACGCAGGTTGGTGGAAAGCTGATAGCTGAGAGCTCCGGTGATCGGCCTACGATTTATCTCAAACTGGTAAACGTTGAGAATCCAGACGGTCATGCTGTTTACATCCGCAGCACGAGCAGCGGATATTCTGGGATATGGACGCAGGGGAGTGGCGTGGGAGCTGGTCTGTCGGCGGTCGGCGGAGCTGGTGGAACTGGTATTCATGCAACTGCAGGCGGAACAAACTATAACGGGATGAGGCTAGAGGGTGGCGGGACAGGCAAGGACATCGACGCTG
>Ga0210003_1000199_pt1 | contig 53369 bp, 43 predicted proteins | sample LantaG_FD_182804 | JGI IMG/M metagenome (GOLD analysis project Ga0210003, IMG submission 182804) | Deep subsurface microbial communities from Baltic Sea to uncover new lineages of life (NeLLi) - Landsort_02402 metaG (SPAdes) (version 2) | ecosystem: Environmental > Aquatic > Marine > Oceanic >... | reverse complement strand
GTGATCATAAAATACATTGAGGAGCAAGGCAAAGAGCCTTCCGATGGTGAGTTCAAGACAAGTGATGATCTTTAGTTGGTTTACAACCAATGGGCAAAGCTATCGCCTTTAGGCGATAGTAGTTTACATTCAGGGGAATATCATTTAAGAATTTAACAAAGATATATGCTGAGAATTTTATGGAATCGATTGAAATAATTTTTCAAAATATACCGAAACAAATTAAAATCGCTGTATTGATAATTATACTGGGACTATTTTCTTATATCCTTTTTCAACATTTTTTAAAAAAATGTGTTTTAAAAATTAAGTACTTAATCAAAGAAATTGTAGTCCCTTTAGAGTTGCTTTATGGACCATTTCGTTTATTATTTCCTTCATTCTGTCTCTTGATTTTTTTACCGTTTTTATCCATTCCTCAAAACATAAGGATCTTACTGAATCATATCTTAGCAATATGGTTCATTATTGGAATATCCTGGTTTTTTATCCGTGTCATCGCTATTGGAAAAATAATTATATTAAACCGCTATAAATTAGATGTTAAAGATAATTTAAAAGCCCGTCGGATAAACACTCAATTAATTGTTATCCAACGAGTTATAACAGTCATTATTATTATTTTAGCTATCTCAGCAGCACTAGTGTCATTTGATAAAGTCCGACAAATAGGTATTAGTATTTTAGCATCTGCTGGGATTGCTGGAATCATAATAGGATTCGCGGCACAGCGCAGCTTGGCAACTTTGATTGCAGGAATACAAATCGCCATAACGCAACCTGTTCGTATCGATGATGTCGTGATTGTAGAGAAAGAATGGGGCAGGATTGAAGAGATTACATTGACATATATAGTCGTACGTATTTGGGATCAACGACGATTAGTAATTCCAATCACTTATTTTATCGAACACCCTTTTCAAAATTGGACAAGAACTACAGCAGAATTGTTGGGAACAGTTTACTTATATGCTGATTATGGAATTCCTGTAAATGAACTACGACAAGAATTAGAAAAAATTGTAAATATTTCTCCACTTTGGGACAAACGTGTAGCAAAAATTCAAGTGACCAATGTTACAGAAAGAACTGTAGAGATAAGAGCTTTAATAAGTGCAGAGAATTCATCCAACGTTTGGGAATTACGATGTCTTGTACGTGAGAAATTGATAGATTTCATGCAACGAAATTATCCAGATAGATTGCCACGTGTAAGATTAGAAACTGACAAATAAAATAACAATGTAAAGAAATAAACTTTCGAATTAGTAAAAATCGGCTAACAAGTGGCTTAAATTGACCCGAAGGACTCTGCAAATTAAGACGTTCAGATCTCCGCATCAGCTTTTTTGAAATTCCGAACGTTTTGTGCACCGCATCCTTCGGGCAACTTAGCCACAGCGTTATACACTATCGAGGAGATGTTAATATGGGCAAAAACCTTGATGATTTATTAGAAGCTTTAGATACTCTTTGGAGCAACTTTAATAATTGCAGATCACATTTCCCATATATCCCCGACGGAACGTGTCAATGACTTTGAGACACCTTTGGTTTTAAATTAGTGTAGCAAATAATGTTCATATTGTTTCATCCATGGGTTTATTTATCCATACAGCCGTGGGCAGCGCAGGAGGGGTTGGTGTTTTTTTCACGAACCTCTCTGGGTGCCTTTCAGCAGCTATAAGGAGCACCTTTTTTCTTTGTTCCCAGATGTCTTGGGCTTTACCATAATGAACCATCTCAGGGGTCATCAATCCGATACCGGAATGTCGGTGTTGGGTGTTGCACCAGGTGAAGAAACCTCCTAAGAAGAACCGTGAGTCCTCAATACATCCAAATCTATCAGGAAACTCGGGCCGGTACTTCATTGTCTTGAACTGGGATTCTGAGTATGGATTATCATTGGATACATGAGGCCTGCTGTGGGTCTTTGTAACCCCGAGATCAGCCAGAAGATGGGCTACTGTCTTAGAAGTCATAGATGTCCCGCGGTCTGCATGGATGGTCAATTGATTCTCCACAATACCCTGTTTTCTGCAGGTCTCTTTGATGAGAATATGTTGCCAATGTAGAAGATTCTCTATGTGCAACCATCCATCCCACAACGTAGCGGCTGAAGATATCCATGATGACATAGAGGTTGAAATGCACCCATTTGGCAGGTCCCTTGAGCTTGGTAATATCCCAGGACCAGACATATGTTAGGCCCAGTGGCTAACAACTCCGGCTTGCTGTAAGCCGGATGCCTCAGTTGATTCCTTCTCTCTCGAACTTCACCATTCTCTGAAAGGATCCGATACATGGTACTTACTGAACACAGGTATGTTCCTTCATCAAGAAGGGTTGCATATATCTCTTGAGGAGCCACATCCACAAAACGCTTACTATGCATAATATCCAATACATTCTGTCTCTCTTCCTGACTCAAACCCCTCGGAGACTTACGATGATCTCCAGAGACAACCTTCAGATGAGAAGATCTGAAATGGCGGTAATAACTTGCCCGTGGTACATCCAGAGACCTGCAGGCTTTCACCACCCCCACATGTTCAGAAAGGGTCTTCGCAGTCTCCATCAAATCTTCTCTTCGTGCTCTCCCAGAGGAATCCCCAGGATCTCCGAGACTTTTTTTTGGAACTCAATGATAATTTCAGCGTTTTTAAGTCTCTTCTTTATACGTTCGTTTTCCCGCTCCAACTCACGAATTCTTAGATCACGAGAATCTACCATATTGGGCTTACGACCGCGTTTCCTGGGTGACAACCCCGCAAAAACTCCCTTGTCGCGCTGTCTGCGCCAGGCGGTTAGATTGGATGAGAATAATCCCTCCCTACGAAGCAAGGCTCCTATCTGTCCAGGCTGTGTGCACCCATTTGCCTCCTTAAGTATCTTAAGCTTATATTCCACACTGTACTTCCTCCTCTCCGGCCTCTCTAATACCTCGGGCTCCACAGACCTGAGTGCCCTTCCGTCTCCCTCGGGCTTGCTACGCTCGCCCTCTCTCGACTCCAGGGCACTCTTACATAAAAAACCATCATCCATCCCTAATCCCTTCTCCATTATCCTTCTCTCCTTCCCCACCCTCGACACTAATTTACCACAAGGAAGGTGTCTCATCTACATTGACACAGAGGGTTATGGATTTCAGAGCATTGTGGTCACTTGGAGTAGAGAAGCCGCCTCATAAATACATGTTCGAATTCTGGTGGGATTATACTCAAAAATGCAGGGAACTTGCTAGTATTGCCAATGTCACGATGCGTGTGCTTGATAGGGCTCTTTGGCAGTATTCGAAGGAATACCAGCAAAAAAGAGGATCATATACCAACAAGGAAAAGGTCTCATGTAGTTCTGAAAATTGCGAGATCGGATTGCCTTATGGTGGTAAAGGCTCGACATTCCATGTAGACGATCTGGTGTCATATATCAGGAGTATGCACAGAAATTACATCGTGCAGGGACAAGTGAACTGCCGCTTCGATGAGCATCCCAAACCACATTCCCTTGACTATTGGCTCAGATTACACTTTGCTAAAAACAAGGACACAAAGCAGGCTGTTAATAATGTGGTAAACGCTCTCCTCGATACGGGGCTATTCGCCCTTGAGGAAGGTCTAATCTGTCCCGATTCGGGGCATCCTTGCAAGGGGTTACGAATCAAGTAAAGTTAGTCATTACATATAAGGCATAGATATCTTTCCTGCACCTCCTAGACTGCCTACGGCTATATGGATAAACAAATCCATGGATGAGACAATATGAACATTATTTGCTACACTAATTTAAAACCAAAGGTGTCTCAAAGTCATTGACACGTTCCGGAATGGATTGATAAAAAATATCTCTCTACAGTGTGTTGATTTTTTGGCATAGTATACTCCTTACTTTTGTTGTTTATGTTACTAATTCATGTATTCCTGAGGAGGCCATAAACCTTCACTTTTTGCCCTTATTTCTATACATTTTGCCGATACATAAAACGGTTTGCAGAGAGTTGGAGAAATCCTAGCTAATACACTGTCAGAATTTTTGCCTATCAGGTAATTAAGACCATTTTCCCTCAATTGAAACAAGGCCTTATCAATTTCATTCTTAAGTTCAGGATAAGGCACTAAAACCCTTCCTCCAAATTCATTGGCTTGGTATTCAAAGTTTGAATACTGGTCCTCGGGATAATTTTGAAGGAAATAAAAATACTCATCAAAAGAATTGAAATCCATCTTTTCAATGATATCTTTATGCAAAATATAGTGTCCAAGTTCATGTGCAAAAGAAAATCTGAGTCTATTCTCCCATCTCTGGTCAGTATATCCTTGTAAGTTGACAACAATCCCTTCCATGTCAGATTTCAAAAAAGCATCGATGTTATTAGGTAAATCTCGGGGAATTATATGGAGACCATGCTTCTCAATAATTATTTCAATATTGACGGGAAGTTCATCACTCCAAAATCTTCTTCTTACACTGTCTGCAATATCATGAATTTCATCCTTTGACCTGAAAGGACATTTAAATTCATTAATACCTATCATTCAACATTACCCTCCCTTTAGGCTCTCGATTAGTTCGTCCAATTCTTCCTTAGAAGGTTTTACGTTTCCAACCGTTCTGAAGAAAGCTGGCAACCACTTCAATACTTCCTTATCTGATTTTATGTATTCTGGAATTATCCCAGAATCTATGTTAGCATAGTCATTCAATGTATCCCAACCATCAGATCCTTTCTCTATTTCCAATACATTCGCAATGGTCTCCAATCTCTCCTGATTTTTAGGTGGTGCCAATACCTTTCTCTCTACCTTACTCCAATTACTGGGGTCTTCCCCAATCCTTCTACAAAACTCCCTTAAACCTATGCCTAAACCAATCCTCCTTTTCTTTACAAATTCTCCAAACATGACTTACCCCCTTATTTTGTTTAATACCCGGCAAAAACAATAAGATAATTTGTGGTAATTTTTTTACCATGTAGTAATGCTTATACCACGCTTCGAACTTTGTCAATAGATTTTTTATCTGAGCTAATGTCTAAGTAGACCACTTAGCCGCCCACCCGTATCAGTAAAAGGGGAATAGGTCGAGCGCTCTTAAGAATCCATGTATTACCTATTAACAACCATTTTAGGTTGTTCAGGTGCTGATATAGTGACACCCATATTTTGATAGGCATATAATCTAGTTCTGAAGCTTGCTTGAAGAACCCCAGACAAATCCACATAATTATATATCAAAGATTGAGTCTTGCCATCAGCCATCCTCAATGTGCGCCCTATGTATTGTTTGACCGCAGGCATGGATTTACATTCAAAGAGCACATACGTTGGGATTAATTTATCTTCTGGCATCAACTATCTCCCTTAGAATCATTTTCATATTCAAAAGTCCATATATCTTGCCAAACTCTTACCAGTAAGGTGTTTCCCTTCAGTAAAGATTTCTACTCCATATCTCAACATTTAAGGCTCTGATTTTTCAACCAAGATAGCAGATATATGAACTCCCCTGCCAAAGAGAGGCCTGCCCTTTTATATTTTTTAGAAAAAATCAATGGAGCACCACTTGACTTTATTCAGCTCGCTATTAAACTTATAGATAGGGAGGAGAGGGAGGAGAGGGGTCAAGTCTACGTTTGACTTATGTCGTTGGTTCTAATGCATAAAGATATAATAAGATCAACCGGGTTCGCCTAACCAGTCAATCCATTTGACATCTAATCCGCTACACTCCATAGAGGCAGGTGATTTCTATCGCTAGATTTAAAAGTCTATATAACTTGCCAAAACGCTTACCAGCAAGGTGCATCCCTTCAGTAAAGATTTCTACTTGATATATTCAATTTTCGGGTGTTGATTTTGTCCATCATGATAGCAGAGATCTATTATCTTCACTAAAAATAGAACCGTCCCCTTTTCTCTATGATCAATCATCATGATATTTCAAGCAGTTGACTTTACCCGGTTTGATTGCTCATCGTCAATATATTGGCCAGACATTCGAGTGCTACCTTGTGTTTAGCTGAGTTCATCCGGCGGATGTTGATGAGCTTCCATTGAATAGATGGAAGTTGGGCCAAGTGCTCTATTCCCAGGCGATTCCACTCTGGCTTTCCTAGTTTAACAGACATGAGGAATTCCTTCTCATCATCATCCAGGGCACTTACGAGGGTTTTAGCTAAGTTTTGCTGGATATGCTGCAGGTCTTTGAGTGACACCTCGTTCTGAGTCATCCCCATGAACTGGTCCACATACAGTTCTTTGATATCTTGGAAATTAGGGGCAAGAAGCTCGCTCATTGGTCGATTGTGCCCGCAAAGATAAACGACGAAGGAACGCCGAATCTCAGGAGTAATACCTGTGTCCTCAAGCAATAGTTTTACATCGAATAGGTCCCGGGGATGTTGTCGATCCAGGGCTGCACAGAGCTTTCCCCCATAGAGATCAGCAATGGAAAGGGTCTGTACTCTCACGAACGCTTCAAAGTGTTTCTGTGCATCAAGGCAAAGATCGTGGTTTTGAGGTGGATGCACCGATCCCCGAAGGATCAAGTTCGGTTCAACCTTGACCATTGCATCGTCTGTAGAGACAAAAAGCTTCACAATGTAATCCTGGATCCTGTTTTCTCTAACCTGTGAGCCGGGTATATGTTGCTCGATATCCTCTTTGATTGATATGAGCTTGTCATGAATTTCCTGCAGTGCTTCACTCCTGGGCTTCAGCGGCATGTAGGTCAAGTCGATGTCCACAGATACGCGTGGCAGATCCCTTACAAATAAATTAATTGCGGTACCACCCTTTAGTGCAAAACACTGCTGCCGGCCGATCTCGGGAAGACAACGAAGGAGAAGCCGAACCTGAGCATCATATCGACGATCAAACATGGGGTAACTCCTCCTGCTTTGGCACGGTTATCTGGTACTGCCGGTTGAACTCCCCCCCCTTGTAGATCTGGCGTTTCCCCCTGCCAAGATCTATCCGTAAGGGATCCAGACGACTGAACCACGCATGGCCGGACGTCTGAGCACTCCAGAGGAAAAACCGCTTAACCTTTGCTGATCGACAGTTCTCCAGAAGCCCCTGTACTATGTCAGGCCGAAGTGTACTGAGCCCTTCCATGAGTTGATGGACATGTTCTATATCATCATTGCTCCTGGCCAGATGTATCTGCTCCATGACTGCCCGTTCAGCACTTGACATTACGATCTCAAAACCACCACTGTCCAGATATGTAGTAGCTTCTTCCGGAACCTGCTCAAACAGAAGCAGACAACAATGTTCCAGGGATGCCTCCCAATCATGATTCCGAAACCATGACGGTAGTTGCTCGGGTCGATCGCTTACCAGAAGAACTTTCTTTGGTTGCCCGAGAGGAACATAGTGTGAACGCCCCTGCAACTCCAATGCGGGCAGTCCCCCTACGTGCACGGTCATTCCGAGCTGGATCTGTAAGGCATAGAGACCACCCCGCCAGTCCACCTGTGTGCCAGGCTGGATAAACGCCCGTGCCCCAAAACGTACCAGCCATCCGGATCCTACATGCCAGTTGGCAAGTTTGCTGGACACCCCAAGCTTGTTGAGCCATGTCTGGGTTGCAACTGTTCCCTTCGGCCACTTTTGAAATACCTGGTTCATTTTACTTAGTTTTATTCTAGTCATCCTGGATAACCCCACATATATTTAAACTCGGCGTTTGGCATAGTTCACTTTAATATTTATTAATCTAGTTTTACTGGTTATTTGTCAAGTGAATTAAACTTGGCTCGATTATATACAGCCAAGTGTCATGGCAAAGAAAGATGCACCTCTGGCCCTTTGTATCTATCGTGGCGTATTGCGATTCGCTACATCGTCTCCGCCATCCTGCCCGCAGTAGCCGAAGGCAAAGCGGGAAGTTGAAAGCGAAGACGAACCTGTCCGCCGTAGGAGGATGTACCTCTGTACCTATAATCCCGCCTTTTCTTGATTAATCATCACATTCTTAAACCCATCTTTTCGGGGTTAAAAAGGCAAAATGCAAGAATTGACCCCCTGCTTTCTGCGTTTAGAGAAAGTCAAGTGGGCCAAGTCTATATGTAGTATCTCTGCCATTCAGCCAAAAGTCCATATATCTTGCCAAGTCATTGCTAATACCCTGCCTTTGAAATATGCTGATTCACCCTTGTTTATTTCGTAGACTTCCTTCTGAATCCAGCAAGACCTATCAGACCGGGGCCTACAAAAAGTACGAGCATATTTATGTATGGAAGTGAATCATAAGTTGCCGTAGAGATGAAGCAGGCATTAACAACTTTTCTATCAATAAATTTATTTAAGGATGAATCGACTACAACCAGCTTTATTGTATATTGCCCATCAGAAACGGCTGTAGTGTCCCAACTCTCCAACACATCATTGTTTACCTCGCTATATGAAGTGCTCCCAATTTGAGTCCAGCTTGTGGGAGTAATTTTTTCACCATAATATACTTCATAGTATTGGAAGTTTGTACCTGATGCTGTACCTATTATATCTACAGTTCCTTTAATCTTTTCATTTAATGAAGGTGTATTAATTTTAGCAATACAGACTGAATTTATCTGTAATGCATTGTATGCATTAATTCTGCCGTATCCGGATTCTTCATCCCATCCAAGAGTTGATACATCATCGGCAGAGACTCTCAACACCTGTCTCACCTCTTCATTAGAAAAGGCAGGATTTTTAGAAAGGATTAACCCTGCAACCCCACACACATGAGGGGCTGCCATAGATGTTCCACTGAAGGTGGCGTAAGTATCGTCAAAATAAGTACTATAAATACTCGCTCCGGGGGCTGCTACATCAATCCAATGTCCATAAGTACTGAAATTAGCTTTATTATCATTGTGGTCAAAAGCACTAATAGCTAACACAGTATCATAACCAGCAGGATATTTTAGGTATTTACCATAATCATTTCCAGCTGAAGCAATTAAGGTAACACCTTCGGAATAGGCGTAATCTGTCGCATCTTTTAAAGTGCTTGAGCCAGGACCGCTAAAACTCGTATTAATAATATTTGCTCCATTATCTGAAGCGTATGTGATTGCTGCAGCAATGTCTGAATGGGTTAATGAGCCTTTCCCTGACGTATCTTTGTAACCACCCCTCACAGCCATTACCTGACAATTCCAACAGATGCCGGCAATGCCCTCTGAATTATCGGTTACTGCCCCAATAATCCCTGAACAATGGGTGCCGTGTCCATAAAAATCCATGGGGTCATTGTCTCGTGGCCCAGGATCCTCTCCAGGATAAACAGATCCAGATGAAACCGAGACAAAATCCCAACCCCTCACGTCGTCGACATACCCGTTGCCATCATCATCAACTTCGTTACCATCAATTTCACCTGTATTTATCCAAATATTGTCGGCTAAGTCAGGATGGTCCCAGTCCACGCCTGTGTCAACTACGGCAATAATAATGTTGGGATCGCCTGTTTCTATATCCCATGCCTCCGGTGCATCTATGTCCGCATCTGTTGTTCCACCAAGTTGCCCGGTGTTATTGAGAGCCCACTGCTGTTTAAAATAAAAATCATTTGGAATTGTCTCGGTAGTATGCGCAATATAATTGGGTTCTGCATATTCCACGTTGGGATCTTGTTGGTATTCCTTGGAGATAGATTCTATATCTAAACCCGAATCAGCCTTGATTAGATAGATATTATACAAGCTTGGGATTTTATCTTCCCTGAAGTCTTTAATTTTTCTTCCAGTATGTTTTTTTCTTATACTCTTCACGTGTTCCAAAAACTGCCTTCGGTTTTTAATATCTCTTAGCCCTGGGATGACCCTCTCCATCTTTTTGACTTTGTATTTGGTTTTTAATTGATTTAGGTTGGCTGTCTTGGATAAAGCACTGAAACTCCTTCTACCCTCTGTCACATAAAGGGCTATTTCTGAGGTATCTTCTTTAAATTTGACAATTATCTCACCAGGGACATATTGGAGTCTATTACTGTCTTTAACAGTGATATAGGGAGTGTAATCCCCGTTAGGGGCAAAACTAGGGAGATGAGGATGCATATCATTCGTATGGAGAATTGTGACACGCTGGTTTGCTTCTTCTGCCACGGAATCTCCAGGCCCCACCATGAGCAAAAGCCCTGTTCCAATAATCAATAAACCCCAAAGGAACATTTTTGCTTTCTTCATTCAACAACCCCCTTTTTTCTTATAGAATACACAACAATACATGAGCTTATGAAAGCAAAAATCATGCTAGAGGGTGTTTCTTTAAATTTCAAGTAGTTATCTCAAATATTACGGGGAACTCATTGAAAAAATTGAAAAAAATTACAGTTTATGTGAAATAATGTTCCACTTTAAACGTATCTGGAACAGAATTGAATAAGAACATAATTTACTGGACCTACTATATATAGTAGTTGATTGCCAAAGCTCAAACCTCCATATAACTTGCCAAGATCAGCGTCTGGTATGTTGCATATATGATTCGGTTATCTAAACATTTCAGGTCTTGATTTTCTCAACCATGATAGTTCATTCTCCAAATAACCAGATTTTTTCCCATGTATAGTATATATACCCGCCAAATGAAAAACCCTGCAGCTTGCTGCACTTCAGAGGCAAAAGTTTACTTTTGGGTTCATGCCATTGATTCCATAATGGCCTTGACATGAACTATTACTATCTCAAATTAACACTCCTGTTAAGTTTGAAGACCTGGCCCCTTCTTCCCTGTTTCTCATGCCAGAGTTGTCATGAAGCTTATTCTATGTTGCGATCTAGCTATTTTGGCAGCGGGATCTTTATCCTTTGTAAACAACCGCCACTTCATTTCTGGCGAGTGAATGCCTGCTTGCTTGTCTAACCCTCTACAATAATACCAGTGTCCAAAGCGCTCGACTTAGAAAACGGATGATTGCCTGGGCGTAGGATTCCATAAGGCCTGATCTCCTTGAAATAAATTTTTTATCAGGGGGTTCGTCATAAGGCGGGTCATCAGACAATACAATTTGAGATACATCCAAGCCTTCTGCTTGTTTTTTATCCAACCATTCGGAAATTGTCATTTGATCCATGCCCTGCTTGGCAGCAGAAGCACTTTCTCTAACATCTCCTTTCCGTCGGCCGGGAATACTTGCAAAATGGTCTTTACTAATGTGACGGTCCATTCTATTAAGTGACACAGCGTTTTTTTGGAGATGGATAGTTCACAATTGGAGGCCAGATGATGGAAGAAACGAGACTTCCAAGACGGGAAAGAGAGAAGACAAGGCAACATCAAGAGATATTGGAAGCGGCCTTAAGCCTGTTCTCGGAGAAGGGGTACCACAACGTCACGATGCACGAGATCGCCAAAAAAGCCGAGTTTGCCATCGGCACGCTTTACAAGTTCTTCAAGAACAAGGATGACCTTTACAGAACCCTTATCCTGGAAAGGTCCGAAGAATTTTATGAGGCGCTCCTAATGGCTATTGGAGAAAATGAGGACGAAGTGGAGAAGCTCCGAAACTACGTCGAGGGCATTGGCAAACTCTTTCGTGCCCACGTTCCCGTGATCAGACTCTACTTCTCCGAGATCCGGGGGGAGAGCTTCAATTTGATGGCAGGACTTGATTCCGAGCTCCGGAAACGGCATGGCGAATTCCTAAAAACCCTAGCATCTATTTTTGCCAGCGGGGTTCAGGCAAATCGGTTCAAGAGGATCGCCGATCCATACTTTTTGGCGGTTGCCCTCGACGGAGTTATCAATGCCTTTTTTTTCCGATGGCTTGAAGAGCCCGAATGTCATCCTTACCCGGAAGATCCGGATACCATCTTGAATATCCTTTTTAAAGGCCTGGTGAACCAGTGAGGCAAAACTATGTTTCGGTCTCACAAGAAATATGTATAATTGAAAGTATTGGAGGAATGTGATGCAGTTCCCTAAAAAACCTTATCAAATCACCACATCGTTTTTTCTGTTTATTCTGGTATGCGTCTTCTTGTTAGACGCATGTGACCGTGGGCGGCAATCCCAGCCATCGCCCCGTCCGCCGGAAGTGGTTACAATGACGGTCAAAGAGCAGCAGGTAGTGTTAACCTCTGAGTTGGCAGGTCGAACGTCCGCATACCTGGTCGCAGAGGTTCGACCGCAGGTTAGCGGAATCATTCAGAAACGCATGTTCACAGAGGGCTCCGGCGTCAAGGCCGGCGCGGTCCTTTACCAGATCGATCCCGCCCTATTTCAGGCGGCGTACGACAGTGCCGCAGCATCCCTCGCCCGGGCAGAAGCCAATCTTCCGGCCATTCGATCACGTGCTGAACGGTACCGCGAATTGCTTGTCGCCAAAGCCGTGAGCCAGCAGGACTTCGACGATGCGGACTCCGCCTTCAGGCAGGTCAAGGCGGAGGTTTCATATTGGAAGGCGGTGGTGGAATCCGCCCGCATCAACCTGGGATATACCCGAGTCACCGCGCCCATTTCCGGCCGGATCGGCAGATCCAATGTCACTAAGGGCGCGCTGGTGACGGCGCACCAGCCTGCGCCCCTAGCAACGATTCAACAACTGGATCCCATTTACGTGGATGTGCCCCAATCCACCACCGAAATGTTGCGCCTGAAGCGCAACCTGGATGGCGGCCATCTGGATCAAAACGGAGCAAGTCAGAAAAAGGTCAAGCTCATCCTGGAAGACGGCACGGCATATCCACTGAACGGGACGCTGCAGTTTCGCGGTGTCACGGTAGATCCAACGACCGGCTCGATCATTCTGCGTGTTATCTTTCCCAATCCCGAAGACGTCCTTCTACCAGGCATGTTCGTCCGGGCAGTGATGGAAGAAGGTGTCGATGAGCAGGCTATCCTGGTTCCCCAGGAAGCCGTGTCGCGCGATCCCAAAGGCAATCCCGTCTCGTTGATCGTAGATACCGAGGACAAAGTCAGGCAACGGATGCTCACCATAGACCGGGCCATCGGCGACAAATGGTTCGTTTCGTCAGGTCTTGCACAAGGCGATCGGGTCATTGTCGAGGGGATACAAAAGGTGAGACCCGGCACTTTGGTGAAGGTTGTTTCTTTTGAAGCCGGCAGAAAAGAAAATAGCGGAGAACATAAAAATACGGCCCGGCCGACTGCTGAATCGAATTAACGGAGGCGTGTAATGTTATCGAAATTTTTCCTGGATCGTCCGGTCTTCGCCTGGGTTATCGCCATCATCATGATGGCGGCGGGGGGGCTGGCGATCTATAATCTGCCCATTTCCCAATATCCGCAGATGGCTCCGCCCACCATTGCGATTTCGGCCTCCTATCCCGGCTCTTCAGCCGAGACGGTGGAAAACAGCGTCACCCAGGTCATCGAGCAGAAGATGACCGGCCTGGATAATCTTATCTATATGTCCGCCTCCAGCGATTCTGCCGGCGGCTCCCGTCTGGAGTTGACCTTTGCGCCGGGGACCGATCCGGATATCGCCTGGTCCAAAGTGCAAAACAAAGTCCAGACCGCTTTGCCGAGTCTCCCTGATGTGGTGGAAAATCAGGGGGTGGATGTCAGGAAATCAACGCGTAATTATCTGATGTTCGTCGGGCTGATTTCGGAAGACGGCTCGATGGACGGCACGGACCTGAGAGACTATGCCAAATCCAACCTGGAAAAAATTCTGGCGCGCGTCCCCGGCGTGGGCGAGGTGGAAGTCTTTGGCGGCGGATATGCCATGCGTGTCTGGCTCAATCCCCAAAAGCTGACGGATTATCGTCTGACCGTGGAAGATGTGCTGGCCGCTCTCAAAGCCTATAATGTTGAGGTTTCCGCCGGCCAGTTCGGCGGTGCTCCCGCCGTTCCCGGCCAGCGTTTAAATGCCTCCATTGTCGTTCAGAATATGCTTTCAACGCCTGAGGAATTCGCCAACATTCCTCTTCGAACCAATCTGGACGGCTCCATTGTGCGCATCGGCGATGTGGGACGAACCGAGCTGGGCACAGAGATTTACGATATCCAGGTTTCTAACAACGGCAGAGCTTCCGCCGGTATCGCCATCCGGCAGTCTCCGGATGCCAACGCGCTGGACACGGCTGATGCGGTAAAAGCAAAAATGGACGAGATGAGCCGCTTTTTCCCCGCCGGCATGAAAGTCGTCTATCCCCACGATTCGACTACCTTCATCAAAGTCTCCATCAATGAAGTAATCAAGACCCTGGTCATCGCCATCGTGCTGGTCTTTCTGGTGATGTGGCTTTTCCTGGGCAACATGCGGGCCACGCTCATTCCCACCATCGCGGTGCCGGTGGTTATTCTGGGAACATTCGCCATTCTGGGGCTCTTCGGATTTACGATTAACATGCTGACGATGTTTGCCATGGTGCTCGCCATCGGCCTTCTGGTCGATGACGCCATCGTCGTGGTGGAAAACGTGGAACGCATTATGAGCGAGGAGGGACTGCCTCCCAAAGAAGCCACAGCCAAATCCATGGAACAGATTACCAGCGCGCTGATCGGCATCGGACTGGTGCTCTCCGCCGTTTTCGGCCCGATGGCGTTTTTCCCCGGATCTACCGGCGTCATCTATCGCCAGTTTTCCGTGACCATCATCGCCTCCATGCTGCTGTCGGTGGCGGTGGCCCTGATCCTGACGCCGGTGCTCTGCGCGTCGCTTCTCAAGCCGGTAGCGGCGGGACACGAGGCAGACAACGCAATTCTTTCCCTTCGCCCATTTTTTAGATGGTTTAACCACGTCTTTTTTCGCTTCAGACGCCTGTATGTGCGGCTGGTCCGTCATTCTCTTTCAAAAAAACTGCGCTACCTGGTCATTTTCCTTTTGATTGTGGCGGTCATGGGACTGTTGTTCCTGCGCATGCCCACCGCTTATTTGCCGGATGAAGACCAGGGAATACTGCTTGCCCAGGTAATCATGCCCACCGGTTCTACCCTGGAACAGACTGGAGAGATCACGAAGCAAATTGAGAAATATTTTCAGGAAAATGAAAAAGAAGCGGTGGAAATGGTGATGGCCATTACCGGTGTCGGATTTTCCGGACGGGCACAAAACAACGGCATGGTCTTTATTCGACTCAAGGACTGGAACTTGCGCAACCGGCCTGATTTGAAAGCCAAGGCTATTGCGGGAAGAACCATGGGCACCCTTTCCGGTATCCGCAACGCCATGGTGTTTGTTTTCCAGCCCCCGGCTGTTCCCGAGCTGGGCATGTCCATGGGATTCGACTTTCAGTTGCTTGACCGGGGCGGTCTCGGGCACCAGGCCCTGATGGCGGCGCAAAACCAACTTCTCGGCCTCACGGCCAAGGACCCGAGGGTCGTCAAAGTTCGGCCCAACAGCATGGCGGACGTCCCCGAATACCGTATTGATGTGGACTGGGAAAAAGCCGGCGCTCTCGGGGTTCCCATCACGTCCATCCACTACACGCTCTCGGCGGCTTTCGGCAGCGCCTATGTCAACGACTTCATTCAGGGTGGCCGAGTCAAACGGGTGTTCGCTCAGGCCGACGCCCCCTACCGCATGTTGCCCAGGGACCTGGAAAAACTGTATGTCCGGAATACGGTGGGAAAGATGGTGCCCTTTTCCTCTTTCGCCTCCGGTCACTGGACGTCCGGACCTCCCAGGCTGACGCGCTTTAACGGATTTCCCTCCATTAACATCTGGGGAGAGCCGGCGCCGGGCAAGAGTTCGGGTGAGGCCATGCAGGCCATGGAAGATGCGATGGGAAAGCTTCCCAGCGGTTTCGGTTTTGACTGGAGCGGACTTTCTTTCCAAGAGCGGATGTCGAGTTCTCAGGCGCCCCTGCTGTACGCATTTTCCATTTTCGTGATCTTCCTGTGCCTGGCGGCGCTCTATGAAAGTTGGACAATTCCCATCGCAATCCTGCTGGTCCTCCCCCTTGGGGTTATCGGCGGGGTCATCGCCTCAAGCATGCGTGGGCTGGCCAACGATGTCTATTTCCAGATCGGACTTCTGACTACGCTGGGGCTTGCCACGAAAAACGCTATTCTGATCGTCCAGTTCGCCAAGGCCCGACTGGGAAAAGGGATGGGGCTGATCGACGCCACCCTGGAGGGGGCAAAGCTACGATTCCGTCCGATCATTATGACCTCTCTGGCCTTCGGCTTCGGGGTCCTGCCACTTGCCGTGACCACCGGCGCCGGCGCCGGAGCCCAAAATGCCATAGGCACCGGCGTACTGGGAGGGATGGTTACCGCCACCGTCCTGGTGGTTATTTTTGCGCCCCTCTTCTATGTGCTTATCGAAAGGATCTTCGGCAAAAAAGGGAGACGTGAATCAGCCGAAACAGATGGCGTAAATCCATCAGGGGATGAATGATATGAATAGACTACTAGTTTTTCTACTGGCTGGAATCGTTATTTTTCTGGGTGGTTGCTCCCTGGCCCCGGAATACACACGTCCTGAATCCCCAATTCCTGAAAGCTGGCCGACCGGCGCGGCATACAAAGATACCCAGGCTGTAACCGGCGCTCCGACAGACTCGGAGTTGAAGTGGCGGGAATTCTTTACCGATAAGCGGCTTCAAAAGGTCATCGAGACGGCCTTGAACAGCAGCTGTGATCTGCGGCTTGCCGCCCTGAATGTGGAAAGGGTCCGAGCCCTGTACGGCATTCAACGGGCTGAACTGTTCCCCACGGTCAACGCGGTGGGTAGCGGGAGTAAACAACGCGTACCCGCCGATCTTTCGGCCACCGGAAAATCGATGACGGCGGAACAATACGGTGTCAATCTGGGCATCAGTTCCTGGGAAATCGATTTTTTCGGCCGCATCCGTAGTCTGAAAGACCAGGCCTTGGAGGAATACCTGGCTACGGAGGAGGCCCGCCGCAGCGCACAGATTGCGCTGGTGTCCGAGGTTGCCAGGGTGTACCTGACCCTTGCCGCGGATCGGGGAAACCTTAAGCTGGCCCGGTCCACCCTTGAAACCCAGCAGGCGGTCTATGATTTAATTCAAAGACGTTATGATGTTGGTGTTGCGGCTGAACTTGATCTGCGACGAGCGCAAATTCCGGTAGACACGGCCCGAGGAGATGTCGCCCGCTTCACGCAACTGGCAGCGCAGGCCCAAAACGCCCTGAACCTTCTGGCAGGCTCTCCGGCTCCGGTGCCCGAAGATCTCCTGCCGGTGGGCCTGAGCATCGGTAACCCTCTCAATGATATTTCTCCAGGGCTTTCCTCCGAGGTGCTTCTGAACCGGCCTGATATTATGGCAGCAGAACATCGGCTCAAGGGGGCCTACGCCTTTATCGGCGCGGCCCGAGCGGCCTTTTTTCCCCGCATTTCTCTGACCACCTCGGTGGGAACCGCAAGCGACGAGCTGTCCGGTCTGTTTAGCTCCGGATCGGCTGCCTGGAGCTTTGTACCGCGGATCACTATGCCGATTTTTGACGCCCGCACCTGGGCCGCGCTGCGAGTCAGCAAAGCCGATCGGGAAATCGTTCTGACACAGTATGAGAGGGCAATCCAGGTAGCCTTCAGAGAAGTAGCCGATGCCATTGCCGTGCAGGGCACAGTAAATCAGCAGGTATCTGCGCAACAATCTCTGGTCAATGCGGTTGCAGAAACATATAGCCTCTCAAATAAACGCTATACAATGGGGATTGACAGTTACCTGAGCGTCCTTGATGCGCAGCGATCCCTATATGCGGCTCAACAGGGGCTTATTTCACTCCGCTTAGCCAGACTTGCCAACCAGGTGAGGCTTTACGCGGTGTTGGGCGGAGGAGCCAAGTAAGAACCATATCTCTATGAAGTGAAGCATAGCGGGAGATAGAATGGCGACGTACTGCAATCAGACTGTTCACCCGGGACATGAGGGCACAGGACAATGATATCTCAGAGGCAGCGCGGATCAGGTTCAGGCCCGTACTCATGACTTCGATCGCCTTCATTGCGGGCGTGTTCCCCCTCGTGATTGCAACAGGCGTGAGGTTGAGCGCACCATGAATGAGATGCCTTTTATATGGTTATCAAGTCTACGTTTGACTTATGTCGTTGGTTCTAATGTATAAAGATAATAAAGATATAATAAAATCAACCGGGTTCGCCTAACCAGTCAATCCATTTGACCTCTAATCCGCTACACTCCATAGAGGCAGGTGATTTCTATCGCTAGATTTAAAAGTCCATATATCTTACCAATATCAGCATCTGGTAAATCAATGGATCTGTTGCATACTCAAATTAACACTCCTGTTAAGTTTGAAGACCTGGCCCCTTTTTGCTGTTTCTCATTGACAGCATTTTATTGCCTGTGTAGACTTTAAGGAATGAGAGCCTTTATTATGAAGTTATTCCGTTATGGTTTTCCAAAACCTATAGTGAGGATCTCTTTTGCAATCAGCTGGCCTATTATAATACTTGGAAAGAAACTGAGCGGGCTACCTGTTTTAGAGCGGATCATAAACCCCTTGTTTAGTCCTCCCTACAATCAGCTTACGGCCGTCCCCATAAGGAATATAGCCGTAGGTGAGAATATCCCGGAGCCGGAAAACATTGTTATGCCCATAAAAATCGTGGAGAGGCTTCTTAAAGAGACGCCCTATATATTTATACATGATTATTGTATATGCCGGGTTCATATGGGCATAACGGACTACACCCGTGGCATAGGCTGCATCACGCTCGGCAAGGCTGCTACAATGATTCATCCTTCTAACGGCCATATGGCTACAGCAGAAGAGGCCATAGCCCATGTGAGAAAGGCAGCTAAGGCAGGCCTCGTGGCAAATATAGCCCATATATGGGTAGACCCTTTAGGGTATGCTGTGCCTACCTTTCGTAAGATGGTTTTTATATGTTTTTGTGCTGAAAATGCATGTCTGTATACCGATCATCTAAAAAGGCGTTGTTCAAACCTTGACAGGGCGTACAAAAGGTTACCTGGCATACGTACTGAGGTGGATGCTGAAAGGTGTACGGGTTGTGGAATATGTGAGGATAAGTGCTTTGTGGCAGCTATAAAGATGGTGGATGGAAAGGCAGTAATTGGCCAGGCCTGTAAAACCTGCGGAAGGTGCGTAAATTATTGTCCTTGCCAGGCCATATCCTTACATATGGATGATGAGGATGTGGTATTTGATCATCTCATGGAAAGGATTGGCCAGGTTGCGGATATCAAGAGTGCGTAGGGATAGGCTGGGGACATCCCTGGTCCGGCCCAGATTAATACTTGACAATTTTGTAAAAAGTCTAGAAACGTGTCATTGCGGGCTTTAGCGAAGCAATCTCGTGGAGCATAACTATATTGATAATGATATTATTAGATTGCTTCGTCGCTTAAGCTCCTCGCAATGACATGCTCAATTACTTTTTACGACTGCATCATACTTATGGCAAGTTTGAAGACCCGACCCAATTTTTCTGAAAGATTTTCCCTTGATTTTTTGACCGCAACAAAGGTATAGCTCCGGTGCTATGAAGATAGGCATAATAGGGCTTCCCAAGTCAGGAAAGACAAGCATATTCAATGCGCTCACAGGCCAGGATGCATCCACATCGGGCTTTAATGCAAAGAAGGCAGAGCCCAATGTGGCGTCTGTGGATGTAAAGGATAAGAGGGTAGATGTCTTAGTCCAGATGTACAGACCTAAGAAGATTACATGTGCAAGGTTTGATGTCATGGACTTTGTGGGTATGGAAAGGAAAGAGGGCCAGGTGTTTAGTCCCTCTGAACTTTCTCTGATAAAGGCATCGGATACCCTGTGTATCGTGCTGAGGAACTTTGAGGATGATATTATAGATGGCATGTGCGGAAAATCAAATCCCATATCTGAATTAAATGAGGTCTTTTCCGAACTGGTCCTTACCGACCTTATTATTGTGGAAAACAGGCTTGAACGTATAAGACATGGATTCAAACGCGGGGTGAAGACGTCAACCCTGGTAAAGGAAGAGGACATCTTATGCAGGATATCAAAGGCCCTGGAAAGTGGAAGGCCTGTTTCTTCTGTGGATACGAGCATTGAAGAGAAGAAGATACTGAGCGTTTTTCAGTTCCTGACCTCAAAACCCATAATGGTGATACTGAACTCCGGGGAAGATACCTTTGGTAATAATGCGGATGTATTGTCCAAGATAGGTAAAAATTTCAGGGCAATTGAGTTTGCAGGCAAGTTTGAGATAGAGCTGTCTTCTCTGGGAGAGGAAGATGCAGCCATGTTTATGGAGGAAATGGGTATAAACGGATCTGCCCTGAACAGGCTTGCCATGCTTGCCTATGATGTACTCGGCTATATAAGCTTCTTTACTGTTGGGCCTGATGAGGTGAGGGCATGGACCATAAAGAAAGGGGATATAGCCCTTGATGCGGCAGGGGCCATACATTCTGACATTGCAAGGGGATTTATCAGGGCAGAGTGCTTCAGCTATGATGATCTGATTGGTCTTGGATCAGAGAAGGCCATAAAGAAAAACGGGCTGTTCAGGCTTGAAGGCAAGAATTACAGGGTAAAAGACGGGGATATTTTAGGTATAAGATTCAGTGTATAAATCCCGGTGGATGGGGAAATTGTCCCCATCCACCACTCCTTCATTGTCCAATCACATTATTCGTCGGAGTACATGCTGTCGATCACACTGGCGTATTTTTGATTGACCACACGTCTCTTTAGCTTGAGCGTGGGGGTAAGCTCGTCTGTCTCCTGGGACCATTCCTTGTCCATAAGCGTGAACTTTCTTATCTGCTCTACACGTGCAAAATTTTTGGTATTATCCTCGATCTCCTTTTCGAAGAGTTTGATCACTGCATCATTCGAGATGAGTTCCTTGTGGTCTTTGAAGGATATATTCTGCCCTTTTGCCCAGTTTTCCAGGGACTCGAATGCAGGCACTATCAATGCAGAGAGATACTTTTTATTGTCACCTGCCACGGCTGCCTGCCCGATAAAACCAGATGCCAGGAGGCTGCTCTCTATGTTCTGAGGCGAGATGTTCTTGCCGCCTGAGGTCACAAGGATGTCCTTGAGCCTGCCTGTGATCTTCAGGTATTCGTCTTCATCTATCTCGCCGATATCCCCTGTTTTGAAGAAACCATCTTCTGTGAATGCCTCCTTGGTGGCTGCATCATTCTTGTAGTATCCCTTCATTACCTGTGGGCCCTTGATGAGGACTTCACCATCCTCTCCTATCTTCACCTCTGTATCCTTCACTGGAGGCCCGGTAGTGCCGGCCTTGATGAGGGAGGGTTTATTGGCGTTTGTCACAGGGGTTGTCTCGGTAAGACCGAAGCCTTCAAAGACCCTGATGCCCATGCCCAGGAAAAATTCGGCATCTGATACAGAAAGCGGGCCGCCGCCTGAGATGGCACAATTCATCCTGTCCATACCCAGGGCCACTTTCAGCTTAGAGAATATGATCTTATCTGCCAGGGCGTATTTGAGCGCAAAGAAGCCCTTGCGGGGTTTTTCTTCGCATGCGTATGGCAGGTTCTGCTTGGCAATGCCCATTGCCCAGTTGAAGATGGCCTTCTTGACTCCCGACTCCCCGCTGATCTTGGCAAGGATACCGGCATGCGCCTTTTCGTAAATCCTTGGCACGCTTACAAGAAATGTGGGTCTTATCTCCTTGAGATTATCGACCAGCGTGGAGACATCTTCTGCAAAGGCCACCTTTTTACCCAAATAGATAGGCGCATAGTAACCCACCGTCCTCTCAAGAGAGTGTGATAGTGGGAGGAAGGACAGGAATATTTGTTCCCCAGGAAAGAAAGACGGATCCACAGCATAGAGCTGGTTGACGTTTGAGACAAAATTCTTATGGGTGAGCATCACCCCCTTGGGAGGGCCTGTGGTGCCTGAGGTGTATATGATGGTGGCAACATCCTCAATGTTGATCTGTTTAAGCCTCTTGTCAAACTCATCCTTGTCCTTATAGGCGCTGCCTTCTTTCATGGCGGCTTTCAGATCGATTACCCCGCCGGCAGCCTTGTCGAGATCATCGAATATGATGATATCTCCAAGATTCGGCAATTTGTCCTTAACCTCGAGGGTCTTATCCATATGATCTTTGGTGCCTGCAAAGCACATCTTAGAGTCAGAGTTTTCGATGATATACCTGCACTCTTCCGCGGAGTTGGTTGCATAGATGGGCACATTCACAGCGCCGATGGACAGTATGGCCATGTCCGCGACCCACCACTCATACCTGTTCGGAGAAAACAGGGCAACCTTGTCGTCAGGTTGTATCCCCTTTGAGATAAGAAACAGGCCCACATTATGCACCATCTCATTCATCTTATTCCATGAGATGTCCTCATAGACGCCATCTTTGTTTTTGTAGGCCACCAGTGCCTTGTCCCCATACTCCTGCACACGGTTTTGGAAGATTGCCCCCATGGACGTTTCTTCAAGCTTTGCCATTTGTCTAACCTCCTTATATAATTTATTTTACCTTACTATAATAATTTTACCTTACTATAATAATATATAATAATATATCAAAACCTTTGTATAATCCCCAGAGCCAATTGCAAAATTTTCACTCAATTGAGTATAAGGATACACCATAAGCATAGAAGAGGCAATAGGGAGGTTGTTTAATGTGTTAGCAACGCTTTTTTCTTTGACACACAGGTGAGATTTCCCTATACTGCCTTAGCAAAAGGGGATTCTATCAACTTGAATTATGATACCTTGCCTGTGAAATGCGAAGGGTTAAGGGGGATATCCGGTAGGGAAAAAAGCATGTCCGAAAAAATGAGGGTACTGGGTCTGTGTCTTGGAGCCTCCACCGTATCAATTGTCCAGGTGGAGCTGGAGGGGGGCGAGGATGGAAAGGACACAGCGAAGGGGAAGAAGCCGCGCGTGGTCGAATATTCACTTCATCCTCACGAGGGGGACCCAAAGCGAACCCTGCTTTCCGTTCTCGAACATCTCGATCTGAATTCATTTGACAGGATCGTCTCTACCGGCCGGAGGTTTTGCAAGTTCTTAAATTTGTCATCGATACCCGAACCTGAAGCGGTAGAATACGCGTACCAGTTTGTCAAACCTCCTGACACCTCATGCCCAGCTGTTGTTTCCGCTGGCGGCGAGACCTTCATGGTGTACGTCATGAACCGTTTGGGCCGGATATCCAACGTTTTGACAGGTAACAAGTGTGCCTCCGGAACCGGCGAATTCTTCCTCCAGCAGCTTAGCAGGATGAACGTGTCATTAGAAGAGGCAGCCTATTGGGCTGCTACCCAAGAGCCGCATTACGTCTCCGGACGTTGCTCTGTTTTCTGCAAATCAGACTGCACCCATGCCACCAACAAAGGTGTTCCCAAATCGAAAGTAACCGCAGGACTGTGCAAGATGATGGCGAACAAAATCCTGGAGCTTCTGGGAAAGGTGGATAGGCAGAACATTATGATCACCGGTGGCACGGCGCGTAATAAAATGATGATTGAGTATCTGCGGCAGGAGATTCCCGGACTGATAGTCCCTAAGGAAGCGCCCTATTTCGAAGCCTTGGGTGCCGCTCTTTGGGCGCTGGAACACGAAACCATTCCATTTCCCGGAATAATGGAGTTATTCAAAACCGAAATTGCATCATTTAACACCCTTTCCCCCCTTCAGGATTTCAAAGACATGGTGGAATTTAAAACCATCGAGATTGGGGAGATAAACTTTGGTGATGTGTGCATACTGGGTCTTGACGTCGGTTCAACTACCACCAAGGCGGTTCTTATACGAAAAGACGACGACACAATACTGGCGTCTGTTTATCTGCGCACCAATGGGGATCCGGTAGGTGCCTCCCGGCAATGTTATCGCTTTATTCTCGATCAGATAAAGGGGAAGGTCGATCCCTCGGAGATATCCATAATAGGGCTGGGAGTCTGCGGCTCCGGTCGTCAGATCGCCGGTCTTCATGCACTCACGGACGGTGTTATCAACGAGATCATCGCACATGCAACCGCTGCCGTCCATTTTGACACTCAGGTGGACACCATATTTGAGATAGGGGGGCAGGACGCTAAATACACCTACCTCACCAGCGCGGTACCCTCCGATTATGCGATGAACGAAGCGTGTTCGGCTGGTACAGGGTCGTTCTTGGAAGAGTCTGCATATGAGACGCTGGGTGTAAAAATGGAGGATATTGCGGACATTGCACTTAGGGGTAAGAATCCGCCCAACTTCAACGACCAGTGCGCAGCATTCATCGCCTCCGACATAAAAAATGCCATTCACGAAGGGATCAGGCACGAGGATATCGTCGCCGGTCTGGTATATTCCATCTGCATGAACTACTCAAATCGGGTGAAGGGTAACAGGCCAGTGGGAGAGAAGGTGTTCATGCAGGGCGGTGTCTGCTACAACAGGGCTGTTCCGCTTGCCATGGCTGCACTTGTGGGCAAGCCGATAATCGTTCCTCCGGAGCCCGGGCTTATGGGTGCTTTTGGCGTTGCACTTGAGGTCAAAAAGAGAATTGAGATGGGATTGATGGAAGAGAAGGGCTTTGACCTGGAGGTTCTTGCGAATCGAGAGGTGGAATACACAAAGTCATTCATATGCAAAGGCGGCAAGGAGAAGTGTGACCGGCGCTGCGAGATAGCGATGATCGAACTTGGCGGGAAGAAATATCCTTTTGGTGGGGCCTGCAACAGGTATTACAACTTGAGACACAATATAAGATACAACGTGGAAAACTTGGATCTGGTTCAGGTACGGCAGCGATTAATATTCGAAAAGTACGGCGCTAAATTGCCGGAGGAGAGCGGGGAAAAGCGCAGGCCACGGATTGGGATCAACAGGAGTTTTATGGTCAATACCTACTATCCCCTTTATTCCACATTTTTCACTGAACTGGGATTCGAACCCATTTTACCGAAGTTGCCTTCTCAGAAAGGAATTGACCAGAGAGGCGCCGCCTTTTGCTATCCTGGGGAACTGGCCCATGGGTTTTTCCACTCGCTTCTTCAGGAGGAGAACCCCCCGGAGTTCATATTCCTGCCCCATTTTAAGGCGATTCCCGTTTCAAAGGGATACACAAGCTCGCAGGTTTGTCCTTTTGTCCAGGGTGAGCCATTCTATCTTCAGACTACATTCAGGGAAAAACTCGACGAACTTAAGAGAAAAGGAACAACAGTTCTAACCCCCCTTCTTGACCTGACAGAAGGACTGATGATGGCCAGAGAGCCTCTGGTTGAAACCGCGATTCAGATGGGGGTGAACAGGAACAGGGCCGAAGAGGCTTTCAGAAAGGCCTTGAAGCAACAGATGGAATGCATGGCCGAGATGAAGGAGATTGGAGAAAAGGCCCTTAAGGAAATCGAAGCCGATCCGGATAAGATTGCGGTGGTAATATTCGCCCGGTCCTACAACGGATTTGTTGAAGAGGCACACATGGGAATCCCCCACAAGTTCGCATCAAAGGGCATTATGGTAATGCCGTTAGATTTCCTCTCCTTCGATGATGAGGAGGCAAAGCGCCATATGTACTGGGGGATGGGCCAGCTTATACTGAAGGCCGGAAGTTTCGTCAAAAGGCATCCTCAACTGTTTGGCACCTACATAACCAATTTTTCCTGTGGCCCGGATTCGTTTATAGTAGGATACTTCAGGGATCTCATGGGGCAAAAGCCCTCCCTGACTCTTGAACTGGATAACCACACGGCAGACACAGGTGTTGAGACCAGGGTTGAGGCGTTTCTTGATATAGTTGCCGCGTACCGGCAATTGTTGACAGAGAAACGGATTGTTCAGAAAAAACACACTTTTGTTCCCGCCCGGACAGTGCTGGATAAAGGTATCGCGAAAGTTGTCACATCCTCCGGTGAGGTGCTGCCTATGACCGACTCACGTGTGACATTTTTGATCCCGTCTATGGACAAGTTTGATACCGAATCGATGGCAGCAGTATTTCGGGGGGCCGGTTTTAATGCGGTGGCCCATCCCCCATCTGACGAGGCGGTACTGAAACTGGGTCGAGCGAACACATCCTGCAAGGAGTGTCTGCCGCTGATACTCACGGCAGGAACGCTTATCAACTACATTCGCAACAAGAAACAAGACGGCGAAATTCTGGTTTACTTTATGCCCACCGCCTCTGGCCCGTGCCGGTTCGGCCAGTACTTCATATTTATGGAGGATCTGGTCAGAAGACTTGGGATACCGGATGTGGCACTGTTTTCTCCCACATCAGAAAACTCTTACGCAGGTTTGAGCAAAGATCTGGAGCGAAGGGCATGGTGTGGATTCGTCATATCCGATGTTATGGAAGACATCCGTTCGATGATACTGGCCAACTCAACCCACAGCGAAGAAGCAATGAAGATATTCAATGACGAGTGGGATTTGATTCTGGGGGAACTGGAAAGGGGAGATTTCTCCCGTTTGGAAAAACAACTTGCCCATACCGTTGAACGGCTCAACCGGATTCCCATGAAGCGTTCGCTGGAAGAGGTGCCCACAATCTTCCTTGCAGGTGAGATATTCGTCCGACGGGACTCTTTATCTCGTCAGTATTTGACAGAGCGCCTTGCGGAAAAAGGATTCGCTACTATCTGTTCACCGAGTACAGAATGGATATACTATTCCGACTATCTTGTAGACAAAGGGCTCGTCGATTATACGATGTCAAAGATGGAGAAGCTGGAGTTTATAGTCAAGAAGAAGGTTATGGTTCGATATGAAAAGCGTCTTAAGTCCATATTATCACGCTCAGACCTCTTTCGTGTAGAACCGATCAATATTAAATCAATAATTGACAATGCCAAACCTTACATTTCACCAAACCTGTCTGGTGAGGCCATACTCACGGTTGGAAGCTCCCTCACCGAGGTGGCGTCGCATACCTGCGGTGTGATCACTATAGGTCCATTCGGGTGCATGCCCCATCGCCTGTCAGAGGCCATTCTTAAAGAGGCGATGAACCGTGAAGGGAAGCTGTTAACGGACACGGAAAATGAACGACTTCAGGCGATCCTTACAAACGTAGAAGATCTGCCTTTCTTGGCAATTGAAAGTGATGGCTCACCATTTCCCCAACTAATAAATGCTAAGCTGGAGGCCTTCTGCCTGCGCGCAGAGCGGTTTCATAACAGGATGCTTGTAGTCAGTAAGGAGGAAGGGGGAAGGGAAGTGAAGGTAGCGGGAGGAAGATAATAAGGGTGCTTAATTAGCCTGGGAGCTTAGGCATATCCGATTACCATTGAACAACAAGATAAACTTGAATCACCATAGGTTGAACTGCTTTCTTGCTTGACACACAAGCCTCACTTCACTAAACTTCTTTGGCAAGAATAAGTGAAAACCTTTGCCCGAGTCGAAAGACGGCACAGGGAAAGGCATGAAAACCATGGAATACGGATTTGTCTTTAATCTTGACCCGGTGGCTGTGCATCTTGGGCCGTTCCATATCCGCTATTACGGGATCATTTTTGCCACTATGATCTACATTGGCTTCATCCTGTGGCGCAGCCAGATGCTACGCGGCGGCTACTCGCGGGAGTTGGCTGAGAGGGCACTCCCCTGGGGTGTGATTGCTGTTCTAGTTGGCTCAAGACTTGGCCATTGCCTGTTTTATGAGCCTACTTACTACCTCTCCAATCCGATAGCCATACTCTACTTCTGGAAGGGCGGTCTCTCGAGCCACGGCGCTACAATCGGCCTTTTGGTGGCTCTCTTCCTCTTTGCCCGCAAGTACGGGATGAGCTTTATCGAGGTGCTCGATCGGTTCTCCATGTCCGCCGCGGTGGGTGCAGCGTCTGTACGTCTCGGCAACTTCTTCAACTCGGAGATTGTTGGTCGGGCCACCGATCTCCCCTGGGCGGTGCGTTTCGTCCGCTACGACAACGGGGCAGTAGCCCGCCATCCCTCACAGCTCTACGAGTTTGCCTTAGGGCTATTCGTGCTGTTCGTGCTGTATCTCGCCGACCGCTGGGCCGGGCGCGAAAAACGTCCCATAGGCTTACTTTGCGGCCTGTTCGCCATTGTCTATTTCACCGGACGCTTCCTCGTCGAATTCGTGAAGGAGTACCAGGTCCTCAACCCGTCGTCGGCTCTCACCATGGGTCAGTACCTCTCGATCCCCTTTTTCATTTGGGGCGTAGTTTTACTCGTCTTGGCAAAGCGTAATGCATCGAGACCCGCTCCGGTCGAACCTGCGCACGAGAAACAGGCTAAAAAGATCCCGAAGAAAAAAACCAAAAAGCGCATAAAGAAACAAAAGAAGTAAAACTTCCCGCTCTCCATAGCGGGAAGTTTTACTCTCAAATTAGGGAATGGGTTTGGAGGGACTTGCACGCCCTTGAGCAATTCTGTGCTCAAGGTATGTCTAAAGTGGAACATTATTTCACATAAACTGTAATTTTTTTCAATATGTTCAATGAGGTTTCCGTGACATTTGAGGTAACTAGTTGAAATTTAAAGAAACACCATCTAGCATGATTTTTGCTTTCATAACTATGTACAGTTGTATATTCTATAAGAAAGAGGAGGTTATTGAATGAAGAAGGCAAAGATATTCTTTTGGGGTTTATTGATTATTGGGACAGGGATCTTGCTTATGGTGGGCCCTGTAGATTCTGTGGCAGAAACAAAGCAGGTCACGATTCTTCATACAAACGATATCCACTCCCATCTCCTCGGCTTTGGCCCAAACGGGGAATACACCCCCTTGAGCACAGGAGATGATACCACGGTGGGAGGCATAGCCCGGATTGCAGGAAAGGTAAATGAGATCCGTGCGGATCGGGACCTTTCCGGGATTCCCACCCTCTTAGTGGATGCAGGTGATTTCATGATGGGCACAGGTTTTGAGCTTTTGAGAGGCGAGGTCGAACTGTCCATCATGGATGCCTTGGGTTATGATGCGATCACCATAGGAAACCATGAATATGACTGGACACCCGCAGGCACCGCACAGATCTTCTCCAATATCTTGTATCTATCATTAGAACTTCCGGTTGTGGCATCCAACATGATATTTGATCCTGTGCATCCAGGTGATGATGCACTCGATGCCCTTTTCACCGCTGACGTGATTCAGGAGTGGTACACCCAGACCCTATCCAACGATCTCAAAGTCGGGTTTTTCGGACTCATAGGTGAAGATGCGGTGGAGGTTGCACCGTTTGCCTATCCTGTGACCTTTAAAGATAGATTCTTGGCAGCCGAGGACATGGTCACGGCCCTGGACTCCGAAGGTGTTGATCTGATCGTTTGTCTCTCCCATTCAGGCCTCGATGAAGACTCGGCCCTGGCAGAGGCGGTCCCTGGTATTGATGTGATCATAAGCGGCCATACTCATGAAATAACTGAGGAACCGATCACCATAGGCAGCACGCTCATTGTTCAGGCAGGGTGTTATACGCAACACCTTGGGGTTCTCGATATCGAGGTTACTGATACGGTCGCTTCTCTTGCAGGCTACGAACTCATCCCCATAGATGATTCTATCCCCGGGGACTCTACAATACAGGCCCTTGTAGATGGCTTTATATCCCTGCTGGACACAGATGTGCTTAATGCGCTGGGCTACTCCTTCGAGGCTGTGATCGCTGAGACGGAATTTGACCTGACTGTAAAAAGCGGAGAAGAGAACAATCTGGGTAACCTGGTAACCGATGCCATGCGCTGGATGGTCGATGAATGCGAATACGATCCTCTACATCCCGAGACCAAGGTCGATTTTGCCTTTGAATCAAGTGGTGTCATCCGGGACGACATCTTAAAAGGTGCAACCGGCAACATTGCCTTTTCAGACGCCTTTCGTGTCGTACCGCTCGGGTTTGGTCTGGATGGGGCAGTCGGATATCCCATGGTCACGATTTATGTGACTGCCTCTGAGATCAAAAAGGCCCTGGAGGTTATCACCACTGTCTATCCCCTTAAGGGGAGCGATTACTGGCTGAGTGTGAGCGGGCTCAAATTTGAATACAATCCGAAACTGATACCGTTTTTCCGAGTCCTGAGGATCTATCTGGGCGATGATGAAGGTGGATATTCCGATGTCCCACTGGATACGAGCAAGAGCAACACAGAGCTTTACAAGATTGCAGTCAATTACTATGTGGCCCAGTTTATTGCGGTTGTAGGTGACTATACGTATGGAATCCTGAGTATCGATCCCAAAGACGCAAATGGAGATAGCTATATGGATGAAATTATCCACCCCGATGGCCTGGATGAGGCACGTGTGGATATCGATCCAATTACCCCTGGAGTCCAGGAACTTCAACAGTGGAAAGGTTTTATGGACTATCTGGCTAATTTTGACGATACGGGAACGAATGAAATTCCTGATATCCCGGACCGTTACAGTGGGCCTACGGGTAGAATCACGGAGGGCACCTGCTTCATTTCTACGGCAGCCTATTAGGCAAAGAAGAAGTTAAACAAGAGCTAATTAATCCTTAATTATCGAGCACAAGAAGGCAGGGCCAGGAGATGGCCCTGCCTTTATTTTCAGGGATGACCGCATATATATCTATTCAATACCGGCACCCTGACTGAAATCAATCAACATGCACCTGTCTTTGAGCTGCTTTTTAGTAAAGGGTTTGTCTTCATATTTTTGCGCAAATGCCCAAAGGGCCTTATTTATTTTAAACCAGGGATCATCCCATTGTCCCTTTAGATTGTCTATCTTTCGATAATATGAAAGGGCCAGCTCCCTTTCTCCCTTGAGATCATAGAGTATGCCTAAAATAAGATAGTCATGCGCCATCTCGTTTAAAGACTGTTTTAAAGGCAAGGTCTTGTTCATGACCTTTATGGCTTCATCATAAGATCCCTTACGGAGCAGGAGCTTTGCAATCGTCCGGTGATAGATGGCCTCATCAGGGTCTAGCCCGGCAGCCTGCCGAAGAAGCTTGAGTGCATCGTCTACCTGCTTGGGATCGCGTTCATAGATAATATAGGCCTGGTTATATTTGTTCATCCCTTTTCGTTTATCGGGGTTTTTAAAGTGATATCCTTCAAGGACTTCAGGTGTTATCCTGGATTGAATACCTTGCATCTCTTGTTGAAAATCAAGCCCCATGTATGGGTTATTGCACATTGGTGCAAGGCCTCCGGCTACCCAGAGCTTCAAATCTTCAGGGGAGAATACGACACTGGTAACATTATCAGCGACCCCGAGTATCCCGTATATAGTACGTTCAGTGCCGGTCGTGATTCTTATATGATCACCCATAAACTCGGCTGCCAGGCAAGGATCTATCTTTCCATAGTTTTCCTTTACTAGCTGCATGAGCCTGAAATAACGGCCAGGGCAGCCTTCACTGAGATTGTATTTCGATATAAAATCAACCTTTTGCTTTTCTTTGGAGATTGCCATATTGGTCATGGCTACTACCCCGCCATCCATCTTTCTAATGGCCACGCCTCCCGTGCTTACCTCCATGGCAACAGCATCCTTTGCCTTTCCATCAATGATGACAAATCCGCATGAGACCCCCCGTGGATTGTCTTGTACAATTTTTACAGCACGATCTATACTGTCGGCCTTTCGCAGGATCTCGTCTGTAAATGCCACGATATTCCAGCCATCAGGGGTCATATCATCATAGAACATCATATGCGGACACAAAACGATTCCCTTTTCATTCATGCCGGTTGCCCACATGAGGATCCCTGCGGTTGCAATCTTGACATATTCGTATCCTTTATCCGGCTTGACAAATGAGACTGTTTGATACTTAGGCCAGCCTTCCACCCCGGAATAATCTGTATTTCTTCCCACAACAGTCTTTCCATCTAAGGCGGCCTCCCTGGTGGCGACAAAGGTGCTGCATGCGCTGATATCTATCCCTAATTTCTCAAATTTCTCCATGTTAGAATTGATCAGCACAGGCATCATGGCCATGGTAACCCCGGTGTGGTGATTGGCCTTGAAGATTGTCTTGTAAGGAACCCCTGAACCATCTGCAATCCCTTTTAGCTCCTGTAGAATCCCATTGGGCTGGGCCCTTTCAAGTGGGCGGTATACCTTCCAATCCAGATATCTCCCGAGCCCCCAGGCCAAAAGAGAAAAGCCTTTTTCACTGTATGGCCTTATGGGATCAGCGTAGAGTTTGACCACCCCTTGTTTGATCTCTTCGCTCATCAGGGCCCCGTGCTGGAATCCTATTTCATAAGGAGATCCCGTAAGATGCAGCATATACAACCCTCCCCGTTTCTCCATCCAGGCATCGCCAAAATATCTCTTTCCCTCTACAACTCTAAGCTGCTCACTTTTCAGGGTATGGCGGATATCTTTAGATGGGATGTATCTTTGCCCTAAACTTGTACATCCCAAGGCCAGCCCCAGAAAAAATAAAAGAATCCCTCCTGCAAAAAGACGTCTTAATAGCATTGTTTTTTCCTCCTTTAAGCATGTATTAATTAAATACCCAGATAATTTATTACTCCGGCAACAATATATGTCAAAGCCGTCATTCCCGCGAAAGCGGGAATCCAGAATTGGCCTGGATGCCGGATCAAGTCCGGCATGACATTTGATATGTTTAATTGCCGTAGTAATAATATAATCTAAAGTAGTTAAAAATCTACTTAAGATTAATGCCACTTATTTAACCATAACAGTCATCTATCCCTTCTTGACAAGAAGATAAGCATATGTCCATAAAAAGTCAATGGCGATATCCCACTTGATTTTAAGAGCTAGGCAGACAGGCCCAGATGTTCAGCAATATATGTCAGTGTTTGCACAAATTCTATCAACAAGGAGGGGAATATGGTGAAACCAAATGTTATCATTATCAATCCTATGGATAATGTTGCAATTACCCTGGAGGATGTCAATAAGGGGGATTACGTACGGCTACCGGATGGGCAGGAATTCCCTGCTTTGGCTGATATTCCCTACAGCCACAAGGTTGCATTGGCTGATATCCCCACAGGCGGGCATGTACTCAAATATGGGGAGATCATCGGTTCTGCCAAGGAAGACATCGGGAAAGGCGGATGGATTCACACGCATAACCTGGATACCGGTGAGAAGAAAGAGGGGTGACAGAGATGGAAGAGATTCTGGGATTTGAAAGACAGGATGGGACTGTTGGAATACGAAACTATGTTGCGGTAATTCCGAGTGTGGCTTGTGCCAACGGGGTTGCAGGTATGATTGTCAGGGCGGTTCCCGGGGTTGTCCCGCTCTACCATGGACATGGATGCGGGCGTGCCGTTGAAATAGACATGCATACCAGAACCCTGGCCGGCCTGGGCAAAAATCCCAATGTGGCTGCCGTACTCGTGGTTGGCCTGGGGTGCGAAACGATACAGGCCGAGGCATTGGCAGGGGCCATTGCAGAATCAAAAAAACCGGTGGAATATCTTGTGATTCAAAAAGAGGGGGGATCGCGCAAATCCGCGCTGAAAGGTATCGAGATTGTGCGCAGAATGCTGGATGAGGCCAATAAAATGCAACGCAAGCCGTTTTCTCTGAATCGCATCATCCTTGGGCTGGAGTGCGGCGGATCAGATGCATTTTCAGGTGTCACGGCCAACCCCAGTGTGGGATTGGCTGCCGACTGGCTTGTGGATCAGGGCGGGACCGTGATCCTGACCGAAGCCACGGAGATGATCGGCACTTCCCACATCCTTGAACGCAGGGCAGCAAAGCCCGAAGTGGCTGAAAAGATCAAGAAGGTTGTCAGTGACGCCGAGAAACGCGCCGATGACATCCTGGGTCCTCTGGCATCGCTGGTAATTGCCCCTGGTAATATGGATGGGGGCATGAGTTCCATCAGGGAAAAAGCCCTTGGATGCATAGTGAAAGCAGGAAGCAGAACGATCAATCAGGTTGTGGATTACGGTGAGGTCCCCACTGAAAGGGGGGTGGTGATTATGGATGGGCCGGGATACGATATGGAATCCCTGGCAGGTCTGGGGGCAGCCGGATCACAGCTGATTATTTTCACCACAGGACGCGGCAATCCGGCCGGTTTCCCCATAGTTCCTGTCATCAAGGTGGCCAGCACCAGCAAGCTCTACCATGCCATGGAAGATGATATCGACGTCAATGCCGGGGGGGTCCTGGAGGGTCGGGGTTTGCAGGATGTTGCCGACCAGATCATAGCACTCGCAAAGGACGTTATGAACGGCAGGCAGACCAAGGCCCAGCTCAACAATCAGGACGGAATGGTATGCCTGTATGCCTTAAATCCTGCATTTTAAGACGACGAATGTATGGAAGATTAACCGGCAAGCCGGGGGTACACATAATAATTCAATCGGAAGCATTTTCATCCTTGGTTTGTGCTACAGAAATGTGTAAGTAAGGGGTTATAGGGAGGGACAAGCTATGAATGGGTATATGGGGGGCATACTAAAGATAGATTTGAGTAGCGGTGTAATAAATTTCGAGGTGCTGGACGGAGATTTCGCCCGCACATTTCTTGGCGGCAATGGGTTTGCAGCAAAGATCATTTATGATCTTGTGCCTTATCAAGCTGATCCCCTTTCTGAAGATAATATCGTGGTATTCGCAACAGGGCCTTTAAATGAGACACCGGTGTGGGGTACAGGCAGGGGGCATCTTGCATCGATCTCCCCCCAGACAGGCATGTTTTTCGATTCCAATTTCGGGGGAAACTTTGCCTCAATGTTGAAGAGGACAGGCTTTGATGCGGTAGTGATCTCAGGAAAGGCCGCATCGCCAGCCTACATCTTAATAAAAGATGGCGAGGTAACACTTAAAGATGCGCATAGTCTTTGGGGGGAATCGACCGAAGAGACCCACAGGTTACTGGTCGAAGAAGAAGGGGAAGGCATAGAAAGCGCTGTAATCGGACCTGCCGGGGAGAACGGCGTCATCTTTGCCAGTGTGATGGCAAGCGGCTCCCGCAGGGGCATTGCAGCAAGGGGCGGAATAGGTGCGGTATTGGGCTCAAAGAACCTGAAGGCAGTTGTTGCGCGAGGCTCAAAAAAGGTTGGGATTGCCGACAGAGAAGGGCTTAAGGGATATTTGAAGCCCATTTTCCCGGGTGTAAAGGAAAAGGCAAAGCTTCTAACCACCTATGGAACGCCTTTTCTCGTAGATATGATTAATTCAAAGGGCATGCTTTGCACGCATAACAATATTCGTGAGACATTTGACCATGCCAGGGAGATAAACGGCGAGGTTATATTAGAGAGATACATAAAAAAAAGCGTGGCCTGCCGCGGATGCCCTGTGGCATGCGGGAAGATCGTGTATGTGCCGCATGGCGAGTTTGCAGACCAGAATGTAAAGATGCCGGAATATGAAACCCTCTATTCCCTTGGTTCGATGCTCGATAACAGTGATATCGTATCGATCTTTAACGGGAATGCTATGTGTGATTCTCTTGGCATGGATACGATAAGCCTTGGGGTTACGCTTGCCTTTGTCGCTGAATGTGTTGAAAAAGGCATTGTGAGTGAAGAAAAACTCGGGATGAAGATCTCATTTGGAGATGGGGCGTATCTTACAGATATCATTAAAAAGACCGCACATAGGGAAGGGGTTGGTGAATTCCTTGCGCTTGGCTCTAAGCGGCTGGCCTCTCGCCTTGGGGGTGATTCCGATAGACTTCTCCATTCGGTAAAGGGCATTGAAATGGCCGGGCATTCTGCCAGGGGCTTGCGTCCCATGGCGCTTGCCTATGCCACATCGACCCGTGGCGGAAGTCATCAAGATGCGCGCCCGGTCTACCTCGCGGATGATCCGGAAAATGATCCCGGTTTTGATGGACAACCTGAATACTGTGTGAATAGCCAGCACAATACCGCAGTCGGGGATTCTCTCGTGATATGCCGGTTTTTGCAGGAAAGGGCTTTTGGGGGCCGGTTGAATGACTCGCTCGTCCCAGTAATACGATATGTCACTGGCTGGGACATCGACCTTGATGAACTGAATATGATTGGGGAGAGGATATATAACCTGGAACGCATGATTAATGTAAAAAGGGGAGTGAATCGCTCAATGGATACGCTTCCCTATAGGGTTATGAATGAGCCGATCCCTGATGGGCCATCGAAAGGCAGGTATTGTCCTAAAGAGGAACTGGACAAAATGCTGGATGCCTATTACAGGCTGCGCGGGTGGGATGAAGAAGGCATCCCCACTTCCGGTAAGCTCTCCGAACTCGGCCTGGCCTGAAGGGAAGGGTATGCAGAGAAAAGATGATTTATTAAATGCAGGCGAAATGCCGAGGGGCTAACGGACAAGCTATAATAAAGGAGGGAAAATGGACATCATTGTTGAAAACCCGGAGCGTGTAGATAGCGCAGAGGTTATTGTCGGCATACCTTCGTATAATGAGGCCGATTCCATTTCCTATCCTACGGATGTGGCCAGTCGTGGTTTGATCAGCCATTTTCCGGATAAGAAATCAGTGATCATAAATGTAGACAATAGTTCACCTGATGGGACAAAAGATGCCTTTATGAATACACCGACAAGGGTTCCCAAGATATATATCTCCACCCCGAAGGGGGTAAAGGGCAAGGGCAACAATTTTAAGAATTTGTTTGAGGCTGCTGTTGAGCTCAATGCCAAGGCAGTCATAGTGGTGGATGCGGATCTAAAAAGCATTACACCTCAGTGGATTCAATATTTAGGCGAGCCCCTTTTAGCAGGTTTTAATTATGTAACCCCGATCTACATACGTCATAAATATGATGGTTCTATAACCAATCATATTGCCTATCCCTTGCTGAGGACCCTTTTTGGTCTGAGGGTAAGGCAGCCTATTGGAGGGGATTTTGGGTTTTCCGGGAGATTGGCCAGGGCATTTTTGTCAGAAAAACTCTGGAACGAAAATATTGCCAATTTTGGCATTGATATCTGGATGACCACGGTCGCCATCGCCAGGCGTTTTAAGGTATGCCAGACCTTTTTAGGTTCTCCGAAAAGCCACCGGGCCAAGGATCCGGCCAAGGATTTAGGCCCCATGTTCACACAGGTCGTTATGACGATCTTTGATCTGATGGCCGATTTTGAGTATCTATGGAAGGACACAACAAAGAGCTGGCCCAGCAGTATCTTTGGTTTTGGGCTCGGTGCAGATGAGAAACCGCCTGTCGTAAATGTTAATACAGATGCATTATATAAAAGTTTTATCTCTGGTTTTGATAGTTATGGAAAGGAGTGGAAGAAGATCATCCCTCAACCGGAGTTGATAGAACTTGGTAAGACAAAGAAGCTCTCAAAGGATCAGTTTTATTACCCGAGTGATCTCTGGGCAAGGGTGTTGTTCAGCTTTGCCATTGCTTACCGGAATAATGGAATTCCCCGGGACAGGGTTATCGAGGCCATGGTCCCATTCTATCATTCCAGAATCCTGTCGTTTGTCAATAAGACAGGTCATATGGGCACAAAGGAGTGTGAAGAATATTTTGAGAGTATCAACAGGGTATTTGAAAGTGAAAAATATTATCTGATAAAACGCTGGGATGAAGATCAGAAAAAACTGGGCAATAAGCTGTTTAAATATTGACGCAATCGTAAAAAGTAACTGAGCACGTCATTGCGAGGAGCTTAAGCGACGAAGCAATCTAATAATTTTAAATGGTTATGCAATATGAGATTCTTCACTTCGCTCAGACCCCACACTTCGTGTGGGTCCCCAGTTTGTCTTCGCTAAAGTTCGCAATGACGGCCTATTATGAAGTAAAAGGTGTCAACAGTCTGTTGACACCTCCTCTATTTAAAAATCAAACTGGAAGTGAATACCCACAAGCAAGTCGTTTCCAAGGTCATTATTTCCTGGTGCGTATGTTACGCCTGTACCTGTGAGTGTCTTCTGTGCATCGTTACCCCAGTCAAAGTAGGCAATTTCTGGCTGGATGTAGAATTGTTTAGTGAGATCGTACCTGCAGGCGACGAATATGCCCCACGTGGAAATCTCTGACTCATAGGTAGCGCTAGGGCCCTCCACCTCTGCCTGTTGATAACCTGCGCCTGTGTATATTGTCACCTGATCTACAGGAATTGCTAACTGTGCCCATCCACCGAAGCTGTTTACATCATCAATATCAGTGTCAAGAAGATTGGCTGTTGGAGCGCCAAAAGTAGAGGTCTTTTGGGATGGCCTGAGATCAAATGCATCGGCAAATATGCCCACATTTTGACCGTACCATGCCTCGAAATCCAGGGTTAGGCTGTCAGCCTTCACTATTCCGTCAAGCGCCAGGGCCCAGGAGAGGACATCGATGTCCTTGGCCCCATATGTGCTCCCTTTTAACTTGTACAGTTGCACAAGGCAGCTTGGTGTGAGAGTCACTGTATTACTGAGAGTATAGACCAAGTTGGCCAGGAGCGCCGGGGTCAGCTCATCTGCCACGTAACTCTTTGTCAGACCCTGTGGTGTGGATGCATCATTGTCCTCTAAGGCCACGTTGAATGTAATGTTGTCGTTTGCCTTACGAGTGAAACGGACCTGAGGGTTCCTTCCTGAATAGAGATTGCCTGCGCCGAATAGGGCGTCATCATTAAGCAGCCGCTGTTCATTAAAGTGCAGGGTAAGCAAAGACCATGTGCGGCCAACAAGCAGACCATTTCCCCCGCCCATATCATATGAGATATAGGCATGACGCGTAGTAATATCAGAAGAGATAGCAGCCTCGTAAAAGCCGGACACCTTCCCATAATTCACCTTGAGGTTTAACCGGGAGTTGCCTGGATCGTCCACGAAAAAATCGGTCTTTGAGTCCTCTGTGAGGACTGTTGGTTGGTCACCTAGATCCGAGAACTGGTATCCAACATCATACCTGATGCTGCCTCCGAGTTTGAAGTCGACATCGCCAATCTTTAATGTAACTGCTGAACTCGATGATGCAAAACAGAACACCATGGCCACAGCAGCTGCCAAAACCCAAAACCTTTTCACCATAACAGTACTCCTCCTCTCCTAATATATTTTATGTAAAGACCAAGCTGGCCTATCCTTATAATGCATAGTTGATCTCTTTGGCAAACACCAAATTTTGTCCTGGCGCATATAGTCCTTTAATCTTTCTAGGGGGGATAGTAAGAGGCTGTGGGAACGTATGAATGTCCTAAGTCTTAAGATGCCCCTCGAAAGGGGATCACCCCCTGTTTTCTTTTTTGCGATCCATCTCAGATAGTATTATCTCTGCAGCAAGGCTTGCTGTAGTGCCGACAACCTTTGAACAATGATCCATCATACCAAAGTCTGTGGCTTCTTTCAACCCGTTTGGGTCGTAGAGATTGAATGTCCTTCCCATAAGGTGTTTCTGGATGTCATAGCACCTGCATGATCCGTATTTTTGGGTGAATCTGTCATGGAGTTCCTTTGCCATTATATATGATTTCATGGGTTTCAACATGTCAGTAAAGTCTCTTTTCTCCCTGCCAAAAAGGAATCCTATGACCATTGCCCCGCCAACAAGGGCTCCGCATGTGCCGTCACCTGTGAGCCCTAATCCGTCTGCAAGAGAGCTTGCACTCTTAAACACATCGTCATTTTCAATGCCTAAGGCATCGAATATCCCGGCAATGCAAGTCTGGGCACAGCCAGTACATTTCTTTTCATAGTTCAGTCCTGCATCGTATGCCTTTTTTAGTATGGCATCTTTGCTGTCTTTCATGGGGCCTCCTTATAAAAAAAAGAGGGGGCAAAATCGCCCCCTCTTTTTAAGTCAACTTAAAAAGTCTTTTTTTAGAATGCAACTTTTGCTGTCCAGCGAAGCGCGTATGCGTCTTCCACCTCAAGACCTGTGATACCGCCTACCTCAAAGCCTTTCTCTAGCAGGCTCTCATAGAAATCACCCGGTGCATAGTAGCATCCGTCTACCCCTACTGTAAGGTTATCCTGGAGTGCATAATCCAGGCCGGCATGTACCTCCCAGCCAAGGCAGTCGTCGACCTTCTGGGTTAGAGATGCTGAAGGAATAGCTCCCCCTAGCATACCAGTACCACCAGCCTTCATGGCTACTGGATCTATAACATTAAGCCAACTCTTAGAAATATCCCACTTCTCAAGATAATCTGTATTTGCCTTTTTTGCCCATGCTAAGTTGAGCCAGCCACCCAGTTTATCAGTGAACTGAGAGCTTACCCTTGCACGAACGAGGATAATATTGGCAAAGCTGTAATTGCCCTCAACATACGGGTCATCCAGTGCGGCAGTGGTTGCTGGTGTCTCAACTGTTGTCGCCCAGGCGTCAGATACATCATTCATCAGCCATGTGCCAAAGTCTTCGTCATCCTCAAAATAGCCAGAGACATACTGAGGCTTATCAGCGCCTGGCGCATATGCCACATCACCCCTTAGGGTAATGGTGTCTATGCCATATTCTGCGCCTACAAAGAAACCAAATACGCTATCAACCTCTGCATCCTTCATAAAATACCCACCTTTATTTACAGGAGTGTAAGTGGCTATCAAAGCACCACCAAGTGGAATAGCAGCATCAGTTGCAGCAACAACTCCCTTTGCTGAAGGCGACTTCTTGTCAACCAGCGTCCCTGTGGCATAAGCAAACTTGGAATACAGCTTGAGGTTATCTGCTACCTGATAGTTCAGATAGAAGTATGGGAAGATGATGCCGGTACTGGAGACCTCGTGATCTGTATGCTTGTATGCAATCGTGCCGTCGAAATCCAGAGTGTCATTGGCGTAGAGCGCTTTAAGCGCAAAGTTGTCTTTATCTGCATTGTCATGGGTAGCATCCATATCAGTATTATCCTCATTCACCTTGTCCCAGACAAGACCGAATGTCCAGCCCTTGAGGGAAGGGACCTGGATAAAGTAGGCAATGCCACTGAAATCAGCAGTCTTACCTGCCCTGAACATGCCATAGTCTGTGATGATCGTTGCATACAGCTCATCTATGCGGAATACATTGTTTTCATCGTATGGCTGTGCATCTGATGTACCACTTTCGCCATACCACTGGACATGATCATCTTTGCTGATCTTGTTTTCAAATGCACACAGATCAGCCTTTATGGAGATTTTGTCTGTCACAGCAAGTGTTGGCAGGATGTGAAAATAGTGCTTGAGATACTGATCGGTAACATCTGTATCATCGGCAATCTTTTTGCTTTGGATATCTGCCTCCTTGTAATACCTCCCCTGGATTTCGTAATAGCCGCTTAGATTTAGATCCACCGCCCATGCAGGCAGAGTAAATGCGAAGGCAACTATTGCCAATAAGATTAACTTAGCCCAAAAATTTCTCATAAACCTGTCCTCCTTAAATTTGTTTTTTGTTTGCTGATAATCTTGACCTTGTAAACCCCCATATCATCTCACTTTCTCGTTTTCTAAACTACATTTATTCCTATGTCAACACCTATTCAAAAAAATTTGCAGAAAAATCACTACCTTAATTGGCCTAAGTATACAACTTGCGTGCCAAGACTTAAAAACCATATAAAAACAACGACTTGAAAATTCACTATTTCCTATAGTGTTGTATTTATACAACAAAATTGGATATAAAAACAACAAAAGGACAGTCGACAGTCCAAAAGAACAGTCGAGAGTCAGCAGTCGACAGTTTTTGGTAAACTTAGTACAGATATTCTTAAATACGATTACGTATAATATTTTATTCTCATGGAAGGCACAAAGAACGCAAAGAATTCATTCCTACGGGGGAAAAACATCTAACTCTGCGTCTTGAGCGAAGCGGGCGGTGAAAAAATCTATTAAAAATACGTCATCGAATTAACGAATTGGAGCGTTTAGGCTAAGCAGGCTAAGGCTTCAGCCTTTTCATGATATGCTGATAAACGTCTTTACGATGGATAATTCCAAGGATTAGCATCTCATTGCCGGATGCCTTAAAAATAATCCGATAGTCACCCACCCTCAACTTCCAATATCCTTTGAGCGTTCTCTGCAGGGGCTTGCCATAGACTTGAGGCCGTGAAGTCAGACGTTCTTCGATGGCTTTTTTAAGTCTAGCCTTGATCTTTGCATTAATCTTGGGCAGATCAACCTTTTTTACATCCGGATGGTACCTGAGGGTGAAAGATGTTGTCTTTTTATTATTCATGCAGCTTAAGACCAGACTTCTTCGTGAGTGAGGGCTGATGCATCGTCCCATGTGCTTTCTCTTTGTTCTGCGAAGGCAGCCAGGCAGACATCTTCTTGAATTTCCAGCGCTTCCTTTAGCAAGTCTCTTACCTTGGTCGAGAGGGAAACCCTTTCCTTCTTGGCTAGAAGGCAAACATTTTGATATAGAGACTCATTAAGCACAACATTGATACGCGGATTTTTAGTCGGCATGATGGTTCCTCCTTATAAAGCCTGTACAAAAGATAAACACAAGTGTAACACCGGTAGCATCCTGAGTCAAGGACAAAGATAGACAAAGCGCTTTTCGACTGGCGACTGTCTTTTTTGACTATTGACTGCCGAGTGGTTTTCTGACTATTTTGACCGTCGAGTATTTTTTTAGGAGGTGGTAATGAATCCAGAGGTATTCAGGGAGTATGATATAAGGGGTGTGGTGGGTAGCGACCTCACAGACAAGTTTGTGCAAGGATTAGGCAGGGCTGTAAGCACATACTGGTTGGGCCATGGAGTAAGGAAGGTATGTCTGGGCATGGATGCAAGGCTGTCTTCACCCGGGTTTAAGGAGATCCTGAAGGAAAGTATAACAAATAGCGGCATAGATGTAATAGATATCGGCATGGTCCCGACGCCTGTGATGTATTTTTCCTTGTTTAGGCTGGATTTGGATGGGGGCATTGCCGTCACAGGTTCACACAATCCGCCTGACAATAATGGGTTCAAGATAGCGCTAAATAAGACCACCATATTCGGCCCTGAGATACAAAAGATACGTGTCATCATGGAGCAGGAAGAGTTTGTGGATAATGGGTCTTTTGCCAAGGGCGGAATGTCAGAGCGTAATATAATGGATGAATATGTGGATGATATCCTATCACGGATAGAAAGGTGTCCGAAGAGGCTGAAGGTGGTTATAGACCCTGGTAATGGCGTGGGCGGCGCCCCTGCAAAGGCGGTCTATGAGGGTTTGGGCATGGATGTTTCCGGCATATGCATGGAACCGGACGGCCACTTTCCAAACCATCACCCGGACCCTACCACAAAAGAAGGGATCGCCATGCTGAGGCAAGAGGTTCTGGCTAAAGGTGCGGATTTAGGCATAGGCCTTGATGGAGATGCAGACCGCATAGGGGTGATAGACTCTAAAGGCGGCAACATATACGGGGATCAGATTACCGCCATACTTGCGGGCGCGATCCTTAAGAAAAAGAAAGGGGCAAAGATCATAGGAGAGGTGAAGTGCTCAAATGTCCTCTTTGATGAGGTGAAAAGGGCAGGCGGCATACCTATTATGGGAAAGGTCGGCCATTCCTTGATGAAGGCAAGGCTGATGGAAGAGGGTGCCGCCCTTGCGGGCGAGATGAGCGGCCATATATTCTTTCTCGACAGGTGGTATGGCTTTGATGATGCCATATATGCGGGGGCCAGGCTCCTGGAGATCCTCTCGGCTGAGCCCAATCCCCAGTCTGTCTTTGATAATCTCCCGAAGATGGCGAATACGCCGGAGATCAGGATAACCTGCCCTGATGAGATAAAGTTTAAGGTAGTAGAGGAATTCGCAAGGTATGCAAAAGATAGATACGAAGATTGTATAGATATAGATGGCATTCGTTTTGAGGAGGGAAATACATGGGGCCTTGTAAGGCCTTCCAACACCCAGCCTGTAATTGTCTTGAGATTTGAGGCAAAGGACAGGGTAGCGCTTGATGATATAGAGAGTCAGACAAGAGAAAAGCTGGATGAAATCATAAAGACAGTCGAGAGTCGAAAAGACAGTCGTCAGTCGATAGTCGAGAGTCAAAAGATAGCCGAGAGTCGAGAGTCGAAAAGATAGTCGAGAGTCGAGATGAAGATAAAACGGTTTGAAGATATTATTGCTTGGGGCAAGGCAAGGGAGTTAGTCAAGGAAATCTATAAGTTGACGGACAGGTCAGGAGGTTTCAAGTTAGATTATAGTCTGAAGGATCAAATACGAAGGGCTGCAGTTTCATCAATGTCAAATACAGCAGAAGGTTTTGCCAGAAAAAGTGACAAGGAGTTCGCAAATTTCCTCAATATAGCAAGGGGTTCTGTTGCTGAAGTTCAGTCTCAGTTATATGTGGCCCTGGATTTGGGGTATATTGGCGAGGATGAGTTTAATGAAGTATATGGTCTTGCTGAAGAGACAAGTCGCTTACTAAAAAATTTCCAAAGATACTTGGTCGACTAGTAATAGTTATGAGTTGTTTTTTTGGACTCTCGACTCTCAACTCTGGACTCTCGACTCTCGACTCTCGACTCTCGACTCTTATACGGTTGCAACTTATTGTTATATAATGTAATAGGGCAAAGGAATAGAGGTTATATCTTATGAATAAGAAATTGTTGTGTTTTGTGCTGTCGATAGTATTGTTCCTCCCTTTTAATCCAGCATTCGCAAAGGGTCTGTATGTAAGGGACTGGATCACCATTGCAGTAAGGACATCCCCGAGCGACGAGGCCAGGACCGTAAGCCTAGCAAATACGAACGACTATCTGGAGGTAATAGAAGAGCAGGGAGATTGGTCAAAGGTAAGGACGCCCAAGGGAAAGGTTGGCTGGGTTCTCAATAGGTACCTTACATCAGATACCCCAAAGGCACTTATCATCTCTCAATTGAGTGAAAAGGTGAAATCACAGACAGATATAATCAGCGAGTTGCGTGAAGATAATAAACGTCTTGGAAAGGAGGCCCAGAAATTCAAGTTTGAAATAAGCGGCCTTAATACAAAGGTTGATAGATTAACCAAAGATTATGAAGACCTGAAGGATGCATCTGCCACATATTTAGAACTAAAGGCAGCGCATGATAATCTAGTTGAAGAGACAAAGATCAAAGATATGAAGATGGAAGATATTTCAAAAGAAAACCGGAGACTCAAGACATCTGAAAGGCTGGCATTTACCTTTATCGGCGGCGGGTTTATTATCTTTGGTCTGTTGATAGGTATCTTTATTCAGTCTTTGCGGTCCAGGCCTAAAAAGGCAGGTTATAAATTTTAGGGGTGGAGATATAATGTTTCGCAAATATGAAGAATTAAGCAAGGAAGTTAATATTAAGGGGGCGATTAGGGCCAGGGGGCCTGTATACCAGTATATAGAGAGAACAAATTTGATCTACCATTCTGAGTTGAGTAGACTTATTGAGGCAGAAGTCTATGTCAAGCACGAAAATCACCATCCAACCGGTTCTTTCAAGATCAGGGGTGCCCTGAATTTTTTTGAGCATATCATTCCGGAGGAGGCAGAATCAGGTGTTTTGGTGGCCACCCGGGGAAATCATGGGCTTGCTTTTGCATGGGCTGCCTCCCGGTATAATGTGCCCTGCACAGTGGTTGTGCCTGGAAATAACAATCCCGAGATAAACAGGGTCATTGAGAGCTGCGGGGCGCAATTGATCGAGCATGGCCGCGATTTTTATGAGGCACAATACTACTGTGATGAATTGGTGGACAGCGCTGGGTATTATTATGTTGAACAGGGCAATGAACCAGCGATCCTAAATGGTCTGTCTACAATGGCGCTCGAGATATTTGAGGACCTCTCGGATGTGGATGTCATTGTCTGCCCTATCGGCGGTGGTTCAGGGTGTGCATCCCTTATAAGTGTGGCAAGCGCAATAAATCCGGATGTGGAGATTATCGGTGTGGAGGCAGGCAATGCACCCAAGTTTTACGAGTCATGGAAACAGGGCAAGTGGGTGGTCTTGGATAGCGCAGATACCATTGCCCATGGACTGGCTGCAAGGAGTGTATTCCAACTGCCCTATGTGATCATGAAGGACCATGTAAAAGACGTGGTGTTGATCTCAGAGGACGAGATAATAGAGGGGATAAGGCTGGCGCTTGCAACAACCCATAACCTTGCGGAAGCTGCTGGCGCTGCATCTATTATCGGCGCATTAAAGATAAAGGAAAGGCTTTCTGGTAAAAAGGTCGTGCTCATAATGACAGGTGGAAATATTGATAGAGATAACTTGAAAAAGGCGCTGGCTTAATATTAGGTAAATAGTGAACAGTGAACAGTAAACAGTAAACAGTGAACAGTGAACAGTAAATAGTGAACAGTGAATAGTAAGCAGTAAACAGTGACAAATTCGTAAAAAGTCCAGCATACCCCTTAACCGTCATTCCGGCGGAAGCCGGAATCCAGTCTTTTCAAGTAGTTGCAAATTATCTTGATTCCTCCCGGACTCGATCCGGGATCTACCGGAGTGACGACTTCCAAGTAACTGAGCTGTAACAGGCCGAAGAAATTCTTTTTTTATGTCTGTTATTTCGAGCACCATTTTCTGTCATTTCGAGGAGTGCAACGACGAGAAAGATTTCTCACATTCGTTCGAAATGACACATTATGCAAGTTCGTTTCCATTATAATGCCGATGTGCCGGCATAGCGGAGCTTTTTTTACGAAAGCATCAATAGTAAACAGGAGAACTTCAGTTTAATCCTGACTCCTTAACTCTCGACTATTTCTTTTGACTCTCAACTATCTTTTCGACTCTTGACTCACGACTCTTGACTCACGACTTTTGACTCACGACTTTTGACGCTCGACTGTCTTTTAGTCTTCTGCCTCAAAGTGAGCTTCCCAGCGGGCATCTATCTGTTCTTGAATCTTTTTGATCAACCCATCTGACATTATCTTGAACCGGGATTGAGCCCTGAAATACTCGCTTGCAGGCCTTAGTTTCCTCTTTTCAATGAGTTTGGCCGATGCCCCGGTAAGCCTGAACCCCCCACATTCTATTTCATAGAGATCAAATATTCCCGTCTCCACTGCCAGTTTGCCGACCCTTACAGTATCCTTTGGATCAAAGCCCCAACCCGGGGGGCATGGGGTGTGGATATGTATATATTTTGTACCTTGCAACTCCTTTGCCTTTTTTATCTTGTCATAAAGATCAAGGGGGTAGGCGGAAGAGCAGGTGGCGACATATTGTATATTGTGGGCTGCCATTATTGCCGGCACATTTTTTTGAGGCTGGGTCTTTCCAAAAATGGGTGTATTGGTGGTAAATGCGCCTTCAGGGGTGGTGCCGGAACGCTGGACTCCGGTGTTCATATAACCTTCATTATCATAGCAGATATAGATAAAGTTTTCACCCCTCTCTGCTGCACCGGATAATGCCTGCAGACCTATATCACTGGTCCCGCCATCGCCGGCAAAGCCCACTACTGTGATATCCTTTTTACCCAGGACATCGAGTGCAGCTAAAATCCCGGATGCAGCGGCAGCAGTGGATGCAAACGTGACATTTATACAAGCCAGCTTTGTAGATGCGATCGGATAGAGCCCCTGCAGCACTGTAAGGCAGCTTGGCGGTACAACCAATATGGTATTTTTTCCCAGTGCCTTCAAGGCGATACGATAGGCTATACCAAGTCCGCACCCGGAGCAGGCCCTGGTGCCAGGATTGACAAATTCTTCTTCCGGAAGGTTTAGTATAGTAGTCTTTACATCCATAAAATCGCTTCCTATATCTTTAGGCCGATCCACCTTAGTGAATCTGCAGTATCGCTGCCTTCAGGCCTGCTACATGAATTACGAATGGCATCAATCAATGCGTCTGTTTTGATAGTCCTTCCTCCAATCCCGAGGATATAGTTATGCACAAATGGGGGGTTTGCATCTTTGTATAAGGCCGAGGTTATATCAGAGCAAAGGGGGCCCATGTACCCGTAGCTGATAGCCTTTTCAAAGACTATGACCCCATCTGCCTTGGATAGGGCAAAAGAGACAGCCTCATCAGGAAACGGGCGGTACAATCTGATTCCAACCACACCCACTTTTATGCCTTCTTTACGAAGTGCATCTGCTGCCACCCTTAGATGGAATGCAAGCGATCCCATGCCTACGGCAATGAATGATGCATCCTCGCACCTGTATTCTTCGAGACAGGCACCTTCTCCCCGATTAAATATCTTTTTATAGTCTTGTTCTATTGTTGTTATCACATCTATGGATTTTCTGAGATCCTCCTGGAGCAGGTATCTGAGCTCCATGTAGCCATGTGCAAGTTCGCCCCTTATGTTTGTACGTACATCAGGTAGCGTCACTGAGTTGAGATTTGTCGGGGCATTAGGATCAAGGCAGTTCTCTGGTTTGTATGGAGGTAAAAATCGATCCACTGATTTCTGATCCGGGACATCGAATGGCATATAGGTATGTGATAGTATATATCCATCATAGCAGACCATTACAGGGATGTTCACTTCTTCGGCGATCCTGAATGCCTTTATAGTCGTATCTATGATCTCCTGATGATCATTTATATATATCTGTATCCAGCCCGTATCCCTTTGAGAGATGGAGTCTTGCTGATCATTCCATACGGTCCATGGGGCACCGACCCCCCTGTTTACCACGCACATCACAATAGGCAGCCTCGCGCCGGCTGCCCAATGAAGCTGCTCGTGCATATAAAGTAGGCCATTGGCGCTGGTAGCGGTAAATGCCCTGGCCCCTGCTGTAGATGCAGCAATACATACAGCAAGTGCGCTATGCTCGCTCTCAACAGGGATATAGGCTGCCTTCATCTGCCCAGATTCAATAAATTCAGAGAGTTTTTCAGTAAGAGGGGTCTGCGGGGTAATCGGATATGCCGCAATCACCTGGGCACGTGCAAGCTTTACGCCTAAGGCCGCAGCTGTATTACCTGACTCGATTGTATGCACCTACTTGTTCTCCTCTGAGATAAATCCGGATTCTTCCACCATGGTTATGGCCTTTGTCGGACACTCCTCAGCACAGATACCGCAGCCCTTGCAGTATTCATAATCAATGGTAGGCGGTATGGTGCGTGTAATTGTACAATCAGGACAGTACAGCCAGCATATAAAGCAGGCAGCTATATTCTTTCTGGCAGGTATGCATATACTCGGATCAATAACAGGACGCAGCACCCTCCATGACCCTGTCTTACCACCGTCACCCGGGCCTGGTTCGCCCGCTGATGTTATCTGGTTACATTCTCTAGTCCCCATAATTGATGATTGTCCTTTCATATGTAACGAGAGCAGCCCTGGCATTTTCTTCCGGCTTTCTGTCCTTGAATTCCTCACGTATGGCGTTAGCTAAGACGTCTATGTCTATGAGAGAGCTTGCCTTTGCAAATGCCCCGATGATCCCTGAGTTTACCATGCCATAGGCAAGGCCAGACTCATCTGCAATTGCCGTGATATCTGCAGTAGCTACCCGTATGCCATTGTAGGTATAGCTATCCGAGGGCTTGGGTGTATTTACCACCAGTATCCCTCCTTGCTTCAAACCTTCAACAATATTTATCTCATCAAGTAATAAGTAGTCCAGTACCACCGCTATATCAGGGTTCTCGATTGGAGAGAGGTCATAGATCTTTTCCTTTGAGATCTTTAGAGATGTCATAACAGGTGCGCCTCTTCTCTCAGTGCCAAATGTGGGGACCATAACAACGCCTGTATATCCTGTCTGAAATGAGGCCGTTGCCACTATCTTTGCAGCAGTAATTGCACCCTGACCGCCGCGGCCATGCCAGGATATATTAATGATATCTTTTTCCATGCACATTTCCTATTGATGTATAAGTTAGGGCTTATATAGACAGGGCTTAGATATAGGTCAAGTAAAATTTAGTCTAGTATAGTTCAAGGTTCAATGTTGATGCATTTATAAGGGACTAGGAAACGGTGGGTTTCTAACTTAGAACATAGAACATAGAACTTTGAACATATTGGTAAAGGCACGTAGTTTGCATAAGGCAAGGCTGATGCTATATGCCAAGAGAGGAGAACATGCATGGTTTTAAAAGAGGTGATTGCAGATAACCCGCAAGGGCCTTTTTTTACAGAAGATTATTCCAAGAGCAAACCTTTGGCCCTCTTTACGGAGAGCGTTGTCACCCTTCTTTCAAGGCCTACTGCCCACAGCGCCTTTGTGGATCTGCTTTCCCTTATGGGGCAAACATTTCCCATGAGCGCACCAGCTCTTTATATAAGGGGCCCTGGGGCTGGGGCACGTGTGTATTCCGTACTGGATCTGGAAAAAGGCGGGCATAAAGATGCCAGTCAGGTATTAGGCAAGAGTGGGGGAACAGACAATTTTTCATATTTTAAGATCATAATAGGCGGACATCCGCCAGTAATTCAGCAACGCAAATATATGACTATCATTAATAATACCAAGGCATCTGTTACCCTATCCATAAATAAATGCATTCATGATGGTATATTTAAAGAATGGGTCAAAATATTGGCGCCCGCTGTAGATAAACTCATAGATAATGAACAACTCAAGGATATGGCGTACAGAGACAAGCTTACAGGACTCTTGAATTACAGGGCATTTGAACAGATGTTAGACATGGAATGTGAAAGGGCATCTCGTTATGGGGCGATCTTTTCTATTATCATGATAGATATTGACAGGTTTAAGGAGATCAACGACCGATTTGGTCATCAGGTGGGAGATCTGGCGCTAAAGAGGATTACTGAGAAGATTTCAGGCTGTGTGAGAAAGAGTGATATGTGTTTTCGCTATGGTGGTGAAGAGTTTGTAATAATCATGCCGCATACAGATATAGTAAGGGCGGAAAAATTTGCTGTCAGGATGAAAGATAAGGTAGCATGTATGAATTTGATCGCAGGTAAGAATATTACTGTAAGTATGGGTATCAGCCAATATATGGATGGACTTTCTCCTCATGATCTTGTAAAGAGAGCGGACATGGGGCTCTATGAGGCAAAAAATGGCGGCAGAAATAGAATAGAAATATTCAAGGATAGTAAATGAATATAAATATGCTTTTGGATATAAGTTCCGACCTGTTTCTCTACACGCCAGATGAGGTCAAGACAAAGGGAATGATAACAGATATAAGTGGCGACAAGGCCTTTATGTTTAAGCCGGAAGGGGATACTCGCTTCCCCTCTGGTAGCTTGGTAAAGATATCTGATGGGAATGATTCATGTCTGGCCAGGGTTGTAGAAGATACGGGCCAGGGCCTTAAGATGGAGCTTGATTCCTATGTGTCACCTGACAAGGAACGCAGGAGATATGTGCGTGTGTATGATAAGATATATTATAAGGTAAGATTCCTTGCTCATGCATCAGATAAGGATAATGCAATAGATGATGCGCTCACCAGAATAAGGGGAAACAGGCTTATTACAGAGTCTTTTCTTGAAGGCAAGTATGGCTATCCTGGTCTCGATGAGACACCATATACCAACGAGACACCTTTTAATCAGGCATTATGGGAAGTAAACAGGAAGCTGGATTTGTTGATTCACATGTTTCTTACCGCTGATTTCTTAGAGTTGATGAAGAGCGCACCAGAGGATGTCAATATCAGTGCTTCCGGCATAAGATTTATATCCGATACCCCGTTTGAAATGGGGGATCTGGCAGAGGTGGATATGATATTACCCATGACACCTCTTTTATTTATGAAATTTGTGGCAGAGGCCATCAGGGTAAAAGAAGTCACCAAGGGTGCTACAAAACATCATGCAGTAAGTGCCCAATTTATATTGATGGAACCCCAAGATAAGGATGAGATAATCCGGTATATCTTCAAGAGGCAAAGGGAAATATTAAGGAGTCGGCAGCATTAGGTTAACATTTTTAGGCCATGCATCTCTCCTTATAGAGACATGTGGTAGTTCTATCTTAATAGACCCGATGTTAAGTATGCACGCATTCGGTGTGCCAAGGCTCTCTCCTTTGCCTGTTAATATAGCTGATATTGCCCATTCAGATGTGGTGTTGTATACACATGCCCACTATGATCACTTTGATATTCCGACATTAAAAGGATTAAGGGATGATATAGAGGTTATCCTTCCCTGGAATACAAAGGATCTGGCGGCAAAGGCAGGTAAATTAAGGATTTCAGAATTGCGTCCCTGGGGACATATAAAGGTTGGGGCTCTTTCCATCACAGCTACACCAGGCAGGCACTGGGGTGCCAGGAACATCTATGATATATGGAGGGGTTATCTGGGTTATGTAATAGAGGGTGATGAGGCAAGCGTGTATATTGCTGGTGATACGGGTTATGGCAGGCATTTTAAAGAGATAGCATCACGTTTTGAGATCGATGTGGCAGTGCTACCTATAGGTGCTTATAAGCCGTTCTGGTTCAGGTTGAATCACATGTCGCCAAAAGATGCCATAAAGGCCTTCCATACACTCAATGCACGTATCATGATCCCTGTCCACTGGGGTTCATTCCGCTTGAGCTTTGAGAGGGTAAATACCCCTGTAAAGGATCTTTTATCAGTTATGGATAACCTGCCTGTAAAGATATTGCAGCCGGGAGAGGCGATCGAATATAGTAAAGGTAAAATACAGGGCTGAGGCAAAAAAAGCTGAAAGATAAAAGGTGGAGGATAATATCTATAAGATGGAAGATATAGACAAAGAAAGGCTTATAGAGTGGACTATTGATGGATTTCGCAGGATATTTGTCCATTATGGGATATGGTTTAACGAGGCAGTGCACCAGTTAGGCCTGCATAAGGCCCTTGAGATGGAAGATGCAGTTGGCAGAAAATGTCTTGCTATTGATATGAAGAGACTTGGTGAGGTCTTAGGCTTTGATGTAGATGATGCAGGGATTCCTGCTATATTAAAGAGATTATCAAGGCAGGAACTTTTAGAGCTGTTAAGGGCATTAGGTATCAACTGGCTCGCAAATGACGGCGTATGGTTTCAAGAGATCGAGCAAGGAGAAGAATTGTTTACTGCAAAGAGGTGTAATGATACATGCTGGACACGATTTTCTCCGTATGAGGCGTACAGGATAAAAAGGCTGTGCAACCTGCCTGAAGGCGGAGGCCTGCCTGCATTGAAGCAGGCGCTATCTTACAGGATGTACTCAAGGATAAATGAACAATCAGTGGAAGAAACAAATGACCACACCTTAATCTTCAAGATGCTGGATTGCAGGGTACAGTCGGCCAGGAAGCGGAGGGGACTTGTGGATTATCCATGTAAATCTGCAGGGGTTGTTGAATACGCTACCTTTGCAAAAACTATTGACAAAAGGATTATAACAGAGTGCATAGCCTGCCCACCTGATGAACACCCGGATGAGTGGTTCTGTGCATGGAGATTTACTATCCATGAGTAGCATGTCCTCAGGGTTGTAATCTTGGCATTTGATTTATGAAACAGTGAATAGTAAATAGTGAATAGTGAATAGTAAACAGTGAGTAGTAAAAAAAGGTGTTGAGTTTTGGGTTTTGGGTGATTAAGAATAGTCAAGAGTCGAGAGTCGAAAAGACAAAAGATAAAAAAAGATGAACTCGCAAAAAGTCCATTATACCCCTTAACCGTCATTCCGGCGAAAGCCGGAATCCAGTCTTTTCAAGTAGTTGCAGATCATCTGGACTCCTCCCGGACTCGATCCGGGATCTACCGGAGTGACGACTTTTTGCGA
>Ga0210003_1000198_pt1 | contig 53388 bp, 37 predicted proteins | sample LantaG_FD_182804 | JGI IMG/M metagenome (GOLD analysis project Ga0210003, IMG submission 182804) | Deep subsurface microbial communities from Baltic Sea to uncover new lineages of life (NeLLi) - Landsort_02402 metaG (SPAdes) (version 2) | ecosystem: Environmental > Aquatic > Marine > Oceanic >... | reverse complement strand
GGTTCCGGGTCGTTTACTGGAATCTTCAGGCCCGAGAGCAAACTGTCGGCTTTCGATGGTAAAGACGCTAAGGGCACCTGGAAGCTCAAGATATCAGATGACTGGAACTCCGCTACAGGGACTTTGAATTCCTGGAGACTGGTCATTGAATCGCCTATTATTATTGGTTGGACCCCTGTAGATGATCGTGCTTCGCAGGACTTGTACGTCAGCAATAATTTTGACGAAGTAAACGATTCCAATGATGCAGCATATCAAGGCAACCTGGCTGCAGACGCATCAGGCGTTGAGATTGATCTGGACCTGGGCCAGACATACTTCTGGCGGGTCGATTCTCTGGATCCGAACGGTATTCTGATAGGAACAGCCGATATCTGGAGTTTCTCGACTATGGATATCAATGACACCAATGAAGCTGCAGTCAATCCCGTTCCGGCTGATGAAGCTATCGATATCGGCCCGAACACCATTCTTAATTGGTCTCATGGATTAAGTGCCGTTTCAAGCAATGTATACTTTGGGACCGACAGCTCCCCGAGCAAGCTGGATACTACAACAGGAACCAGCTTTGACGTCGGCAGGCTCACACCCAGCACGACCTACTACTGGCAGATTGACGAGACCGACGCCGATGGCAGTATACACACCGGGGCTGTCTTGAGCTTTACGACCGTTATTGGTGAAGCGACAGCACTCAGTCCGGCCGATCTTGCCGTCGATGTGCCCGTGGATGTGATCCTTAGCTGGAAGGCTGGAGCTACTGCCGCCTCATACGATGTGTATTTCGGTACTACTGATTCACCGGAATTCATGGGCAACCAGGTCGAGACCTCATTCGATCCCAGCGGCCTTGCATATGCCGCTATGTACTACTGGAAGGTAGATGCGATCGAGGCCGATGGTACGACGTATGCAGGCACCCTGCAGAGCTTTATGACTCCATCCGGTCAAGCTTCGGATCCTGACCCGGCGGATGGCGCCATCCTTGATGCAACATCTGCGATATTAAGCTGGACAGCCGGGGATGGAGCGGCTTTGCACGATGTGTACTTTGGAACAGACCCGGATGCACTTGCGTATCAGGATAGCCAGACCGGAACTGATTTTACAATTGACGGTCTTGCTCTTGGAACGACATACTACTGGCAAATCGTTGAGGTCGAGGCCAACGGATTCACGGTCCACGAAAGTCCTGTCTGGAGCTTTTCGATCCCACACGAGACAGCCTACGATCCCAGCCCGTCCGACAGCGAAGAACTTGCCTCGGATGCAGTTGTGATACTTGGTTGGAAGACAGGCTTTTATGTACAAGCCCACATGATCTATTTTGGAGACGATCCTAACGCCCTTACCAATGCCGGTGCAACTGTAAGCCCGGACACGACCTTTGATATAGGTCTGCTCGAAGCAGGAAAGACTTACTACTGGCGAGTCGATGAGTTTAGTACTCCCGACACGATCACAGGCGAGGTATGGAGCTTCTCATTGGCAGAACCGGATCCTGAGCCGGAGCCGGAACCTGTACCACCGGAGCCGAACCTGCTGGATTTGACCATGCAGCTCAACACAGAAGGGGATCTCGCAGGAACTCTCGATACGTTCATCGCGGGTGTCTTAGCAGCCGATCTGGCAGACGGGCTGGGCACCGAAGATAATTTGACAGTCTTTGTCCCAACGGACGATGCCTTCGCCGCGCTGGATTTGGAGTTGACGGCTGAGAACATTGGGCGGCTGGATCTGGCGGCTTTAACAGATCTGCTGATGTACCACGCAACCGGAGGTCGCCTGCTCATAGCTGATGTTATGGCAGTCGATCATTTCGAAATGCTCAATGGCGGCAACGTTAACCAGTTCGCCGGTATTCTTACAGACAATTTTGGCCAAAAGTCTAAGATCACAGTTACAGACATGGAAGCCTCGAATGGCGTGATCCACGTGATCAATGCTGTTCTACTGTCAAATATACTGCCGGATGAACTCGAGCCGGTACCAGAACCGGAACCGGTACCAGAACCAGAGCCGGAACCGGTACTGTAAGTCAGGATTTAAGTGACAATTTAGTTTGTGTGGTTAAAACATGGCTTAGCATTAATACGGGGCTCGTGTCGAATAATTCGATACGGGCTCCGTTGTTTTAAATGGAGATTCCGGGAGCACGATACTTAATCCCAGCCGCTGTCCTCTACCAAAGCCTATCATTATTAAGCACAACTCACCGAAAAATGTATCATAATCCCTATTATCACCCATAATATGGGACATTTAAAATGCACACTACAGCTAATTACGAGACGACACAATAAACCATAAGTTCTTTTCAAAAAAGAACTTAAGTAGGACCAGCAATAAAAATACAGAATATCTGGAGAGTTTTCTTGACGGAATAGGCAAGTTTCTGGTATTATAGGTAATTAGAAAAATGCCTATCTCAATGGGTATATGAGGAGTATCGGCTTACCAAAAGGTGAGTTTTTCGTTTTTGAACTCACCAAATGACGGCCTTTAGTTAAAACTAAAGTATATTCACGACCATTGGATTCGTGTGATTCAGAGTTGCGAACCTTGCTTTTATGTTAGTCGCTAACTTTTGAAGAAAGGAGGTGGTGTCAGGTCGGTTAACTTATCATGGGTAGATAAGGTACGGATATGATCCAACAAAAAAGTGAGGGTTGTTCTCGGTCGGTTACATTTCAAAATCTATATTAAAGTGAGGAGGACTATGATGTTCAAGAAATTTTTTGTATTAACTTCTTTTGTTTTGGTGCTGGGCCTGATCAGTTCAGGTACGGCCCTTGGTGCTGGATACGATATCCGCATAACCGATGGAGGTGACGATGCCGAACAGCACCTCGATGACGGTGATATGGATATAGGCAGCACCGACCTGGAGCTGGCTAATGAAGACGGGGGAAACCCGGCTACAGATGAGCAGGTCGTCGGATTGCGCTTTGTGAACATTCCCATTGACAAAGACGCCCTGGTCGCCGCAGTATATATAGAAGTCGAAGTGGACAAGGTCGACAAAGAAGGCAGCGATGCCCCGGTGAATCTTATCATCGAAGGCGAATTGGTACCCGATGCCGCGGCTTTTGAGGACGTCGCAAACAATATAACAGACAGAGCCGTAACAACGACACAGGTCAAGTGGTCTATTCCGGCCTGGACCGAGCAGAACGCCAAATTCCAGACACCCGACATCTCCAGCATTATCATGGAGATCATCGGCCAGGAAGACTGGGCCCCCGGCAATGCAATCGTCCTGATCTTAAGAGACGACAAGGACGATCCCTCGACAGGTGTTCGAGAGGCCGAATCTTACGAGGGAGAGGCAAGTGCCGCACCGCTGCTGCACATCGCCCTGGCCAGCGAGATCGATATTCCGGTTGCCAACGGTGGTGACGATGCCGAACAGCATCTCGATGACGGTGATATGGACATAAGCAGCACCGACATTGAGATTGCTTATGAAGACGCAGGAGACCCGGCCACAGACGAGCAGGTCGTCGGTCTGCGCTTTGTGGACATTCCCCTTGACAATGGCGCCCCGATCGTAAGTGCGTATGTAGAAGTCGAGGTGGACAAGGTCGACAAACAGGGAAGCGAGGCCCCGGTGAATCTTATCATCGAAGGCGAGCTGGTCCCCGATGCCGCAGCGTTTGAAGACGTTGCAAACAACATAACAGACAGGGCCGTGACAACGGCACAGGTAAAATGGTCTATCCCCGCCTGGACCGAGCAGAACGCCAAATTCCAGACACCCGATATCTCCAGTATCCTCCAGGAGATCGTCAATCAGGAGGGCTGGGCAAGCGGTAATGCCATTGTCCTGATCTTCAGGGACGACAAAGACAATCCCTCTACAGGCCTTCGAGAGGCCGAATCTTACGAAGGAGAGGCAGATGCCGCACCTACGCTGCATATAGTAGGCCTAATCAGTTTGGTAAAGGTTGCTACCGAACCGTCTCCAGCCGATGGCGCTTCCGGGCTTTCTCCCACGCCTCCGCTTAGCACTTATATCAGCGACGACGTACCTATGTATATTCCGGATTGTGAAAGGGAGCCAAGCACGGTCAACTCTTCTTTGACTGTGTCGGATTCAATCACAATCACCGATCTCAACGTCGAGCTTGATATCAATCACGCCAATAATTCCGATCTGGATGTGTACCTCATAGCACCCGATGGTACGCAGGTCGAACTGTTTACCGACGTAGGCCTCTGGAAGAAAAACTTCAAGAATACGATTCTTGATGACGAAGCAGGCACCTCAATAAAAGACGGTTCCGGGTCGTTTACTGGAATCTTCAGGCCCGAGAGCAAACTGTCGGCTTTCGATGGTAAAGACGCTAAGGGCACCTGGAAGCTCAAGATATCAGATGACTGGAACTCCGCTACAGGGACTCTGAATTCCTGGAGACTCGTCATTGAATCGCCTCTTTATGTCAATTGGGTTACTGCTGAACGTATAGATTCGCAGAACTTGTACATCAGTGACAATTTTGACGATGTAAATGATTCCACTGATGCAGCAAATCAAGGTAACCTGGCAGCCGACGCAACATCCGCCGAGGTCGCTCTTGAGCTGGGCCAGACTTACTACTGGCGTGTCGATGCTCTGGATGCGGACGGTGCGATAGTAGAAGCAGGCGATATCTGGAGCTTTTCAACTGCTCCCGGAAACGTCGGAATAGATCAGATAGTTGTTGCCGGTAACGATGATGGCGAAGACCACATTGCCTATGGAGATGTTGCTGATAACGGCGCAGAGAGCCGCGGCAGCAGTGACCTTGAGATGCCATGGGATGGAAGCGATTATCAGGTAGTCGGACTTCGTTTTGACGATATGATGGTTCCAGAAGGTATGATAGGCGCCTATGTTCAGTTCACAGCGGATAACGAGAAATTGAGCGGTGGACCTGTTAATCTTATCATCAATGGTTTGCTGCAGTTGGATCCCGAGGGACTTGGCAGCGGCGAAAACTTCTTCGAGAGAGAACCCAAAACGATCGCTGAAGTCAGTTGGACGGATATCGCGGATTGGACCAGCGGTGAGGCTACACTCGCATCGAGGACCCCGGATATTTCCAGTATCATCCAGGAGATAACCGGCCAGGAAGGCTGGGCCAATGGTAATGCTTTGATGTTGTTCGTAAGAGACGATGAGACAAATGCCTCTGTAGAAACTCGAAGTGCTTTAGCTGGTGACGAGGGCGCTGCTGTAGCTCCACTGCTGCACTTTGATGCTATCAGTGAAGCAGCCATCGATCTCGTTCCGGCTGATGGAGCAATCGACGTCGCCCAGAACACCATTCTTAACTGGTTGCATGGATTCAGTGCCGTTTCGAGCGATGTGTACTTTGGGACCGACAGCTCTCCGAGCAAGCTGGATACTACAACAGGAACCAGTTATGACGTCGGGCAGCTCACGCCGAGTACAACCTACTACTGGCAGATCGATGAAACCGATGCCGATGGCAATAAAAACGCCGGCGCTGTTATGAGCTTTACAACCGTTATTGGTGAAGCTACAGAACCCAATCCGGCCGATCTTGCCGCCGATGTGCCCGTGGATACAATCCTTAGTTGGAAGGCTGGAGCTACTGCCGTCTCGTACGATGTGTATTTCGGCACCACCGATGCACCGGAGTACATGGGCAACCAGGTCGAGACCACATTCGATACTGGTGGCCTTGCATATGCCGCTATGTACTACTGGCAGGTAGATGCAATCGAGGCCGATGGTACTACGTATGTCGGCACCCTGCAGAGCTTTATGACTCCTTCAGGTCAAGCTACTGATCCTGATCCGGCTGATGGCGCCATCATTGAGGCAACATCTGCGATATTTGGCTGGGCCGCCGGAGATGGTGCGGCCATACACGATGTGTACTTCGGAAAAGATCCGGATGCGCTTCTGTATCAGGATAGCATGCTCGAAACGAGCGTTTCGGTTGGCGTGCCAGGAGGACTTTTCCCGGACGGTTTAGTTTCCGGTATGACATACTACTGGCAAATTGTTGAGGTCGAGGCCGATGGGCTTACGATCCACGAAAGTCCTGTCTGGAGCGTTATGGTAGCCCCCGAGACAGCCTACAATCCCGACCCGGCCGACGGCGCCGAACTTGATTCGGATGCAGTTGTTGTACTTAGCTGGACGGTAGGATTGGGCGCTAAGCTGCATTCGGTCTATTTTGGCGATGATCCTAACACTGTCGCCGAAGCCGTTGGAGCAGCTCCGCTGCCGAGCATGACCTTTGATCCTGGTCCGCTCGAAGCAGGCAAGACTTACTACTGGCGTGTCGATGAGATGAATCCTCCTAACGTTGCCAAAGGCGATGTATGGAGCTTCTCGTTAGCACCGCTGCCGGAACCCGAGCCAGAGCCCGAACCAGAGCCAGAGCCGGAACCGGTGCCGGAGCCAAACCTGCTGGATGTAGCCTTGTTGCTTAATACAGAAGGTGATCTCGCAGGGACTATCGACACGTTCATCGCAGCCGTAGTGGCTGCCGACCTGGCCGAAGGGCTGGCCACCGATAATGTGACAGTCTTTGTCCCGACGGACGATGCCTTCGACGCGCTTGGTTTGACGGCTGAGAACATTGCGCGACTGGATATAGCGGCTTTAACAGATCTGCTGCTGTACCACGCAACCGCAGGGAGCCTGCTCGCCGCTGATGTGCTGGCAGTCGATCATATTGAAATGCTCAATGGCGGCAACGTTAACCAGTTTGCCGGTGTTCTTACGGACAATTTTGGCAAAAAGTCTATAATTACGGTGACAGACCTGGAGGCATCGAATGGCGTGATCCACATGATCGATGCTGTCCTGCTGCCAAATGTACTGCCGGAACTCGGGCCAGAACCTGAGCCGGAACCAGAACCAGCTCCAGAGCCGGAGCCGGTAGTGTAAGTCAGAATTCAGGTGACAATTTAGTTTGTGTGGTTAAAACCACGGATTAGCATTAATTCGGGGCCTGTATCGAACAATTCGATACGGGCCCTGTTGTTTTAAAGCAATAGCAAACGAACTTCATAAAACCACCAGGCCAGTTAAATACCAACGATTATCAACGCTAATTTATATTGGAATTAGTTCTTGCGCCACACTGTCATTCCCGCGAAAGCGGGAATCCATTGCTTGTTCAATCCCGGAGTCTCTGCAAAGCGTAAATGGCTCTTACTGATCGATATTCCATCACTACGATCGCACATATTAAATACAATTGGTATAATTTCCCGACCGATCTTGACAAACAGATAAAACCACACATATACTTCTCAAAGAGATATATCAATAAAGACCGTCCCGGGAATTAGACTGATTCAGGATTGTATATACTCAAACTGACCGTTTTAGAGTTGAATGTTATGGCAGTTTGTTTAATTATAACAACTAACACAATCTGTCATTCCCGCGAAAGCGGGAATCCACTACAACCGTGACGTTCCTGGCTCCCTGCTTTCGCAGGGATGACAGAGTGAACCGGTCAGTTTGAGTATATACTATTGTTAGCAGCCGTTTTATCCTATACCCAATAAGACAAGGAATTTCATTGTATCCGACTTAAATTAATATGCGAAACAACAGCCCAGAAGGAGAATTCACATGAAGTTTAACGGTATCAATCATTTAGCCATGGCGACCGGAGATATGGACGCGACGATCCGCTTCTGGCGCGATTTGCTCGGCATGCGTCTGGTAGGGGGGCTGGGCGAGCCGGGATTCAGGCACTATTTCTTCGAGATCAGCAAGAGCGACCTGATAGCGTTTTTCGAGTGGCCCGGCGTCAAACCGATCGAGCAAAAAGCGCACGGCCAGCCCGTCAAGGGGCCGTTCGTGTTCGATCACGTTTCGTTCGGTGTCGATAGCGCTGAAGCCCTCTGGGAACTGAAGGACACGCTGGACGCCGCCGGTTTCGAGTCTTCTGATGTAATCGACCATGGATTCATACATTCGATATACGCATACGATCCTAATGGGATTCCTATCGAGTTTAGCTGGACCGTCGAGGGCAAGAACATCCATGAAGAGCCGGTAATGGGTGACATCGAACCAACCGCCCTGGCCAAAGAAGGCCCCGAGCCCCAGCCCAACCGCTGGCCGGCGGTAAAAAATCCGACCCCGCCGGCAAAGCGAAGAATTTACGCCGGAGCAGGAAGCGAACTCTTTCACGGAAAGAAATAGCAGATGTGGACTTGCCCCACCGACACGGCTTTATAGAGTAAATGATAAGGCTCTGTTTTTGAATTGGCACGATAGCTTATTGGTACAAAGCTTTCGGGCAGTCGATCCGTATAAAATCATCTTGAGAATGGAACAACCGACTTCCACAGGAGAGTATGAATTGGTAACGGAGGGCATATTCACAAGAAAATGATCCACTCTATCTTATTATAATCGACATAGGTATGCCCTCACGGGCTTTCCCTGTCACACCACCGGGCATACGGGTCCGTACCACGGCGGTTCGGCCGGTTAAGCTGTTCACTATTTGGCCAATGGAGCAAGGCCTAAAGAATTAAAGTGGGCATTTGGAAAAGCATAGCTCAAAGCCGGGCTGCGGCTGATTCGCCACGGGCTTTGATGGATATGGACTTTGTCGTCTCTTGCCAACTCGTCCAGCCGGAACTGCCTCATATCCGGTTTCTGTCCGTCAGGTCACAGCTTTGCTACACGCTTCCTTAGAATCCTGCCTCACGACAACGCTCTTGCGCTTCACTAACACTTCACCTCCATCAGGTTGTGTAGAGGACTTGACTTCGGCTCAAATGAAGCTGAAACCTCACCTCCAAGTTGCCGAACATGCTCGGCACACGAGAAAGGGGTGGGGGCAAGCCCCACCCTATATTTTCTATACTTTGTTTGTGAGTTTCAGGTTGTCGAGGTAGAAGACGGTTTTTTTTGTGGCGTTGCTTGTGAAGCCGAGCCATGTGAGCCTGTTGAATTTGGCGTTTCCGGCTTTCAGCCCTTTGAATTTTCTGGCCGTGCTGCCCGGCATTGTCACGGCCATGTCCCAGGTATTCCCGTTATCGTCGCCCAAATCGGCGGTAATCTCGAAGTGCACCCACTTACCGACAGGCAGTTCCAGCAGAGTCTTTCCGGCGACTTTTAACTGGGTTCCGTCAATCGAGAGGCTCGGTCCGACGCCGTAGGGCGAAGTGCGCCAATCACGCCACTCGTGATTGATCTGCACATCCTTGCCGATGCGGATATCGAAGGCGCAGCGTGCCGCACCGCTGCTGTAATTGGGCGAGTAAACGTAGTGCGGATTCCACGTATTTTGCAGGCCGGGGGCGTCAACGATTTTCAGGCTCCGCTCGCCGGACGCGGCTGTCTCGTCGGTGACAACGATGGCATCGCCCCTGTTCTCTACGTTGCACTGGGCAGTGCCCGGCTGCTGCCCGGCGGGAACCGTCTCGAAGTTATCGTTAATAGAAACGGGCGGCGGATCGGGCGCAATTTGAAGCTCCGGGAATGTCACGCTCACGGCCTTTCTTATCCATCGCCGGTCGCCGTAAACTCCCGCCTTGGTGTAATCGAACGGCTTAAAGCCGATTTCCAGCGCCGGGGAATTGGGCGCAATGCGAAAGTCGTACCGTTCCGGATCGACAAAAAGCGGATCGGCGATAATCGAGTTTTTATCGCGGCCCATTTGACGCCATGCTTCGAGTGTCAGCCCGGCGGGTTTGATCTCGGCGCCGGAGGCGTTCCAGAAGCAGTTCCTGTCCATTACAATGTTGATTTCCTTCCAGCGCCCGGCAAGCAGGGGGCCTTCGGTCCAGTAGACGATGTTGTTCTCGAAGGTAAACGACAAATGCTCCTCGACGCGCGTCGCCTGTATCTGGTGCAGCTTGCTGAAAGCGAGAATGTTGTTGCGGACGATATTTTCCTTGCCGTAATGCTGGTGGAAGCCGCCGGTCCTGGTGTTGTAGACGAGATTATTTTCCATCACGATTCCGGTGCTGCCTTCGTCGGTATAGAGACCCCAGCCGCCGTAATCGTAGGAATAGATATCGTGAAAGACGTTGTCGCTGACGACGGTGCCTTCTGACGGGCCGAGCGTGTAAATGCCGCCCATGTCACTGAGCACGCCCCAGCCGATATGATGCACGTTATTGAAGCGGATGATGTTGCGCTTTGCAAGGCTGTCGGAATAGCCCCATCTCCAGCCGACCGACAGGCCCGTATAGAAAAGGTCGGCGATTTCGTTGTGCGTCACGTTATTGTCGCCGCTCTGGCCGATCCAGACACCAACCGCAGAGGTGTAGATACGCCCGCCCGAACGGATGATGTTATTATCGACCGTAATATGACTCGTGCGTGAAGGCTCGTCGGCCCGTATGCTGCCCTCGCCGATTCGCACGCCGCCTGCGCCAAGATCGTACAGATAGCTGCGCGTCAGCAGGCAATCTTTACAACCCTGCCTGAACCACACCGCGTAGGTCGCGATGTGTCCCACTTCGCAATCGGCGATGGTGACATTGTGCGCGCCGTCGGCCATGACCGCCGCCTCGGTGACATATGCCGCCTGGTACGGGGCGTAACCCGCTCGGGGCAGCAATTCCTGGTTGTGCTCGAAGACAAGGCCCTTCAGCGTGATATGCTCGACAAATTTGGAGTTCTCGGGCTCACCCTGAAAGAGTACCAGTTTTTTAATGACCGGAGCGACAACCTGTGCCGTAGCGGGATCTTCGCCCGGCATCGGCATGTAGCTCAGCGTGCCGTCACGGGAAAGGAACCATTCGCCCGGCGTATCGAGAGCCGTCCTGAGATTCTCAAGCTGATATCGTGTATTCGCCGGCCAGCCGGAATAGCTCTTGAGCTTCTCGCCGACCGTGATTATCGTGTTACTTCCAGCGTCGATCTCGGTCAGGAACCGCCGGCTGATGCACCATTTATGATAAGCTATGAGCGTAACGTCTTTAATCTCGTCCGGGCCGAGGTCCTTGAGCAGCTCCAGGTCATCCGGGCGAACAATCGTCGTCCGGCGGAACTTTCCCTGCTCGCCCTCAACCGGCACTTCGACGGTCTTGCCCATATAATGGTAGAATTTATTCGGCGTCCGCGCGCGGACGGCTCTCCGGCCGTTGACGAACAACTGCTCGAAATACCATTTACCGGCGGCGGCATCCGGAATTTGCGTTTGCCAGATGCCGTTGGCGCCGCGTTTGAAACCTGTAATAGTACGCCCGCCCGTGAAGACCGGCCTGGCGCCGTCAGCGGCTTCATAGCTGACCGGAAGCTGCCCGGTGCCGCTATCTTCCGGCCCAAGAACAAACGGCTCATTGAGGGTGTAGCGTCCCTCAGCGATAACGACATGAATCGGTTCCGGGATCCTGGCGATCAACCGTAACCGCCGTAACTGATCGCGGGCACCGCCAAGCGAAGCGAGCGGCCCATCGGTTCGTGCGCTGTTGGGCTGCTCAAGCCTGCCGGACCATTGGTCGCTGCCGGTCGGAGAAACATACAGGTTCATCGCATCGGCCGCCTGAATCCATACGAACAAAAGGACCACGCCGCAGATTAAATATCGCTTCAAATTCGAGCCATTCTCTCTCATGTCACTTCACCTCATATTGGAACAAGATTAAAGAAACCTTACACTTCGTCTTAAGCTGTCAGATTCTCCCATTTGATTCCGACCTTTTTCAGCGAGTAGCCAAGTTCCTTCATGTAGTCACCGTAGCAGGTCATCCAGTGGAAGCCGGGCATCCGCTCGGCCAGCGTCAGGTCGTCACATTTATAGCTGATATCGATTTGCGACCGGCAGATATCCATGAACGGAACATCGGTAATCTCGCCCAGCAGGCCCACCCATCGCTCAGACTTAAAGTCGGGCACGATATTGGTGACAATCTGGCCCATGCGCATCTCGACCTTGGGGGCTGCACCGTAATCGGACTCGAAATGCGTCAGGATTCGCACCTGGTCGAGATCTTTACCGTTCATCTTTCGCGGCGCCGTGCAGTGGGCCAGCGTAATCACGCCGTCGTGCGGATAGGTCGGGTCGTTCAGGAAAACGGGTTTTCCGGCGATATTCGCCAGCAGCACGCCGGATGGAATAACCACAAAGTCCGATTCGCAGAACGCCATGTATCCGGCGTCGTTCAGCAGCATCAGCGGCAGGCAGGCCGACGTCTCGGCCAGAGGCATAATTGTCCCCATGCAGCCGTTGATCGTTATTGCCTGGCAGTCGGCCTTCTTCATTATCCCGCGGAATACCTGGTCCAGAAGAAAAGCGTTGTCAACAAACTCCCGCTTGGTCTCCAGGGTATTGCCGGGCGCTTTTAGATACGCCTCGGCCCGCTCGCGTGCGCGCTTAACCGCGGCTTTGTCTGCCCGCGCCTGTTTTATCAGCTCGCCCACATCTTTGTACGAAACCGTCTGCATATCGAATTTCCACGTATCTTTGACCAGGTTCGGCACAACATCTCTCGGCTGCGCCCAGGCGGCAGGTCCGCCGATAGCCATGATCTTCGTACCTTTCGTGTTATGCAGGCCGCACAGCGCACGCAGACGCCACATAATCTCATCCTGGCTGTCTATGACCACATCAGTGTCGTCGATTCCCTTGAGAGCCAGCGTGTCTGTATGCTGCCGGAGGTAGCGAGGACTGATGATTTCGTACCACAGATAGACCGGCCCCGATTTGTGCCGGCAGAAAATGATGATGTCTTTGCCGCTCTCGGCCAGCTTGGCAAAGGTATCCATCCCGCCACCTGCGGCGTAAATAATATACACATCCGCCTTGGCCAGATCGCTTATTCCGGACAATTCGCCGGTACCCCTGATGCCTGTCGGCGGCAGAAACTGCACGGGAAAATCAGCCTTGTTTTCCATATCGCTTAGTTCTCGCCTGATACTGGCCAGCTCCTGATCGGCGTCTTGCTGCGTCTGGATGCCGCCCCAACTTCGCCAACTGCTTTGATGCCGCTTTATCGGGATGCTGTAAACAAGAATCGGTTTAACCACAAGCGGGCGTCGTTTAAGCTCTCCATTACCCTCCTGCTCGGCGGCCGAAACGCCCGACCAGGTCAAACCCGTCAGGGCTACTCCCATAGCCGCCGCTCCGCCCACGCCCTGCAGAAAGCCCCGGCGTGTGATTCCGCTGGCCGAATGGTCATGGCCGCAAGGACAGCAAGTCCTTCTAACCGGGTATTCTTCGTGATTTTCAGTCGTCATCAGATATTCTCCTTAAAATTTGGTTCTATGCACATCGAGAAACCATCGTTTCACAAGTAAAATTCGTCAGTTCACGCAGCCGGCAAGTATAACCGAAACAAAACAGCTTACAAAGTAAAAAGATTCGCTATAAAAAAGGTTCGAACTCGCTCACCCTTCATCTCCGCTCAGGGTGAAAGGGTGGCAGGTTCCGCAGAAAGGTCTTGGGTGGCTCTGTGTGGACAACCGAGCCTCCAAACTACGGATTGGAAGAAAGACGTGGTATAAAAAGCCATGTATTCCTGCCAATTTCCAATAACACCACATCAAAAACGAAAATCCTTGACAGTTCAAGGGGATTTTATAAGATTATTTGTGTTGTATGGAGTAAAATGGTTGTTCTTAACCATGTAAATGGGAAATGTCAGATCACGGTAATGTTTCACTTTAATCATAATAAAGCCAACATGTCATTGGAGAGGGACGTCGTACCTCCGCCCCTCAATTTGGCGTTAGGGCGCAAAGCGCCTGCCAAAAAGTCGAGGTACATGATGTCCAAACTCGCAGCCATAGTAATAGCCGCATTTCTTACATCATGTGCTCACAACACGCTGAGTTTGATGCCAAATCGTACGGCGCACGATAATAGACTAATCTCAACGCGTGAACCCGCTGTAGAAATTGAGTTGCCGCCCAGGGCTGTTTATGTGGGCGCGGATAGGTGGGTTCTATATGACATTGCGGATTGCGAAGTGCATGTTTTTGTCGAGGCGGACGAGCTACAAAGGGTCCGTCGAGCTTACTGGATTCAATTTGAGCGGTACATTCCATCCAAGCCCACACTCACATACGGGTATTCCGGCCCCACTACCCAATTGGACGGATTGGATTTCTTTGTACGTGCAAGGTTTGGTCGCATGTATGAAGCACCCAAATCCGGATCAGATCTTGAGCACGTGTTACGTCTGATCCGGAACAAAGGGTTCATGCTGCCCAAGGAGATGATGAATGTGCGATTGGCTCACCTACTCGACGACAGTAAGCGCGGTGAGCTCATGATCATATACCTTGAGGACATGGCACCGACTGGGGTGACGGTCGCTCAACTTATCCCGAGTGGTGAAGAAGGCACTCAGTGGACTGCGATTGCTCGTGGATTAATTGAACGGGCAAAGGAACGAATTTCAATTCGCAGTGTGGGTGCGCAATGATGACCGATAATCCCAGTTCAATTGGTGTGCCCTAATAATTCATTCAAGCTGGCGCCGCTTCCAGGCTGCGTCATAATTAAAAGTTGATATTATTTGCGCACTATCTTAAATTCGATTAAATTTCACTTTGACGGGCGAGCGTGCTATATTTGTGATTCAGAACCAGGGCGGCGGTTGTGAAAATACATATATTTTGAGTAAAAGGACTATGAGAAAGTTAGCGCACGATCTCATTCGAATACTCTCGTTAGAGTTCATCATCATACTTTCCCTGGCGGGACTGGTGACTCTTGGATACCTTTTCCGCAAACCCATGTTCATTACGTATCACAGACTGGGTCAACGCTCGGCACTCAGGGCAATGCGGCGTCCTGCGAGACCCGAGATGCGGCCTGAGAGCTATAGTAAACATGGGAATCGACTCCAGCATCATCAGGAAGCTCTGATACGTCTTGGATATCTTGAAGAGCGAAGGTTTCAGACGAAATTTCTCACTTCAAGATCGCCGCAGGTTCAAGCCATGTTCGAGGAGTTTCGTCGCAGACACCCTCGTTCCTCCTACAGTGTCGGATGGAGTAAAACGCTTAGCATAACCGACCGCCCCGAGAGAATGCCGACGTGGGAATCTCTGGTTCGGGAATATGATGTGCCGCCAATTGATTCTAACCAACCGGCAGCTCCTGAGAATCTACCGAAAGCTGAGGTTCCCTGAGCTTATCATAAGAAACTTCGGCTACGCTCACCCTTCGTCTACGCCCAGGGTGAAGAGGGGGCAGGGTAGCTCAGGGTGAAGATTTTCTTCATGCCGAGCGAAGACGAGGCATCAGGGTGAAGAAGACAGGGTGGCATCCTCATCCCTTAGGGATGGGGATGGTCAATACGCCAGAAGCCATCCCCAGGTGACTGCCGCTTGAGGCTTCCACCCTCCAAACTACGGATTGGAAGAAAGACGAGGTATAAAAAGCCATGTATTCCTGCCAATTTCCAATAACACCACATCAAAAACGAAAATCCTGGATAGATCAAGGTGATTTTGAAAAGTTATTGATGTAGGAAGGATTGAATTATGTTTTTTAAGCGTTTAAATGGGAAATGTCAGATTGAATTTGCTGGGAATGCATCTCTTGCCGAGTATAATCATATTGGCTATTTCTCCGATGCCGTTGTGGTAGCAGTATATAGCCTCGTGTTCATTGGAGGTCAGACCATGAGATGCGTGTCAAGATGTTATATTTTATTTGGGCTAGTATTACTGTGTTTTGCCTCGTCCGTTTCCGCTGAATCCGGAATCATCTACAGGAATCCTCGTGTGTACAACGTAGACTATTCGTTTGAGATGGTTCCCGACCCAAATAAGATTGACAGAAGCAAAGACCTGAAACTGTGGATTCCCATACCACGCGAATGGGATTCCCAGAAAGCCGTGAAGATTATCTCAGTCGAACCCGAGCCTCACGCTAAATATGTAGATCCGGAATACGGAAATCCGATGTTGTTCTGGGACTTTGGCAAAGAGCCGGAGCAACCCATATATAAGGTGGATATCAAATTCCGCCTGGAATCGTACGACGTCAGCGTGCAGGTTGATCCTGAACAAGTAGGTTCCTACGACAAAACGAGCAAAGAATATGCAGTTTATACCCAAAGTACCCACACAATCAGTATTACACCTAAAATAAGAGAACTGGCTCAAGTCGCGATTGGAAACGAAGAGAATTCATATATCCAAGCGGACCGAATATTTAACTTTGTCCGTCAAAAGATGCGTTTTAAGAGATTAGCTTTCGAAAGAGGCAGAGGAATCGCCTGCCTGCTTGCATATCCAGTTACTGATGAAGAGCCCGGCCAGGAGTACTACGAGGGTGCCTGCAACCAGTATGCGACTCTGATGGTAGCCTTGTGTCGGGCTGTCGGCATACCTGCAAGGTGCGTTTCCGGATATATCGGCTGGAATCCCTGGGTTGACCCAAACGACGTAAAAGCGAGATACCCGTTCGAGACCAAACTATCGCCGGAAGGTCTGGCCGCGACGCAAACTTATGGTGAACTCATACCCCATATGTGGAGTGAGTTCTTCATTCCCAACTACGGCTGGATTCCCGCTGATGCCCAGCGAAACATATTCGGACACCAGGACAATCGATTGTGGATCAAGTACAAAGGCCGAGACATTCAACTTGGACCTTATGCCCCACAAGAGGACAGCGAAGGCTATGGCGTTAACTGGGTCGCACTTCACAAAGGCAAAGCAGACAGCTTGTGTTACGGAGCTTTGAATATTGCCAAGATACACGATAGCAAGGTTACAGTCTTACACTACTCAGATCCATTCCCTGCTGATGGCTTGGTCAGCTATAATCAGAAGCCGGGCCTCGTCGTTCCTCAGCCAATAAGAGAGGATGTTATGCGTTGGCGTAAACATTATCGTCAGGAGGCCTTGAGTTTACCTTGTCGCTTCGTGCGAGATTCCGTGCCAGACAGTTTCAGTCTAACTCAGTTATATAGTGAATATCCCGAAACCAGAGCGACAATGGACGGCATTGTTTGTGGCATATTACGCAGACACCTGGGCGATGAGCAGTTCGAAATACTGTGCGACAAGTATATAAAGTTGCGACAGAAATCTAAGAAGGCCGTGCCAACGATCCATTTCCAGAAACTTGCCGAAGATATTCACGGAAAACCTTTGGAGTGGTTTTTTAGTCAGTGGATCAATAGTACTGAATTACCCAGACTCAAGCTCGAAAATGTCACTGCGACGCAAGACAATTATGGTTGGCGGATCCGAGGACGTCTAGTGCAGTCGGCCAAGAATATCTTCCGCCTGCCAATTGAACTGGCTATCGATATAGAAAATGGCAGAGAAATACGGACGCTCTGGATGGACGACAAGGTTACTGATATTGATTTGCGTACTCTGAGCAAGCCAGAAGCACTCATTGTTGATCCCGAATACAAGGTTCTTAAGCTGCAAGAAATGCCTCCACACCTCGTGTGGCATTGGGATGTCTTTCCTGAGTATATTATAGTCTATGGAACTATAGCTGAAGCTAAGGCAAATAGGACTGCTGCTGAGCGTTTTTGCGGTTACTGGCTTGGTGTGAGTGGTAAGAAAATAAGGGCAGATATGGATGTGAATGACGCAGACCTGAGAGCCAAGTGTGTTATTCTCTTTGGAAGACCTGAGACCAACACGATTGCTCAACAGTTCAAAGGCAGTTTCCCTATAAAGTTCGATGGTGCCAAGTTCACCTGGCAAGGAACAACGTATAGTAAGCCGACTCAAGGAGTGGCTCAAGTTATTGAAAATCCCAAAGATGGTGGAGGACTAATAGTTATGTATTCTGGCCTAAGCCCGGAAGCTACGTTGAATATGTGGGACTTGGGATTGTACGATTCGGATTGTTCTTACGTCATTTTCGACGGAGATAAACAGTTGGTGTCTGATGATTGGGAGAATGTGGATTCTAACTTGTACTGGAAAAACAGTTCTCACACTTCCGCCGTATCGCTTTCAAACCAGCGGTAAAATTATCTGTGGAGGATAGACGGATTTCCAATCCGTAAAACGCTTTTTTGCTCTGCACGAAATTCACACCGAAAACAGATCCAGGTCGTACCTTTCTCTATTCAGCTCAACAGCACTAAAAACAGTTCGAGCCTGCTCACCCTTCATCTGGGCTCAGGGTGAAGTCGGGTGGCAGCCTCAAAGCCGAAGGCTTTGGGGATGGTCAATACGCCAGAAGCCATCCCCAGGTGACTGCCGCTTGAGGCTTCCACCCTCCAAACTACGGATTGGAAGAAAGATGAGGCATAAAAAACGTGTTTTCGTGCATATTTTTAGCAATACTGCCTCGGAAAAGAAATTTCTTGGCCGTTAATGGGGAATATGGTAAGATTATTGATGTCATGTGGAGAAAATTATGTTTGTTAAGTGTTTAAATGGGAAATCCCAGTCAAATAGTTTTAACGATTAACAATCACTGCATAGCTGTAAAAGCTAAGAAAACCAAATTTAGATATGTGTGATACTGCCTGGTTATGTGCAAAGGTTATGACGGCACCGCCACCGATATAGGGTAGTCTTAATTATTGTCTTGGGTAGTGAGATGTCTGACAAAGACCGAATCCGATGGCAATGTCCTGTGTGCAATAAGTCAATAGTAGTTAATGCGAAACACGCAGGGAAACGGGGTAAGTGCCCTCGCTGTCAAGCTCTTCTCAAAGTTCCTATGTCGAAAGATCAGTTTCAGAGTAAAATACACAGCCAAACTTTGGTTAAAGAGGCTGATAAAAAGTTAAGCGAAGATATAACAGCAAAGCCAAAACCGAAAGTAGGTAGCGATAATGGTTCCCATGCAGGGATGCGATGTGAGAAATGCAATGAGTCTTTAAGGATAGTACGAAAAGAAGGAAAGATAACACGCCAACCGATTTGCGTTAGATGCAGTTCTGCACCTGGTATTTGCCCGATTTGCAGTGATAAGCTACGAACCGATGTTGCTCAGCAGTGTCCAAACTGCTTTTCATCTTGGCACGAAGTTGCTACAAGTCCACTGACGATTGACCAACTTGCAGAAATTCATGATTTCTCACAGGAGGAATTACGCCGACCAGAGATCCCCCCTCATGGTAGTGAGCCATATCTTGAGGTTTTAGTGGACGACGAAACTGTACGTTATGACAACATTGAAGTTCTCTATTATCATTTGATTCAAGGCAAGTTGACTAGGCACAACTTAAGTCGATGGATTGAGCCCAAGCCAGTGAAAAGTAAAGACCCAATCGATACAAAGTACGACTTGGATCGGTGGAGGAGGAAGCTTGAGTGGCGTCCAATTGGGGAACAAGTTCCTGGTGTTAGAAAGTATTACGAGCCTGAAGCTGTGTATGCTGAAAATGCTCATGTGTTTTTGTTACTTGTTATATCTATCCCATTGATAATAATCACCTCAGTTATTGCATGGAGGTGGGAGGGTCGGCCTGGCAATGCCCATTATCCTGGCATTTTTGACGTGTTCCTAAAGTACAGGTTGTTCCAGCAGTTGTTAATATTCGCTGCTGGGATGAGTGTCTCGCTCACTGCCGGCCACCTTGTCGGGCATGGGTTTGGAATACTTATTGGTGATCTTATTGTCCGTCTGAAGAAAGACTCGATACTAAGAGCCCCTGATGATGGATATGTGTCAAAATATGAGGAGAAGCTAACAACTGATCTTAGTGGCAGGAGTGAGTCAATATCGAAGTCCAATTCTGAGTAACGGTTGGAATGTTGCTCTAATGCATATTAGGAATTACTCCCAGGGCAGCAAAAGGGGGCAGGTTGTAATGTGTAAAGGACATCTATCTAATTAGTGGCATGTGCTCTATAAGCTATATTAAGCTTCATAGCAGCCGCCAATATTTTTTGTTTCTTCTTTGAAAATCCCGCTGGAATATTATAAACTCCTTACCGGCAAGCAAGCGAGGACATCCTGTATTTGTGATTCAGGATTAGACCGGCTGCCGTGCAAAGGCATACATTTTGAGGAAAATGAATATGAAAAAGGTATACATAGCACAAAACCCACCTGATGCTCATTTTGTTGCGGGAATACTGGAGCAATATGGAATCTCATGCGAGATTTGCGGCGAAGATCTATGGAGTGCACGCGGAGCATTACCTTTGTCGCCGGATACTCTGCCTACAGTCTGGATACAGGATGATAATAAAATTGAGCAGGCCGAAAAGCTCGTCCGGCAAATTGAGAACAAAACATTAAACGCAAATACCGGCGAAAAGCCCTGGCAATGCCCCAACTGCGGCGAGGAAATAGAAGCTCAATATACCGACTGCTGGCAATGCGGAACGAGTCGGCCCGAAGAAACTGAAAATTAAAGACCGGTGAAAGGAGAATAAAGCTTATGTCACGGACATTAATAACAGGGCTTGTCTTTTCGGCTGTCACAATATTTACCGTCCTGGCTATATCTCCGGGCGGTATGCATCCGGGGGGTCTCAATGCTGCGCAGGCGGCCGGAGCATCCCAGCCGGGCGCCGCCGAAGGGCGGGATAGCCTCGAAAACGAGCTGCAACAGCTCCTGACCGAACGCAAGAGATTGCTGAGTCCTATCGTTGAATCAATGAAAATATTCTTCGAATCAGGCAGGGTCGGTCTTGAGGAGTACCGAGACGCAAACGTAGCGCTGCTGCGAGCGGAAATGGACTTGTGTAAAACCCAAGACGACCGTCTGAAAATCCTTGAGAAAATCATCCAGTTCCAAACAGAATGCGAAGCTTGGATGGCAAGAAGGGCTGCTGAGGGACGGGCCACTCAAATGGATGTGAACAAGGCAAAGGTCGCCAGGCTGGAGTCTCAGATTGAGCTGGTCAGGGAAAGCCTGAAAGGGCAGCCGACAAAGTAACACTTCCATCAATGTGTCATGAGTTGGGGCCCGCTTCATTCGGCCGGCAGTACTGGAAGTCCCTTTTGCCGGCGATATTCATTGTCCTTCTCGATGAATTCCTGGAAGCTTTCTTCCGAGACCCACTGTACGTGGCTGTCCAGGAACGCCACGTTTCGTCCGTCGCCGTGATTGCTCGCTTTCTCGTAGACCGTGACCATAAAAGGTGGAGCCGATGTTGTGAGCGCCGCTCCTCTGTAGACATAGGATTCTCTCAGACCGTTGGCCGGACAGATCAAGCCCCTGGGCGTCATCTCTACTGTGCGAGTCAGCGTTTCCAGATCCGGCGGTAACTCATCGTTGTGGTCATTGGAATAGATCAGGAGGGCCTTGCCTATGCCGCTCATGTTCGTCCCACACACCGTGCGCCTGGCTGTGGCGCGGAGTTTGTCAAGAGACGGGACCACAATGTCGTCGATGAGTGAGTTCGCAGCAGCAGAGTCAACCTGCAAGAGTAAGCGTCTGCCCTGCTTGTGAGGCGTCAGGCGTTTGAGAATCTGGTCCAGTTCCGGTATGAGCGGTCGGGCCTCATTGTGTTGCTCTGCCAAAGCATAAAGACCTTTAACAAGCGTCAACATGCGATCCGCACCCTCGGCGCTCGCCGATTGAATGGTCAGACTCAATGAAATCGCAGGCGGGCCATCAAGTCCCAAAGCCACCCACTGCAGGTCCTGACCGATCGTTGTCATCTGAATCGTGCCGGATTCGGGGGATATCTTCGGCATCATTTCAGCAAGAATGCGACGCTGATCCGAACTGGGGAACAGCATAATCTTAACGGTCTTGTCGGCGCATGCCTGCAACACCGCTTCCAGGTCCCGTGACTGCACGGCAGGGACCGTTTTGAGCCTCGTGATGGTCCGCTTCAATCCAAACATAACCAATTGACCGGAAACATGGGTCTCCAGATCTCCGACGTTGAAATCGTCAGCAATACTCTGCACCTGTTGGTACAGCTTGACTTGATTACCGCCCGAAGGGATCGGAACGGCCAGAAAGAAATAGGGGAAATCGTACATGCTGAACACCGCAAAGATGTCCCTTGCGCCGGCTTCCGCCAGGCCGTCCAATCGCGCACCGGCACCCGCTCGGAAGTCATTGAGGCCGGCTTCGGCGAGTTTGACCGAATCCGGCCCGGCATGTTTGCTCATCTGGCCAACTGCGTAATCGACCAGAACATCGACATCGAGCCTGGTCAGGTCCAGGTGGATAACGGCAAATGTCTGGTCGTCAATACAAGGCCCCACAAGCCGATTCAGCCTTGCAGGCGCATCGGCGGCGAAAGCAGATAAGCTGACGGAGAAACAAAGTGTCAATACGAATAACCAATTCACGGTTGTTTTTGTCTGCATCGTTATACTCCTTAAAAAGAGTGAATATTTGCAAATGGCTCTATGGCTTGATAGTGAGTTCATAGACCGGCCGCTTTCTGCTTTCCGCCGGCGAAACGGGTGCTTCCAGACGGGCGCTTCGAGCATTAATGCGGTCGTAAAGAAAATCCTTACCTGTCACCGGATCGGCAGGTATCGGCACCGAAGTGATTTCGGCAAGAGAGCCGGGCAGTCGTCCGGAATGATCCGCGGCGAACATCCGGATGGCTTCTATGGTTCGCAGCAAGGCAATATGTCGATCCAGACGCGCCTGTATGAACGCAATCCTCGACAAGGCCGGCAACAAAGTGGTAAAAAGGTTTGTCTTGATCCCTCTTGTGCGGTGATGATCGTCGAACTGATCCTCACCTTTTTCCAAATAGGGCTGAGCCTGATAATAGGGAAACGCAAACCATTTGTATATGTTGTCCATCATTTCCTTGTACTCCTGTTTCTGGTAGATCAAAACAGCCTGAGCGGCGGGCATCGCCTCGATCCGCTGCTGAGAGAATCCCTTGCGGGCCAGGAATTGCTTCGCGTCGGAATAATGCAGCATGACCCACCCGAGCGGCATGAGTCCCTCGAAAGGCACTTCGCCATCTTTCCCACCCAATGTCTGTATCTTCTTCATGAAGTCCGAAACGACCGCTGAAGCCTGCGCGGGCGTCAGAACCTCGTCTTCCAGGTCGCGCAACGCCGGAAATTCTATGAAAAGCACTTCCCCCTCGTATTCGAGTGATGAATGCATATCAATCAAGGGGTCCGGAAGAGAGGTCAGGGCCCAGTACAGGTTGGCCGAATCCGGCATCTGTATCAGACCTTCTACCTCCTTGAGCATCAGGGCTGAGATGGCAGTTCCGACCAAATCCTGAATAATGGTCCGCCCCCGGGCAATGCTCCTGCCCATGTAGAAGCCTTGTTGCAGCATCTCCATCGCTTGATCGGTTTGTCCGTCGGCAATCTTCAGGCGTATCCGCAATTGCATCGCAAAGATCATACGGCGAAAGGTCGCCAGGTGCGGCAACTGCAGGGAATAGCCATCTTCCAGAGGCATTTCCCATTGGCAGTCGGCGCGCTGAGAAGCCAATGCGATGTAATGGAAACTGTTCGAAAAAGACGAAAGAGCCTGTTCAACTTCCTTGCGCGGCAACTGATCGACGGGCAAGTCGCGCCATTCGCCGATCTTTTCATACAAATCTTCCGGCTCTTTATCCGGACACAGTGCTGCGGCCGAATAATAGAGCAATGCAGCGTTGCCGGTTTTCTGATCCAGGAGACGCGGCAGTAATCTATAGGCCATCGCCGGCACGGGCTCGGCCGCCGGCGACAGTGACAGCTTTCTTACCTCAATACTCTCGTCTTCCGTCTGGTCTGCGCTGATGACGAGTGCGCCGAGGACGTGTCCGCACAATGGCAAAGTACCCAACGCAGCAACCACAAACCATATGATAATTTTCTTATACATTGTAATACTCCCTCTAATATCTAAGGTTTCTTATTAACGTTATAGGTGACCGGTCAAGATCCATACATCAGCTCCTGGGAGCTGATCGAACACTATGACGACAACATGCTTTCCAACCACTGTTTCCGATTCTTGTGCTGAGCATCGCTGCTGATGCCTTGCTTGAGTGGCAAAGCATCCAGTCCATACCTCACGATATTCCTGCGCAGCGCCGGGTACACCAATGGACCCGGAGACTCGGTTTGCACGGGCCGATACGTCGTCTGTGCTATCCGGAATTGTCCAGGATCGTGAGGAGGCGATGATTCTCGGGGCCCATATATATCGGAACGGATCAGCACCGAACAAAGCAGCAGCACCATCAGCACGCCGGAGAGCATTTGCCAGGGCTGTTTCTTGCCGGCAGCCGCACGGCCTGCATTAAACATCAACTCATCACGGTTCAGCATATTCGCAGCCGGCTTCAACCGGCCGAGAACAGATTCCAGTTCCTGCTCGGCAGGAGTCAGGCCTTCTTCTTTATGCATGATGAATGCTCCAGTTTCTTTCTTATCATTTCCAGGGCCATTTTGTATTCATGAAGAATCCAGGGAATAGACTTATTCATCACTTGCGATATATCCTTAAGAGTCATCTGGCCCCATATTCGCAACATGACAATCTCACGCAAATGCGATGGAAGCGTTTGCAACAAGTCTTGAGCCAGCCGGGCGTCAATCAGGTCGTCACATCGCAATTCGAACCACAGGGTCTCTCGGTGCACGGACTTCTGTCCTGCCTCTCGCCGCCGTAAACGCCTTGTCATGCTGATCGAGGCATTTCGCACGACACGAAACAGCCACGCCCTGGCATTGTCCGGACACGTGCGTTGCTTCAACAGTTTGATGAACGCATCCTGGACTATGTCTTCAGCCTGTTGATCCGGGCACCACTGACGGGCATAAAGCATCAATTCCGTTCCGTGAACCTCATACCATTGCGCCAATTGCTTCTGACTTATTGTCGTCATGTTGTTCTTTCATATATATGACGCTTAAGAGACACTTTTTTTAATCGGTTTTCCATAAATTTTTATTATTATGATATTCGACAGCGTAGTAAATCTTATTTGGAGATACATTTCATGGAACTCAGAGGCAAGGTCGCAGAAAGGAGTCACTTGTATGAAAGATAGAGCCGCAATTCTGATTATCTGCATAATCGTCACGCTGGCCGCCATTGTCTGGGGAGCAAGGGCGTAGCCGGGGGCTGTGCAGTCATCGGCAAAATGGGAGTACAAGATTGTCTCTCACGCATCGCTGGCCGGCATAAAATCAATGGAAGATGTCTGGGCGAAGGCTTTCGGCGAGAACGGAGCGTTGTCTTTTGAGGGGGCCGAGAAGCTCAATGCGGAGATTGCCGCCAAAACGAACCTTTTAGGCAACGAATGCTGGGAGCTTGTCTGCAACAGCAAAGAAACCGGATTCGTATTCAAGCGAAAGAAATAATTGTCGGTAGAAAATTTAGCAAAAATTGAACTATTAACGTGAATTACTATCGATTTAATTTTCAGGCACTGAGCTGAGAGGCGTGCTCTTCCATATCCTGCCGGAATCGCCCGTGTAGATATCGGCGTTGATTCCCGCGTCCGATATATTAATGACGGCGTATCCGGGGAAATTCGCAAACTCAAAGCGAGTTATATATGGTTTTTCATCTTCGAGCATCTTCTGGCGTAGCTGCTTTGAATCAGGCTGAAACTCGGGTTCGAACTCCATAATCGCAGCGCCATAATTCTCAACACCTTCACGATGATTCCTCACCGATATGTCCGGCGAGCCGAGGACGCTGCTCATGCTGAACTGAGTAAATGCACCCGCGGGCGTTTTTCGTACGAGAACGTGGTACTTGTGCAGGTGCGCGGTCAGCAGCACGACTTTATACTTGCCGAGTATATTGAGGAATCTCTCGCGAACGTCTTTCTCCCTGTCCCTCGAAAAAAGATGCCACGTGGATCTTGCGTTATAAGGAACCGCGGGGGGGTGCATGACGACGATCGCATGGCGATGTTTGTTCTCGCTAAGAGTTTTCTCAAGCCAGTCGAGCTTGTTGTTGTGATACGCATCGAAGAACACGAAAATATCCGGGCCCTGCATGAAAAAGAAAGACGCAGAATCTATTTTCTTTCCACATTCTTCCGACAGCCACGGCAGCATCACATTGTCATAGGCCTCCCTGGCGCCGGGGCCGGTGATATCGTGATTGCCCTTGACGGTGACGAATTTGGTCTCAGGTATATATTTGCGTATAACCTCCCTGGCATCTTTGAATTGAGTCTCCTGCAGCTCACGGCTCCCGCACAGTCCCTCGGTAAGATCCCCGCCCTGGACAACCATTTTTATCCGGCCGTCACTTGATTCTATCGACGTCTGGATTCGCCTCAGGAGACCGGGGGTGTATTTTTCCGTATTTTCTACGTACCCGTCTATCTGCCTGATATCGTTCGGCTTGTCGGCCTTTACCCACTCGAAATCATGATGAGCCATCTTGTCGAAATGCATATCGCCAAGATATACGAATGAATACGCCGGGCCGGGCTTATTGTCCCGAGCGCCGACAGGGCCAGGGACCGAAGCGAAGATAAGCGCACATAATACTACCGTCATCACTATACTTTTTCTGCCGAACAATTGCATTGCAAGCTCCCTAAAACGATAATCATGATTTTGTCGCTATGATACGAAAGTATTGACGTTACCTCAAGTCGATAAGAATATTGTTTTTGTTGCTACTGAACTCGTCGAACGTTGCATCGCCTACGTGTCCGTCCACGAATGTCACGTTTCCCTTTCCGCGGTGTCTGCATGCGGGCTGCTCGCTCGGGTTGCCCGTTTTGGTCAGATCGAAGGGCAGAATCGGGTATAACTTGCACCACGGGCTGTAATTGAAAGTACCGTCGCCCATAGGCCGGCCGCAATCTCCGATAAGAAACGCGAAGGGTGAGTTCTTTAAATCGGCAAATTTTGGGCTTGCCTTCCTGTTTGCATAGTTCATGAGCCACTGGTTCACGCCGTAACCCCCGCCCCACGTGGCCCGCCAATCTTCCGGATAAACCTGGCTTTTTTGTACGGTCGGGCATCTCCATATACCTTCGGTATAATTTACAAACGGCGGAGGCTCTTCCATCTCGACGCATCCAACGGGCACAAAGCCAGTTTCGGCCAGTCTTTCGTACCAGTGCTTTCCTACATACCGTCTCGGGTCGGATCCTCCCCCGGTCAGCGGGTCGGTATCGCCGAGAGGCGGTAATTTTTCATCGTTCTCCAACGCATAACTCAGCAACGCAATACCGAGATTCTTCAGATTGGACCGGCAGGAGATGTTCCTCGCCTGTTCACGCGCACGGCTAAGACTCGGCATAAGAATAGCCATAAGCAAAGCGATGATGGAAATTACAACGAGAAGCTCGATAAGTGTGAAACCTTTTATCCCCGGCCTGTTCACAGTACGACTTGCCTTTTCTTTCACATAAATACCTTAAAAGTTCACACAGGCTAACCAAAAAAAACTGCCGAGGGACTTGTAGGCCCCTCGGCATATAACGTTCTTATTCTGTATAATAAGAAGTCAGCTCAATATTCTGCAGCCAGTTTTCCTGCAGCATCGCCAAATCGAGATCGTCGACCTGGCAGTCTTCGTTAAGATCGCCTACCAGTGGTACGTAGTTCGGCAGGGATTTCGTCGCATCACACGCATTTTCAAAGACGTGAATGGTCATCGTGTCGGCGCCGGTATCGGACGAGTCGTCAGCGACAAGCTCAAGTACGTAATCGCCTGCGATGCTGCATACTAAGCTGATACTTTCGGCATCGGCGGAAACCGGTGTAAGCTCTGCGGTGCTGCCTTCGGGCTGGGACGTCACTGTCCACTTTACGGTATAAGGCGCCGGCTTGCCGTCGTCCTCCACCGTACCGGTAAGGTCGAGCTGAGCATTGCCGTCGATAAGCCATGCCGTGATATCGCCGCCGGCGAGTACTTTCGGAACAACGTTGCCCGTGTTGAAGATGGAAGGCACTTGCGCATCGAAAATCAACTCGCCATTCTCAAAAACATCGACTTTCCAGTAGTAGATCTTGCCCGGCTCAAGAGTCACTGCGTAAGATTCCACGAATCCGTTAGTGACAACCTTTGCATAATCATAATCCGGCGAATAAGGATTCATCTCGGTACCGAAATAAACATCACAGGTCACGAGTGCGCCGGCTTGTGTCGGCTCCGGCAAAGTCCATGTAAGAGCAGCGAGGTCAACTTCGACATTCTGGCCGTTTGCCGGATTAATTCCCAGCGGATGTACTGCGCTCAGCGTTGTTTTATCGGGATTCCTGACATCAAAATCCATCTCAAGAGTACCGGCGCCGTTAAAACCGACAATCCAGCCATTATCTATATATGTCTGGATCTTGGCAGACTCGTCGCCATCGACAATCAAAGTACCGTTGGCAATATCCATCAGAACGGTCGCCCCTCCGCGATCATCCATCCTGAACGTCTCGCATGTTATTACCGTAGCACCAAGATACATCGCCGCCGTACTCGTGGACCTTTCGCCAATTCCAAAAACAGAAGCTATCGAAGCGGTTCCGCCGTCAAAATAAGCGGTCGCGTCTCCGGCAAGACCGACATAAAAATTGCCCCCGGCAATAAACTCGCCGGAATTAAGAATCAGCGTTCCGTTTTCACCGGCAGCATTTCCCATAATAGCGGAATTTTGCGTTACATTGAAAACACCGCCCGCGACTCTAATTGTACCGCCACTGGGTCCGCCAAGTGTCAGTTGCGTGCATACCGCTACATCACCTTCAACAATTATTGGCCCAACAGGTTCGCTCTTAACTCCCGCTTTGTCATTCGTGGGCAGTGCACCGCCGTTCCAGTTCTCCGGATTGTTCCAGTTAGTATCAACCGGCGAGCCGGACCATTGAATATAAGCGAACACGCTCGGCGAAAAACCTAATACAGCTAAACATGCCCATATGATAGCTAATTTTCTCATAACTACACCCTTTCCAAAAAACTTAAGAATTTTATCGAAGAACCACACAGCACGGCCTGTTGATATATTAAGATGATTTACACCTGATAAGACTTCCTTGAAAACATTATTAGAAGGCACTAATATAATAATGCCCTTGCCCCAAAAAACTCTGCTAATATTTACACAGAATTATATCAAACCATCGACTCCAGAAACTTCATTCTTTATGTTATCTGATTGATCATAACTTGTCAACATAAGATTCTTCAAATCGAAGGATTTTGCCCCGATTTTGGGCATGGTTTGACTGTTCTATTGACAAAAACGAGCCGATTTGATAGAATTCATTTAGTAATATATAATCATTATACCCCTGGCAGGAGGTTTTCAGGATGAGTAAAAGAACAAATCCGGGAACATGGTTGGCATTTGCGCTTTTTCTGGCAATTCTCGGCTGCACAATAGCTCCGGCAACAACTATCGACGTTGACGGCAATTCGGCAGGAAATGATTTTATCTCGCCGGGCGAGACCTGGAAATTCTTCAAAGGCACCCAGCCGCCGGGCAATTCGCCGAACGCTTGGAAAGCTATCGATTTTGATGATTCGAGCTGGCAGACCGGCGCCGCGGGCTTTGGCTACGGTGACAATGATGACGCTACGGCCCTCAACGATATGCGGAATAATTACGTTTCGGTATACATTCGAAAGGAATTCTCAGCTTCGTCACTGCCTGCCGACGAGGTTGTCAAGCTTGAAATTGATTACGATGACGGATTCATCGCGTATCTTAACGGCCGGGAAATCGCGCGGGCAAACATGCCCGGAGGCACGGCTGCGTACGACACAAGGGCGGCGGGATCTCACGAGGCCGGATCGCTCGAAACCTTCGTTCTGGGTACGGCGGGAGACCTGCTGAATGCCGGCATCAACATTCTGGCCATCGAGGGACATAACACCTCTCTGGATAGCTCGGATTTCTCGCTTATACCCGCTCTAAGCTCGGCGGCGAACATAATCCGAACCGGCGACACATGGATTGTGGAAACCGGTACAGTAACACTAAAGGGCGGGGTGGATGCTCCCGGTGCGGTTTCCGTACTGGTCAATGGAACTTATGCCGATTTCAGCGCCGGTGACGGAACCTGGAGCGCCGAAGCTTCGCTTGTACCCGGCCTGAACGCCATAACTATAGAGCAGCTCGATGCGAACACAAATGTTATAGATTCCCGCATCGTAGAGATCATGTATATTCCGGCGGCTAACAATATCTCCGGTGAGTTAACCGAAAATACGACCTGGTCGGGAGCCTGCATCGTCGAAGATACTGTTGTAGTTCCCGCCGGTATGGTCCTTAAAATCGAACCGGGGACAATGGTCTTAATGAAGGATGCGGCGGAGATAGTCGTTTACGGCCGGCTCCTCGCAGAGGGAACCAAAGCCGAGCCGATTCATTTCACACGCTACGGCGACGGCGTATCGTGGAAGCAGATTATGTTCATAGAGGCGGAAGACAGCCGGCTTGCACACTGCACCATCGAATACGCCGACAGCGAGGGCGAGCATCAGGACTATTATGTGCCGGGACCCAGGAACTACCACGAGGCGGTAGTAGCCCTGGCATGTCATGTCGATATCGAAAATTGCATCTTCCGTAATCTACCCGACGAAGGCTCGAATGCGAATGGAGACGCTATCGCCATCATATCGGACGACCAGGATTATTTCGGTCAAGCGTCGGCGAATATTCGGGGCTGTGAATTTCTCTCGATCGGGCAGGGCGTGCATACACGATATTCCTATGTGCTGGTCGAGGACTGTTACTTTACGGGCAAGCGGGGCGATAACGATGACGTCGATCTTTGGGGCGAAAGCACGCCGGCACCTCTTATACGAAACAACCTTTTCCTGAATCCCGAACACGATGATATGATAAATCCCACCCAATGCTCGGCGGTCATTATCGGCAACGTTATCGCCGGCTGTGACGATCACGGCATCGTCCTGCGAGATAAGTGCTCTCCCGTTTTAATGAACAATTTGATTGTCGATTGCCGGAACGGCGGTATAGCGATAGAAAATTCATGCGAGGCACTGCTGGTTAACAATACAATCGTCAATTGCGGCAGGGGGCTGCGGCTATTCGACCTGGGTAGATGGGGCCCGCCATATAGCCTGAATCCCGGCGGTGGAACGGCAACGGTGATTAACTGCATCATCTGGGATTGCCCTGAACCGGTCACTCTGACAGACAGCTCCAATACACAAATCGAAGATCGCGGCTCTCATATAACGGTCAAGTATAGTGACATTCAAGGCGGCCAAAACGGCATATCCGTCTCGGGGAGTCATTCGACCATCACCTGGGGACAGGGCAATATCAATACCGATCCTCAATTTGTTGCCGTGAACAATGTCGACTATCACTTAAAGTCCCGGGCGGGCCGATGGGACGCGGTAAGCGAAAGCTGGGTGCTTGATAATATCACAAGCCCGTGCATCGACGCAGGCGATCCGGGCAGCCCCGTCGCCTTCGAGCCATATCCCAACGGCGGCATTATCAACATGGGCGTCTACGGCGGCACAGACGAAGCCGGCAAGTCGCCATCAGGCCTTCACGCCAAATACGGCGGCGGCACAGGTGAGCCCGACAATCCCTACTTAATCTACACAGACATGCATATGAATACCATCGGCCTTCATGAAGAAGACTTAGATAAGCATTTTAAGCTGATGGCTGATATTGACCTGGGCAGCCTGGGTGAGGATGATTTCAACATCATCGGACAATCTCCTGCAAGATTCAGTGGTGTTTTTGACGGGAATGGACATACGATTTCGAACTTCCGCTACATTTCCACGGATGTGGAATACGTTGCGCTTTTCGAAAACGTTCAGGGCGGGCAGGCCCTGATTTTTGATTTAGGATTGATAAATCCGGCTATTGATGTCGCAACGATTAATCCGAACGTTAACGATGCGGAAGGAAATACAGCCGGCTCCCTCGTCAATATTCTATCACGCGGAGCTGCGGTCTACGGATGCTATGTCCATGGGGGCACTATCTCGGGAGATTTATGGATTGGTGGGCTAATTTCGAGCATCCAGGAAGGCACGGTCGAATTCTGTTTTTCGACTGCCGAAGTATCCGGAAAGCGAGACATTGGCGGCCTCGTGGGATTTAACTTTTCCGGCATAATCACCAATTGTCATGCAGCCGGTAATGTCACCGGAGAAGGCTCGTTGGGAGGCCTGACAGGATTCAATGACGACACAATACAGGATTGCAGTGCAACCGGTGACGTGACGGGCGATTTTACATCAGGCGGTCTGGCAGGTAACAGTTTCGGAACAATTCAGAGCTCATGTTCAACCGGTCGCGTTACCGGAGTCTACGATATTGGGGGCCTGGTGGGCCGCGGTAGTGGAACATTCATCAATTGTTATTCAACCGGCAGCACTACTGGTGAGAATTATATAGGCGGACTGGTTGGAACACTTACCGAACGGGCCACCATTGCGAATTGCTCCTCAACCGGAGACGTCACAGGTATAACAGAAGTCGGTGGTCTGGTGGGCCTCGGAAGTGGAACATTCACCAATTGTTATTCAACCGGCAATACTCTCGGTGAGAGATATATCGGTGGCCTTATTGGAAAACTTCACGAATCCGCCACCATTGCGAATTGCTTCTCAACCGGAGACGTCACAGGTATAACAGAAGTCGGTGGTCTGGTGGGCCGCGGTAGTGGAACATTTACCAATTGTTATTCAACCGGCAATACTCTCGGTGAGAGATATGTCGGTGGCCTTGTTGGAAGACTTATCGAATCCGCCACCATTATGAATTGTTATTCAGCCGGAAACGTCTCGGGCACAACAGAGTTCGGCGGTCTCGTGGGAGTCGGGCACGCCAAGGCTAATGTCCTCGGCTCCTTCTGGGATATCGACCGCAGCGGACAAACGACGAGTTTCGCCGGGACGGGCAAGACCACCGCCGAGATGCAAACCGCCGGTACATTTCTCGACGCCGGCTGGGATTTCTTCGACGAGACGCAAAACGGCACCGACGATCTCTGGTGGATTGCCGAAGGCCAGGATTATCCAAGACTGTGGTGGGAAACTGTCGAATGATTATTGATGAATGATTAATGACTATTGCTCTCGCTTTTTCGGTCTTGTTCATGACAGGTCCGTTCTGGTTTTTCTGCAAACATATTTTGTGTCCACTTTTCTACAGTCAACAACTCATACACCTCTTTTCGACCGATTTGAACCGGATTCGAGGACGACAATTATTTACAAGTTTTGAACTGAGAAAGTTCTACACACGTATGTACATTTGATTTACAATCGAATAATAAAATGGATAAGGAGATTAGTCATGGCAAAAGTACAAATCGTTTTTTACAGTATGTACGGGCACGTATATCAATTAGCCGAAGCCGTCGCCGAAGGTGCCCGTGAAGTTCCGGATACGGAAGTTTCCCTCTTTCAGGTCCCGGAGCTTATGTCGGATGAGGCACTGGAGAAAAGCGGCGCTAAGGACGCCCGCGAGGCGTTCGCCGACGTCCCGGTAGCCGAGCCTGCCCAGTTGGCTGAAGCCGATGCGATTATCTTCGGAACCCCGACACGGTTCGGCAATATGACCGCCCAGATGCGGAATTTTCTCGACCAGACGGGCCAATTGTGGTTTACCGGCGCCCTTGTCGGCAAGCTCGGCAGCGTATTCGCCAGTACCGGCACGCAGCACGGCGGCCAGGAAACGACGATTACCAGCTTCCATTCGACATTATTGCATCACGGCATGATTATCGTCGGTGTACCCTATACCGAGCAGCGGCTGCTCAATATGGAAGAAATAACCGGCGGCACACCATACGGGGCGACAACGCTCGCCGGAGCCGACGGCTCTCGCCGGCCGACCGAAAACGAGTTGGCAATCGCCCGCTTCCAGGGCAAGCACGTAGCCGAAATTGCACAGAAACTATACCGGTAATCAGAACAGAAAATAAGTTACTCAAACTGACCGATTAGCGATGTCATCCCTGCGAAAGCAGGGATCCAGAAATGTAGCGGTTTTAGTGGATTCCCGCTTTCGCGGGAATGACAGATTATGCCATGTTATTATCATTGAACGATTTACTGTAACATTCGACTCAAAAACGGTCAGTTTGAGTACCTAATATGGCATTATGCAGGCTTACGCCCTTTCGCTTTCATCACTTTTTTATTGCATATCCCTCTATATTTTTGTAAGATAATTATTGGTAAGCGAGGAAGCAGGAATCCTATGGATTCGGGATGAAACACGGAAAACGTTTTAAATCGTTAGCTGTTTGGAGGACATTCTGATGTGTATCTCATATAAACTTTCTAATATGATAAGACAAACGCTCACACACATTCTTATAGCGGCCTCGATTGCTATTCTAATCCCCGAGAGCAGCCTTGCTTCGAAAGAAGCTCCTGACGAAACCGAAACAATGGTTCTTGTACTGGAGGATTGTGATAGCGACAACGACCTCTCAACGCCTCCGGGTGGAGATGTAGTCTCTCTGCTGAACTCAAAGTGCGAACTCGTCAGAAAATTCTATGGCCTTGGGATTAACAGTACCTTTAGCGGTCCCAGGACCATCTCAGCATCAGAGGATGGTCGTTTCTTTGTAGTGTGCGAAAACGCGCCGAACAAGCTGACTATGTACGAAACCGCAAGGAATAGAGTTCTTTGGTCCCTGTGGATGGATTTCAGTTCTGCTGTGTTCGCAAATGATATGATATATGCTGTGAATGCTTACAATGTTTACGCGATTAACAATACAGGCACCATTGTTAAACATTCCAGGCTCGGCGGTCTCGATATTGCCGTCGATACCAAACACGATTGCCTCTGGATTGTCGGTCTTGATGTCAAGAAGTGCAATTTGGACCTTGATTTGGATTTCAAGGCAAAACTGACACTTGACCCTACTCATACGGGCGGCTTTTCAGTTGATGTCAAGCCGGATGGCTCAGTCTGGGTAGCTGAACAAAACGTTCATCAAGAATATGGCAGCAAGAACCGGTTGGTAAAGATATCACCAGATGGCGGCATCCTGAAAAAAAACGACCTGGACTTTTCGCCGGTACGTGTTCGCATAGACAGATCTGACGGCAGCGTGTGGACAACCGGCATGAGAAAAGAGCGGGACTTTTCGGTAATCGGTGACGAATGGCCGGAGACCCTCGACGAATTGAATGAATTGACGAAAACGGATACAGAGACTTTCACCCGTAAATACGATTCAGAGGGCAATTTGGTTTTCGAAATCAGCGAAGGCGGCTACTCAATCGAACTGGATCAGTCGGACCGCTCGGCCTGGATCGCCGGCAGGAAAAATATATGGCACTATTCCGCGAAAGGCCAAAAACTCGGCTCATACATCGGCTCTTCCGACGGCCAAAAATGGCTCGCAGTTGTTCCCGGTAAAATCTAACCAGATTTGATGTTGTGCGGTTCACACCGTACTGCGTTTGTCAATCAGATAAGACAGTCGACGCGATTTTGGCAGCGTTCTGCTTGTCAGTAAAGGATTTGACGCGGCGGGTATAAGCTAATAAAATATTGCACTTCGTATGGTCAGATTGGGTGTGCACGGCACACCTGTTTCCGGAGATCGGGCAGAGAAGAAGGGCGTTCCAGGCCGCTAATCCGGATGCGAAGTCGGTAGGGTGTGCACCGCACACCATTTCTGTTTTTTTATTGAGTATCGAGGTTTTAAGATGACTTGGATTAACGAGAATTATTTGAAATTGCAGGCGGGGTATTTATTTCCGGAGATCGGGCGCAGGAGAAGGGCGTTTCAGGCCGCACATCCGGATGCGAAGATAATCAGTATGGGAATCGGCGATGTTACGCAACCGCTGGCTCCGGCGGTAACGGCCGCGATGAAAAAGGCGGTCGATGAAATGGCCCGGGCCGAAACGTTCAGAGGCTACGATGACGGCGGCGTCGGTTACGAATTTTTACGAGAAGCAATCCGCGATAACGATTACAAGGCCCGCGGCGTCGAAATCGACATCGACGAAATAATCGTCAGCGACGGCGCCAAGTGCGATACCGGCAATATGCAGGAAATCTTCGGACTGGATAACGTCGTGGCCGTCTCCGACCCGGTCTACCCCGTGTACGTCGATACGAACGTTATGGCCGGCAGGACCGGCGCCCCGGCGGAAAAGGGCCGGTACGAAGGGATTGTGTATATGCCCTGCACCGAGGAGAACAATTTCGTGCCGGAGCCGCCGGCAGAGAATGTGGATTTGATTTATCTGTGCTTCCCGAACAATCCGACCGGCGGGGTAGCTACGAAACAGCAGCTTGCCGAATGGGTGGATTACGCCCGCCGGAATAAGGCGATCATTCTTTACGACGCCGCTTACGAGGCGTTTATCTCCGAGCCGGATATTCCACACTCGATCTTCGAGGTCGATGGTGCGAAAGATGTCGCGATCGAGTTTCGCAGCTTTTCGAAAACGGCCGGTTTTACAGGTGTCCGGTGCGCGTTTACAGTCGTCCCGAATCGATTGAAAGCTTATACGAAAGACGGCGGGGCGGTTGAAGTCGGCCCGATTTGGAAACGCCGGCACTGCACGAAGTTCAACGGCGTCTCCTATGTCACCCAGGCCGGGGCCGCGGCGATTTATACCGAAGACGGCAAAAAACAGGTCAAAGAGACCATCGATATTTATATGAGCAATGCAAAGCTCATCCGCGAGACGCTCGCCAAGATCGGCTATACCGTTTACGGCGGCGTCAATGCTCCTTATATCTGGCTCAAAACGCCCGAGGGCATAGGCTCATGGGAATTCTTCGATAAACTACTGAACAAGGCACACGTGGTGACTACTCCCGGCGCGGGCTTCGGCTCGGCAGGGGAGGGCTATGTCAGACTGACGGCATTCGGCACTCCTGCTAATGTTAATGAAGCCCTCCAACGCATCACAGATGTTGTCTAACTTCCGCCATTCACGTTACTTGATATTTCAAATGGCAGAAGTGGCGGTGTTTAACTTTTTTGGGCGTTTTTTGCGAGAAAATTCGCTGGGGCGATCAGAGAATTGTTACAATCCCAATGAGATATTGATATTATCAAGATTCAAGAGTGCAGGTAAGTCTCAATAGAGCGTATATGTGAAATCCAGGTTTGGAGAATAAGAGATGAAATTATTTGTAAGCATCTGCTTGCAAGCCGTATTAGCTGGGGGACTGTGGGGATCTATTAGCCAGGAACTTGATCCTGAAGTGCTCTTGGAAGGATACAACCTGTGCAACAGAGAGTTCGAGACTATTTCTTACGACCTCGAAAGCGACTCACAGTCGCAAAGGAGACGGCTAGTCTACACAACTAAGTATTGCGTGAGAGGCGATTGCAAACAATGGATCGGCCACCGGACCCTGACTATGTATAACGAAGACGGCACCACCCAGCCGGCCATACGTGAGCGTGTGGCAGATACATATGACGGGACTCAACTGGCGAGCATTTACTGGGATCCCCCGGGAAACCCTCCAAAGGCGAGTTTGTGGGGAACTGCAGGCGGTCTACTACCTAAGATATCTCAGGAATGGGCCCAGAATATTGAGAAAGGAGGGCCCTTGGTTGGTAGGGTTATTGGAAGCAATTTCCATTCAGTATATGATCTACTTAAAGGGGCACCCAATGTGACATTGCATGATACCGCCACGAAGATCCTGGATTATGATGCGTATCTGCTCGATGCGAATACACGGTACGGGATCGTAAGAGCCTGGATCTCGCCTGATGCGGGTAACAATTGCTTGAAATGGGAGATAGTCAAGGCTCAGAACCAATTCTATCTGGAGGGGGCAACCACTGACGGTCAGTTCACCCACTGGGTAGCAGCTTACGACGCCGAACGAGTCGAACAAATTGATGGCCGGTACATCACGACTCAAGCGAAGTTTAAGTATATTGTAACGGATGATGATACAGAACTTAGTAATTTCACGCACCACTACAAGCTCACGAACATCGACTTCGATCCGGACTACGAAGCTATGGGGGCGTTTAAAATTCAGTTGCCTGAAGGAACTGTAGCTACTCATAAGGAAATTCCAGGAATTCAATTTCGCTGGACGAACGGAAAATTTGTTCCAAATATAGATGATTATCTCATACAGAATTTAACCGGCAAACCATTACCGAGCATAGAAAGTTTTATAAAAGGCCTGGAACAGGACTATAACAAAGGAAAGATGGTATTAGTTTGCTTCTGGGACATGAATCAGCGGCCATCCCGGAATTTAATTATGCAGCTTTCCAATATAGCTGAGCAACTCGAGCAAAAGGGCGTAGCTGTTGTCACAGTTCAGGCTTCGAATGTAGATGATAAAAAGCTCAATGAATGGGTGAAAAAGAATAATATCCCCTTTCCGGCCGGAATGGTTCAAGATGACGAGGAGAAAATACGTTTGGCCTGGGGCGTCAAGTCACTGCCGTGGCTGATTCTTACGGATCGGGAGCACCAGGTGGTTTCCGAGGGAATTACATTACAGGTATTGAATGATAAACTTAAAACAGATTAATGCAAAAAAGGGCAGGTTGAAATGTGTAAAGGACATCTGTCAAATCAGTGGTGTGCTAACATGCGGCTCGATAGGGACTGCGAGCACGCTCGCATCTAATTCGTTGTGTCGATCGTTATAAATAATTTATAAAGGAACTAAAATTCACATGATGGAAACAGGAAGAACAAATTATGCTGTCAGCCAGACAGCCTGTCGGATACCGGTGTGGTATATCCTCCTGGTAATGCTGCTCATTGGTGCACTGGTTACGCAGGCAAAGGCAGGCAACTATGTCTTTTCAGTGGAAGGGAAAAAAGTTTACCTCAACGGAAATGAGTTCAAGGTTATTGGACTGCGCTGTTCCAACGCGCTCGTTTCCGACGGGGACGTAACGGAGCTTATCGACAACCTTGATGTGTTCAAATCCTACGGCGTCAATACTGTCAGCGTATTTTTCATGGGATCGCGCTTTGGCGATCTGAAGGGATATCGTCCCGACGCATCTCTCGATCCGGTCTATGCGGCACGAATGGCGCGGATTATCGAACAAGCGGATCTGCGGGGCATGGTTGTGCTCGTCGGCTGTCTATATTGGAGCAACTCGCGAGCAAAGGAGGACCTCGGGCATTGGAAACAGGTGCACGCCAACAAGGCTGTGGCTAATACCGTTCGCTGGCTGAAGGAGCACAACTATCGCAACGTATTTATCGATCCCGATAACGAGGGCATGGCCTCAAAAGCAACGGGCTGGAGCATAAAGAAGATGATCGATGCCGCCCATAAAGTCGATACATCCTATGTCGTCGGGTACAATAACAAAGATGTTGCCCCGGATAACGCGGACATTCTGCTGCATCACAGCCCGAAGGATGGCCTGCGAGCTTATATCGAAAGCGAAGGCTCACCCTCAAACACTCCGGGTGGTTACTGGGGCAGCTACAGCAAGTCTGATGGATATTATAACTATATTCGAATCGGCCGTTATACCGGTCAGATGAAAAAAAGCCAAATCGATGCTGCACGAGAATATATCAACAATCATACGGGCTATATGTTAGCTTCGACCTGGATACAATGCGCCCCGCATGAGGGAATTGGGGGACCTTTCATGACTCCCGGCCGAAGGGCCGAAAATCCCGATATTAACGATAACATTAAAGAGCTTCAATCCGATGCCGGCATTTTATGGTGGCTTCAATGGATTAAAAGCACATACGGGCCCTGGATTCCCCCGGCGACAACAAAATCTCCATAACAACCCGAAATCACTTGAAGATATACAATCGATATAGTAATCTGATAACAATATCAGGTTCCCAGCGGCATTGATATATCGTGTATTAACAAAATTCAGAATTAAAAAATCTATTTATGACTAAGCCAGTAACAGCATATATCGGACTCGGCAGCAACCTGGGCGACAGGGAGAACTACATTGACGAGGCTCTCAAAATGATCGCCGGCACCGAGGATGTGGATTTTTGCCGGGTTAGTGACATTATCGAGACGGTTGCGCTGTCGTCAAGCGAGCAGCCCAAATTCCTCAACGCTGTCGCTGAACTCAAGACGACGCTGAGTGCGGCGGATTTGCATAAGATACTGACCAAAATCGAGAACAAACTCGGCAGGGCACGGCGCGGACATTGGTGGTCAAGGACGATTGACCTGGACCTTTTGCTGTTCGGCACAGAAATTCTGGACAGCCCCGATTTGACTATCCCTCATCAGCAGATGCACCTGCGCTCGTTCATGCTCAAAGGACTCTGTCAGCTTAACGGCGAGATGCTTCACCCGGTAATGAAAGCCACGTTCAACGAATTGAAGTCGCGATTGAACGGCTGCGATTTCGCTCTCGATCCCGATAGGCCGCAGCTCGTCAGCATCGCGGGCAATATCGGTGTCGGAAAAACCACGCTGGCAAAAAAGCTGGCGGGTCTGCTTGGTTGTCAGGTACTGCTCGAACCTTACGATGAGAATCCTTTTCTGCCGGATGTCTATGCCGGAAAAAAAGATCTGGCACTGGATTCGCAGTTGTTCTTCCTGACCAGCAGGGCCAGGCAGTTGGATCCGGACAAGCTGGAAATAGGAAAAATTTGTATCAGCGATTACATTTCCGACAAAGAACTGATTTACGCCAGGCGTCTGCTCAATACACAGCAGCTCGCCTTATATGAAGAAATCTACCCACGATTCGCTGCTCAAGTCGCGACTCCGGCGCTGGTTATCTATATGCACGATCCTCCGCAGAATTGCCTTGAGCGAATTCACAGCCGGAATCGTCCCTACGAGCAGCAGATTGAATTGCAGTTTCTCCAGAAGCTCGATACCGATTACGAGCAATTGTTTGAGCGGTGGAAATCCTGCGCTGTAATCCGAATATCAACATCTCAAAGCACGGACGCCGATTCGGTGGCAAAACAAATAAAAAATTACACCGCCGGCAATTTCATCATTGCAGGTGGCTCGCAGCAATCTACAATGTAGAAGGTGAGATTGCCACGGCCTGCTTCGCAAGCCTTGCAATAACAAATCCGACAGGGATTCTAAAGATGGAAGTCGCAAAAACAATTGATGAGGTTAGAAGCCTGGCGAAAGCCGCTCGAAGCGAAGGCGGTAAAATCGGTCTCGTCCCGACTATGGGCGCGCTCCACATAGGTCATGTTTCGCTTATCGAGGCGGCGGTTAAAGAATGCGATTTTGTCGTCGTAAGCATTTTTGTTAATCCCACGCAGTTCGGGCCGGGCGAAGATTTCGAGAAATACCCGCGCCCCCTGGAGGCCGACCTGGAGATTTGCAGGAAGGCACGCGTCGAAGTGGTTTTTGCCCCGGAGCCTCAGCATATTTATCCGGCTAAGAATGTCACATGGGTAACCGTCGAAAAACTGACCGATCCGTTGTGCGGCCGGTCCCGACCCGGACACTTTCGCGGAGTAACTACGGTCTGTGCCAAGCTGTTCAATATCGTCGCTCCCGACGCGGCTTATTTCGGCCAGAAGGACGCCCAGCAGGCAATTGTAATAAAGCGAATGGTCACTGACCTGAATATGCCGCTTGAGATTGTCGTCTGCCCCACGGTCCGCGAGCCGAACGGTCTGGCAATCAGCAGCAGGAATCAATACCTGAGCGCCCGACAAAAGAAAGATGCGGCCAATATCTATAAATCACTACAGACGTGCCGTGAATTGATCGACTCCGGCACAACGGAAACACGCCAAATCATTGCCGAAATGCAAAAAATATTGCAGCAGATTCCATCGGGACAAATCGAATATATCAGTATTGTCGATGCCGAAACGCTTGAGAGTATAGATAAAATCGCCGGCAAAGTCCTCGCCGCCGTGGCAGTCAAACTCGGCCCGGCCCGGCTGATAGATAATATTCTGGTGGACGCAGGCAAATAGCTGTATATAATGTGTTCGAATGATCGCAGGTAAGCGATAAATCATATTGCGAGTTTTTGATTATGTTTGTAAAAATATTAAAAAGCAAGTTGCATCGTGCACGGGTAACCGAGACAAAGCTGCATTACCCCGGCAGCATAGCGATTGATTCGGCGTTGATGGAAGCGGCGGGGATTCTGCCTTACGAGCATGTCCTGATCGCCGATTTAAACAATGGCAACAGGCTGGAGACCTACGTCGTACCAGCCGAAGCCGGTTCCGGTCAAATCATAGTTCTCGGCGCAGCAGCCCAGTTGATTAAGCAAAAAGACATCGTTATCATTCTCAGTTTCGGTCTTCTTACGCCCGAAGAAGCAAAAGAATTCAAGCCGAAAATCGTCGTTCTCGACGAGAATAACAACATCACAAATTAGCATTCCCTGGAACCGCAAGTGAAAGTTGTTTGACGGCTGCTGAAATGAAAAACCGACAATCGACATTCGAAAATTGAAAATAATCAATGCACCCTGAATTTTTCGAGATACCTTTTGTCCATTTGACCGTAAGAAGCTTTGGTCTGATGATGGTTATCGGTTTTCTCATGGCATTTTTCCTCATGGGAAAGCTGGGCCGGAAAATCTCATCCAATCCCCAATTGATTACAAATCTTGCCTTGTATTGCCTGGTCGCCGGAGTAGTGGGGGCACGTGTATTTTTCGTTTTCCACCATTTTGACCAGATGCAGAGGCCGTTGGTCTCAATGTTTGCCGTCTGGAAGGGCGGTTTGGAGTTTTACGGCGGCATGATTTTCGCCATCCCTGTCATTGTTCTTTATTCGCGGCATTATAAACTTCCAATCCGGCCGTGTCTCGATATCGTAGCAATCGCCATGATGCTCGGACTATCATTCGGCAGGATGGGCTGCTTTTTAAATGGCTGCTGCTTCGGCAAACCCACTGAATTGCCATGGGCTGTCCGCTTTCCGTATGACTCGTTCGCCTACTTTAGCCAGATTAACGCGAATCCCAAAAGAAACCGACCTGAGCCCCGGTTGAAATTACCGCATGATGAATATTCAAGTTACGTCGACAAAGATGGAAGATTTTACCCGAAATCATTCGATGAACTAACCGAACAGCAGAAATTCGAGGTAACCAAAGGCAAATATCAATGCCTTAGTGTTCACCCAACCCAATTGTATTCATCTGCAAATGCCGCTTTTTTGTGCCTGCTGCTTTATCTTTTCTGGCGAATATCGCGAAGAGCCGCCGGCTCCGGGAATACACGGATGCTTTTTATCCGGCCCGGCCAGACCTTTGCCCTGGCACTCATACTTTACGGCATTACCCGGTTCCTGATAGAATACCTGCGCGATGACAATCCGTTCGAGTACGCCTGGTGGGCAGTTTACAAGGGCGGAACAGTTTCTCAGAACCTGAGTATTTACATGGTCATCCTCGGCGTGGTTTTGATGGCAGTATTTCAGGTCGCCAAACCGAACGCCCCCGTGATGGAAAACGCAGTGAATAACAAAAATCGAAAATTGGCAACCGAAAATCGCAAATAATTTATGTATCCTGAGCTATTCGAAATTCCGTTCATTCACCTGACTATAAAAAGCTACGGCCTGATGATGGTCATCGGTTTTCTTTCCTGCGTTTCGCTGATCAGGCACCTCAGCCGGGACTTCACGCCAAATCCGCAAATCATCACCAATGCCGCGCTTTATTCCCTGGTGGGCGGAGTGGTAGGGGCCCGCCTGTTCTTCGTGGTCCACTATTTTGACAAGTTCCGGTCGAATCCTATTGATGCTTTTGCAATCTGGCAGGGCGGCCTGGAACTTGCGGGCGGCGTAATTGCGGCAATTATTGTTATCCTGTTCTACCTTCGATACCACAAGCAGCCCATACGCCGCTATCTCGATGTCCTCGCCATAGGCCTGATGCTGATACTTGTTTTTGGCCGGATCGGCTGTTTTCTAAACGGCTGCTGCTACGGCAAGCCAACGGAACTGCCCTGGGGCGTCCGTTTCCCCTATAACTCGTTCGCTTACAACAGCCAGATAAACCCTGATCCGGAAAGAAACCGGCAGGATCCGCAGTTGATCTTGCCTAAAGAAGAATACTTAGACTATCTTGGCATAAATGGAAAGTGGTACCCAAAGCGATACGATGATCTCAGCGTAATGCAGAAAATCGAGGTCACAGAAGGCAAATACAGATGTCTGCCGGTCCACCCGACCCAGTTGTATTCGTCCGGAATTGCCGCTTTCTGGTGCTTTATGCTGTACTTATTCTGGCGCAGGGCTAAAAAAGCGGGGCTTTCCGCCAACTCCGGCAAGTTTTTCACCAGGCCCGGCTACACGTTTGCTTTGATGTTCATTGTCTATGGAATCACCCGATTTCTCATGGAATATCTGCGCGATGATAATCCATTCGAATTTGACGGCCTTACAATATCGCAGAATATCGGCATTGCGATGGTCGTGCTCGGCGTGATTTTAATGGCGATATTTAAGGCGATGAAAGTCAAGGCCATCGAGTTTTGAGTCTTTTTTTCCTGAACATTTACCCAAATTGACGATATTATAGAGGCAGGAGCAGTCGGCGCTCAATATTTAGCCCCCGGATTTATCCGGGGGTTTATAAAACAATTTATAATCCGACGGTATTAAGTAGTGTATAATTTATTTCTTTTTTGACAGAGAAATACACAAGGATATTATGGGACTTTACGACAGAGATTATACTCAGGCTGATTTTCAGTCGAACCAGGGGCATTTCAGGAATGCACCCCAGATGCGGATGTCTTTTCCGAAGTTAACGCCGGTAGTCAAATGGCTGCTGATTATCAATATAGGTGTATTCTTAGCTGCAATCACAATAAAACCTCTCGGCATTTTTATCTATGAATGGTTTGAACTCGATGCCAGGTCGCTGGGCCGGGCATTGCAGCCCTGGCGTTTGATCAGCTACCAGTTCCTGCACGATCCGAATTTATTCAGGCACATCTTTTATAATATGTTCGGCTTGTTCTTCCTGGGCCCAACGCTGGAGCGCCACTGGGGCGGCAAGAGGTTCTTGTCGTTCTATCTCGGCTGTGGTGTTGCCGGAGCCTTATTCTATTTCTTCCTCGTCGCGGTCAAATTCCTGCCTGCTGGCCCGATGATCGGAGCTTCTGGCGCAATCCTCGGCATGTTAGCAGCCTGTGCAATTCTTTTCCCGCACTTTGTCGTGTTCATTGTCATATTCCCCATCCCGATAAGGATAGCGGCGGTCGGCTTGACAGCCCTGTACTTCCTGCTGGTAGTAACCAAAGCAGATAACGCCGGCGGCCACGCAGCGCATCTGGCTGGTATGGCGGCAGGGGCCGCTTACGTTTTTTCGCAGTCCTGGCGTGACAAGTTCAAGTTCAAACTCCACTCCAGCCGCTGGGAAAAGCAAATGACCTCACAACGCAACCTGCAAGTCGAGCTGGATCGCATCCTCGAAAAAGTCCACAACTCCGGTATCCAGAGCCTGAACTACAAAGAGAAAAATATCCTGAAAGAAGCCACCAAATCCGAGCAGACGCGAAACCGGTTCTAAGATCCTATCCGAATAACGGTTCGCTATCGCCTGTCATGCTGAACACAGTGAAGCATCTGGGCCGCTGACATAACTGTACATCTTGCCATCCACAAGAAAAAACATGGCTCCGGGTCAGGGAGCAGTAATTTTTTTTTGAAATCCGGCCAGGAATTGTGCGACTAAACCTCTGAAGTTGCAGTAAAATTGCAAATAAACAAAAATTTTACGTCGGAGGTACGCATGACAAGAAGCACAAGAATGGGATTCACTGCGGGTTTGATCGTTGTCTCGGTGGTAATAGTCACTCCGATTACGACATTTTCTCAACAGACGCAGGGTGCCGAGCGAAAAAACCCTCGATTGGAGCTTAAACCGGACAAAATCACCTGCCGGACAAAAGAATATCAAGGGATGCACGGAACGCTTTATGTCCCCCAGGACAGGACCAAACCGGACTCTCGAACAATAGAATTGCCGGTTGTCGTGGTGAAATCTTTGAAACCGAATCCGGATTATCCGATATTCCAGTTCACGGGCGGCCCGGGTGTTTCGAATATCGCCCCAGCAGAGCGTGTCAATGAATCGGACCTGACCAACCACGATGTCGTCGAGGTCGGTTACCGTGGGGTTGACGGGGAGCCCAAGCTAAAACACCCTCTTTTCGATGAGATTCTCAGTACCCCGGATTTTCTTTCCCAGTCCGGCCTTAAGGAAATCGGCAAAAAGCTCACACAAGCGGCCAAATCGCTGACAGCGGCGGGAATTGACGTAGAGCAATACAATATCCTGAACGTAGTTGACGATATGGAGGCGGCGAGGGTTGCTCTGGGGTACGAAAAAATAAACATCACCGGCGGAAGTTACGGCGGGGCGGTGGTCATGGTCTATTGCCTGAGGTATCCGCAAAGCATTCACAGGGCCATTATGATGGAAGCCGCTTTTCCCTATGATATCGCGTTCGGAAAGCCGGCAGAGTTTGACGCGAGGCTGAATCATATAAATGAGCTTTGGAAGAAGGATCCTGATGCAGTAAAAAGGTCTCCCGACATAGTGCAGACAATGAAAAAAGTGTTGGCCGACATGCCGAAAGAATACAACGGTATGAGTATTGACCTGTCGAGGGTCAAATTAATGACCTCGTTCGGTATTACTAATCAGCGCTCATATGCGAACATGGTTTTCGACGCCTACATCTCAGCAGAGAAGGGGGATTTCAGCAGTATAGCCGCAATGTGTCTGATGTACGAGATGTTCATGGGTTCAATCGGATTTCCGGGGGATCTGCTTGCGAAGACGTACAGCAGTGTCACCGACCCGGACAGGGATTTTGTCTCTGAATTACACGACCCCGATTCGGTAATCGGCTCGCCAATGTCGATGTTCGCATGGGGAAGCTTTCAATACAGCGACTGGCCGGTAAAGTCACACGCCAAGGAACATCCTCCGACGCAGAAATCAACTGTCGAGACATTAATCTTCTACGGCAGCAAACAGACGGGCGATTCTTTCAGAAAGAGGTATGAGGCTAATTTCACAAACGCCCATTGGGTGATTCTCGACGACCTGGGCCATACCGACATATGGTCGATCACGGCCGCGGGGACAGAGCATTTGATGCGCACGTTCTTAAATGAAGGCATTGTGGACACCTCGAAGTTCGGCCGGATTCCCGATTGGAACTTCACGCCCCAGGCCACGTTCCACCAGATGCTCCAGCAGATGATGCAGCAGGGCGGTAAGAGTTGAGTTCTCAAGGCGTATTTGGTATTCTACCATAAACGAAGCTCGGCGGTGTCGCTGAGCGGCAATTAATAGGAGAAAGCCCATGCGCCTTGTAACCATCTCAACTATCGCATTAACGCTTTTGTTATCGTCACCCGGATTATGCCGGAAACATTCCTCGATGCCTGTTTCGACCTATTCCATCGTCGCACGTGATGAAGTCACGGGCGAAATGGGCGTGGCGGTTCAAAGCCACTGGTTCTCGGTCGGTTCCGTTGTCCCGTGGGCCCAGGCCGGGGTCGGAGCCGTTGCGACCCAATCCTTCGTCGATCCGGCCTACGGCCCGCTTGGGCTTGAGCTTATGCGGGCCGGCAGGAGCGCCCCGGCCGCACTGAATGCGCTGGTCTCGACCGATGAGGATAAAGCTGTCCGCCAGGTCGCCATGATAGACGCCGAGGGTCGGGTGGCCGCACATACCGGTAGCAGGGCGATATTTGCCGCCGGGCACCATGTGGGAAAGCAATACTCCGTCCAGGCCAACCTGATGGAAAAGCCGACTGTCTGGCCCGCCATGGCCAAAGCCTTCGAATCGGCGGAAGGTGACCTGGCCGAGCGTATGCTATGCGCCCTGGAAGCGGCACAGGCCGAAGGAGGTGACATTCGCGGCAGGCAGTCCGCCGCCATTGTCGTGGTTCGAGCTGACGCAACAGGAAAGCCCTGGGAAGACCGGCTGTTCGATTTGCGAGTGGAAGACCATCCGAATCCAGTGACCGAGCTGCGTCGGCTGGTCAAGCTGCAGCGGGCCTACCAAAAGCTCAATGAAGGCGATATGTGGCTGACAAAGAAAGATTTCGACAAGGCCATAGCCGCTTATAAGCAAGCGACCACAATCGTCCCCGACGAAGCGACCAACGGTGAGGCGGCATTCTGGGTCGGCATAACATTAATAAATGATGCCAAGCAAGTGGATGAAGGGATTCCCTATCTTCAGCGTGCTTATCGCCAGGATCCGCACTGGGCCGAGCTGATCGAGCGTCTCCCGGCCGCTGGATTGCTGCCCGATGATAAAGCCCTGATCGACAGACTGACAGCCGCCATGAAATAAAAGGAGCATTCATGAGTAAATCAGAGAGACATTTGAAAAAGGGAATTTTACTGCTCGGAATAACTTCGATACTCTGGATTACGATTTTGCTTTTCCAGTTTCGTATCGCCAACATTTTCGACGCTTACCTGATGAAGTTCCCCGGGCCTCTGGCCATCTGGGGCATTATGGTTTTCTGCCCTTTGTTAGCGGCTTACTTCGGTATCAAGATGATTCGCTCTCGGCGGAATCCGCCGGCAGGCTGGCTGTACGCGATATCCGGCGGCTTTCTGTTCGTTGCCTTCATAGTAATAATCGGCATTCCCATAATTATCCAGATGAGGACCCCTGAGACTCCGAAGAATCCGACCACACCGAGACCTTTCAAGGCCCAGGCTGGATTGCCGGTTTTCCCCGGCGCCGAAGGATTCGGAACGCGAACTATCGCCGGGCGGGGCGGCAAAGTTATCGAGGTGACATCGCTGGCAAACGACGGCCCGGGAACGCTGCGTGCGGCTCTCAACGATCCTTCCGCCCGCATCATTGTCTTTCGTGTCGCCGGAACCATCGAACTGAAATCGGAACTGCAAATCAACCATCCGTTCGTAACCATCGCGGGCCAGACGGCACCCGGCGGCGGAATCTGCATCAAGAATGCCGGCGTCACTATCATCACCCACGATGTCCTGTTACAGCACATCCGTATCCGGCCAGGCAACAAGGGCCCCGTTGACGGCGATATAAACGACGCCGTCTCCATTCTCGGCCCGCATGGAGACACCGACGGAGCGTACAATGTCGTGCTGGACCACATCTCCGCAAGCTGGGGCGAAGACGAAACCGTCAGCACCTGGTACGGAGCCCACGATGTCACCATTTCGCGGTCGATAATAAGCGAGGCTTTGAACCGCAGCCGGCACCGCAAAAAAACGCACAGCGCCGGCCTGCTTATCGGTGACAGCTCTTACAACGTATCTGTGCATCACAATCTCCTGGCGCATAACGATTTCCGCAATCCGCTCATTGCCGAAGGCGGTACGCACGATATAGTGAACAACGTTATTTACGACTGGGGAGTTCTGCCGGCCGAGATCGTCGACTACGGCTCGAACACTTTTTTGAATTTCGTCGGAAACTATTTCGTCGCCGGGCCGTCTACCAGTCCCGAGCCGTACGAAATTCTTTTCCCGGAAGGCGACCCGAAGATTTACGTCCGGGACAATATCGGCCCGCATCGTTCCGACCCGAATATGGATGAATGGGCCATTGTCGGTTTTCAATGGGGAGCAAAGGGCATTGCGCCGGTAAAGCATCGCAGTGTCACTAAATACGAAACTCCGCAGATTTCAACTCAAAGTGCGGCCGAGGCGATGGAGATTGTCCTGGCCGAAGCCGGGGCCACGGCACCGCTGCGAGACGCGGTCGATCGCCGTATAGTTGATGATGTGAAGAACCGGTCCGGCAAAATAATCGATTCCCCCGATCAGGTCGGCGGTTATCCCGACCTTTCCGGCGGGACTGCACCTGACGATTCGGACCATGATGGAATGCCCGATGAGTGGGAGCGGCGGATGAATCTGAATCCGGACGACGCCTCCGACGGCAACGGAGACCTCGATGCAGACGGCTACACCAATATCGAAGAATACCTGCACTCTCTTCCCGGCCAAAGCGGAAATGTTGCACAACACATCCTGTCTTACTTGAAATTCAATACCGCGAATTTCCCGTAATATTTTCGTGCCGCTTCGTCATAGGCTTTCGCCGCCTCGATTTCATCGTCGAAGGTACCGAGAAATTTACAACTGCCGGAAACCTGTATTCTTGCATACCATTTCTTCTCGCGAGAATGATATGAGATGCCTTTGAACCTTGATAGGCTGTTATTCCTTGGCTTTAGCCTGTTCCACGCGTTCTGGCACCGGTTTGCCAATCGCAGATTTGCCTTTCTGTTGTCCAGCCCTTCATGATTGATATGGTCGCACAAATACTCGTCGCCTGCTTTGATGATTTCCCTGTGCATCCATACAGTCTTTCGCTTGCGGTTTTTGCCTTGGTAAACCATCCGGGTTGCGTAAAACGTGCTCTGACCCTTCAGGGCACACCACTTATGCCTGCTCAGACTCCAAAAATCATCGGGATCAACGATTGCGTACATTCCCCGCGTCAGCGGTATCCGCCTGAAGGCATAGCCGGAGCGAATACGCCGATACAAAAGAACTGGAAGAACCAGCAACCGTTCAATCCAGGTCGGAATGTTGATAACAATCTGAATAATCTCCCCCCGGAGTTTGAGTGAATTAGAAAATTAGTGAATCAGAGACTAAGGAATCATGCAATCGGCCTTAAGCTTTAATTAATCATTTCAGCCCCCATGGTTGTTTATTACCTTTTCCCTTTTACCTTTTTACTTGCCTTTCGGCCCGGGGCCAAAAAGGCGCGCCCCCCCATAATTGGAGCTACCTGCGCGTTTGATGCGAAAATCTACAAAAATGTAGACGCTGTTTTAGCTGTAAGTCCTTGTCTGGAATAGAATAAAAAAATATTTAAATTTTCCAATTTTAGTTCCCAGCTACAATCGCTTTTGGTTGAAAAATTGCTAAAATATTACCTATTTTAACACCAAAAAAGATGAGAATTCACCACGAAGAACACGAAGAATCACGAAGAAAGATCAAAGATTCAAATCTTTTTCAAAATTTCATAGTAAAAGAAACGGCTTTTATGCCTCGAAAATGAGTCTTTTAAAAGTAGATGATAAAAAAAATGCTTTTTTTCAAATTTTACTATCAACATTTTGCCATCAACAAACGCTGTAAGACATAGAAGGGTCGGATAGGCCATAAAAAAAGCCGGAATTCGGGATTTTTGATTGAAAATCCTGACAGAGCTGTGTAGATTTGTGATCGGCAAGCGATGAAGCGGGACATCTTGTATCTGTAGTCGTTAGTAATGGCTTTGATAAAACACGGCGGCCGTACTCAATTATTCGCGAGTTTGGGATGAATATATCGGTTGGAATTAAGTAATGGTGTCCACGGAATTCCGGAATTACCATCATGGCTTTATTGAGGTTTGATAAGGAGAAAAAAAACAATGAACTCATCACTCACTCAAAGCACTTTGCTTACTGCGGAGAAGATATTTAAGGACAGTTTTTTTCGTGTTCCTGATTATCAACGGGGATACTCGTGGCAGCAATTGCAAAGAGAAGAGCTCTTAGAGGATATAGAGCTATTACCTGAAAATAAACCTCATTACACAGGTACACTTGTCTTGTATTCTAGCAATGGTACTGGCAAGATTATAGACAAACAGGGTGATTCATATGAATTACTAGATATTGTTGATGGCCAACAAAGGTTAACAACTATCGTTGTTTTATTGAATGTTGTTAGAAGAAATTTGGAAGAACTTGACGAAAATGATCTGGCTAAAGGATTGAAAGAACGCTATATCGCGGTAGAAGATTGTAACAGATATCTAAGGCCTAAGCTAACGTTGAACAAAGATTGTCATAAATTCTTTATAGATGTAATGCTTGATGTTGAAGGAAGTCTCGCTGGTCCAACAATCCGTTCCCATAAAAATCTGCAGGATGCACAGGAACAGTTTCGAGATTATCTTAAAAAAAAGAAGAGTGAATTGGGAGAAAAATTTGCAAGTTGGCTAATTAGCTTCAGGAATAAGATATGTCACCATCTTGTTTTCACAGTTTATACAGTTCAGGAAGCGATTGATGTTGGTATTATTTTCGAGGTAATGAATAATAGGGGATTGAAAATTACTGAACTTGAAAAAGTTAAGAACTACCTATTGTACCTATCATCAAAGCTTGAATTACGACCGGATCATGATTTGGGGGGGTTGATTAATACAACTTGGACTCATATACTTGAATCTTTAATGGCTAGCAAGCTAGGTTCTACAGACAATGAAGATCAGCTTTTACGGATGCACTGGTTTATGGGGTATGATTATGAAACCAAAAAGTGGAAAGGTAGCAAATCAATTAAGAATGAGTTTCATCTTAGAAATTATATAAGTCGTCACGAAGAATTACTCGGGGATCTAAAAGAGTATATTAACGCGCTTCGAGATACTACTACTGCCTATTGCGATATATGTAATCCGTTACATACTAACTCTTTTAATAACTTATCTGGTAATCCTGAATTAAGAAAGCAGATCGTTAATATTAGTGAGAAATTGCGTAGGTTGAAAGTTTTAGCTCCATTCATTCCTATATTAATGGCCGTTCGACTTCGCTTTCCACAAGATGCTGAGGCATACTTACAAATTCTTGAGCTATGCGAGAAGTATTCCTTCCGAGTTTACACATTCTTAGAAAGACGAGCAAACGCGGGCATATCAAGTTTGTATCTGATAGCGAATGCTTTTTATAACAAACAATGTGATTTTGACAAAGTTAGTCAAATGCTTCTTGGTTTGATTCATAAGTATAGTCCAAATGAGAAATTTTTGCGAAAATTTGATTTAGTTGAAGAAATTAACTGGTATTCTTGGAAAGGGATAAAATACTTTTTATACGAATATGAAGAATACTTATCTCAAGGTGCTACTGTGCGCATTCCGTGGGAGAAACTTGAAGATCCTAAGTCTAAACAAAATACGATCGAACATATTCTTCCCCAGACACCTACTCCAGGCTATTGGTTGGAACATTTTACTCAAGAACAGCTTGCAAGATATACACATGATATTGGTAATCTAAGTTTGACTTTTGACAATAGCTCCTATGGCAATAAGGCATTTCCAGACAAAAAAGGAAGCCCTGATTCCGACAAACAATGTTATATGGGAAGTTGTTTGTTTATGGAAAAAAGCTTAGCTCAGTTTAACAAGTGGTCAGAGGAAGAGATTCTTGAGCGACGAAGTGATATTATCGAATGGGCAAAAAATAAATGGGGCATGCCAAAACCAAAACCAAAAATGGAAGGCGAACTTTATACAGAGTCAATGGAAGATGCTGATGATGAACCCGACGTAACATTGGTTTAAGAGGGCAATTAAGTGGTACGGTACATTTTTTGATGAGTTGTGCTTGATAATGACAGGTTTTGATAAAGGCCAGCGGCTGGGCTGAATTACTGCGGAGCTTTGGGACGCATACATCGGCTGGAATTAAATATGCTGTCGCTGGAATTCATGGTGTCCCCGGAATTCAAAAATAAGGAATCGTATGGAATCAATATTGAGAAGCGTTATTTGGAGGTCTTTGAGGTGGTTACCTTCATTTGTTTTGAGAAAGATATTTTCGTCTAGGTGGCTAGAAAAGAATATTTATATAGATATACGCCCTAGTGCTCTGTAAAGATTAAATATTCGTATTCGATGTGCCCGATAATAACTCCGTAAACTATATTTTTTTACGGAGTA
>Ga0210003_1000197_pt1 | contig 53567 bp, 53 predicted proteins | sample LantaG_FD_182804 | JGI IMG/M metagenome (GOLD analysis project Ga0210003, IMG submission 182804) | Deep subsurface microbial communities from Baltic Sea to uncover new lineages of life (NeLLi) - Landsort_02402 metaG (SPAdes) (version 2) | ecosystem: Environmental > Aquatic > Marine > Oceanic >... | reverse complement strand
TTGTTCCATTTATTTATAAGATCATTTTCATTTATAGTGGAAAGTATCTTTAATGCCTTATATACTTTTGGATCAGAAATACCATCTGGAACAATCTGATTAGTATTCAACCAACTTAATATGTCTTCATTGGTAAAGTTTTGCTCTGTATTTGCTACTAAAGAAATATAATTATCCTCTATTTCTTTGATTCCTGTTTTAAAATAAAGATTTCTTACATCTTCAGATAAACTCGATAGTTCTAAATTCATAAAATACCTCTGCTATTTTAATATATATTTCTAGAAAACTGGCTAAAAACCTTTGTAAAAATAAAAGGCAGTATAACAAAATACTGCCTTTTATAAGATTAAATTTGTATAAGTTTTACTAAACTATACCATCCATGCCAATTTTTTCTCTTAAAGCAGTAACCATCCCTTTTACAAATGAAGGATGAAGGCTTTCTATACTTTCTTCTGTACAAGGTTTCTCTAATGTCCAATCCACTAAAAGAACTAAAAAACGAATATATTCAAGGTCATTAAATGCCTTAAATATACCCATTTCATTTGTGGCTGTTCCTTGGCTTCCTTCTGCTATAATATTAGCATCTTTTTGATTAGGAAGCCTGAAAGTTACCTTAAATTCATTTGTTTTTTCTTCTTTTTTATAGTCTTCATCACCTTCAACCATAAAACCAGAACCATCAGGCTTCAAATAATATCCTATTTTACAAACAAAAGAAGTATTATTTCTAACAAAAGGACTAAGATTTTTAGCTGGAATTACAACTTCTTTAACAACTTCTTTAGTTTCTTCTTTAGTTTCTTCTTTAACTTCTTCTTTAACTTCTTCTTTAGTTTCTGTCATTTTATTCTCCTTTTATACTTCTCTATAAGTTTTACCACCTTGACCACGCTGTTTAGCATTACTTTTAGCGTTACTACGTGCTCTTTCAGCAGATTGTTTTGTTTCCCTAGCTTCTTCTTTCATTTGAGATATCATAAGTAAATCCCTTATTTTTTCATAAGGTATTTCTGCTATATCCTGCGGCAACCAATGAAAAGCCTGAATTAACTCAGCTTCAATAATTTTTCTGTTTAAATCGGCAGGTATACTTTTTGATTTGCCGCTAGTACTAAAGTACTCATATACCTGCCTTTTTATTTTTTTTCTTTTTCCTCGTCATAAAAGCAAAGTTCATCATAACCTTTAACAATTGCATCACCTATTGTAGGAACAAGAGACATTACTGTCTGTTCATTAGCGGGAACTGGCTTACCTTCTTGATCAACAGCATCCCATGATCTAATAAGTTTTTTCAATCTATCTTCTTTATAAGTCCTATAATCAAAATACCTATCACCATTAGCATTAGTTTTTTGCGCAGAACTTTGAAAATCGTTATATTCTCCCCATGATAATACTTTCATTTGAATAGTGAGCGAGCTATACTCTTCCTTTAACTGCTCTTCAGTAAGTTTTTTATCTTTAATTCTACTTTGAACCTCTTCCCCTGTTAAAGCTAAGAACTTATAGCCCTTCTGCTTAAAGTATATCTTTACTTCAACAGTATCATTCTTTTTAATAAACATACTTCATCCTCCTAGTATACTAGCATTTGGGATAATTATACAGAAAAATAGTGAAAATTTTAAAGATTATGAGATATTTCTCTCATATATAGAAAATATGTATTTACTACAAAAGACTAAATTAATGGGAATATATTATATTATGCTTCCCAAGCAACGCCAGTTTGGTGAGTAACACCTGTAAACGCTATAGTCGAAGTAATAGGTCCAACCTGAGATGAAGGTTCTACCCTGTGGAACTGTACTTTCATATCTATATCTAATGAACCAATATTGAAAGCTATAGTAGCTGTATTGCTGGCTATATAATCAAGCCATGTATCAGCACCATCTTCATTAGGTGTATTAAATACAGTCAAACTTCCTGTTATGGTTCTAAGACCATCAACAATCTGAACTGGGAACAAGTTAGGCTGAGATAAAGTATATACTGGTTCCAAATTATTTGCAATAGTAAAGTCAAATGACTGAAAATCTACATTAGTTAATGTTCCACCTGAAAACCCTGGAGTAATACTTACACTTGTCTGGTCCCATGTGATTAACTTTTCAGCATCTGTAAAATTAGGTGGATTCCCTGTGCCCCATGTTCCAGCAAATGTTCCGTTTACATCAATTGAAAAGTTGGCTATATCACCTGCGGTTACATTAAAATTAAGGGAATTTACTTTCATTCCGTCAAACGTTCTATTACTTCCGCCAGATGCACCTTCACAGTAGTAATAAAGGATTAAACCATCTATTTCCTGCAAAGTACCACAAGGAGCTGTTCTAACAACACCCCAGTCCCAAAGACCACCACCAAGGGCACCATTAACAAATGTTTCGGTTACTGGTCCTGAAATACTTCCGCCTACTTCAATCTTGCCATAAACATATGCGTCATGATCCCAATCACCCATAATTAAATCTGGTGCAATAATTTCTTGTTTAGCTGAGATATTGGCACTCTCAAAACGAACTTGCCCAACACCTGGTATAAACGCTAAACCTCTATATCCTGGATTAATAGCCATAACTAACTCCTTAACTTTAATATATTATTCTGAAAAAAAATTCTATATTCCTTTTTATTTTTTTTATATACTCATAGCCCCTTGAGCAGTACACCCAGAAGTATACTGGTCTGCGGTATGTCCATGAGTAAAATCAAAAATGTAATCCTCTACCATATCTGTTACACTAGTATAATCGGTTGCAACATTAGTTCTGCTTTGTTTAGCACCATTTAAAGCTAAATCGGATAACGACTTGGTAACTTTAACTGGAATACTGCCTCCACCTACCTGAAGAGAAGTTGTATTCATTTTAAAATAGAATTCACAATCCGTACTTAATGGATACTCATCTTCAGAAGCAAGGACATCAAGAACAAGATCTAATTGTATCTGCCCTACTCTATTATTTGATTCATTTAAAACTCTTACTGTAATAGCCATTTTAACCTCCTAATACTAACTCGAATCACTTGAAGAACTTGTTATACCGCCAGATGTTGAACTTGAAGAACTTGAATCTGAAGAACTATCACTCGAACTACTCTCATAAATAGCAATAGATTGGAAATATTCTAAATAATAACGAACTAATTCATCAAAACTAGTAGCCGTTGGGTATCCTGCAGGTACATCAGCCAACGTCTTGATGTAATAAGTAGGAAAACTTCCCCCCTCTGCAGTAGGAATACTAGTGGAAATAGTGATATAATACTCTGTTCTCCCCTGTCCTTCTTGCGTTCCAGCATTATCAGTACTGGTAAAGGTGGAAGCTAAATCAACGGACATATTGTATGTCCTGTTATTATCCATATCATAAATAGCTAATGTTGGCATTTTATTTCTCCTGTTTAAATAATAATTCTTTAAAAAATTTATATTCCCTTTTAATTTTTAACTTTTTAACTAGATTCTGAAGAACTTTCTTCTTCAGGAAAGTAATTAATTCCTTTAGATTTTTGCGGAAACCTATGTTCATTGACTATTTTACCAAACCAGTTAAGTCTCGCTGCCCTAATAAAAGCACTACCTTTCTGAACAGTACCATACTCTATATTGTCTATTCTACTATCATAAAAATACATTCCATGCCTAGTAAAAGCCGCAAATTCAGATGTAGAATAGGTGTATGCAAAGGCTTTATCTACAGTTATTGTCATTTCTCCACCTGGAACATAAGATGCTGGAGAAATAGCAAGAATTTGACGCCCTTGTTCAGTATTTAAATTGTCCTGCAAATCATAATTAGTTCTAAACATATAAGGTATTGGGCCAACTCTAAAATTTTCCCTATTTTCTACACTATCTTTAATAATAACTTGAGTAGACCCAACTGGAACATCATGCAAAATTGGAGTATCGTAATTATTCATATCAGGATGCAAATCAGACATCATAAGCCCATAAACAGCATCAGTATACTTATTTAGAATCTGCATACCTTCTTCTGTCTCAATATCCTTGCCATAAATCATTATACTAACCCTATATTCTTCACTTAAACCACCCATTAAATATATCCACTCATTTGATAAACTAAGCGGTTCTACGGTTATTGACATATCTTCAGAGGGAATAACAGCACGATCTCCATAATAAACCCTGTCTTCATATAAAGGAGAGTGACCTATCGTTTTCTGAACAAAAGCAGATTTTGAAACTTCCCAATTCCCTACTGCAGGACTTTCAAGTTCTATATGTCGTGTATCTACAACATCTTTAATCTTAGCATATTCATAAATTTGATAATGAGGAGTCCCAGAAACATTGTAATCAAAGTCTATAAGAACTATTTCTTGCCCATCCACAAAGTGAAATGAATCCTCAACCTCAATAATTGTATCACCAATATTTACATCTTTTGTTAAGTTAGTCTTAGCTATAATATTTTGTACAATTAAATCTATAACTCCATTTATAACTTCTGTTACTGGCATTTTATCCCCTTAAAACTTAAAAATATCTACTATTCTTTCGTACAAGCTATCTCCAGAACCATCACCTTTTTTCATTGCAGTCAAAGGCTTAAGCTCCGATTGTCTAGCAATAAAAGGACTTTGTATCACATTATTGTTCGCACTACTTATAAAATTTTTACTTGTAACATCTACAACATTTTTCTTTACTGAAGATATTGTATTATCACCTGTAGTATTTTCAATATTTTCAATAGTTGTAGCACTTTCGTCATCGTTAGCATGATTTTCGGACAATAATAAACTAAGATTTCTATCTAAAGAGGATATCATATTTAAAATACCCATTATTCTTTCTCCTCACCCTTTTGAAATTCAGCAGGTGATTTATATGCACTAAATACACTTCCTCTAACAAATCTGTATCCAGTATGCTCTTGACCAAATAATAAAACCTCTCCAGAAAGAATATCATCTACAGCATCTCTAGCAAGATTCCTCTGAGTTTTACCGTAAACTGATACATCTGGACTCTGTTCTGCAGAAAACAATCTATCAAGGATATAAGAGCAAGCCATCCTAGCAGTTACTAAGGGTATCGGGTCTGGATATTCAACAATTGAAAGGGTTCCAGAACTATAACTATTAGCAACTGTTGTAAGAATTAAGGTAGTATTATTTGTTACAGATGCTACTTGTGTTTCTTCCGCTACACTAGTGCCCCTTAACCTTACTGACATACCAATACCAAAAGATCCAGTATCATGAACTGTTACACTAACACTTGACCCTGCTGATACAATAGACTCTAATGGAGTCTCAAAACTTACAGTCCTTCTTAATGGGCATGAATAATACGGTCTAAGACTTCCATCAATATATTGTTGAGCATATTGTATGTATTCTCTAGCCTGATTTTCCGTAATATTTGAACGTTTTGATCCTGTTCTACCTGGACTGGGGGTTCCTATATTTTCGTCTCCAATAGAAACTTTTTCAGGTAAAATTCGTCTTAAATCATTAACAGTACAGTACATAATATATCTCCATATATAAAAAAACCTCATATTATATTTCAATAATATGAGGTTTAAACCCTTTGTAATAATTCAATTTTTAGTACAGACTAATATTATTTTGCCTTTTTTGAATAATCTGCCTGTGCCCTAATACATGCACCTTGAGAAACAGAATAAAATGGAGTCTTAGAATGCCTTACACTTGTAATATTAAAGGGCAATTCTGATTTTTTAGCAACCATAGCAAACTTTTTACAGAAACCTGGAGCCATACTAGTACCACCAGCAATTACAATCTCAACCTCTCCATCCATTTCGCTTTTCTTATCTTTGAATTTCTCAGATATATGGTGAATCATTCTATTCATCATTTCATCATAATAAATAACCAAAGCTGATTGTACCCTATCAGTACTATCATGATTTTCAAGATCAAGTTTCTTTTCCTTAATCTTAATAACCTTATTCTTTGAAATACCAGTTACTTTGGCAACCTGCTCATCAAGATTATCTCCAGATTTAGTACATGAAAACTCCACAAGAGGTAAGCCTTTAAAGGATAAAGCTATGTTCCACATACCCCCGCCTGCAGAACAGGCAATCCCAGTTAAGGGAAGTTTGTTGCCCTCATCATCTGTCATTACAGGGTTGCAATCATAACAAATACACATAGCCTCATTAACTGATTTTGGGTCATATCCTATTCTTCTAAAAAAGTCCTCTAAAACCATCTTATGGAAAAGGTTGTCTAGGTCAGCATCAACAGGATTAGCTGGTATAGAATATCTCAATGGTTCATTTTCTATAATAGGTTCCCCAACAACTGCCTTAATTATATAAAATAAAAGTTCAGAAGATTCCTTTAAGGATGGGTTAAGAATACCGTCCTTCATAGGTCTAATAACTTCCCCCTGCCCAATAGCATTAACAAGCCTCAGGGCATCGTCGCCAACTACATAGTACTTATTATCCACCTTTACATAAAGATAATCGCTTCTTTCTAACAAATCTGAAGATTCGTCAGAAACAATAAGAGGATAAAGCATATTCCTATGAAAACGGTTAACAAATGTTCCGTCTTCCTTTTGTCTAGATACAACAATATTACTTGTCCCAACATCTACGCCTACACCTGGTTTAAATTTGGATTCTTTTGATTTAGACTTAGGTTCTTCTACTTTTTCTACTTTTTCTGGTGTTTCTGACATAATTAACTCCTATATATACTTTCAATGTTATTATAGTCTTTTTTTTCTAAAATTGTAAATATTTTTAGTCTCCAAGCCCTTTTAAAAGGTCTATTTTCTTATCAACTTCTTCTTTATCCGTCTCGGTTTCTGATACCTGCCCCAAATTTTCAAAATTGGAGCTACTGTTTCCTCTTTGTACTGTCATATTCTTAGCTAACTGTTCCATCGTTTTACTGTCATCATAATCATTGTAACCCTGTTTTTTGCTAGTATTTGCAATATTTACATTGGAATTAGATATTTTATCACCAATTGCGTCAACAACAGCTTTTACAAGTTGATCTACATCTACTGCAGATTCTTTCTCTACAATAACCCTTTCAGTAACAGTTTGAGGCTGGTCAAGAGGTCTACCTGGCTGGGGGCGATTATTTGCAAGAATGTTTTTACCATCAACAATGTGTCCCATTATCGCATTGTCCTTATTGAAGGAAGTGGTGATTGCTCAGCCTTATCTTTCCAATCTTCAAAAGATAATATATTGTCATGCTTACATTTTTTATTCTGACAAATAAAAGACAAATACTTCTGACGAAAATCTACTATAAGATTAGCACCATCGGTATCTTCAGTATGAACTTTTCCACACTTCGCACATATTAAAGCTATTTGCATTTAATTAACTCTGTTTTTTAAGTCTATATCTCTCGCAAGCACTTCTAAGCGCAGGCTCTTTTATAGGCATTTTTGAGCCATTCGGAAACTGAACTAAAACCATAGGTGTGCCATCTTTTAAGGCAGGAGCTGGACCTACTACAGTAGCAGTCTGTGTATTTCCACTTTTTGCGGATTCCCATGTAACTGTTTGTCCAGGTTCAAAACTAGAAGTTTCCGTTGCGCCTGTTTGTGCTGGAGTATTTTGATTTAAAGACTCAGTTTCAGGTGTAGGCGCTGTAGCTTCAGGTGTAGCTTCTTCTATTGGACGTTCCGCTGGTAATGCTTGAGCCGCCCCATACTCTCTACCAAGACCAAGCTTGCCAGTGGTCTCATCTTTATTAACTACATATTGTTTACCATCTTTAGGATGAGTAATAACAGCTACCTGCCATTCAGGATTGTCTGGATCAGGTTTATATTCTATAGCCACAACTTGAGGATTCCCCTGTGCATCTCTTACTGTCACACTCTTGGCTGTAAGTTGTTCACCCATATCAGTACCTATAGCCAGAGACTCCTCATTAACCTTATCCAATTGTGGTTCTACACTACCCTTTAATTTACTCAAAGAAGTCCAAACTTTCTCAAGACGATCCATTAAAGGCTTTGCTCCTGCTTTTCCTTTAAATTGGTAAAGCTTGGTAATAGACTGCATCATATAATCAATCCACGCCTTAATGTTTTGAGTGCCCTGCTGTATATCTTCCATAGAAAAATCCATTTCAGCTGCATGCTGGGCTTCTTTTAGTAAGCCTCTAGGGTCTTTTGTAGTATTCTTAGCAAATTTAATTACAGTATTAGAAAACTTCTCAAAAATATCTTCATTTTTACTTAATCTTTTTGCACAATCTAACAAATCTTTAGATAATGTTACAAAACCCTCTTTATCTGCATCACTAGATATGCAAACTATATTTTTAATAATATCATTTTTCACTTGAGCACTCCTCCTCCATTCTAATACTTTATGTCTAGGAGCTAACCCCGTCCTAGCCTTATATCTAACCTTATAATCCATATCCCTCTTATCATGCTTATCTACTATTTCTAGTATTTGACCAACCTGACTCCTTAAATTATGCATAACATTATCGTTTGACGCAAGAACATTTATAGATTCTGCAGATGGTAACCGTTTAATCCTATCATAAACGTCGTTTTTTACCTGCTCATCCTCTATATTGAACTCTTCCAATTTAAGAGCTAAAATAATAACTCTTAAATCGGCTGCAACAATATTCTTTACACAATCTATTTTCATAATTAAATGGTAGGAATTTGAATATGGGGAGCGTTAACCATTACAGGATCTTCTGAACGTTGTTTCTTTTCAACATCAACTTGACCCCCCTGATCTTCTTTTAAAGACTTAATCCCACCAGAAGCAATACCTGATAAACCAGTATAAAGTTCTTCAATCATTTGACTATATTTCTCAAGTATAGCCTTATTCTCTGCCATATCTTGCGATTCTATACAAGCGTTAAGTTTATCATTAAAATCTATTGTTTCACTCATAAACTTTAAAATTGAATTGATACCATTACCCTTTTTGGCTCTCTTATCTTCTGCCAAAACTATCATTTGATTAAACTGACTTTGAACTTCTTTTTTCATTTATACTCCTTATATCTTAACTCTAGATCTATCTTGTTTTTCAATTACCTTTTTAATTTTCTTATCTAAACTCTCTTTATATTTCTTCCATTCTGATTCAACAGCTTCAAGTTTTTCCATCTTCCTTTGAAGAGTATTAAAAACTGTCTTGTGCTGAAAGAAAAGCCTTTTGCCAATATTAAGGTCTTTAAGTATTTGTTGTACTCCCTTAAGTTCCCTCTTAATATCCCTAATATCAGAACGTAATTCTTTAGATGTCTTCTTGAAATCCCTTTCTAACGTATCAAAACTACGTTCCAGCTTATTCAATTTTCTCTCATTCTGATCAGGATTAGCTGCTATTTTAGTTATTTTCATAATATTATATAATTCTACATTGATAAATAAAAACCCTACATATAATAAAAATATATGAAGGATTTTATCTGCCAATACTTGTAAAATATACTAAGGAGTAAGATAATTATGAAAACAGATAAAAGAAAATTACCCAAAAACAAAGAAACTAGAAAAAAAATATCTCAAACTAAATTAAAAAAACATAGAGAAGAAATTTGTAACTCAATGAAAAATATGAACCTGAATAACGATTCTTCGCTAACCATTCCTTCTCATAGAAAGAAAAATTATATATCGTTTTATGAATACAAGGATAAAATACAAAAAGGTGAATCTGTATCTAACATTATTAATGGTACATCAAAACATTTAATATACTTTTATAATTCTTTAATAAAAGGAAAGATAACACTTAGCAAAAGTGACTTTTTAAAAATGTACAACAGCGGAATGTCACTTGATGCAATAGCAAAGAGAACAAAAATTCCAAGACAACACATCACGTTTTTAAGAGACATGTATGGGATAAAGAGAAAGGGTGCAACATATATACATAGAATAAAAAATGAAAAACCACTTTCTAGTGAGCAAAAAGAACTTATAATTGGTTCCTTATTAGGAGATGGAGCTTTAAGTAAAAACGGCTATTTTTATGAAAGACATTCTGGAAAGCAAATAAATTACTTAGGGTGGAAAGCTGATAAACTAAAAAGCATTCTTTCCAACAAGGCTTTCCATGCGTCTAAAGTAATAGATAATCGCTCTAATAATCTAATTTATTGTGTTGGCTTTAATACAAAAACTCATACCTTTATGAAAAAACTACGAGAGGACTTTTACCCTGACAATAATAAAATTATTCCTAATTATATTTACGACAATCTTTCTGAATTACAATTAGCTATATGGTTTATGGACGATGGCAGTACAGACTGGAAATACAGAAACGGCATAAAAAAATATAAATCAATGCCAGACTGTAAAATATCATCCCAATCTTTTACACTAGAAGATAACACGAAGTTACAAAATGTATTATTTGATAAATGGAAAATAAAAGCAAATATCAGATTCAGAGACAATTATAGATTATCGTATTTGTATTTTTCTGTAATGGCAACACAAAAATTATTTGATATAATAGCCCCTTTTGTTATTGAACCTTTTTATTATAAAATAAACGAAAAAGAATATTTAAAATATAAAAATAAAAAATGGGACATGGAAGAACTATTAACCTGCTTTATAGAAAAACACAAACTAACTGCAAATAAAAAAGGAAATAGATGGAGTTGATTTGGTCTCAACCATAAGTCATCAATCGTTAACTATGAACCACTTTTGTATAAATATCTGAACCATCGGCTTCGTCCACCCGGGAGGGTGTACTCAGGCGTAACGTATTGCAGCAGACCAGGTTGTGGAAGTTTTCTAGTTTTTACATCCTTCTTAACTTCCTGCCATATGGTACTATAGTCCTGATACAAGTCTTTGAAGTTTTGAATAGCCTGCTGTCCAGAATTAGGATCATCTGGTCTTGTAAAAATAACAAACTTCTCCTGCCAATTTAAACCAAATACTAATCTTTTTAATGCTAAGACTGCGGCGTAAAGTAGAACAGGAGCGTCCCATTCTGAAGGCATCCCTGCAATAGAACTATAAGTGACACTAGCAGGAGGAACAGTATTCATCATTTTTAAACCAAACCTTAAAAATCCAAGAATTTCCTCATCACTAAAATATGAGAACTGGTATTTTAAATTAACACTATCTTCAGGATACATTATTCCATCTATATAGATTCTGCCATCATAATCTGAATACCAACCATCATCTACAATTCTATTATTTAATCTTAAAACTGGTCTTGGATCTCTTCTCCAGTTTTTATAAGCAAAATCATATATGGTCGAAAAATTACTAACTTTTTCTGTTACAGTGGTATAGGTAATAGTCTCTGGACCATCACCTGATACTTTTGTTAATGTACCTGTACTTGTTGGAGCACCTGTTCCAACCGCAGTTAATACTATTGCATATTCTGGGTCTACTGGAGTTTCGGGTTCTTCTGAACTTGATCCTGATCCTTCAGAACTAGATGATTCATCTGTTAAAATGTCTTGGAATACTGTAAATTCCTGACTATTATTGCTATAAACGGCTTCTCTATAGATATCATATTGAGAACCAGCAAGTGTAAAATAGTAATATGTCTTAATTCTTTTAGCTTGGTTTTCCTGTTGTATTCTCATTCCCTGTTCCCAATAAATAGGGATATGTTGTGCTTCGTAAATAAAGTCATTAGTTAAATCTTTCATTAACATCATAACTCTATCATTAATATCATGACATATAGATGGGCTAACAAAATTTATATATGAGTCGAGACCAAACACTGAAAAAAGCATTGTCTTTTCGATAACACCACCAGAAGCATCCCATTGAAAATGCCATTGGTCATAATAGTTACCAAGAGGTATTAATGCGGGAACAGCATAATCTGCATACCAAACACCTGTAGATTCAAGTTGAGCCATAACAGTATCTAAAATTGTAACACCGTCTGTATCTAAAATTGTAACTACTGGCTGACTTGCAGGGTTAGCTAAAGCGCCATTCTTTTCAAATTGGCAATATAGCCTTACAACCTCATTCTGAAGAGCTGTTGTTCGAGTTTGAACTGACATTTATATCCTCTTTTAGCTTTTTTTTAGCTTGTATATGCTTTTTAAGATTAAATTTAGCTTTAGAAACAACTACTTCAGCTCCCCATTCATGACCAGATGGAACGCCTGCTGATTCTATATCATACATAATCGCTTGACATGCAGCGGCTTTATCTATTATAAGTTTATTACGATTTGGAAGGTTCATATTAGGCATAGATCTTAAGCCATTAAAATCTATTTTTTTTAGAAGTCTCTCTGCGCTTTCGTCATCAGAAATTACTTCTCCAATAGGCTTATTAAATAGACCTACGCAATATTCTACAAAGTCATATGCTTCTTCTGGAGATGGGGTCTTGCCATTTTTAAAGTAATTATAACTTTTCCAATTTTCCCATGTCATTCCTCCTAAACCAAACATTTCCTCTCCGAATCTAGCCTTTTTGGTTATAGTAGGACTATCAGAACTCTCCTTTTTTTTCTTTCTTGTTTTTTTGACAATATCCCTATCATATTTTGTTCCCTTACAATCTGGGAAAAGCTGAGTGTCTAGTTTTTTACCTTTTTTAGGAGACTTAGTGGGGCAACCACACTCATTGCCATTGCATTTTGAAGATTTTTTACTAAAATTCATTTAAACTATTCCCCGCCCTGAGTGGTGTTTGTTACAACCTCAGTGGTATTGCTTATTACAGCCTCAGTATTATTAGTGTCTGATGATCTCATTGGGTTTGTTATTGGGGTTGTTATTGGTCCACATCCTGCTACTACAGCTACTACACTAACTAATATAATAAAAAATAAAGTTTTCATGTTCATACTCCTTAATTTTGTTTTTTAGGTGACAGGTGACATTTATACTCTTTCTTCGTAATTAATAGTCCAATCAACCTCACATGCGCCACCTGCTTGTGTAATTTCTAATCTTAAAGCCTGATCTATATCCATTATATTAACATCAGTATCAGCAATTTGAAGTGTTGTGTTTGTAGCGCTGAATAAAGGCACATTTACATTAAGTGCTGGTACTGCGGTATCACTTCTTATAGCTGTATTAAAATTAGAATCTTCAGTAAAACCAAAAAGATGACCAGCTATGCTTTGCTTAAATATAAAATTAGCTTGATGATTTATATCCAAATATTTTATAGTTCCAGAACTTGGTGCTATATTGAATAAGGTTGCAAAAGAAGTGTGATAATCAACAGTAAAGGTTAAAGGACTAAATGCGGTATCTAATTTATCTTTAAGTTCTACAGCTAATTCAGCACCAGTATAAAAACCCTCATCAAGAGTTATTTTAGTTGGAAAAGATGTATCTGTAATAAACCATAAATAATCATTTTCATTTTCAACAACTTTTCTACCATTCTGAATACTTGCTGTATAAGTCTTAGATTGAGCAGTAGAAAATTGCAATAATACACTATTAACCTGCCAATCTGCAGGGTAACTAAGGGTTGTATCAAGCGCACTTGCGGCAAGATCATGGTTTCCTTTTGACAAAAGACTCTGTGCTTTTGCCATTAATCTATCAGCAACAGGCTGTTTAGCTCTATTAGGGCGGTTAGTGTAATATATAATAGCCATTTCATTTCTCCTATTTAAAAACATAAATATTATTAGACAATATAATATTTCTAAGGAGAAAGAGCAAATACCTTTAGAAAATTTCAGGTTTTATAGGTTTAAGATGATCCGTGCCTAGAGCTATGAACACCTGTACCAGTATTAGATTTAGTCATATTTCTGGTTAAATCCAACATCATTTTCTCTTCTTCGGTAGGATTATCTACATCACTACCTGTAACTTCCATTCCATTTTCAGGCTGAACATTAGACGAATGTATAGAAGTAGCGCCAGTAGCAGGACTGTCATAGTTGCCCATATTAGCTTCTGCTTCATCATGCTTGTCAAAAACTTCAAGCCCGTGAGTCTGATAGGCTTGCTCTGCTTTTGCAACATATGAATCAATCTGACTTGGATCAATAAATTTGATAAACCCAGATTTCAACAAGCCTTTTAACTCTGAACTGGCAGCAATTCTTTTTGCAGATATATTTGAAAGGTCATATGGTGCATTAAGAGCTAATGTTATATCAAGGTCATTAATTGTTAAAACACCCGCCTTTTCATTAACAATATATGCGTTTTTATCTATTGACTCCATAGATTCTTTTCTTTCCATCTCAACAGCTCTTAAGCGTGGATCGGTAATAGCACTTAAATCAATATCTGCAGTCTTAGATTTTGCTTTTTCAACTTCTACCATTAATTCTTGGAGATTGGCTACAAAATCCTTGTAACCCTGATTATTTACTGTTTCTTTAAACGGTTCAGGAGTTTGTATCTCTTCTTGTGCAATAATAGCATGAGGCACATGATCTTGATCTGGTGCTGTGGTGGCTGCAATCCTATCAACTACTGTCCTTTCACCAGTATTTTTTTCAGTTGTAGAAAAAATTGTTCCAATAAACTCACTTGAATTATTGGGAGGATTAGCTTCTGTAAGAGATATTGGGGTTATCATAATGCTAGTTTCACCCTGAAGCTCTTTTGGCATTTTTCCTTGTTCTATATTTTTCATATTGTCTGACTGCAATATGAGTTTGCAAAAGCCTTTTCCTTCATTTAGCCCATTAGCCATAAGCGTAACAGATCCGTTTTCTCCAATAATACTTCTAAGCTTCTTACTTAAAGAAATGTTGCAATCTAGTGATATTTTCATTTTATTTTCTCCTTTTACTGGGATTCTGCAATTCTATTATAAATCTTTGTAATAGTATCTTCCCAATTATATTTTTTAATTATATCTTTTCTCAACTTTTCATTTTTCTCTTGAGCCAAAGCTTTGTTTTCATATATGTACCTCATATGCCTTTTTGCTTGTCCAATAGATTCTCCCCCAAACACAGGAAAATACTGGTCTTCATAAAAATGAGACATTTTAGCCATTTTAGAATATGTTCCTACACTGCCCAAACTAGAGATAGCATATTCTTGAGGATCAACTAAAAATGAGTTTTCTGTGTTTAAAAAATCCATCTGACCAGTACAATTCGTACCTATTACTGGCAATCCGCATGCTGAGGCTTCGCAATTATGGGCTACAACAATGCCAGCTATGTAACTATGGTCGTCTTCAACATCAATATTATAAACTATTTCAGATTTTTCCTCTTTATGTATTTTTGTTATTGGTATATATATATTTTTTTTGTCTTTCCATACACACCATCTAACATTGTCGGACTTATGCCTAATGTCCTTCTCGACAAAATCAACTGTAGGAGAGCCACTTACTGTGCAATTATATATCCCCCTTTTGTCTTTTTGAAATGAACAAGCTTCGCCATGGTCCATCATGAGGGATTGATACTCTATAGCCATTTCTTTGCTTGCCGTGGAAATACTTAGAATATTAGCGTCATAACTAGAGTGACCGTCTCCATTTATATATCCATTTAAAAAAGATTGTATAACTTCTTGAGAAGACTCTAAAACCAATTTCGGTATTTTTTTATTAATAGCGTGATTCCCGCATAAATGTTTAAACACCGAAGCCAACATTGAGTTGCAGACCCTTATGTTCGTAACATTTTTGTATTTTTTATGGGTTACAACTGCATTGATGCCAACACATTTTTTTATCAACCTGCAAACATCTTTATGATATTTTATTTCATTTAAATGAAAATGCAATTCTATTCCACTTTCATTACTTAGCAAATTACCTTCTGCGCAATAATATCCAAGCAATTTAGCTAAGTTAACATCAAGAGGTATGTGTCTATTTATACAAGATTTTTGAGACTCTATACTTATTTTAGAAAGAGCAGACTCTATTCTTAATTTAGCTTCTTTACCTACTTTTCCATCTTGCTTAAAGTGCTCTACCTGCCTTTTACTTACGCCTGCTTTTTTAGATATGTCCTCGTTGGAAATACTTCCATTAGAAAAACGATTATAAATTCTATTTTTCTTATATTCTATAACATTACTACTATCAGTATAATCTAAAACATCAATAACGTGTTTTATATTTCCCCATTCTTTTCTAATGGGATAAACAAGATAATCTCCCACGCTTAAATCTTGTGCCCTTGTCCATTCTAATTTACAAGAAGACAAATATTTAGATAAAGATTTACCTCTACCCTTATAATCCCTTTTGTCGGGTTTTTTTATAGCCTGAAATGCATGATTAGAGGTAACATCTAAATTACCCCCTAACATCGTTTCAATATGAGAAATTTCACTGCAAACCTTATTTTTATGAGTTTCTGTAACTTGCCTGTAACGACCTTTACATGTTAACACCATTTCACCTATTTTGATATCTTGTATACACTTGTGCCCATAATCTGTCTTAATAGGCGTATCTTTCAAAAAACAATAAGGCAATCCGAATCCCTCACCTCTTGACAGTAAAATAAAAGCGTCACAAGACTTATATAAGGATGGCATTTTTCTTTCTGGGACTAATTCTGGATAAAGTGCGATATGGGGCAATTCTTCCTCTGGTTTATTGATTGAAGCCTTAACCGCATCAAAATCTTCTTTTATAACCTTAAAACCAACCTCTTCTGGAACATTTAAAGCTCTTGTTACTAATAAAAGGCTAACATTGTCCTTAGCTGAGAATTCTTCAAGATAAGCCTTAAGTAACAAATCTGGGCCTTTCCTATAACTCCATTTAAATACACTAATAAATCTAAAGTCGTTTAAACGTGTGTTTAATTTTAATGGGGCAATATTGGGATTATATCTATCTGCATGGACTCCAAGAGGAATAACATAAATTGGAGGATAAACAGAATTATTCCTTAATAATGCTTTCCCATTCTCAGTTGGAACCCATATTTCATCAAAAAGATTCAATTTTTCAGAATAATCTTTGTGAATAGATTGACCTGTTTCTATCATAGTAAACAATATCTTTTTGCCGCTATGACCCATATCCATTGGCATACTAGCACCAAAAACCTTAGGTGCCTTATCTGAAATGGGTGTTTTACTCATTTCTCTCAACATATTGCCAGTAGCCTTGTTAACATTTTCGTGATACTGTTGTATACCTACTTTTACTGCTACATGTCTATTAGAAAGCCCAAAAACACAGGTTCTATTTACTCTCCCAAAACCACCATAATCCAAAACATTGCCTTCCCAATGAACTTCTATGGGTTTTTCACTAAATGGTATTGTCTCTGAATCACGCATAATTACCTCATCCTCTGTTGTTATTTTTTTTTCTTCTGGATATTCAAAATCCGTAACAAACTCAAAAGACTCCGAAGCCTCATGAATTCTTTCATTCTTTGGCTTTATTGCTCTTTCAAGTGATAGCTCATAGGCGGATTTAAGCCTTCTCATTATTTTAATCTCTATTATGGTTTTTGAAATATTTAGATACATTATACATAATAATTGTATAATATTCACAAAAACTATAACAGGATTTATCTTATTTTTTAAAGAAGTATAATATATGGAAGTGGACACAAATATAAAATTAACCCCTGACGAACAAGAACTCTTTAATATAATAGAGAAAGTAGTCAGGGAATATGCACCTTCTACCCAAGTATTTGCTGTTGGTGGGTGGACAAGAGATAAACTCTTGGGGGTAGATTCTAATGATATAGACCTTATGGTCTCTAATATGGCTGGTGAAGACTTTGCAAAACTTATAACAGAGTATATGGGAATAAAAGATCCTAATGTCATCAAAGAGAACCCTGAAGCTTCTAAGCATATTACTACAGCTAAAGCATATATTCCCCTTTCTTCTGGAACTATGCAAGAAGTAGATTTTGCACAAGCTAGACAGGAGGTGTATTCAGATGATTCGAGAATACCTAATTTACAACCAGCAAGCCCAGAAGAGGATGCGTATAGGAGAGATTTGACAATTAATAGTTTATTCTATGATATTGTTGATAAAAAGGTCATAGATTTTACTGGCAAGGGTATAAAAGATCTGCTTACAATGACAATCAGAACGCCTGAAGATCCTGTAAAAACCTTTGAGGATGATCCACTTAGAATATTTAGAACTATTAGATTTGCTGCAAAATACAATGGTAAAATTGATCCAGAAACTTATTCTGCGATGGAAAATCCAAAATTGAGAGAACTTATTAAACAAAAAGTATCAAAAGAAAGAATTAGTGAAGAAATAGAGAAGATGCTCAAATACCCAAACTCCGAAATGGCAATACAGCTTCTTAAAAATACTGGAATTCTGGAAGATGTAATTAATGAAAGTATTGTAGGTACACAATATGAAGGCAAAATGATGCCTTTTGAAATGGATCAAAGCAATCCGCATCATGAATTGTCAGTATGGGGGCACACTTTAGAAACAATAACCAACACTTTGAAAAACTTTGCTGAAGACGACCCTGAAAAAAGAGCACTTTTAACCCTAGCAGCTCTTTTCCATGATATAGGTAAACTTTACTCTGGTATCCATAAGCCAAGATTTGACAAAAATGATGGAAATGAAACCCCAAGAGAATATGTAGATCCTGCTACAAATGAAAAAAAACAGGTAGTGTCTTATCCTGGACATGAAGTTGAAAGTGCTGTTTTGGCACCGCTTGTAATGAAATATCTTAAATTTAGTAATAAAAAAATAAAAGAAGTCCAAAAACTTGTAGAAAGTCACATGAAAATGCACGAATATACAAGAGACAAAACAAGATCAGATGCTGAATTTAGAAAATTAATAAGAGAACTAACTGAAATAGGAATAGAATATACCGATATGTTCAGATTTACATTGGCTGATGCTTATTCTAAGAAAAAAGGCGAAGTAGATCCAGAAACCATAGCAACATATAATGAACTATCTAAACGACTAGAAGAAGTAAGAGCTACTATGGGGGAAAAAGATAATATTCTCTCTCCCGTACTAAGTGGTAGTGATATCATGGAAGCATTTAAAGATAAAAATGGAATTCCTAAAAAAGCGGGTGCTTGGATGAAAGAGGTAACTAATTTTACCAAAACACTTAAAGATAGAAACCCTAATATGACAAAAGATGAAGCTATAGCTCTTGTTAAAAATAGATTCCCTGAATTTCTTCCCAAATCTATACTTGATGGAAGAGATATAATGGAAATATTCAACCAACCTGCTGGTGCTTGGGTAAAAGAAGTAAAAGATTTTGTTTCAACCCTACCCGATGGCATAACCAAAGAAGAAGCTGCTGAAAAAGTTAAAATTCAATTTCCTCAATATCTTTCTCAAATAACAACAGCTTCTAAGAAAGAAATTCCTATAGTAGCATGCCCAAAACATTTGTTAAACCAAAAGAAAAAAGAATTAAAAGAATCATTTGAAAAAGGTGAATGCTACAAAGCGGCTGCGATTATAAAGGATTTTGTCAATAATTTTGGTAATGATGAAGATGTGCTAAACACAGTTGCAAGATACCTGTTCCTTATTTTCACTGTTGATCCAACTCTCAAGGATAGAGATGTCCTTCAACATGTATTTACAAAAGCAGAATCAGAAATATATAACTGTACTCTCGGTTGTTTTGTTTTCGGGATATTATTGATATTAAATACAGCAACAGAAGATAAAGTTATAAGGGAAATCGGAAATAGAGTAGTCAAACTAAACCCTGATTTATTATCAGCTGTATTGAAATGTCTGCCTGATGACATCAAAAAAGATAAAATAAAAAAAGAATTTGAAAAAAAAATTGGGAATAAATAATGATGAAAATAACTAAAAAAGCTCATATAGACGAAAAAGATATACCTGATCCTGATGCACTAGCTGCATATGTAAAAATATTAAAGTTGTATTTAGAAGAAAATGACTTAGAACCAGATATTATAAGATTAATAAAGGGACTGCCATCTCCTAGAGTAGTAAAAACATCACTGTCTTGGGAAGAATGCAAGATTTTATTCGAGACTATAAACTATCTATGGAAGAAAATACTTGGAAAAGACATTCTCGAACAACAATATGTAGAAGATGCAAAGCAAGATTTTCTAGGAAATTACTGGATATTCAAAAACGGAGTTATGCTAAGCGGAGAAAATCACCTTACAGCTATTAAAAGAGATTCTAGTTTAATAATAACCGTTTTAGGCTTAAATGGGTTCTCACTACAATATTATCTCTCAACTGATCCTGATAAACTCATAAGGTACATACTCAAAAATGGTGGAGTCAGAATGTTCGTAAATAAAGATAATAACGGATATTTTCAAATGTCAGAAGATACCTATGCAAAATGGGGCAGAGAAAAAGTAAGAAAATATGATTTAAAAACCAAAATAGTTAAAATAATAGATTTTAGAGTCCCATATAAAGGATGGAAAAGCGGAATATCAATCAAATTATAGAAGGTTTTTAATCATAATTTACGAATTACATCTATATTAAAGTCTATTTTTGGAGATAAAATGAAAATAATTAAAACAGCGAGTGGTAATCAAATTAAAATGAGTAAATCTGAGTGGCAGAGTATTGGTAAGGAAGCTGGATGGGTAAAAGTTGCCATGGGAGACCCAAAGACAGACTACTCAGATCCTATTAGTGGTATTTTTCAAGAGTTAATTGCAGCCAAAAGTTCCCTTAATATGGAACCTGAACCCATCGCACCTGAAAATGAAGGCGACTTTTACCTTTCACAAACTGATAATTGGGCTAAACATGCTTATAATCATATCGATGCCGCTCTAAAAATACTTAGCAATATGCAAAAATAAAAGGAATAAATTATGAAAATTAACAAATTTAACGGACTTAATAAACTTAATAAACATGCTAGTAGATCTATAGAAGACCTAAAGCAGGAAGCTGCTCAATTTCAGGAAAATTTAAAGGAGAGCATAGAAAATGATGGCGGAAGCATTTCTGATTATAGATTAAATGAGATGGGCAAACAAGAGCTTATGTCTAAGGTATTGTTTGAAATTAATAATCACTTATATTTTCTTCCAATTCAATCTTTATCTAAGTCTCTTGAAGAATTAAAGCAAAAAATAGATAGTATGGAACTTGACATAAATCAATCTTCTGAATTAGCTGGGATAATGAGTGGTTTATTTAGAGCTGAAAGAGATATTGAAGCGACTATTACTGAAATTAAAAATCTTATAAAAGGTGCAGAATGAAAATAATTAAAACAGCAAGTGGTTCAAAAACCATTAAAATGAGTAAGGAAGAATGGAAATCTATCGGTAAAACTGCTGGTTGGATGAAAATTGCTGAAGATCCAAATGAGGGTGCAATTATAAAGGGTACTCCTGACCGCATAGATAATCTCAGAAATATCGCTAATTTTATTATAGAAAAATGCCCAACGGGGAAGATCCTTTGATGCATAGACTTAATGGTTATGGACATCAGTTACTTATCATTGCAAAAGATATAGAAGATAAGTTAGAATCGACTAATTTTAGGCTTGAAGAAAATCCAAAAGGTTGGAAATAAAATAAAGGAGTAAATTATGAAAATAGTAAAAAAAGCTAATGGTTCAAAAACCATTAAAATAAGTAAGGCTGAATGGGAATCAATAGGTAAAACTGCTGGTTGGGATGATGATATCGATATCTTTGACGATGATGACGTCAACGATGAATTAGATGAAGATATATTAAAAGAAATAAAAAAACTAGAAGTAGAAGTCCCAGAAGACAAAACCGCAATCCCACAAGAAATAAAGAAAGAAAAGATATATAAAAAGAAAGACCCTGCTGAATGGGCTGCTGAAAGAGAAGAAAGAGCTGAAAAAGCAAAAAGAGAAAAAGCAAAATCTCAGCAAAAGAAGTACGATAAATTCTTGGAAAAAGAAGTTTACTCAAAACCACCAATAGATTAAATAAAAAAAAGCCCCCAGAGGGGGCTTTTTTTTTAGCCTAATTTCTTTCCATCAATAAGGTCTAAATAACTAAAATCTGAAAACTCAGAAATAGTGACTACTAAAGTTTTCTTTTTCATATCCTTTAAAACAAAAAACCTATGCCTACCATCAACAATAGATATTTCGCCATCTCTTGTAATATATACTTCAGGAGTATCTAATGGAGCATTCTTGGCTAAAATATATCTAATTTGATTAGTTTTTGCTTTCCCATGGTCGCCTAAGAATGCGATGTAGAAGGGGTTACCATTTCCACCCCATACTTTGTCCAATAAGGCTAGATTAACCTCATATAGAGGCTCTCCTGTAGCTCTCAGAGGCTGTGTATACCTTATGCCATCTGACTCATACACAGGCTGACCTTCTATTGTTCTGTCAAAATATTCATCCATAACACTATAATACTGAAAAAATGATAAATTTCAAGTCAAATTATATATTAACGTCAAAATTGAATTAAAGCAGCCCCAATTTTTAAATCTTTTTCATCTACCAATACTTTCAAAATATAAGGACGATTCTCTTTATTAACAAAGCCCTCAACATTTTTGCAAAGATTTTTTGAGTTTTCTTGCTCTTGCTTAGATTTTATAGAATATACATTAGGAACAGTTATCTTTTCCCCCTCAATAACCATATCTGGAACCATATTGTTTCTACGGCTAAATACATAAGCTATATCTGTTACACTTTTATCCAATTCAAAGGGCATTTTGCTATTCACATGCGCTACGTCTAAACTAACTATATTGCTATTGCGCCTGTATAACTCCGTGAATTCCTCAAGCAAATTATCCAATATGGCGTCAACAGGCATCTTTATGGTTCCTTTAGATTTTTCATCTATTTCTTTTTCACCATTGCAATCATCCCAACCAATATGCTTTTCATAATCTTCCATATTAGCTTGCATGTCCAATAAATATTTATTATACCTCTCTACTGAATCACGCCCTACTCTTTCACACCACTCATTATCATTCAAATTATCCTCTAATTCATTGAACTTAGCTAAATCCCAAACCAGCCCCCAACCAGTCTGATGAAACCAAAAACGAAACAACATCCATTTAGGCATCATAAATTTTAGGACGTAATCTCTAGAAAATTTCATCTCATTTATATCATAAAAACAATCAGCTAACAAGCTAAATGCTACTTCAACATGAGCTTCAACTGTTTGCTGACACATCTCCCTAATATTGGTGTCAAATTTTCTTTCTATATCATGCTCAGCAACTGCCCTCTTTGCATTACGGAGTATTTCATTGCGATAATTGGGTTTAATATTAAAGATACAACTATCAAGGTTTTTCACCTGTTTGGCTGGAAGAGCGGGAAAGAAAGGGGGATCTTTGGGTGGGCATAGGGTAGCGCCTAGCGGTTCCTCCCATTTCTTTAATAATTGATCAGCCCTATTTCTGTCTGAAGCTTCATAATTTTCTTGCAATATCTTTTCCATCCCTGACCAATCTAGACGATATAAATTGACTAGCTGACCTTTATAGTCTTTTACTTCTTCTTTTTGAAGATGAACTAGACGGGGGAACAATAGTGATTTTTTGTGACCTAACATGACATAACCTCCTTATGTTAATCCTAATAGTTTAATTTAACTGCTCCAACAGCAGTTTAACCTGTAATACTATACATTATACACAAAAATTAGATTTTCTCAAACAAAAAAAATAATATATTTTATTTCATTAAAATAGGCATTTGCTCCAGCCTTTCCCTGCTTTTTGAGTTCACAAAACCATATACAGGAAAAGATATAGCTTTTTTTTCTATAAGGTGAAATCCTGCATCTAAGGAAAGAGAAATAATATCTTCCGCTATATCATGCGTGTTGAATTTTCCAATATTAATAGCGCAAATGCCTCCTGCTTTTAATACTCTGAATACCTCAAGTATAATTTTTCTTAAAAATCCATCTTTCCATTTTTCGTATGTATTGAATTTTAGATAAGATTGTGTTTTTTCCAAATCATATTCCTCTATATTGAAGTAAGGAGGGGAGGTAAAACAAAAGTCAAAATAATTATCACGATACTTCTCCAACTCTACTTCAGCACACCCATTATTTATATGACATTCAAAACATGGGTTAACAGTTTTTAAAAATTCTACAGTTTTAACTAACCCAGAATAAGTTCTAATAGACGGATCTATACCACAGTAACTAATCTTTCTCTTAGAAACTGATGCACCTAATAACCTACCACTAAATCCTGCACACGGATCAATAACCCTATATCCATCTTTACAATAGTAATTATAAATATCTCTAGCTAAAGATGGAGAGAAATTGTTAAGCCTTGGAGACCTTGCATCAGAACATACAGCACTTAAAAGCTTAGGGGCTGTCATAGTTCCATCTTTGGCTTTATGTCGCAATAAACATTCTTTTAGCATCTTTTCGTTATTAAAAAGAGAATATGGGGAAATCTTGTTTTTTCTGTTTAGTTCATATATATGCGGATGGAAGCTATCTGCTAAAGGTAGACCATGTTTTCTCCATTTTAATACGTCAGAATCTGGATATATGTATTGAGAAGCCCTAAGTCTTGTCCATTTTTTTTGTTTTTTTGATTCTGAGTAGTCTTTATAAGGAAAACCTTGGCTAATGTAAAATTTAACAACCCTGTTTATGTATTCGTCTTCGCCTTCATTAGGGTTTCTTAAAATCGGTTTCTTGACTATTGTAGATTTTTGCCTTAAGGACTTTCTACCTTTAACCCTTGACAACTCTCCACAGTCTAAGCGCCTCTTTAGTTCATTAAACTCCTGTTCTGTAAATAATACCTTTTTGCCCCCTGGGCTTCTGGAATGGTTTACAATTCCAGTCTTTACCCAACTAGCTAGTCTTTGATAATCTATATCTAATTCGACCGATGCTTGCTTCATCGTCTTCAGGAATCGCCATTCGTCAATGTCAAATTTATAAGAATAACATTCAACTGGCGATTTACCTCCCATATACTTCAATAAATCTCCTATAGATTCTGTTTTTATAAACAACCTGTTATCCTTTGTTATCCTAGAGACAAAAAACCCTAATTTTTCAAAGCTTGGTATAATATTTTCTACTAAAGCTTTTCTTGAAAAACTGTTAGTAGAAAAATAAAGAGCAATTGAATTTTCTAAAGCCCTGCTTGACAAGCTGCCATCACCTAAATACCATAAAAGCATAAACATACTTGTAAAATTTAAATTTTTTGGTACATCTTTTTGCGGAATATACCACTTCTTGTACATCTTATAAAAATCTGGATGAAACTTAGTTGTGGTACTCCATGTTCCAGTACCACCTTTTTTGCCATCACCCCTATCATATCTAGGAGACGATGGTTGATAAGGTGTTAAAAGGCGATTGCAATATTGTATAAACTCTTGATGAGATCCACTTATAGATAATCTTCCAACTTTGGTTTTATTATTAACATTTATTGTAGCGTCCCCAATTAACATACCTTCTATTATTCCAGCCATTTCTTCGCTTAAAAGACTTATAGAATAGTCTAATGTAGATGTGGCTAAGGAAATAGCTTCTGACTTTTTCCTTAATATTCCCATCTTTTCTATTAACTCATAACATTTTGAAGAACTAATAAAAATATTATAATCTTGTAGCATTTTTTCAGGAATCTGATTTGTAGACAATTGACAATCTATATAAAGATATTTTAAATGCTCAAAAATGGCTTCCATGTTATGATTAGCTTCAAACGAATCTTTTCTTATCTTCCTGCCTGTTTTAGATTTCAACTGCATATAATAACTCCTGTTGCTTTATGTGGAGTTATTATACACATAAAACGACAGGAGTTATCAATATAAATAAAAAAACTCTCATGGGTTTCCCCATGAGAGTTTTGGTTTTTCTTAGTTTCCTAAGTACTTTTGGCTTAGCTACCAGCGGTTACCGTTACCTGAGCAACAGCGTAATCGTTAATAACTACGATACCAATTTCTTCATATATGACCCAGCCCAAACGAAGTTTCTTTGGGTCGTCTGCTGGTAATACAGTGATATCCTGACGAATCGGGAAGGCACCAACATACTCTGCAGGGGCAAGAAGAAGAACAGTAGCTGTAGGCATCTTTGAGCTAACATGAATGTCAGCTGTGAAAAGATGACCAAACAAACCAGTTGTAAGTACTTCTTTAGTTGTTGCTTCATCGTAAACAGTCTTACCGAAGTTACGGATGTCTGCATAACGCAATGCATGCAAAACGATCTTACCAACTGTAAGGTCATGTTGTTCGATTGTAGCAAATGCCTGATTAAGGGCGTTCAAGGAAAGCGCTCCACCAGTAGAAACAACAGTATTAGCGGCTGTAACAGCTGCGATTACTGCGTTGAAGATGTTAAGATCTTCTTCCTTCTGAATAGCTTCTTTAGCCTTGATTTGAGCACGGTCTACGATGTAGAAACGACGAGCCTTGATTTCTGACAAACGAATTGTAGGGTTAGTAGCAATTTCGAATGTAGGAACAAGTATTTCTTCGCCTTCTGTGATATTATCAGGAACAGCACCTCTACGAGAGATAACGTGTGCTGTTGAACGCACGTCTTTCTCATAACGGGCATATGCGCCCTGAGGAAGCTCGTCAACCATAAGTAACTTACGACCAACTGCCTGGTATTCCAATGCTCTACGAATAGGTTCAACCATAGCCTGTGCAAGTGCAACACGACCTTCAGGTGTGTCTAATGCTTGGGCTATAAGCATCTCTCTCTCTTCATTAACAGCTCTCTTATCCATTTTATTTTCTCCTTATTATGTTGTTAAACAGGGGTTTAAATGCCTGTTCAATAAACGGTTTTATACAAATTATATCGTTAACTTAATTTCGACATAATTATTATTTGTCTGTTCACTTCCAAGTGCGATGTCACCACTAACATCTGTACCAGGAACACCACTCATTACCTGTCCAGGGGCAGCAAGAAGACGTCCAACTACAGTCGTTGACTGTGCGTTAGATGTATCAAGCAATCCGTTTACAGAATAAAGAGGAGCCAGTATGTTTGCGCCTGTAAGGGCTGCAACGTTAGCAGAATACTGATCAGTGTAGAACTGTCCACCTGAATGATAAACAGTCATCTCTCCTGATGCTGCTGTTTCATCAAAGTAATCAGATACTCTGTTCTGCCATCCTGAATCAACCCCAGGCATAGATGATGCGTCTGAAGCCTTCGTGTCACCTGCGATACCATAAGGTTCTGTATTTGATGTGCCCTGAATTACAACTTCAGCGTCACTGTTGATAGAAACAATCATACCCATCTTGATATCACTGCCATCTACTGCAACGGCTCTAGAAGCTGCCACTACATGATATATTGGAACTAATGCCATTTTATATTCTCCTTTATTTTATTTACTTAACTTTATAACCAACTGTTGTTTCATCTTTATATAAGATTATTAATTCTTTATGTTCCTGTCTTTTATTCGTCTTTATGCAACATCAATTAATAATTGTTTATACTATTATTAAACACATATACTTTCTTCTCTGAAAATATTAAAAAACCCTTTTTATTTTTTAAAAAAAAATAAGCCCTGTTTTTCAACAGGGCTTATTTGTGATATTATTATGTAGTAAACTTACTTCATATCGTAGCGAACTAAGTCTTTATCAAACTTACTACTTCCAACTGTGAAGCTACTTTCTAGTTTATCTTGAAGGCTTGCTTCTTGAACTATTGCGTTTTTAGATTCCATTACAATTGCTGGAATAGTATGACCAACAGATTCTACAGAAGCTGACTTAACCTGTTTTGCAGGATACATTGTTTCTGCTTTAACTAAGATTTCATCAATCTGGAAGCTAGATAAAGCATCTATAACATCGTCATAAGCTGCTTCTACTATTCTACCGCTTGCCAAAAGCTTAGAAGTTACCTTAATAGCCTCTATTTTTCTTGCATTAGCGATTCTTTCCAATTGTGAATCTTTTTTCTGTTGTACAAGTTTAAGGTATTCGTCATTGATAGCAGGCATACCATTCTGAACTTCTTTTTCAGAACCCATATAAGCATTGTCTACAGGAACATCTGGAGCTTCTGCTTTAGGATTGATATTGTCTGCTCCTTCATTTCCCATTGTAGCGTCTGCTCTAGGAACACTAGGCTTTGCAAGTGGTACGTCCACATTGTCTTTGCCTTCGTTACCCATTGTAGCATCTGCTCTAGGAACACCAGCTTCAACGTCTTTTTCAACAGTATCAACTTCCTTAAGTTTCTTAGCTTCCTTAGTAACGTTAATTTCTCCCTCTGCAATAACAGTACCCTTAATTTCGTTATTAAGTCGCCTAAGCCAACCCTCTAACTGTTTAGCCTCTTCGCCCATATAAGAGCTATCTACCGCAACATCAGGAAGAGTAATTGTTACAGACTCTTCATTTCCCATCTTAGCATCAGCTCTAGGAACACTAGGCTTTGCAAGTGGTACGTTAATGTTTTGAGCATTCTCGTTACCCATTGTAGCTTCTGCTCTAGGAACACCAGCTTCAACGTCTTTTTCAACAGTCTCAATTAGGGTTGGTTTTCCTGCAACCTTAACGACTTCCTCACCAACTCTTCTTAATTTATGGGTTTGCATAGCTAATGCCATCTCCTTTTCATCTTGATTAGATTCAACTGCAACTTCCAATTCAGTAGCAGATCCCATGTCAGGAACGTCAACTATATCTTCCTCTATAGGAACAATAGCTTCAGTTTCCTCCTCGGTGCTTTCCTCTATGGCTTCTTTTACTTCTTCAGCAACATCCCTAGGAATAGAAATAGTAACTTCTTCTACTTCTTCTATTTCTTCAACTTCAGGTATTACATCTGCCATATCGATATCTTCGAAAGGCGTTTCTTCTTCAACATCTACTTCAAAAAGAGCAGCATTGATATGTATAAGGTCAGAAGCTGTTAATATTTTTTCTTTTCCAGTTTCTATATCCTCTTTAAATGCTGTAAGAAAAATATTATCTTCTTCAGTTGAAGCATACTGTTCTTTCATACATCCACATATTTCCTGAGCCTTTTCGCTGGCTTGTTCAAGGGTTGCCCCTTTCTTAGCCTGTATTTCCTTTACATGGTCTGAGATGCACTCATCCATAGGATCTTCCTGCATAGATGCAGAAGCTAATCTTTCCATATGTCTGACCTTTGTCATAGCCGACTTAGCAAGACTTGAACATACACAATCTGCTAAAGGTTGACCTTTGCAAGGCCCGTAAGTAGCAAGTGTGTTTCCACCATATTTCTTTGCTACCATTTCTTTGCAATTAGCCATTGGGAATTCTGATGCAGCAGCACTTTTCATCATTTTGTCTACTTTGATCTTGGAAGCAAAAAGCTTTCTAGCTTCCTCACAACCTTCACAAGGCGTAACTGCAGCTGTTGCCATCCAAGAAACTCTTAAGTAAGCTTTTTCTGGATCTTTACTGCTTACAATAAGTTCCTTAGTAGATTCTGTTCCACAAGCACTACAAGCAAATTTGCTTACACCTGCTTTTTCGGAAGTGATATCACAAGATTCCATTCCGCATGAAGGGCAAACATGACCATGCTTTTCTCTATTAGAAGCGATTCTAACTAAAGAATCCTTTCCAATTTTTGTCTGTGCGGCTACTGGAAGAGCAGGTACCTCTGCTGCTTCTGGTATTTCTGCACCTTCTTCTCCAACACTCTTTGTAGGCTTAGTAATTGTGAAGGCAATCTCTTTCTTAATAAGAGCTTCATACTCAGCTGAACAACTATTGCATGTACCATTGATACCGCCATCGGCACCTTTTTCGATATCTACATCGTTACTTCCACATTCAGGACAAATAGCGTAAGGCATTTGCTGTTCACCTGCTGTAGGAATTTCATCTGCAATATCAACTACATCTTCTGTTAAGCTTTGAACAGGGTCACCTAAAGCAGGTGAGCCAGTACCAGCAGCAGGCCCAGCTTCACCGCCAGCAGGTCCGCCAGCGCCTCCGACACCACCACCCATGTAATCCTGAGCTTGTTTTTTAATTCTATCACTATTAGATGCCATATTAGTTGGATATTCCTCTATTGCTCCCTCTAGAGCTTCCCCTTCTGCTGGAACTTCTGACATTACTTCTTCAGGTTGTGGTCCAACTTCTTGTCCAATAGGAATTTCTACAGAACCGCCATCTTCAGTCTGAACTGCAATTGCTACCGTGTCACCATCAATTGTAACATTAATAATAGAAGCAAGCTTAAGACTTTGAGAAGCAAGTGCGCCTCTTGTAAAATTAGACACTGCTGTCTTAAAGTTACCATCTCTTGCAGCTGACTTTTCAACACCCATTTCATCAAAAGAAGTTTCAATTAAGTGATAAAATTCACCATCTTCTTTTACTTCTTTTACTTCTTTTACTTCTTTTACTTCTTCAACTTCTTCAAGTTCTTCAATAGAAGCAAGAATTTCTTTTCTTTCATCTTCTCTCTGAGTCTTTTTAGAAGCAAGTGCGCTTTTAAGTTCTGTTCTTACATTGACAGGTTTTTCTTCTGCCGCAGTGCTTGTAAGTTTTTCTTCTATCTTTTCAGTAATAGAAGCGATACCTTCTGCATCCTCTGTAGCAACGTCAACTGCTGTAAGAACTACTTCTGGGTTGATTGTTTCATCAGATGCAACTTTTCTTAAGTTAGAAATAATAGAACTTGTAATTTCTTTAGAACCAACAGAAGCAACTTTGATTTTGCCACTCCAGAAAGCTAATCTTTCAGAATAATCTACTTTTTCATCTGTTTCAACGTCAGAAAGAATAGCATTACCGAGATCATAACGAGATTTAGTTGAATCAACTAAACTAGCTGCAACCCTTGCAACCTCATCAGGAGTACAACCAGTTTCTATAGCTGTATCTGCAAGTGCTTCAACAACAAGTTCCATATGCTCGCTTGCACCCTTAAACAAAGAAGTGTTTCTTGAAGCAGCTCTTGCCCATGGTGCGTCCACATCATTAAGCTGTTTTTCAGTTATAACTTCAGGTTCATTATGAGTTCTATAACCTTCATCTCTAAGCTGTCCTTGGGTAACCTGATTTTTTTCAGCATCAGTTCTAGGACTTATACCTGAATCTGAATCAAGTTGCGCTTCTGTGATAACTTCAGGCGCACTATCTTCTCTTGGCATTGCTCCTCTTTTAGATTCAAGCTGTTTTTCAGTAAGAACTTCTTGTTCACCAACTCTTGGATGACTGCCAGTATCTTTGCCAAGCTGATCCTGAGTAACTGTATCTTGTTCAATACCAGTTCTGGCATGATAAAGATCTTTTGTCTTATCAAGCTGAACTTCCTGAATTACCTCTGGTGTCTTATTAACAGAACTAGCTCCTGCCTCTTTAATAGTATCAGTCATCTTATTTTCTCCTTCTTTTATGTTTTTAAGATCATTTGCAAATACATCTACAAAATATCCAGCCGCATTTTTTGGCGACTCTTTAATTTGTTCCTTTTCCATTTCAGTTAAATCTTCAAAAGTCCAAACTTTATTCAAGTTTGAATGCTCTTTATCTTCCGCAACAATAATAAAAGAATCATCTCTCTGCTTGATAGATAATTTAATATTATTATTTTGTATAGATGGAACTTCTTTTATATACTGCAAGAAAGCCTTCTTTTCCTGCCACAAACTTGATAAAACTTTAGTGGCATCATTTTTTTGGGCTTTTTTTACAGAAGCTGTTCTTCTCTTAGGCATATTTTCTTCCTCCTTAACAACGATTTTGTCCCTTAAACCAGTCAAACCTGGAATAATGCTCGCTACTTTCTTAAGTTTATTGTTATCAAATGATAAAATAGGCATTGAAGGCATTGTTGGTGATTTTGGTCTTGCCTGTCCCATTCCTGAAACTGTTCCTACTTCTGCTGGTGCTGCTGTAGGCGCTGTAGATACAGGAACTGCTGCAGGTGCTCCCTCTGGAGAAGGTTGAGCCTCAGGCATTGGTGCCCCTTCTAGTGGAGCTTCTGCCATTGGAGCTTCTGTACCTGCAGGGGGTTGCTCAGTTACCCCTGGAATTTGTCCAAATCCTGCCCCTGTAAGTTCATCAACAAAGGTCTGAAGCTCTGATAATATCTTAACTAAATCACTTGCAAAATCTACCTCTATCTTTTGTCTATTCTGGATAAGACTAACGGCAATATCCTCAAGAGTTGTAAGAGCTTGATTTAACTGATCCAAATCTTCTTGTGAAGCTTCTTTTTGAATAGCAGCGGTTTTAATCATAAATAGGTTATTTTGAATATTGGCAACTTTTTTCATATAATCATCATTACAGAAGATGCCATCTATTCTACATGAAGGACAAGCAGGATCAACAACAGCACTAAGTTCAATAAACTTAATTCCATAATTATATTCAAAAACTGGATGATTCTTAAATTCTTTTATTTCTCCAGTTTTTACATCTTTAACACTACCACTAAAGGTTCTACCTTTTCTGTTGCGGATATGTGTACAATAATCATCAGTTTTTTCAGCCTTATTCCCACATATATTGCAAACACTATAATCAACAGAGCAACCCATACTAACGCCTGTTATGTACTCTTCTTCTATGCTTCGACATATGTGAGGAAACGCCTCCCTGTCAACAAAAGAAATGGCATAAACAGCATTATCTTTTTCATCCCATTCAGCATGTATAACTTTTCCTCTAGCATTTTCTACATTCTGATTGTCATGATTTGTAAAGAAAGGAACGCCTTCAAAACTTTTATAACTGTTTAAAAGCTCATCTTTGGAAAAATAATCACCATTTGAGTTAGGTTCATCTGCTTTAATAGCTTTTGATCTAAAAAATAAAGCAGTAGGATGTTTATCAATTTCAGACTGTATAATTGTAGCTTTCTCTGAACCAGGTTTTACAACCAAATTTCCAGAAGCTATCTTTATCATAGTATCTCCAGAAGTTTCAGAAGTTTCGGAAGTTACTGGGCTACATTCACATAAGGCAACTTTATATAGCATTATCTGATCCTTTCCCTATATTTTCTGATAACTCTATGTATTTCTTCTGAGTGAGTATAATTACCAGTATCATCTTGTTCTTTAGCTATTCTAATTAAATTCTTAATAACATTAGCAAAAACCTGCTTTTTTCTTTTATCTGAAGCATAATCATTTATTCCTGAAAAAATGTCTTCTACGCTGTCTGTCCCGCCTAACCCCTGTAAGGCAGCCCATTCATCATTAAGGATAGAACTAGTATCTCCTTGGTGAGTATCACGTTCTTCTATTTCCCACTCATCACCAGTAATTTTATCATGAACATTTTCTAATAACTTTTTATAACCTAATAATGCTTCTTGAGTACAATATCTGTCACCCTTACCTGCTATATTAATTCTGTATGTACCTGTTTTTTCATCCCACCTTAGACCTTCAATCTTAGGATTAGGTGATGTAATGTCATCTGTAACTGAGATTAGGTCTAAAACTGTGACAGGACCTCTTTTGTCAACGTTATATGATGTTGCTCTATTATCCCAACTTAAGGTTCCCATTTGAGACCCTACGCCTGTTTCTCTTGCATACTCTGAACCTTCAAAATTAGCTTTTACCTCTTCAAAAACATCTTCGCCATATTTTTCAATAATAGCTTGTTCTTCAGCTGTATACATTTGATCTATTGCTTCATCTGTTTTCTCCTTCATAGTTGTATCAGAAGGATAATTTCTTTGATTATCAACAATTGTTCTTTCTTGTTCTTGCTTTGCACCTAAATCAGATTCTGGCAATTGTGTTACTGGATAATCGTCAGAGGCTGTTTTTTCAATTTTTAATTGATTAGAAGCTTCTTTATCTTCGTTTTCTTCGTTTTCTTCTCTTAATCGTTTCCATTTTTCTACTTTTTGCTTTATTCCCTTTAAAGCGGCAGAAGTATATGGCTTAAGTGAATTAGGAGTAGGAACACCCCAAGTGTCTCTAGCATAAGCAGCGGCGGTATCTAAACTATCAAAATATTTTCCACCAGCTGAATAAGTGGCAGGAAGCTTTCTTACACCAGCGAAAAATTTAGCAATGGGGTCATGAATTTTAGCAGGGCCAATAATGCAATAATATTCACTGTCAGACCCTTTATCTTTTCCTTCAAATCTAAAATAACTACCAGGACCAACTACGTCTTCAAACTGTTCTTTAAGAAAAAGTGTTTTATCTGTATAAACCTGTTTCCACTCAATATCTTTTTCTACAAGCTTTTCCCTAGCAATTTTAACAATTTTCATATGCTCCCCTATATTAAAAAAGGTGATTTCTATATTTTATTCACATAAAAATATAAAAATCCCTTTGTCAAAGTTAAAATAAAAGCGTTATATGCTATTTCTTTTCTAAAGCTTTCTTTAAGTACATCTCTTTTTTCATAATGGTCTTTAAAACAGTTTGCATAACACCTTCAAGACGTTTCTTTATTTCTTCATCTTTAAATCTCAAAACAGTCCAGCCAAGTTGATTCAATTTCATGTCTCTTTCTTTGTCATGCTTAATTTGCTTATAATTAGAGTGAAATAGCTCTCCATCGGCTTCAATTGCTATTTTTAAAGGAATAATAGCAAAATCTACTGGATATTCTCTTCCACCATATTGAATAGGCACTTGGGGAATTATTTGATATTTGATAAGTCCATCTTTTTGATACCTAACAAGCCCATCAAGTAGCTCCATTTCAGGCTCGGTAAATATAACACGACCCTTTAAGTCTCTTTCTGGTCCGTAATGTTTGTTTTCACCTTGAGAAGGCTCATTTTTTTTTAAGGTTTTCTGTTGATCTGAAAGATATCTATCTCTTGTCTTTTTTTTAAGGATTTTACCACCAAATTCCTCTGGATTGGCTGTATCATCTTGAGATTGAGCTACTTTAATTTGTCTATCAGAAGATGCTGTTGGAGCACCGCCCTCCATGCCTCCAGCTCCAGCACCGCCCTCCATGCCACCACCTTCCATGCCTCCAGCTCCAGCTCCACCTTCCATACCTCCAGCTTCCATGCCGCCCATGCCTCCAATATCCATTCCACCACCTGGTAGACCTCCCATGTCACCTGCAAAGCCTCCGCCCATGCCACCGCCCATACCACCAGCAAGAGCACCCTGTTGAAGAGCATCATATCTCTTTCTCTCTATTTCTTGATCTGCATCGAATCCGCATATCTCAAGAACCGTCTGAGCAGATAATAATCCTTTTTCATAAAGTTGAAGAACAAGTTGACGATATTGCTGTTGATCCCTAAGATGCATTGAATTCCATTTAATCTTAGGATAAATGTATTCTATTTCACCAGTTTCTGGATCTACTTCTTTAAAATCATGCCTAATAGCCTCTGGAAGATAAATATTCTTTTCTACCCAAGCAGCTATTTCTCTACGAAAACTTTCTAGTCTCTCTATAGTAGATTCAATACCTATAGAAGCTGAACTATAATTAGGTCCTTCACCATTAAGGAGGGCATTATTAATCATCATACCGTCTAAGATTTCTTGATTAATGAAATCAAATTCATTAGAGAGAGTAAGTACTTTACCAGAGTTTCCTTGGATTGTTACTTTGCCATTACGCCTTGTTATAAAGAACCCATTAGGGACTGTAAAGCACCAAACCTTACCATTATATACTTTTCTACCTATATTTCTATCTTTTACAGATACATAGCCAGCTTTTTTAATTGCTTCAGTCCAGTGAATGCGATAAATATCCTTCCTGTTCTCCATATCAATAGGCTCAAGAGCCGTATTGGGAAAATACCCTAATTTTAAAACAATTTCTTGAACTTGATCAGACAATTCTCTGGAAACTGTGGAATATGAAAACCTAGGACTTCCTCCAGAAGAAAACCTAACAGACCCATCTCCGTCCATTAAGGCACCCAACAAAACGCCTAATTCTCTTTTTGGCAAATTTAAAACCCATTTGGGTATTTTTTTGAGGTCAGAATGTGAACCGTATATTTTTGAAATAGAGCGAGCTATTTCAGAATTGTTTATATACATACTCCAACAAGAAGGAGTAGAACGAGTATCTTCTGAATATTGTATCTTAGAACTAACTTTTTGCATGACATCTTTAATACTATTATAACATGGACTGTCTTCTTTTTGAGTAATACACACAGCATTATCAGATTTTAGCCCACCTTCAGATAAATAATAACCAATAAATTTTAAATAATCATCTAGTATCAAATCTTCAAAGCCAACTTCAGATTTATATGGCAATTCTTCAGGGATAATTCCTTCCCATAAAACAGATGTGTTAAATCTACTATTCTCAGTGATATTGTCAGCTCTTACTTCTTTCCATTCTGAATGAGAATACTTGTTATCACTATTATTCCATACTCTAGTAGACGCTAACATTTTATGGTTAGGGGTAACCATTATATCATAATATCTACTCTGGAAAGAACATAATTCGCCATTATACTCATACTCGTGATATTCCTGTGGAACTTGGTATTCAACCTGACCTGTTTCTTTATTATATGAGGCTATTTTTTCATCATAATCTTTAGAAACTGCCTCATATTTTTTCCATCCGTTCTCTGTTAGAACTTCTGTTTCTTCATCGTAACAAGCTCCATACCACTCCAGGTCAAAGGCATGGTGAGTTACTATAGTTAAGTTAGGGTCATTTGCTGTTTGAGCTAACTGTTCTTGAACGGCAGCGATATCAGCAGGCCCAGCAGGACGATCTTCATTACCAACTTTTACAATCTTTATAGGGACAATTAATCTCTCAGCGACAATCCACTGTGCAACCATTAATTTAGTTTTATAAGATAATATAGGAAAAAGCCTTCTTATCATGCCTGTTCCATATTTATCATAACCACCTTCGCCATACATTAGGTGGCTAACATTTCTATTATCAAGTCTAATTGGTTGACCAGAGGAAATTAAAGCCCTAACCTGCGGTGTTAACCTTTCGCTACCAGGAACCTTACCAGTAACCATATTTGTAAGTTCTTCATCTGCTTTCAGAGCTATAACTGGGTCAGGATTTAAAGAAGAAGTGTAAACTTCAACATAGTCTGGATTAAGGATAACAATTCTTTTTACTGTTCCGCCCTCATGTTCGCATATTTCATCTCCAATACGACCTGTACCATGACAATGTTCACAGCTAATTTCCACTAATGGGAAGCAATCACCTAATTTATGAATTTCATGACTGATTAGCCTTAACCATTTAGCAATTTCAAGATGTTTTTTTAACTTATCAAAATGATTCTTTACTGAAGGGTCTTTGCATTCATGGTTATAGTCATTCATCGGAAAATAACTATAGAAATCTATTGCAGCAGCTACTTTTGGCTCATTTTCATAGAAAAACCTAGCCCACTGGTATTGTTCCAGCCTTTTACTAGGTATCTGCCAGTTAATAGGTGTGTGAACTGGTGAGAAGAATTGTGGCTGACCATAAATAGTTCCACCACCACCTGCTGAAGCATACTTGTTAAGCCCATAAGAGTTTAATGCACCTTTAGATGAGTCACCTAATGGATAATTCTGGTTAGGAATAGCTTTATAGTCATCATTAGAGGGTACATTATATTGAGGACTCTGCCCCCTTCTTAAGGATTGAAACGCACTTTCTAAATTTGATGACATTATAACAGGATTTTTAGCCATTATATTCTCCAATAAACCTAAATATTATACAGTATAATATCAAAATTTTCACTATTTTTATATTATACTTCTCTTATTGGGAAATCACTGGATGCAACGGCTTCCATCTGTTCTGAAGGTTCATTTTGCTGAACAGGCTCATTTTGCTGATTTTGCTGAACAGGCTGATTTATGTTTATGTCCTCACCTTCTAATTCCCTCATGCTGTTATCTATATCTTCTACCTGTTCAAAGTTAGGAATAACTCCTTGTGGTAGAACATACTTCTGTGCATTAGCACCATCTGTAGCCTGTGCTTCTTCATTATCTATGATAAAAACACGTTGTGTTCCTTGACTTGGTTGTTCTTTGAAACGTGTACCTTCCTCAAAGGATTGCTGTTGTCCTGTAGCCATGTCAATAAAAACCTGAGGGCTACCTAACTGGACTCCAAGAGGATTAACTGCAGCAGTTTTGCTTATTTTAGAATTATCACAAGCATATAGAACACCTTTAGACTCTTTCTTTTTATTATAAGCAAATGCCTTTAACTCAGCTACTCTTGCAATAGGTATTCTATAATGATTTGAAACTTTTAATATAATTTCCTTGTCGTCTATTCCAGCTTCATGCATATCAAGAATATCTATGAAAGCTTTTGCAACATTATCAATTTCCCCTGTATAGGTGTCTTTATTAGGTATTTTTACATATCCATCTTCAGTTAAAGAAGCATATCTAATATCAGAAGGCTTAGCTGGAGATTCGTCACTTCCAGTTATAATAATTCTAACATCATTAGAAGCTGACTTGAGAGGTAAAATATCTTCTGTTTTTTGCCCTCTTGCTTCTTCTAATCTTCTTTCTATTGAATACTGGTGTGGTCTTGGCTTTCTAGTTCTTTCTCCATTTGCCAATTCCATTTGGTTTCCGCCTAAATCGTGAAATACTTTAAATCTATCATTAATAAATCCACCGACTACTCTACCTTTTTCATCCTTATAGTCTCTGTAAAATTTATCCATGATATATCTACGCCACAAAGCTTCACCGCTATATACTCTATTCGGATCGTCATCAAAAGAAAGCATATCTGGGTTTCTATGGGTAAAATCATAGATTGCGTCTCTATCTCTTCTCCATGGTGTTCCTACATATTTATTATCATCTTCTCTCCCAGTATAAGGAGATGAAGGTGGTCTAGTTACCTGAGCTTCTCTAATAGGGAAGTCTGCATGGTTAAACTTTTCTATTTTTTTATTCATAAGATTTACCTCACTTGTTTTTGTCATTTCTGTTATATTATATTTAGCTAAAACAGAGAAAAGAGCTTCTGATTCTTCTATGTCATTGCTAATATCGTTATCTTTTTCCTCTTTTTTATTTGCCTCAAAAATAGCATAACACCCATCTTTAACAGAAAGGGCGTCTGGAGTACCAATAACTTCAACTATTTGTTGAATAGCTAAATTTGGTTCTCCTCTGCTTAAAACCCATTTACTTAAGTCTTTTGGACTTGTGAAAAACATCATTTGACCCACGCCCCTCTAACTGGTCTGCCTTTATATTTTAGATGAGGTCTTACCTCTTCTAACTTTTTAATAGCCCTCTTGATCTCAATTTTAGTTTTACCAACATAATTCCTATTCAAGTGACTAAGAGCTGTATTAAGATGATCATATATTTTTTCTATATCTGTAGCATTATATGATATCTTTTGAATTTTCATCTTGCCTCTCGTATAAAAATGGCATTGCCTTTTTTATAATAATCTTCTCCGCAATTTTAAATAAGCCTAAACTTCCGTAAAGATTACCAGCAGTAGCAAGGCTTTGTTCAGGTGTACGATCTACTGTAGGCAATTCATCAGGTTCCATCTCTTTTTCCTGAGGACTCTTACCTTGTATCATTTGCATTTCTGACATGACTTGATCAATACCTTCAAACATCTCTATAGCTGCTTTTTGGATAAATTTAAAACGAGATAGAATTTTGCTCTTATCAGCTCCAAATCCTGCTAAATAAATAGGCGTATCCTTACTTTCAATATGATAGTGAGAACATACTACATATGCACTAGCTTCAGCATCGGTTTCTCTATCTTGTTGAGAAGAATCAGCCCTTTTAAAATCTGCATCAAAATGAATTAACTGATGAGCTATTTCATGAAATAATGTACTTATCTTAACTACTCCTTCTGATTTATCATTGATTGCTATCTTCCCTCCAATTGTAGCATATCCACCCGCTGAACCCATACCTTCTATATTGATATTAAATTTCTTAACTTCTGTAGCCCATTTATAAGTAGCCGCATAAAGCTGATTTAACCAAGGCGTTGCTTCTTGGCTATCAATTTGCCAAACTGGAGGCTCAAAAGGCCCTTGCCCTTTAAACTTACCGCTTTTAGAAACCCAATCTGGTGATATAGGTTCAGTGTCGCTGTAAGCTAAAGCTGTACCATATCCATAAAACGTTCTCCTTTTTGCCTCAGCTTGTTCGGGGGTTAAACCTGCTTTTTGATCTTCTGTTAATTCTTTGCCTTTTTTTGGAAACATAATAGGAATTCTCTTAGCATCCTTTTTGGGTATTCTACCCATTAATTTCCAATTTGCCTCACTTGCAACATATTCAGCATTTGGTTTAGTTATAGCGATCATCATAGTATTCCAAAAACTATAGTTGTGAAAATTAGAAGAGGCGGTTAATAAAGCTTTTATTATCTCTTGAGATTTTTCACTACTTGAGTCTGCTTCAACCTGATCACCAATCTCTTCCAAAGCGCCCTTGATAATGTCGCCATATTTATTATTTCTATCTTTAGTGCTTAGCTTGCTTGCGGCTTCCATTTCATTATGCCAATTAATTAATTCTTCTGGAACGTCTTGCTCTTCTAGGTTCAAATCAGATGCTGCGGCTTCTGCCTCTTCAGATGGCACAGATGTATCTGTAGCTACTGGAGCTGAGCTTAAGGTAGAAGTATCTACCCCTTTTTCATCCAATTCTGTTTTAATAGCATAAACTTTTTCTGGGTCAACTTCAGGACTTTTATATTTGTTAACTATTTTACTCCAAGTCCATTGTCCAGTAACCCTATTTTTGAAAGCCTTATAGCCTAACTCTTTAAGAGTAGAGGATAAGGGTCTTTCAGTATTGCTTAAAACAACAAATGTTAAATTTCCATATTTCGTGTCTTTTTTTTCAAATGAAACTGCAACATTACCCCAAAGTTCACCCTCATCTTGCTGTTCTACTTCCTCAGCTTGCTCTCTTATAGCTGCGGGGTCCCATCCCATTGGTTTTGGTTGAGTTTCTGGTTGAGTTTCTGGAGCAGTTGGAACATCTTGTACAATTTCTTCTTCATCAGAATGTTTTAACCAGCCAGCATCTTTGCCCATTTCGTGCCACTCTTTTTTGGACATTTTTAATGATCTGCCACTTGCTGTTTTTATTACCTTCATTCTATCCTCCTGTTCTTTACTTGCCTAGAGACTTTTTTAAAGCATCTACAAACGGATCAGAAATTGTTCTGGTAGCCTCTGCTTGAAGACCAAATTCATGATGTTCCTTATCGGTTCCCTGAATTTCTTTTCTTCTATCTTCATTTCTTCCTGCCAAACTTTCACCAATAGTTTTTTCAGGAATGCTGTCCTTATCAAATTTAGCATATACGCCCATTTGAGAAGAAGGATTGTTTAAGCCAGGTTGTGCATTCATAACTTCTGTAGGAAATACTGTTCCCTTAGGAAGGTCTTTGTTATGCTCCATAGCGTTAATCTTATCTTCTTCCCATGTCTGATGACGCTTTATTGCTTCTTCTTGACGCTCTTTAGCTTCTCTTGCTAATCTTGCACCAGTATCTTCTGTTTCTGATTTTGCTAATTTACCAATAGCATCTGGATTAACAATACTATTTTGGTTTTTTGCAAGAGGAACGTCTGAGTTTGCAAGGTAATCTTCTCCCCCACCAATAGGAACAACTGCATTTGTCATCATAGAGGGCCTATCGGCTAGAACAGAAGCAGATTTGACTTCTTCCCAGTTTTCTTGAGCGTTTTCTTCGACTTCATCTTCTAGGTGAAATGGATCTGTAAGCTTTAACCCTGCAAAAGGATCATCTGGTTGGTTTTCTAACACTGTTTCTGATGCAACTCTCAAAATTTTAGAGCTTGCTGATTTCTCTATTTCAGCCTTTACAAATTCATCAGGATTAATAGCCTGAAATCTTTCGTTATCAAGACCACAAACAGAAGCATACTCTTTTAATTTAGACACATCGCCAGTATCCCATTTGTCACTGTAGTAATAAGTATCTTCACAAGAAGCACATTTATCTATTCTTTCTCTTTCTGAAACTAATATCTCATCAGACAACGTTTCTGGTATAGATTTTGCAACCTCTGCCATTTTAAATATATCTTCTGTGCTTTCTTTTGGAGCACTATTTTCATCCATACTTAAAACCCAAGTAGGTAAGCTTTTTTCACTAGACATCTTATTAACTTTCATAATATCATCCTTTTTATCGGTTTATACAATATCTCTCTAATTACAATTTAAATAATAATTCAAGCATATATGTAGTTTTTCCTTTTTATTTTTATGGAAAAAGACCATAATTCACTATAATCTTTTATCAATACAATGCAAAATGCTAACTTGTTGTATATTTGGGTGAATCAGATGTTATGTTTTTATAACTAAACGGTCACCTAAAAGAAGTTCTGCGGTGCCATCCTCTCGAACAGAGCCAATACTTTCTTCAAGAACTCTTATGAAATTTTCTGTGCTCCACTCTAGCCCCTCCTTGCCCCTTTTGTAATAATAGTCATGAGAAGCCATTTCCTGAAGTAACATATCAACATCTCTAACTGTAAACCCCTTTTTATTAGCTAAATGTGCTAATTTATCTAAATCTAAGTTATTTATAGCTATGGAAAGATTATTATAGTTGTCATTGAATCCAACAAGTAATATTCCCCTGTTTTTAAGCCTTCTTGGTGCACTTAAGAATGATTCTTTTGTACTTTCTTCATCAAATTCATCAATATCAATAACAAGATCTATCCTTCCTGATCTTAAAAGAGGTCCTGTTATATTATCTTTATGATTTGTGGTAATAATAACAAAAATATCTCTCTCAACAAAATTGTTATCTTCCTGTTCATCTTGAAGCCAGTTCATAAGCTCAGATTCGACCTGCCGATGGGCTTCGTGCATCCCAGATTCATCATTACCACCAGAACCCATTGCCCTATCATATTCGTCCATTCTGCAAACAAGGTGACTTGAACGAGATATTCTGTTAAGTGTAGCTCTCATCCTTTCAGCCCCTTCTCCAACAAATTTACTATGAGCCGCAGCGACATTAAAATTCCAAGCATCAAAATCTAATAACCCTGCAAAATGAGGGGCGAAGGCACTCTTTCCCACACCTCCCTTCCCATATAGCAATATAACATGAGGCATCCTAGTTCTTATAGCTTTTGCCGATTTATTATGTTTTTCAATTTCAGATTCATCATCACATTTAGCAATTATGGTGTTAATATGCTTTATTTCTTCAAAATCTCTTAATATTTTCTTTACATCCCATGAAAAATTACTAGATTGTGGGCATATATAATCTTCCCAAGGTTTAGTCGTGAGATGAGATAAACCATTACCTTCCTCCATAAAATTTCTATTAACCTTATCTCTAATAAATTTGACAAATTGAATTGAGTTTATAGCATTGCCCTCTTTAGAGTCAGACATAGCCTCTGCAATTATATCTCCAGCTTCTGTATATGTAAGTCCCAGAATTTTCCTTTTTACCTGTTCTTTCTGAGATTTATTTATATCTATAGGTTTACCGCTACCTTCTGCTAAACTAATAAAGCTATTTAAAAGATGTTCTGCCTCAAATTCGTCAACTGGTTCAAGCTTTATAGTCCTAATTTTAAAAGGTAACTTAATAGGATCGTTAGTGACAAGTAACATCCTTAGCCCATGTCTAGCATGTGAATCTCTAAATTTATCAAACAAATATAAAGCTCTTGGGTCAACTTTAGCTGGAATAACACTACAGAAATCATTACAATAATCTATATTTCTAATTATAAGGAGTTTATCAACTGCAGTTCCAGTCAATACCTCTGCCCTATTAATAAAACCATCATTCTTCCTTTGTCTTTCACCTGTTCGATTATCTATTTTATATTTAATATCCATATCATCTGAAGAAGTGCCATTTAATGTTTCAAATGATCCATATATTAATTGGTCAATATAACTGATTGCTACCCCTTGACCAGAAGCGCCTTGTTGTAACTCTATTGCATCTATCTTATTAGTACCTTTATATAGGTCTTTTGCTTTAAATGTATTTTCAAGAAATGTATCGATTATGCACGGGTCTTCGTGATTAATAACTAAATTGGTTATACCTGTCAAGGATAATTTTACAGAATCTATGCATTTTGTCTTCGTTTTCTGGAATTTTTCACTATTTTCTATTAATGTCTCAAATCCTGCCATTGATATTCTCCAATTATTACATAAATATAAGTGGTTGACAGTATTATACACGAAAAAAGCCGCACTTATTAAAAATAAGTGCGGCTTAAAATACCTAATTTAGACTATTTTTCGTAATCTTTTGTCAATAAGTCAACATAATCAGCTGGATATCCAAGGGCATTCTTCCAATATTTAGCCAACTTACTACGATTCTTTGGGCTAATTTTTGCAAACCTGCAAAATTCTTCTTCAGAACTTGCAATCACAGGCTCGTCTTCCTCTACAGAATCTTTAATTACTTCTTCTGTAAAAGATACATCGCCAGTTTCATCTTCATCAGTTTTCTCTACGCCCATTTCTTCATGAACCTCTTCAACTGTTCCAATGGCATCCTTAACCTTAGTAAGTGCCTCTTCAGCGTCTACAACCTCTTCAAGAGCAACCTCGATCTCTTCAACAGCACTCTTGATCTTCTCAACAGCAGCTTGTTCAACGACCTCTTCCTCTTCTTCAGTAACAACACCATCATCACTTACTTCTTCAAGAACCGCTTCTGGCTCTTTAACTTCGACGTCAACTTCGCTTCCATCTGCGGCAACGCAAGCTTCTTTGACTTCTTCATCTTCTTCAGCTTCTTCAGCTTCTTCAGCTTCTTCAGCTTTAACTTCTTCATCATCTTTAACTTCTTCATCTTCTGCAGCTACAACTACTTCTTCTTGACGTTCAAGTACACCCATAGCTGCTTCAAGCAACTCATCTTTAACAGGTTCATCAACATCTGTACTAGCTGTCTTAACCATTGGGTCCTGAGGAACCCAATCTCTTCTCTTACTACCAGCAGGAACTATAACACTCATTTTAATTCTCCTTTATTTTAATGTTCATTATTAACTATTTTAAAATAAATGGAAGTTACCATTTATTTCTTTTTTCCTTTACCCATCTTCTGAACAGCAGGTGTCTTAGCATCTGCCCTTTCTTCATTAGATGGAAAATTACTATATTTTATAACCCAAACACCTTTATCAGATGATTCGTTATATTCTTTATTACATTCATCCCAAGCCTCTTGTGCTGATTTTCCGTCATCATATTTGCACTTGTAGCATATTTGCTTAGCTCTGGTCTCGGCTTGAGCATATCCCTTGCCGCCTTCGTAAAATGCTTTTTTTCTAAAAGATTTAAGATTAAATTTCTTTTGCATTATTTTTCTCCTTTGTTTTAATTCAAGATAATTAAAAAAATACCTTTCTATTTTTTTTTAATTATTATATAAAAGACATGAATTCCTGCATTTCTGGAGGAATATTCCCCATTTCTGAATACCACGCAACCATTTCACCAGATGCATCATGAGTAGGATCATTTCTAAGAACCTCTGTTAAATGAAGAATATCATTAATAATAAGTGTTTTTTCGCCAGGAGCACATTTCCAAGGATTTCCATCATTATTTACTCCTGTTATCTCTGGTGAAACATCAATTAGCCTAACCAGTTCTCCATTACTAACGCCTGATTCAAATGAAAAAGAGGGTGGCTGTCCTAAACCACGACAAATCCTAGGAAGTAATGTCATCCCATGCTCTTCTGTCTGATAAAATATTAATATATCTACTTGCCTCCCCCTATTAATGACAAGTCTATTATGTGCATTAGCTCTTTGAAATCTTTTTCTAAAATTTCTAGATATTTCTGATTCTTGCACTTCAGCCGCCTGTTCAGGTTGATTTTCTTGAGGATTTTGAGGATTTTGAGGATTTTGAGGATTTTCTATGAATTCAGGTTCTGCCCCCTGACCCATATCTAAATCAAACTCTGTCTGTAACTGAGCCATTTTTATATTTCTATTATCTAAAGAAAAACCGTCTAACCCTACGAATGAGCCTACTTTTAAGCCGTTTTCTTTAAACCACCCCCTATTTACCTCAAGGGCGTATTTACAACTCCTTGAAGAACTAACAGGTTTTGTGCTTGTTGGAATTAGATTAGCTATTTGAAATATTTTTCCATCATCATCTATAAAAGCGATATCAAGAGGAATATAAGTGTTTTGCATCCAGAAACTTCTGGGGGCTTTTTGAGGAAACTTAAAAAGCATTCCACAATTTTTATCTAAACTTTTTCTGTCCATTAACCCATATTGTCTTTTAAGTGGCGTATCTGCCAATTCTATGTGTAATTTTTTCACTAATAAGTCCCGCCTATTACATTAGAAATTGCCTGTTTTAATTCCCTATTTAATTTAGTGTAATTACTTACACACTCGCTCCATAGCTCTTCTGAATCAACTGTTGAATAAGAACTTGGAACATTACCCTTTTGCATAACATAATTTCTAATACTTTCCATTTCTGGTTTATGTAAAGAATTAGATACATAAATTTTCCATACATCTATATCATCTGGAAATGATTCTTTGATTTTTTCTGGAACCACTTCTTCAATCATATCTCTAAGCTGAGAAGAATCATCAATTTCTATAGAATTCTTAACAAGCCCATCATATTGATTCTTAAAATACACCCTTGCTTCCCTAGGCATATTAAAAAAATATTTATGTGCCCATTCATGAACTAACGTCTGGGAAAAGTTATCACTATAAAGAGCTTTTATAGGAAATTGTATTGAATGTCCTGAAGCAACAGCGCCAGATTCTGCTCCAGTAGCCTCATTATGAACATAATCAGGAGAAAATATCAAATAAGAGTGTTGTTTAGGAAAACCAATTCTTTCAAGCTGGGATGTAGCTATAAAACAGTTATCTTCTACAGAATCTCTAATATCCTCGTCTTCTTGGAATCTTAAAACGTCTTTAGGAGCGTTCCAATCTATACCAACTGTAAACCACCCATAGTTCTCTGGACTCTTCCAAAAAGAAGAATTTATTGACACAATACGTTTTTTATACCACATAATAACATCCTAATCATTATCTTGAAAAGAGATGCCACTTTCATATAGTAAGTCTTTCACGGTGTCTGTAGTTTGCTCATCATAACATTCTATATGCAAAGCTCTTGATCCCCTTTCTCTTCTAAAGTCTACATTAGGGGGAAATACAAGGACATAGTTACCTTCATCTAATTTTCTTTGTGTTTGCCTAGTAAGTTCTGCGTAGATTTCCATTATTTTCCCGTTTTTCTCAAATTTAAACAATTAGAATTATTAGCTGCGTACTTAGCGCATCTCAAACCGCCTTTTTTCTTTCTATCCATACTTGCTAATATCTCATTATAAGGCTTTTTCTCAGCTTTTAATTGAAAATTATTAGGTTCACTTAACGTCATTGTGACTAAGACCTTTTTACCTCTTTCAGTAATTTGGACTTTATCAGAATTCCCAGTAACTAATCCCATTGTCTTAAGTCTTGTTATCTCCCTAGATGTAAGGGTAGAAGCATCTATAGTTTTAGCAATGTCAAATTTTCCATTACTCTGAAATCCTCTTTCCCATAAAGCGTAAAGGGCATGTGCGTCTTTATTACTTGCGGTTACAACATTTTTAGGCGCTGGAGTTGGTGTAAAACTTGACTCTAGTCCTAAGTTGGCAAGAAAAGAATAATCCATATAAAGATTACTCCCATTATCTGAACTGTTTGGTTTTATTGGTGTTGGCATAATTATCTCCTTATAAATTTGTTTTTATTTCCCCAGCCATGATTTAACTCTTTTGAGTACCTTGTCTATGGTACTTTCAACATTAACTTTAACACTCTCTATTTTAAAGGATTCCCCCATCGCATCATCCATAGCTTCACTTTCGTAAACTTTACTTATATGCATTGTATCATCATAATAATTATATGAGACATCTATATAGGCAGTTCCCATTGTTTCATCCTGTGTTTCCCAATGAAAATCGTCCCCATTCCTTCTTACTACTCCCCCAAATTGAGCCTCAAGGAGTTCAGGTATACCCTGTATTCTCTCCTTGGAATTATAAAGATCAAGTTCTTCATCAGTATACGGCTCACCTCCATCAACATAACCGTCTGAAGAAATTGTTTGAGCTTCTATCCATCCTGCCTTTTTACCTATATTCTGCCATTCTTTCTTGCTAATCTTTATAGTCTGTTTACCACTAGCCATCTTAATAATTTTCACTACTCACTCTCCTTATTCCATTCATAATTGTCTTTAACCATATTATTAAAAAATCTACCTTTTGATGTACTCTTTAAAAAATCCTTATAAATGTCTTTAGTCACATCTTTAAAGTTATAAACCTTACCGCCCTTTAGTCTTAAAGATAGCATATATAAACCAGAGTCATATGCTACTTCAGTTATAAAGGTAGAATCAACTTGCTTCCATCTTTTCCTTGCTAACTTATATAAAATCATAACTCTTCCAATTTACTTAGCCCAAACATATCAAAAAGAGCAAGGGCTTTTTCATGTCCCTCTTGCTTTACAGACTCTCTTCCAACTATTAGCCTTTCATCTGGATATTTTCCCAAAAGTAAATCTACATTATCTCTTATAGCATTTACCAAATCAGGGTCGATCTCAAAACCATATCTAATCTTAAACTTTAGTGCCCTTAATATAATAAGGGGATTTTGTTTAATAATATATGCTGGATCAAAATATGTTTTTATAATGCCATTCTTAATATCAACAAAGCCTTCCTTTGAAACATCATATATCTTTTTATTAAAAATATCATATACTAACATATTAATAGTAAAGTCTCTGTTATAGATATCGCTGTTAAGTGATGTTACAGGAATTCTCTCTTCTCTCATTTTAGCTCTTATCTCTACTGGAGAAAAATTACCTTTAAAATCTACCTTGATTCCTTTATAAGTAAAAGATAATGTCATTGTTCTATGGTAAAGCTTTGCATTACTTACCCCAAGCTCTTCTGCTACCAAACCACCAACCTTAATACTCTGATTTGCCCAAGCGCCGCTAAAATCCAAATCTTTCACACTTCCTAAGGGATTACCCATATAGAGATCTCTTGCACAACCGCCAACCAAATAAACATCTTGAATGCCATATTTCTTACAAATACCCCTGACGGTATCTATAATCTCTGTTATTATTATTTCCTGACTCTTATTAAAACCAAGAAGCTTTTCTAATAATTCCCTAGAATTTTGATTTAAAGTGTATTTCTCATATAGAAATTTCTCTGCCTTTTTTATTTCTTCCTCTTCTACTTCACTTGAGCAAACCCATATAGAATAGATATCTTCATCTTCGTGCTTTTTAATTTCAGACACAACAATCTTAAACTTATCTTCTTTAAATATTTTTGTTATAAATGGAATAATGTCTCCAGATGATATAAATCTTGTACTCAATATTTCATTATTAAGTATTCTTTTTTTAGCTTTATTAAGAACCTTAAATATTAAAGATACATCTTGATAATCTACATCACCATCCTTATCAACATCTAACGAACTAGAAGCTGCCCTACTGTTGGGATAGATGTTCTTATAATCTCTAGAGGCACTGTCGGCAGGGTAGGGCCAGCCTCTTATATTATTTAATACATAATACATTCCATTAGAATTATAAGATGGATTATACCTAGATTGGGTTCTATTTTTCTTTTCATCAGATTTAAAATCCTCATCAGCATCTTCCCAAGACATAACTCTATCAGATAAACCAGGTATAGTTGAACCATCCGATATCTCAAGATTATTCATCCATCCAAAAGTTGTAGCTTCTTTTATCATCTTTGAATTTGAAGCTGTTTTTGCCGCCTTTCCTTGGTTAGTTAAAAGCATTAATGGCTTAGGTCTGTTTTCGTCAAGAAGACCCTCTAATGTAGTATATGCAAGGTCTTCAGAATGTTCCATTGAAAGTAACTGTTCAATACCGTCTTGTGGGTCAAACTTTTCATTATCTCTATTGATCTTTTTAAGCTGAAGCTCTATTGTATCATTTTCTTGACTTAAATCTTCTGGTAATGGAGCCATAAATTGACGCCCAAGTTTTTTCTCTAAAGGAATACCTTGAGATTCTTGGGCTATCATTCCCCACGGTGCTCTTCCTTGAGCACTCCATATATTACTTTCTGGGAATCGTCCTGTTAAATCTGATCCCTGTGGTTTTTCTTTGAAAGAATCTGGTAGGTAGTATTGGGCTGTCTTGTACCAATTAATGTTTGAAGCTGCTTTAGAAATTTCTACCTGAAGAGGGACATAATTTTCTGGATCTCCAGTGTAAGCTGACTTATATCTTTGATTAATTTCTGACATTTTACTGTCTAAAAAAGATTGCTCTGCTTGTTGTGCCCCACCCTCATCAGCTCCTAACCCATGAGCAGCTTCATGTACTATTGTTGCTGCTACATTTATAAGGATTAACCATTCCTTTTTTGCAGGATCAAATTCAACACTGTCGTTGCTTGAAACATTGATATTTTTAGATACGTCCCTCTCTACGGCATTTTTAATATCCTGCATATTTAAGCCAAATGCTACGCCACCCATATTTCCGACTTTAGCACTGGCATTTTTCATATCCATGCTAATTTGATTTGCGTCTCTCTTACCAGTAGGGTCAACGGCTGTTATCTCTCCGTTTTCTGATTCTACCTGATATCCCATGTCTTCCAATTCAAGCTCTAATCTTCTCTCTTTTATTGCCTCACTAAGTTTGTCGATATATACACCATAAGCACCTGATTTGGTAAAATCGAATACATATGCTACATCTTTAAGATAGCTGGAATTATAACTGTTAACCAATGCTACAGCTTCATCCACCCTACTAAAGTAGTTTTTTAACCTCGAAACGTCTACAAAGGATGTACCTAAACTTCTAGGAGCTTCATCTGGTATCTGCTCTGGGTGAAAACCTGCAAAATCTTCCGCCGTTTTAGTTATTTTTTTTATTTTCATTAAAAAATCCTAATATACATATTTATTATTCTAAATTAATGTCTAATGTCCTATAAAAAAGCCAGATATTAAGATAATATCTGGCTTTTGAATAATTTATATTGATTTTTAGGTACCAAAGCCAAAAGTTATTTTATCTTTAACATCTTTCTGGGGTATACTGTTTTGGCAGTTGTTTTTCATAGGTCTGACAGTTATGGGGTTATGTTTTTCCTCATAATATTCATCAGTGTGGTCATAATCGCCAATTTCACCTAATTCTGATAAAACATCTTCCATTACTTCATCGTCTTTTTCCATAGCACATCCTGTATTTGAACCATGACCCACTATCTTCCTAGTAAAATTGCCATTCTCATCTATCTCTACTTCTATTTCTACATAGTTATCTGGAATACTACCCATGATATCTCCTTAAATGTGAATCCTGTATTTTTCTTCTACTGGCGTTATGAGCCTAATACATCGCTTATTGCCTCTTTTAAAATCTGCAGTTTCTTTATTCTTTTTAGAGTGAGCAATTGCTTTTACTTTAGTTGCTGCAATAGATGCTGCCAATTTACCTTTAAAATTCTGAATATCTCTTGGAAGTCCCGAAATATCTACTTGCATTTCCCACTGACCCTCTTTGTTCTTCCAAATACCAATATCACTATATTTGACATGCGGAGCTTGAGGGTGGTTAGGGTTAGCGCAACCAGGTATAATAAGATGATATGTATGATCTTCCTTTTGCCCTTTATAATTATATAAAGGTAATGTTCCTTCGTCTGACATGTAAATATGGTCTTTCCAGTCTTCCATCATATCTATCAGGGATTTTTTCAGCATATTTAAAGAACATTTTATATCTATTTTTCCTGCTTGCCAATGGCTCATGGAAAGGTCTCCTATGAATATTAGTTAAGTGTATTATACATCTTTTTAGATTATTTTATTCTTTTTGAGAAAGTCTTCTATATAATTAGATGGAAGTGCAGCATTAAGTCCATAAAGACCTTCTTGGGAAACAATAAGCGTTACTAGACCTATCACAGACCCATCTTCCCTATTAACTATAGCCCCACCACTATTGCCTGGTTGAATTGAAGCATCTACAAATATGTATTCTGGAGCGCCATTGTAAGTATATACGCTCCTTCCAACAGATCCCACAATCCCCTCAGATACATTATTTTCAAATCCAAGTGGGCTTCCAACGGCTATAATATCTTGACCTGTTATAATAGAAGGACTTATCTTAAAGGGATCAACATCTATATGCGCCTTTAATATAGCTATATCCCACTCTAATTTATAAGCTACTACTTCAGCATTATAAAACCTATCACCCTGAACTAAGCGTATTTTTCTAGTTTTACCAAAGTCGTTAATAGAAGGAATATTGTTTTTGTCATATTTTTCAACAACATGAGCACATGTTACAAAATAATCAGGAGCAACACAAAAAGCTGAACCAGTTTCTTCTATTCCTTTAGCAACATCTATAGATTCAACTAAAAAACTTTTAGCCATAGACTCTGCGACCAATTGAATTTTTTCTTTTTGACCTACTCTATGAATATAAGACTGTTGTATACCTTTAAATTTGGCTTTTTGCTGATACTGTTGTGCCAGTGAAAACGATGGAAAGGTAGCAGTTCCGCCCTCCATAATTACTTGCCATCTCTCAGGGGTATATCTGGGAGAAGAGGTTAAGCCATATTCGAGTGCGTCATCCTTTTGAGTTCTTAAACTAGAAAGATATTGCTCTCTTTTTTTATAGTCGTCGCCTTTAGACTTGTAAGACCCTGGTTTACTTTCTTCACCACTGCTCCAGTCTCCACCTCCACCAGGTAATGAATATTTTCTGCCATCAAATACTACATCTTGAATAGTATGTACATTATTAGTAGGGACTACAGAACGATTAGTAGGAGGAGAAAGCGTTGTATGACCTTCTTCATTTACATGGTTGTCAAATGGTAAAAATGTTCTAGCTACTTTTATTTTCATAATAAATATCCTAAAGTCTATCAGGATATTTCATTATACCATAAGAAAAACCCTTTAGTTTTCTATGAAATCTTTATCAATATCTTCATCGATATCTTCTAGAAATGCGTTAGTCTCGTCATCTGATTCTTCTTTATCAATAAAGGGGTCAGACTCCTTAGCAACTTCGCTTTCTGGAACCATGCTGTTCTTCATATCAACCTTTAAAGCCTTTTCGCCTGTATAGACAGTAGCTTTTCTCCCCATTTGGTTGTTAGTGTCTTCAGTTTCCTCGTTTACTGGTTCTTTTTCTTTTTCTTTTGCTTCTTTTTCTTCTTCTTCAAGCTTTTCCATCGCTTCAATAGATGCTTTTGTTGCTTCAGACTCTTCTGCAGTGTCTTTATCTTCTTCTGTTATAGTGCTTGCTTCTATTGGTTTTCCTATTTCGTTTACAACAATAGCTCTATTATCAGTGTTTTTCTCGGTTTCCTCAGGTTTTTTCGCCTTGGTATTTACCCTTTTAATAGCTTTCTTGTTTTTGGCACCCTTTGGACGTCCTCTTCCACGTTTCTTGGTCTCCTCAGTCTCCTCAGTCTCCTTAGTAGCCGATGGACTATCCTCTATTTCTTCATCAACTGCTTCATCAACTGCTTCATCAACTG
>Ga0210003_1000196_pt1:37500-53604 | contig 53604 bp, 41 predicted proteins | sample LantaG_FD_182804 | JGI IMG/M metagenome (GOLD analysis project Ga0210003, IMG submission 182804) | Deep subsurface microbial communities from Baltic Sea to uncover new lineages of life (NeLLi) - Landsort_02402 metaG (SPAdes) (version 2) | ecosystem: Environmental > Aquatic > Marine >... | reverse complement strand
GCGAGTTTGTCTACGAGCAGCCCTCAATGACTGACATTGAGTATACGTTCAAGCACGCACTAACCCAGGAGGTCGCTTACAATTCGGTCTTGTTGGAGCGGCGCAAGCAGTTGCACGAACATGCGGGTCGGGCCATCGAGATGCTTTACCCCGCCTCGCTTGACGATCATCTCGCTGAGTTGGCCCATCACTTTTCGCGCAGCGTAAACCAGATCAAGGCCATCGAGTATCTGCACCGGGCTGGCTTGCAGGCGATGTCCCGCGGCGCGCTCACTCAGGCCGTCAGGGATTTCGAGGCGGCTTTGGATCTGGTCAAAGTACTGCCGAAAGGCAGCGAGCGCGATGCCTTAGAGCTGACCCTGCTGAATCCCTTGGGTACGGGCTATATCGCCGTGCGCGGCTACGCGGCACCGGAGGTTGGCCCCGTATTCGGGCGCGCGCGGGAGCTTTGCGAGCAGATCGGAACGCAGCACCAATTGTTTGCGGTCGTCTGGGGCAATTTTGCTTGGCACGTGGTCAGGGGTGAGATGGGGCTGTCACTCGATATTGCTCAGGAATCGATGGCGTTGGCAGAGCGCTTCGACGACCCGGGTATCTGGATGGAGGCGCTCTTTCTACTCGGCGTGACTCTGTTCTACCGTGGCGAGTTTGTGAAAGCGCTCTCGCAGTATGAGAAGGGCCTATCCCGCTTCGATGATCGCGAACGGAACCGGCTCTGGGCCTCCAGGGTGGGCGAGGACGCAGGGGTCACCCATCGGTGTTATACGGCGCTCGCTCTTTGGCATATTGGCTATCCTGATCAGGCTTTGCGCGCGATTAAGGAGACGCAGAAGCTGGCCCGCGCTATCGAGCATCCGTTCAGTCTCGCCTACGCGCAGCACCACACGAGTTGGCTCTACCATCGTCTAGGTCTGCCCTTCGAGACGAAGGCATCCAGCGAGGAAGGCTTGCAAACCGCCACCGACTACGGGCTTGTCTTGTTCCAGGCCACGGCCACGATTTACCGGGCGGGAGGTCTTCTTCTAGAAAAGCGGGCGGTAGAAGCGCTGCCCTACATTGCCAATGGGCTGGAGGCATACCGGCGCACAGGCGCCGGGATGGCACTACCCTATTATCTCGGCATCCTGGCCGATGCCTGCACCCAGCTCGGCAGATATGACGAAGCGACGGCGGCTCTCGATGAAGCTCTCGCGATCGCCGACAGGAATGAAGAATTCTGCCAGGTCGCAGAACTCCATCGGTTGAAGGGCAACATCTATCTCGCCTCGCAGCCGGGTTCAGACGCTGCCGAGACTTCGTTCCGCCACGCAATCGCCGTGGCACAAGACCAATCATCGAGGGCCTGGGAACTTCGTGCAGCGACTAGCTTGGCCAGCCTCTGTCGCCAAACCGGCCGCCTCGATGAGGGGCGCCAGATACTTTCCACAGTCTATAAGGGCTTTACTGAGGGCTTTGGCACCACCGACCTTAAAGCGGCCAAAGCGTTGCTTGATCAGATTGAATAGCCCTCCCGGAACGTCAGCTTTGGGTCAAAAGCGGACGGTTTGCCGGATCAGCGTCAGGTCCGGTTCTGACCCAAAGCAGAATCGAGATCCCGCGCATCGGTGCGGCGGGATCATGGGCCTCGCCTAAACTTCTAGAAATTTGTCTAAGGTTGCCACATCTCCCGTTAAGTCGGCTGTGCCAATCTGACCTAGGCCTGTGTTCCGTCCGTGCAGCCAAATTGTGAATTCGCCAGCCATATCGGCTTTGGCAACTTCAGCGGCTGACGACAATATTTCGTGTTCCGGAGGCTGACGATAGACATCTCATGCTCAAGAGATCACTTGTGTCTAAATCGTCGCGTATGATTTCGAGCGAGCTGCGTCACGACTTCGCAGACTTCCAGGGCGCACGCCCTACTGTCCCTCCCATCGTCGCTACGCTGCCCATAATTGCTGGCATAGCGTCGGTCGTCCTCGGTATGGCCGTACTGCTCGGCTGGTCGTTCGGCATTGTTCAGCTGAAAAATCTGTTCTCAGGCCTCGATCCCATGAAGCCTGTTATAGCGCTCAGTATCATATTATGCGGCGCGCTCCTCTGGCTACGTGCAAGCGAGGATCGCCTGCCTATTCTGCAGCACGCGCTATCGGTCACGGCGCTCGCTATCGGAGTGCTCACTCTGTTTCAATTAGGCACTCATACAGACTTGTTGATCGATCATGTGCTTATCAAGAGTGGGTGGGCCGAGGATGCAACTAAATCAATGTCGGAGCCGAGCGCGATGGAGTTCGTGCTATTTTCGATTGCGATGTTGTTACCTCGAAGTGGCCGTTCGAGCGATGCCGTCTTTGTTTCCGTTACGACGTTCGGACTGCTTTTCGCGTTGCTCGTGGTCGCGGGGTATTTGTACAAAATTCAGATACTCTATGAGCCCACTTCCGCCAACCCCATGGCTCTGCTCACGGCGATTGGCGCCTTCGTGGTTTTTGTCGGAGCCGCGCTCACGCGGCCGCATGCGGGGTGGGTAACTCTGCTCGCTCCGGACTCTGTAACTGGCTCCTTCGCTCCGTGGCTCTTGCCGAGCATTGTCATCCTGCCGATCGGCTTGGGCTGGGTGCTTGATCAGTTCATTTCGAGTTCTATTTCGCCTTCACTTGCTGTCCACGTGTTCGCTCTGTCGAGCGTTCTCTTCTTGGTCGTTGTCGTGTGGCGGACCGGAATAATCGCCAATCGGTTAGGGCGTAATATCAGGCTTCGGGCGCAGCTAGAATCGCGCTTAAGGGAAGCTCGCGCAGTTGCAGAAAGGGCTGCGGTAGCCAAGTCCGAATTTTTGGCCAACATGACTCACGAACTCAGGACCCCGTTAAACAGCATTGTTGGCTTTTCTGGGCTGCTCGCCAAGAGCCCTAAACTCAGCACTACCAATCGGCGGTTCGCAAAGATTATCGATGGATCTAGCCAATCCCTTCTCGCGCTGGTGAATGACATTCTGGATTTCTCCGGCCTGGAGGCCGACGCGGTGTCCCTCCATCCAGTCGCGTTTTCGTTGCCAAAGCTTGTGGAAAATGTTGCGGAAAGCGTCTCGTTGATGGCAGATGACAAGGGACTGAAGATAAAGATCAAGAAGGATAACGCGGTGGGCGAGGCGCACTTCGGTGACGCTATGCGTCTTCGTCAAGTTCTGCTGAATCTCGTGAACAACGCTCTCAAGTTTACCTCCGATGGTGAGGTAGTCATTGTCCTCTCGGCAGCCGCGCATTCTGATTCTACTCAGAAACTACGAATTGAGGTTCGTGATACGGGCATCGGAATCGCTCCTGAGAAGCTACGGGAAATTTTTGGGCGGTTCGCGCAAGCTGACGCTTCGATACATGGTCGCTTTGGCGGAACGGGACTTGGCCTAGCGATCTCTAAGCATCTTACTGAGCTTATGGGCGGAAGGATTGGTGCTGAGAGCGTCGAAGGCGAGGGCACGACAATCTGGGTTGAGTTGCCGTTGCCGCTCGCTGATCCGAAAGCGGTCCTCGATGAGGAGTTTTCTGACGAACCGGCAGCAAAAAATGTTGGTCGGCGCATTCTCGTTGTCGATGACGTCGACATAAATCGGGATCTGGTCGCCGTCTTGCTTGCGCCCTATGGACACGTGATTGACCAGGCGGAAGACGGTGTCGATGCCGTTGAGGCCTGTAGGACCGGCAATTACGATCTGATATTGATGGATGTCCAGATGCGCGGCATGAATGGGGTGGATGCAACTCGCACCATTCGCTCTATGAGTGCGTTCAGAGCTACACCCATTGTCGCCATGACCGCTCAGACGCTTAAATCGGAATGGGAGGTGTGTCGTGATGCCGGCATGAGTGACCACCTACCGAAACCCATCACCCCAGCCTCTCTCTTCGCTATGCTGGACAAATGGTTGGATGAGAACGGCGATAAGGCAGCGGGGACAACTTCAGACGGACCATCGCAACGAGCGTCTAGTCCCGAAGCATGGCGAAACGTCCAGCTTTCGCGACCGGAAGAACGCCGTCCCGAAGCCCAGGATGCGCCACGAGGCTGATTATCATCCTGACAGCGATACGTTCCGATGCCACTCGAGCCCCTTGGTTCGTTTGCACACAGCCTCGGCCCGGGCTTTAGCCGTCTGCGGGCCTCCTGCGCTGTCTAGAGGGCATCTCAGAACGTCGGCTTTGACGCCGTAAGGAGACGCGATCGCGGAGGAGCCTACCGTCCGTTGTTGACCCGCAGCAGACATGCGAGCCCGAAAGGAGCTGGACAAGCCTAAGGCTTGGCCGCAGAGGTCGCATTCTGCAATTTTGGTGTCGTTCGCGGGCTCTACGCGGTCCACTTCTCGTGGCGGCTCTTGAGAGCTCGCTTAGAACGATATATTCGCGAGTCGGCAGCGCGGAGCAAATCCACGAGTGCTTCGCCATCGCTGGGATAGAAAGCAGTTCCAACGTTTGCTGCGAGATATACCTTTTGGCCACCTATAATAAAACGCTCCTCGAACGCGTGCTGTAGGTCCAGCGACAAACGCGCAAGGAATATTTCGTCGCAGCCGAGCCAAGTGACGACACCAAACTCGTCGCCTCCCAGGCGCGCAACCAACCCACGGTCTTTGGCGGCAAAATTAAGTCGCTTTGCTATTGCAACAAGAACTTCGTCTCCTGCTCCATGGCCGAATTGGTCATTGATTGGTTTGAAGCCGTCAAGATCCATGAGGGCAAGCCCTACCGCAGATGTATACTGGCGGGCCATGTCCAACGCATATTGAGCTTGAGATTCGAACAGGGCGCGGTTCGCAAGGCCGGTGAGATGATCGTGCTGCAGTGCAGTAACGTCGGTATGCATGACAACAGCACCCACGCCTTCATCCGTTTCACGCGGCTGGCGGACGGAAATTTGAAACCAATGATGTCGGCGATCAAAGGGGCAGGAATACGTCGCCACAAACTGCCGAAGCTGGCGGTTAAGGACGCTGGCTATACCCTCTCCTACGGTCTGGCCATCAAGACATCCACGATCAGCTGCAGCGTGACACTCCGATAGATAGTTCCATCTGCGCTTGGCCAATCGCCCTTCAGCCGTCTCCTCCCAAGCTTGATTGGTGAAGAGCACGTCACCATGCGGATCGAGCACGGCGATTTGGGCAGGCAGCAGGTCGAGAGCCTCAAGGCCAATCGTCCCTGCAAGGTGATCACGCTCATCGCATGGAAGCTGCGTGAGCTCATCGTTTGCCTCACTCAGTGTTCTGCTCGAAACGACTTTACGAAGATAGCGCAAGAAATCTTTGTTCGGCTTGGCTTTTGCGAACAGGTACCCTTGTCCCGTATCACAACCAAGTTCTAACAATTGATTTAGTGTCGCGGTGTCCTCGATGCCTTCCGCCGTAACTGACAAGCCGAGACTATGGCTGAACCTAACCATGGCATCGACGAGGTCCCGCGTGTGAACGTCCGTCAGTATTTGGTGCAAGAAAGAGCGATCAATTTTGACGCCATCGAGATCGAACTGACGGAGATACGATAGGCCCGAGTATCCGATGCCAAAATCATCGAGATGCACGCGTATGCCACCACCGCGCAGTGTCGCCAGCGCGACTCTCGCTTCTTTGGGACGCTCAATGAGCGTCTTTTCCGTTATCTCCAAAACCAGACGACGACCAGAGAAGCCTGTGTCCCGCAGCACCTGCAGAATTTTTTGTGCAAGATGCTTATCCACCATACGGGCTGACAAGTTGAGTGGAGAGAGTGTCGGGCCAAGTTTGAGCATCCGCGATCGCTCGGCGAAGCAGCTTATACGTCAGCTTCCTTATGTCGCCTGCAGCCTTGACGGCGGGAATGAACTCGGAGGGTGGCAGCAATCCTCGCTTCGGGTGTTTCCACCGCGCGAGCACCTCACATCCGACGACCATCCCCGTGCGCAAGTCCACCAGCGGCTGATAATAGGGCTGTATCTGGCCAGACTCGATTGCGATGAGAATTTCGTCTAACTCGGACCACTGGCGGAGCTGTTCTGCTGTTTCAAGAGCGGAACGCTTCGTGGCATTCGGTCCCTCGGCGGCCTCCGAACTTTTGACAGTTCGGCGCATCGCACCTCACTTCCAGTCTGGTCTCGGCGGCGACGACCGCCGGTTGCAAGTCGCTCCGGTTGGGCGTGGGCGAGACAATTGAGTGTAGGCAATAGGTCGTTAAAGCGAAGAGTGGGACGAGGCGCCATCCCAACCCTTTGACCGTCGTGGCCTACCAAGTGTTAAAGGGAGTGCCAAAACCTAACGACTGGAGGCCATGTCCGTTCGTGGCACGTAGCAGGCATTGGGGGTCGAACTTACTAAGTCCGCATGGGACCAATAGCGGGCCTAGGCAACACCCCAGGAAGCACCGGAAGCGTCTAACGACACCGATCAATAGAGGTCGCGGTCAGCGTCTTCGGTAGCACCTATCGGGTTGGTTTCTTCGTCGGTGGGTGTCGTGGTCTCCTTTAAGGCGTCTTCCAGCTTCTCCATCATGGTCTCATCCTTCGCGGAATCCCCGCCTGAATCCGTACCACCCCCAGTCTCCTCGGCGGCATCCTCCTCCGCATAGGCAAGCGTCGGGGCGGAGCCAAGACCAATCACAAGTGCGCCGGCGAAGAGTCCTGCAAGCAACTTTGTCATTTCACTGTTTCCTCGGTTGATTGACCAATTTGCAACTACGAATGCTAGCGCGTCGAGGCGCAAAAAAGGGCTGAGGTCGCCAGAGGCTACCGTTAGCAGCTGGACGGCGCCGGCACGCCCCTGAACCGGTCGTTCATCCATTTTATGGCGGTGGGGGCGCTGTCGCGTGCGGCGAAAATATGCGACACGCCGGGTAACGAGACAAAGGCCACGCGCTCGCCCTTGGCGCATAGAGCCTTGGCGAAGCGCTTGGTGACTTGCGGGTCCACGGTCGTATCCGCGGTTCCTTGCGCAATGAAGACCGGTGCGCCGGCGCGCGCCTGCCCCGGCGAGTTGCGCAGCATGATGCCTTTCCAAGGGTTGATCTTAGTCGGATCGATCTTCAGGAACCGCGCGGCCTGCAACCGCTTCGCGTCCTTCTCCAGCGCCTCGAACTGCGCGATCGATGTGAGGCAGCCGAGCGCGGTCGCCCTGAAGGCAGACATCACGTCGGGCTCGACAATGGTCGCGGGCGCGACATTCTCAAGCCGCGTCCAGGACAGCAGCGCCATGGCGATCAGGTCTTGCTCGGTCTTTGCGTCGTCTTCAAACAGGTCCACCAGATAGGTGGCCGGCGCCGCCGCCGCGACGCCAACAAGCTTGAGCTCCGGCGCATAACGGGCGGCGAGCTGACCGGTGAACAGCGCGGCATGACCGCCTTCGCTGTGTCCCCACACGGCGAAGCGGTTGGACGCGCCGCTACTCTTGAACTGTTGCGTGGCCCGCACGGAGTCCAGCACCGCCCGGCCCGCGCTCTCGCCGATCAGGTAAGGGTGGACGCCGTCGGTCCCGAGGCCGGGATAGTCGGTGGCGACGACCACGTAGCCTTCGCGCAGCATGTCCTTCAAGTTCCAAATCAATCCGGCTCGATCGGGATAGAGCGAGGGCGCGCAGTTCGGCGCCACGCCAGACGTCGGATGGGCCCAGGCGATGACGTTACGGCCGCCGGCCGGCGCAGGCCCGGACGGGATGAAGATCGCGCCCGACACCGGGATCGTTTCGCCCTTCAGTCCAGTAGAGCGATAGAGAAAGCGGAAGGCGTCGCTATTGCCGGGGCCGCCGCTTAAAAGCGGCCACACCCGGATGAGTGTGCCGGGCTTCCCGTGGATCTCGCCGGGGCTCACGTCGTACAGCGCTTCTGCCGGATCTCCGCCGAGGCCGATAAACACAGCGAACGCCCCAAAGGCTGCTAACCTCGACAACAACCTGGCTCGGAGCATTTCGGTATTCCTTTAGTGATCACAACCGTGCGTCTTGGCGAGAAATCCCAGGCCGACCAAACCTAGGGCCACACGTCTTTTCGATCGAGTACCGAGGGGATGGGATGGCCCAAAGAAGTGGTAGATCAGCGTGGGCGCATCCGGTCTACAGCAGGCGATGGCGACCATGTGTAGACGGATGTCGACGCTGATCCACCAGAACCTAGGCGATCCAGGATTATTGCGCGCGCTTCTCGAGCTCAGCTTCCTCTTGCGGCGTGACCTCGCCGGCGTCTTCAAGCGCCTTGATGCACTGCGCGGAGAGCTCCCTGCCGTGTTGCCTCATGCAAAGTGTGAGCAGTTGAGATCCGATTCCATCCTGGTTGCAATATTGGCGATAGTCATGCGCGCAGTATTGGGTTTCCTCCTGGGTGGGTTGGCCCGCGAAGGCAGCTGTAGAAAGCGACCCGGCCAGAACTGCAGCCGCGAAAAAGCCCTTAATCATGTTTCTCTCCCAATAGATTCGACTTGGCTCAAGCCAAGGCCACACTGAACACTATGGGCTGCAGAATACTTGCCATTTGGCGCCAAAGGAATTTTTTGATGCCAGGCGGCAATTTTGCCCCCCAATCCGAAATCCTTCTAGGCACATCGAGACTTATTTTAGGCAACACTCTGAGCTGCGAGGCTTTGTGCGTTGATGTTGGCGCTGTGCTATTTGTTCACCGCAATCGGCGCCACGGGTATCTCTTCCTCGACCTTCGATACGCCCGCGACGTTCCAATGCCCGCGGGATGTCTGCTTTGGGTCAGAACCGGACCTGACGCTGATCCGGCAAACCGTCCGCTTTTGACCCAAGGCGGACACGCCGTTCACGGGTATCTGCTGCGTTCCTCTGCACCACCTTCCAGGCCGAGGCGGCACCCCGGGTGGAGCTCTACGGCGAGCTAGCAGCCCATATGAACCTTGCAAACAAACACCCCCGCTCCAAGGGAACGGGGGTGCAAGTAACGTTGGTTGCGGGGGTAGGATTTGAACCTACGACCTTCAGGTTATGAGCCTGACGAGCTACCGGGCTGCTCCACCCCGCGTCAATTTTTGGCCTTCGAGCGACGGCCTTGCCTTCCGCAGCGGATTTGGGCTCGAAAGCGCCCGGCCGCGAAAGGGGGGAACCTATAGCAGGTTCGAAGAAGATGTGAAGCGCGGCCTCGGGGCCATCTCCGGACCTGGGAAGCCCGCCGCGCGCCAGCCCCTTATATGGGGATTCTCCTTGCGCTTGTAAAGCTTAAGCCTTCTCAGGTCCCGCCGAGGCGCGCGTCCAAGGACGCCGATGGATCACAGCCTGGGATTTGGGCCCTTGCCGCGCCGCCGGCCCTTGCCGCGCCGCCAGGTCCTGCGATCTCCGCACCGGCCCGGGCCAGCCGAGCCAGGCTTGCGTCCGGGGCCCGCGAAGGCGGTAGCCGCCTTCCGCGCCATAGTCGAACAGCCAGCGCCGCGCGGCGAAACGACCACGCACCAGATACGGAAACACGATGCCCAAGATCGCGCCGAGCACCGCGTCGGTGAAATAGTGGACGCCGATAAACACGCGGCTCAGCGCGATCCAGGCCGCGAGCGTATAGAGCAACAATCGCCCCCGCGGCCAGAAGATGGCGACCACCGTGGCGAACGCGAAGATGGCGGTCGCGTGACCCGACGGAATGGACACGTGGTCCGATTGAAAAGCGAAGAACTGAAAGTCGAAATGGCCCACCGTGTCGAACAGCTTGGGCCGCGCGCGGCCCAAGATATTCTTGAGCAGGCTGGCCACCAGTCCCGCGCCGGCGATGCTGACGAACACGAAGCCGGCCGTGCTGATGATGAGTGCGTATCCTGCCGCGTTCCGGACCCCGACATGCCGGCGCCGCAAGACGATGGCCCAGGCGATGATGGCGGCAGGCGGGATCAGCATCCAATGCGATCGCCCGACATCCGTGATGCAGCGGAAGAAGGCGCGGGCCGCGGGCGACAACGCTTGGGCCCGCTCCAGCATGAACGGGTCGATAAGCAGGAACCCAATGGCGAGCAATGACAGCGCGAGCGCCGCCTGTTCGCACAGGCTGAAATATCGCGACGGCAAGATCGAGCCCCCCTCGATCTATATCCCATTGGAGCCTGGCGGCGCCTAGGCCACCTCAGGCGGGCTCATCACCCGCTTGCCCAACCATATAAAGTAGATATTGCGCGAATAGATGACGAGCCCGGTCGCCTGGCCGAGAATAAACACCGGATCCATCCGGTAGATGGCATAGCTGAGCAGAAGCAGGCCGCCGGCGAAGCTGAAATACCAGAACGTCTCCGGCACGATGCTGGCGCGGGCGCGCTCCGTGGCGATCCATTGGATGAGGAACCGCATGGAGAACATGAGCTGCGCGAACAGCCCCAGCCCGATCCACACCAGCTCGGCAGTCGGCGTCGACTGCCACCATTGAACGAGACCCCCCATCATTTCCTCATCCCCTCTGGCTTACAGCCTCGACATGACCATCGCCGGCAAGTGTGGCACCACCCGCGACCTGCTCGGCCAAGGGCGCAATCGCCGTGCGCTTGCGCAACCAGCTGACGCCGATGAGATCGTAGATCCCGATTAACGCTCGGCCGAGATTGGTATATTTGGACGTGCCGGCAAGCCGCGGACGGTCGTTCACCGGCACATACGCAACCTGATGCCCGTAGGTCAGGAAGAACGCCGGCAGGTAACGGTGCATGCTGGTGAAGTAGGGCAGCGCGAGATAAGCCTCGCGCTGATAGACCTTGAGCCCGCAACCCGTGTCGGGGCAGCCGTCATCCAGCACCTTGTCGCGCAGCCAATTGGCGAAGCGCGACGCAAGCCTCTTGGATCCCGTGTCCTTACGGGAGGCGCGCAGGCCCCCGACCAGCGCCGGCTCCTCACCGGCCGCGCCGAGGCGCGCCAACAGATTGGCGACGTCGTTCGGATCGTTCTGGCCGTCCCCGTCCATGGCGGCGACAGCCGGGAAACGGGCGGCCAAGACCCCCGTCCGCAAGGCGGCGCTTTGGCCCGCCCGCCGGCCATGCCGGACATAGCGCAGAGCTTCGTAACGGGGGATCAGCGCCTTGATCTCCGCCCCCGTCCCGTCATCGCTGGCGTCGTCGACCACGATCACCTCGCCCAGCGCCGTTTCGGGCACCACGGCGAAGGTTTCCTCGACCAGACGGCCGATATTGCCTTCCTCGTTGAAGACCGGAATGACGACAGAAAGGCGCATGAAATCGCCCAACATGGCACCCCCCTAGAGGATACGATCCTCACCTCAGCGCCCATACTGAGGCCCAAATTTGACGCACCCATGAACAATAGAACACTGGTGACACGCCTGTAACAAACCCCCATGCCAATGGGGCACCAGGTAAGGCGCTAGAGCCGTTTTAGGGGGAAGATCAGCGTTGTCCAGCGGCCCGATTTCTCAGGACATCCAGCCGGCCGGCTCAAGCCAGCGGCACGCCCTATCCGATCGGAGCTATCTGGTCCTGACGGCCGTTTGCCTCGCAGCGCTTCTCGCGTTCAGGCTCGCCGCCCTTCAGGCCTCGCAGATCGACCTCGTCATGGACGAGACCCAATACTGGACGTGGTCGCGGGATCTCGACTTCGGCTATTTCTCCAAGCCGCCGCTGATCGCCTGGATCATCCGCGCCGCAGGCGAACTCTGCGGACAATCGGAGGCTTGCGTCCGCGCCACCTCCCCCATTCTCTACACGCTCGCCTCGGGCATGCTGTTCGCCACGGGCCGCGTCTTGTTCGACGCGCGCATCGGCTTCTGGACGGCGATCGTCTTCGCCACCCTGCCCGGCGTCTCCTACGCCTCGCTCCTCATCACCACCGACGCACCGCTGATCTTGCTGTGGACCGTCATGCTCTTCCTCTGGGTGATGCTGGTGAAGCGGCCCAGCATGGGGTTCGCCATCATGCTCGGCGTGGCCATCGGCATCGGCCTTCTCGCCAAGCAGGCGATGATCTACGCAATTCTGTGCATCGCCTGCCATGCCGTTGTGTCGCGCGAGGCTCTGAAGGGCGGTCGCGGTATCGTGGCGGCAATCATCGCGCTTGCGCTGTTCTCGCCGAACATCGTGTGGAATGCTCAGCACGACTTTCCCACGGCGAGGCACACCGGCGCCAATATCGGCTGGCAACATCCCTATGTTCACCCGATCGCGCTCCTCGAGTTCGTCGGCGCTCAGTTCGGGCTTTTCGGACCCATCCTGCTGGTCGCGCTGGCGCGCGCCGCTTTCCGCGAGATCCGCGCGCCAAGCGATCCCAACAAGACGCTACTCCTCTGCTTCTCTTTGCCGGTGCTCGCGCTCCTGGTCATCCAAGCGCTGATGTCGCGCGCGCATGGCAACTGGGCGGCGACCGCCTATCCGGCCGCCACGCTATTCGTTACCGCGGTGCTGCTCCAGCTTGACCGGCGCGTCCTGTTTCGGGTTTCGCTTGGCCTGCATCTCATCGTGGCCGTGATGATCGCCGCGGCGCCCGCCTTCGCGCGCGATTGGCCGGTCTTCGAGCAGCTCAAATTCTTGCGGTCGTCACTGGGCTGGCAGGACACGGCCCGCGTGGTTCGCGCGAAGCTGGCGGAGGAGCGCTATGGCGCGCTTCTTGTCAACACGCGGGAGATGGCGGGGGAGCTGCTCTACTATCTGCGCGGCACAGACACACCGCTCTATGTGTGGACGCGGGGCGAAACCCCTCACAATCACTTCGAGATGACCAGACCCTTCGTCGCGGACGCGCCTGAGCCCATGCTCTTCGTCTCGCGACGGCCATGCCCGGGTTCCGTCACGGACAGCTTCGGCGAGGTTACTGAATTTCCAGCCGAGCGGGTGCCGCTCGTGCGCGACGAAACGAGACTCATCTATATGTGCCGGCTGATGGGCTTCAAAGGCGCAGAAGACAGCACGCCGAGATAAGGGTCAGTGGCCGGCGTGGTCGCCGCCGGCGCCCTTGCGCACCGGAACGGTGATCTCGACGGACCCGGCGCTGCCGAAGTCCAGCGTGAGCGGAAGCGCGCCGCCGTCGGCAAGCGCGTCATCGAGACCCATGATCATCAAGTGATTGCCACCCGGCGAAAGCTCAAGCGTCGCCCCGGCCGGAATCGGCAGTCCCTCTGGGACCGGGCGCATCCGCATGACGCCCTCGTCGGTCATTGTGGTTTGGTGCAGTTCGACCATCTTGGCCTTAGGCGACCGTGCCCCGCGGAGCACATCGTCCCCATCGCCCTTGTTGGTGATGGTCATGTAGGCCGCGGTGGTCTTGCCCTCGCCGATGGTCGGCCTGACCCAGGCATCGCTCACGCTGATGCCGCCGGGCTGCGCCGCCCATGCGGTCCAAGCAACGAACATCAGCGCGGCCATGGTCAGCGCCACGGCCACGCCGATCTCGACCTTGCGCAGCCTGCACATCCGAACCATGGCCTCCTCCGGATAGATTAATCTCGGTGCTGGATCCCTTGCCGCGGGTACTCCTGGCCTCTGTTTATTGCGCTCCGCCTCCCGCGTCTTGCGCCCTGGTGTCGCGTGCGGCGGTCCGTCGCCCGCCCGCGAAGGCCCGCTGGGAAATCTCGATAATTGTTGGAAACGCGCCGATCACGCCCGGAGGACTACGGGGTCACCGCGCGGCTCTCGGAGACGACCAGCGCGTCCTGCTGGCCGTCCAGCCCGTCATCGGCAGCATCTTGTCCATAAATGTCGGGCCGGAACTGGGCGAGCCCGCGGCTATTGGCGAAGGCCGTCAGATAGACAAAGTGCACGGGCACCGACTGGCGGAGCTTCACGTTCTTCTTCTCGCCGCTCGCCACTTGGGCCTCCACCTTGCCCAGACTCCAGCCCTGAGGACCGAGCAACCACGCAACCAGCTCCCACACGCTCTCGACCCGCACGCAGCCCGAACTGAACGCGCGCTGGCTCTGGTTGAACAGGCGTTTCAGCGGCGTGTCATGCATATAGACGGCGTGCTTGTTGGGCATGTTGATGCGCACCAAACCGAGCGCGTTCTGCGGACCCGGATCCTGGCTGAACTTGTAGCTCGCCGCTTGCGGCGACGACCAATCCACTTGCGTCGGGTCGAGCGGCTGCGAGCCCCAGGACCGTCTCACGTTGAACTTGTTGTCGTAGAAGTAAGACATGTCCTTGCGGATGGCGGGAACCAGGTCCTTGCGGGCAATGCTGGCCGGCACGGTCCAAACCGGAAAGAAGTTCACCTCGACGATCTTGGCCGAGACTTGCGGCGTGGCCCGCGACGGCTTGCCGACAACGACGGCGCTGTCGAGTGCGAGCTGACCTTTCTGCACCGCCTGCGCCGTATAGGCCGGCACGTTGACCAGAACATAGCGCGACGCCCGGTTGATCTTCATCAGCGACTCGATGCGCGGCAGATTGGCCTCAAGCTGACGCAAGCGCTCCCGCGCCGGCACATTGAGCGCCTTCAAGGTGCGCTGGTCCACGAACCCCGAGACGCGCAAGCCGTTGCGGATTTGGAAGCCCACGATGCCGTCACGAAACGCATCGTCGAAACGCGGGCTCGTGCCTGAGCCCGGCGGCAAGTCTCCCTCGATGATGAGATGCTCGCGGATCGTGGCGATCTCGGAGCCGGTATCGCCGGGCCGCAGGGTCGTATTTCCGCGCACTTGCGGCCAGCCGCCGGCAGCGACGATGCGCCGATAACGGTCGATAGCCACGCCCAGCCCCTGGATTGAGGCCTCGCTCACGAACGGCACGTCCATGCGGAATTGCGGACTTAAGCGATCGCGCAGCGCGTCGCGCTCGGCCTGACGGCGATCCTTGTCTTCCTGGGTGACGGGCCCGCTATCGGTGAACACCCGATAGGGGTTGAACTGGGCCTGCGCGGAGCCCGATGAGAGCAGCAGGAGAACGGCGGCCGCGGCGGCGCGGATGAGCGCGGGGCGGCGGCGATAGAAGATGTCAAAGTCCATGCGTCAGCAAATTTCCGGTTTTCTGTCCTGCCCTGGCGAACGACCGGACAAGAAAGCGCACGATTCCGTGGCATAAAATGGACGACCCGGCGGGCATCGTATCGCGGCCTCCGTGCTGAGAAAAGGCTCTCGCCACGCAACCTCTGCGCGATGATGCCTCGCGAGGCCAGTTGCGCGCGGAGCGGTCGAGGAAGAGCGTCCTCCGCTTCGCTCTCAATCTGGCCGTAACTTCTTCGCATCATACTCCCGGGCACTTTGCCGGCCTTGGGGGGGACATGAAGGGGGCAGTTTTCCTAGCTTTGCTCTGCGTGCTGGCCATGGCCGGCTGCAGCGGGCGCGGGTCGCGTGGCGGCGCGGCCATCGACACATCGAGCCTGACCGAGCGGGACTGCCTGGTCCGCGCCATGTATTTCGAGTCCAACCGCTCGAGCCGTGACGGTCTCATGGCCGTGGGCACGGTGGTCATGAACCGAGTCGACTCGCAGCGCTTTCCGAACACGATTTGCGGCGTCGTGAGTCAGCACCGTCAATTCGCGCCCGGCGTGGTCACCCAACGCCTCGATCCAAGGCAGGCCGGTCCGGCCGAGCGCGCCGCGGACGCCGTCCTGAAGGGCGAGCGTTACGCGCCGATCGGCAAGGCCATGCATTTCCACATGGCGAGCTACAAGAATCCCTACCCGGCCAGATACGTGGCGGTCGCCGGCGGCAACGCCTTCTACCTCAAGCCGGGGCGCCGCTGGGAGGGCGAATATACCGGCACGGTCACGCAAGCCTCCGCCGCCAACACCGGTCCCGTGCTGAGTCTCTATCAGCGCGCCAAGGCCGTGGCCGCGAGCGGACACCCGGCGCGGCCTTGCGACAGCGGCACCAGCCTCGCCGCCGTGTCGCTGGCCTGCGAGAGCGAGACGGAAGGCCGCTAGCCGCGCTCAAGGTGCGCGAAGCGCGGGAGCGCAAATTAAGACCTGGCCTTCGCCGCTACCCTTCGCCCTTGAGGCCCTTCTCGAAATATTTGTGCACGACCTTGTCCTGGTTCTCGAGCAGCCAGTCGATCGACGGCTGGAAGGTCATGGCCTTATGGATGGCCAGCGCGGTGGCCTTGCGGTGAATGTCGAACAGCACCTGGTGATCGAGATCCTTGACCTCGACGATGCCGGGGTTGAGCCACACCGAAACGATGATGCCGAGTTCGTCGCATTTGTCCTTGGGGATGTCGCCCGCGCGCACCGCATCGAGCACGCCCATG
>Ga0210003_1000196_pt1:0-30000 | contig 53604 bp, 41 predicted proteins | sample LantaG_FD_182804 | JGI IMG/M metagenome (GOLD analysis project Ga0210003, IMG submission 182804) | Deep subsurface microbial communities from Baltic Sea to uncover new lineages of life (NeLLi) - Landsort_02402 metaG (SPAdes) (version 2) | ecosystem: Environmental > Aquatic > Marine >... | reverse complement strand
CCAAGCTGCTACTCGCCTCTTACCGTCCCGGCGAGGTGGAGCGTCCCAGGCTTCTGCCCAACACCACGGTGATGCAGAAATCCTTCGACGAGACCGAGGATCTGAGCGATGAGGACGTCGCCGGCGCCGAGACCAAGATCGTCGAAGTGAAGAAGGGCGACAGCCTGCTCGGCGTGCTGCTCGAGGGGGGCACCGACAAGGCCCTGGCCAGCGCCATTCTCGACAGCCTCGACGCCGTGTTCGGCCCCGACGATCTCAAGCCGAAGCAGAAGGTCGACTTCCGCCTCGTGCCCGCGCCCTCCGATTCCGGCCAGATGGAGCCGGTCCGCATCAGCATCTTCGATCAAAACGGCGACCACATCGTCAGCGCGACCCGCAACCGCGACGGCGACTATCTCGCCTCCACCCAGGCTCCGGACGGCGAGGTCAAGATCGATACCGCCTCCAACCGCGCCACCCTCTATCAGAGCTTCTACCAATCCGCCCTCGACCAGAAGCTCCCCTCCGACATCATTCTCAAGCTGCTGCGCGTTCACTCCTACGATGTCGACTTCAAGCAGAAGACCCGCTCCGGCGACACGTTCGAAGTGTTCTTCGACGACGACGGCGTGGGCGACGGCAAGCTGGGCGAGCTGCTCTACACCGCCATGACCGTCGGCGGCGAGAACCGCAAATTCTATCGCTTCCGCACCCCGGACGACGCGGTCGACTACTATGACGAGCACGGCAACAGCGCCAAGAAGTTCCTGATGCGCAATCCGGTCAAAGGCGGCCGCTTCACTTCAGGCTTCGGCAATCGCCGCCATCCGCTGTTGCGCCGCACCCGCATGCATACCGGCGTCGACTGGGCCGCGCCGTCGGGCACCCCGATCCTCGCCGCCGGCGATGGCACGATCGAGATGGCCGAGCGCCACGGCGGCTACGGCAACTTCATCCGGATCCGCCACGCCAACGGCTTCGCCACCGCCTACGGCCACATGACGCGCTTCGCCCCCGGCTCCAAGCCCGGCGCCTCCGTCAAGCAAGGCCAGATCATCGGCTTTGTCGGCTCGACCGGCCGCTCCACCGGGCCCCATTGTCACTTCGAGGTCCTGATCAACAACAAGTTCGTCAACCCGATGACCATCGCCGTACCGCGCGGCCTGCAGCTCGAAGGCCGCGAGCTCGCCGCCTTCCAGAAAGAGCGCCGCCGCATCGAAGCCCTGATGCAGCTCGATCCCGTCACCAGCCGCGTCGCTCAAGTCGCCAACACGCAGTAAGCCGCCAACACGCAATACGCCGCCTCTCTCCTTCTCTCTCCCCTCACATTTTGATTTGCGCTACCGGCCTCTGGCCTACTTGAGCGCTTGATTCTGTCATGCCCGGACTTGATCCGGGCATCCACGCCGTGACGTCTGCGGCAAACAGCGCCGCCAGTGGAATGGATCGCCCGGTCGAGCCGGGCAATGACAAGAGGAGAGGCGAGCCAATGCCGCTCGCCGGGCGAAGCCCGCGAGGCAAGAAGGGGAGCGGCGCGCCGGCAAGCGCAAAGTCCTATGGCTTCCGCGACTCTTTCGAGCCGCGGCGGGCGCTTAAACGGCGCGCCACATGCGCTCTTATTAGGTGCGCTACCGCGCTTCGCGCTACTTGAGCGCGGGACGCAGCGCGCTCCAAGCATATGCGCTCAAGTAGGCCAGAGGCCGGTAGCGCATCGCTAAAGAGCACACGCTCATTTGCGGACGTCCATACGGCGGCGGGCCCCGCTTCAATCCCGGACTGTCTGTCCGGGATCTACCTGCCAGCTCCTGGCGGGGGCTCGTAGTGGCCCCGGGGGGAGCTCCGCCACCGCCCGAGTGCCCTGGCTCACGTATGCCAAGACCCGCGGGCGCCGCACCCCGCCCCACGATCACGACGCCTCGCGAAAGCGCCCCTTCAATGGACGAGGTGGGTGCAGTGTACGGCAGGTTTTGCGGGCGGGGATAAGTAGGCTATCACCAGTGGGTGCAGGACCGATTAGGACAACTATAGATATCATAGCCCTAAGCGGCTAAGATTCTCAGGTTGGGAGGCAGCGTATGAGCGACGTCCTTTCGAAAGTCACTGATGAGCTTGGGCAGGCAAAATTAGACGCTCCCCTAGAAGACGCTGGGCGTCTTCTCTCGGCGCTCGTGCAAGAGGATGCGTACGTTGGTGACGTGTACTCACTCAGTTACGCAGATGCACTCGTTCAGATCCATGACCACTACCGAAGACGTGTCGGAGGTATCCCGGCGCTATCGTTCCTAGTCGCGACGAGAGTTTCTCCTGTTACGCCGATCGACATACGGGAAGAGGATGCTTCTCTAATCCTGCTTCGTGTCCTTGATCATGCAGACTTACCAAACGCAGCGGATGCACTTCGAGTTCGAGTGGAGACCGCACAGCGTGTTAGCGGGGAAATCGAAACAAACTGGGATGACCGTAAGGTCATGGATCCCACTACGCACAACATACTCAGTTATGCAGGCGTCCGTTGTCGCGTACTCGGAACCTTTTATGTCACCAACCTTGGTGACGACGAACATGCAGAGTTTGCACTCTCCTTCGGATGCGATCTCAGCAACTATTATCCAAACAGAGGGCTCAAGGTTTTCAAGCCCCATGGCGCAGCTCTTGAGCGGATCGTCAACTACCGCGACGCGTTGGTGTACGGCAACCTCGCGCATGAGGCGGTGGAGATCGGAAAGGTGAGGTACGCTTCGACGCATCGGCGCTTTCAAGATGTAGCCCATGTACCTGTCTCGATTATTCCTCGCGACCTTCTGGGTCAGAAGTCGGCTTTGTTTGGGATGACGCGCACGGGCAAATCAAACACCACGAAAGTAATGCTGAAGGCAATCTTTGAATTGCGATGGCATCCTGATCCGTTGCGCATAGGTCAGCTCATTTTTGATCCGAACGGCGAGTACGCAAATGAGAATACCCAGGATGCGCACGGGGCGGTGCCAACCGCGATCAAAAATGTTTGGGCCTGCGGCCCGAAGGACCAGCACGAGGATCTAAAAACGGACGTGATCACTTACGGCATCACGCCCCATCCAAACGATCCAAATCGTCGCCTCATGAAGTTGAATTTCTTCGTCGATGACAATCTCGAAATTGGCAAGAACATTATCGACACCGCTATTGCGTCGGAACGGGGGAAAGGGGCGATTTATGTCACCAACTTTTGTGATGTACGACTCGATGCCCCGGATCCCGCCGATCGGTCGGCGACAACGCGCTATAATAGGAGAGTGCTCGCGTACAGGGCCCTCCTATTCAAAGCGGGGCTTCGGCCGCCCACTACTTTGCGTGCCGTGACGCGAAGCCTGTTCAACGCCGACCTTCTGACAGCACTCCGATCGGGTGCGGGGAAGGACCCAACATCGTACAGTAGTTGTGCGACTATACTTGCGAAGTCGAACCCCACGTGGGCCGAGTTGGCCCAGGCTTTTAAGTCACTTCGGGACTTTATCGCCGATAGCACCTCCGGCTGGGGTGCTTTTGACACCAATTACGTGGCCAACAGTTCATCCGGCTCTTGGGCAGACGATGATCTTAAAAAAATTCTGGAGATGTTTGCCTATCCAAACGGCTCACGATTAATTGGCCGCGTGAAGACGCAACACACGCCGGACACGACAACGGACTACGCCGATGACATCTACCGGGAATTGGCCGAGGGAAAACTAGTCATTATCGATCAGTCGAGTGGAGATCCAGAGCTCAACAAGGCGGCCGCTGATCGCGTCATGTGGCGCATCTTTGAAAGAAACCAGGAGCTTTTCCGAGAGTCGGAGGACCCTCCAGAGATCCTGGTTTATGTCGAGGAGGCCCATAACATCCTACCGTCGTCGAGAGAGTTGAATCTCTCCGATGTTTGGGTTCGCACCGCCAAAGAAGGGGCGAAGTACCATATCGGTCTCGTTTATGCGACGCAGGAAGTTAGTTCCATACAGGCAAATATCCTCCGTAACACGGCCAACTGGTTCATCGGTCATTTGAACAACACCGATGAAACGAGGGAGCTTAGGAAGTTCTACGACTTCGCCGATTTCGAGGGAAGTATTCTGCGCGCTCAGGACAAGGGCTTCCTCCGCGTAAAGACCCTCTCTAATCCGTATGTAGTGCCGGTCCAAGTCGACCTCTTTCGGATAAGCACGGAAGCAGAGAAGGGCTGAGGCGCAAATGCCTTATGATGGCGAGTTTGCCGCTTACCGATCGCTGAAACGATTAGCCGATGCGGCGCGTGTTCAGCAACTCCTCGGTCGCGCGAAAGTTTGCGTGCCTACCGTCAGCGCCGCAGCCGTGCCCCAATCGCCTCCTTCGGGCAAAGAACCCCCGCCAGAGTTCATCGTCGCCATCGACGGCAGCAATCAGGAAGTGGCCGTCGAAACTGGCTATCCTGGAGCCCAGGTTGGCTACCTTACAGTTGCTTGCGTGCTTCTCGACCTAGGCACAATCGATCGGCTCGATAGCGCGCGACCGGTCGATCCAGTTGCCTTTAGAAAAACTGAGGAGGCAGCGACAATCGATGCAGCGCTGCCCGGAAGTAATGTTATTACGCGGACTCACAACAGCGCAAAGGTGGCCTTTCGCGAGGAGCTATTCGACGTTTTTCACAGCGTAGTAGTCGACACTCAGGATCGTGTGCCTCTTTTAGACACGTATGAGGCACTTCTGAAGCGAAAGCCGAGCACTCCACTACAGAGCTGCCCTTACAGCGAGCTCGGTTGCGATCAAAGTTTCACAATCGGACCGGGCCTCACTACATGTCCGTGTAAGGATCGACGCCCCATATGGTCAACAGACGCGCTCCGAATTCACGAGCGGTTTCATGACACCGGTTCGAATGGCGAAGCCTTTGGTGAAGTAATGCAAGTTTGGGAGAGAGTTCTACTTATCCATCTTCTCAGAGCCTTCGAGCGACGCGGCTTCCTCGCACACATGGGCAAACTTGCTTTTTTTATTGACGGTCCACTAGCACTATTCGGCCATCCTGCGTGGCTTTCTGCAGCCATCTCAACTGAGTTGGAGCGAATCAACAATGAGGTAAGAAAGCTTGCGGGACAGGATTTTGTCCTGGTAGGCATCGAAAAAACAGGTGCTTTCGTTACGCACTTCGACGAGGTGGACCGCACAGACGAGCCGGGAAAGGAGCGATTTCCCCCGGGAACTTATTTCCTTCCGACCGACACGTACATTAAGCAGCGCATCATCTATTCCGAATCACCCAAACGGTACGGGAGGGACACGTACTATGGTCGGAAATTTTTTTACAAAACCAAGAGTGGTGCGAGGATAGTAGGAAGCATACCATTTCTCGATGCCACTCAAGACACGCTCGATACGGACGACATATCGCTATATCCCAGCTTCGGAACAGTTTGTGCGCTAATCGACAGGCTGGTCTCTTGCCGATACCCCAATGCGCTGGCCCCGATCGTATCCGCACACGCCCAGGCCGCCATTCCCCTCCATTTAGGCGCAAAAGTGCTTGAGCAACTTGCAAGAGCCTTGATGCGAACCTGACCTCCGGATTGCCGATGCCTCGCACCTACCAAGTTGCCGAGACTCGATGGGCCGGGCTCGGGCCCTACTATGCGATGTTTCCCGTGGAATTTGCGGATGCTGTGGTCAGCAGGTACACGCAGCCAGGGGATACCGTGCTTGATCCCTTCGCGGGGAGAGGCACTGCCGTGTTTAGTGCCGCTGTTCTGAACCGCCTTGGGATTGGCATCGAGATCAATCCAGTAGGCTACGTTTATGCGGCCGCGAAACTTGGTGCTGCCTCTCGAGAGGAAGTTGAGGAGAGACTCAACGAGATTGGAAATCTCTCCGTATATTTCGGCGACGAGGCATCTCGTCTCCCGCGCTTCTTTCACTGCTGTTTTAGTCGAAGTGTGCGCAGGTTCTTGGTGACCGCTCGGCAGGAATTGAATTGGAGGAGAAGCAAGGTTGATCGAACGCTTATGGCGCTGCTACTCGTTTCTCTTCACGGAAAAGCGGGAACGGCGCTCTCAAATCAGTTGCGGCAAACCAAGGCGATGTCGCCTCAGTACGCGATACGATGGTGGAAAGAGGGAGGTTATAGGCCCCCCCAAATTGATCCTGTGGAGTTCGTGAAATCCAGACTCAATTGGCGATACGCCAAAGGCACGCCTAAAATTGATGCTCGCTGCCGCACGTATTTAGGCAGCAGCCTCACAAAGCTTCCGCAACTACAACGAAATGTGGAAGCAGGGTCGCTGTCCAAAGTCGACCTGCTCTTCACGTCGCCTCCATATTGTGCGGTAACGAACTATCACTATGACCAGTGGCTACGGCTCTGGCTGCTTGGCGGTTCTCCAAATGCCCTCCGAGAAGGACACGGTCGCGGCGGCAAGTTTGAAGGTAGAGACCGCTACCGAAAGATGCTTGAGGGCGTCTTTGCGAAAGCTGCTCCTCTTCTACAGCCGGACGCAACAGTTTACGTCCGTACCGACGCGCGGCAATTCACCTACGACACCACGGTCGACGTTTTGAAAGCAGTCTTCAACAATAAGCGAATGCGACAGATCCGACGCCCGTTGCTCCGTCCCAGCCAAACATCTCTGTTTGGTGAACGGCGCACAACAATGGAACACGCTGGCGAGGTAGATCTAGTCCTGCAGCCACGTTGACTGTGGGCGTTGCTCCCGTGTGACGGTCGGGCATCCTCGCCCAACTAGTCGTGCTCGGTGGCAGGAGGTACAGCCAAGGCCGAAATCCTCCGGACGCTTATCCCCTAACCCGCCTTCGCACTCGCAGCAGCCCCATTGAACAGCAGCTCGTCCGGGCCAGTGGTGATCTTGATGGTCTCGCCGTCATGGATCTTGCCTTCGAGGATCTGCTCGGCCAGCGGGTCTTGCACATATTTCTGGATCACGCGCTTCAAGGGCCTGGCGCCATAGGCCGGGTCGTAGCCCTTATTGCCGAGCCAGTCCTTGGCGGCATCGTCCATGTCGAGCGTGATCTTGCGGTCGGCCAACAGCTTCAACAGGCGCTGCATCTGGATATCGACGATGCGGCCCATATGCTCGCGCTTCAGCCGATGGAACAGGATGATCTCGTCCACGCGGTTGAGGAACTCAGGCCGGAAATGCGCGCGCACCACCTCCATGACTTGGCTCTCGACTTCGGATGACTCCTCGCCCTCCTTCTGGTTGACGAGATATTCGGAGCCGAGATTCGACGTCATGATGATCAGCGTGTTGCGGAAGTCGACCGTGCGGCCTTGGCCGTCCGTCAGGCGGCCGTCGTCGAGCACTTGCAGCAGGACGTTGAACACGTCCGGATGCGCCTTCTCGATCTCGTCGAACAGAATGACTTGGTAAGGGCGCCGCCGCACAGCTTCGGTGAGCGCGCCGCCTTCCTCATAGCCGACATAGCCGGGCGGCGCGCCGATCAGCCGGGCCACCGCGTGCTTCTCCATATATTCGGACATGTCGACGCGCAGGATGGCGTGTTCGTCGTCGAACAGGAACTCGGCGAGCGCGCGGGACAGCTCGGTCTTGCCGACGCCGGTCGGGCCTAAAAACATGAACGAGCCCATGGGCCGGTTGGGGTCTTGCAGGCCGGCGCGCGAACGGCGCACCGCCGTCGACACGGCCTTGACCGCCTCTTCCTGGCCAACCACGCGCTTGGCGATCTCGGTCTCCATGGCGAGAAGTTTCTCGCGCTCGCCTTCGAGCATCTTGTCCACGGGAATGCCGGTCCAGCGCGAGACCACCTGGGCGATCATGTCGGGCTCGACGACCTCTTGCGCGAGGGAGCCTGCCTTGCCCTCTTCCTCCTCGATCGCCTGAAGCTTGGCCTCGAGGTCGGGGATCACGCCGTAAGCGAGTTCGCCCGCCTTTGTGAGATCGCCGCCGCGCTGCGCCTGATCCAGCTCGATGCGCGCATGGTCGAGGTCTTCTTTGATTTTCTGCGCGGCGCCTAATTTCTCTTTCTCGTCGTGCCAGCGGGACGCCAGCGCGTTGGCCTCCTCCTCCAGATTGACCAGCTCCTTCTCGAGCTTGGCGAGGCGATCCTTGGAGGCGCTATCGGTTTCCTTCTTCAGCGCCTCGCGCTCGATCTTGAGCTGCATGATGCGCCGGTCGAGCTCGTCGAGCGCTTCGGGCTTGGAGTCCACCTGCATGCGAAGCCGCGACGCGGCCTCGTCCACCAGGTCGATGGCCTTGTCGGGCAAAAAGCGGTCGGTGATGTAGCGGTTGGACAGCGTCGCCGCGGTCACGAGCGCGGCATCGGAAATGCGCACGCCGTGATGCAGCTCGTATTTCTCTTTCAGCCCGCGCAGGATGGAGATGGTGTCCTCGACGCTCGGCTCCGGCACGAACACCGGTTGGAAGCGCCTGGCAAGGGCCGCGTCCTTCTCCACATGCTTGCGGTACTCATCGAGCGTGGTGGCGCCGACGCAGTGCAGCTGACCGCGGGCCAAGGCCGGCTTCAACAGATTGGAGGCGTCCATGGCCCCGTCCGCCGCCCCGGCGCCGACCAGCGTGTGCATCTCGTCGATGAATAGGATGATCTGGCCGTTCGAGGCCTCGATTTCCGAGAGGACGGCCTTGAGCCGCTCCTCGAACTCGCCGCGATATTTGGCGCCGGCGATCAGCGAGCCCATGTCGAGCGACAGCAGCTTCTTGTCCTTCAGGCTCTCCGGCACGTCGCCCTGGACGATACGATGCGCCAGCCCTTCGACGATGGCCGTCTTGCCGACGCCCGGCTCGCCGATCAGCACCGGATTGTTCTTGGTGCGCCGCGACAGAACTTGCATCGTGCGGCGGATCTCCTCGTCGCGGCCGATCACGGGATCGAGCCCGCCTTTCGCGGCCGCCTCGGTGAAGTCGCTGGTATAGCGCTTCAGCGCGTCATATTGCTGCTCGGCGCCGGCGCTATCCGCCGTGCGGCCCTTGCGCAGATCATTGATCGCCTCGTTCAGGCTCTGCGGCGTGACGCCCGCATCTTTCAGAATATTGGCGGTGTCGCCTTCTTTGGTCATGGCCAGCGCCTGGAGCGCGCGCTCCACGGTGACAAAGCTGTCGCCGGCCTTTTTCGCCACCTGCTCGGCCTGGTCGAGTACGCGGCTCAGGCCCGGCGTCATTTGCGGCTGGGTGGCGCCAGAGCCGGAGACCTTGGGCAATTTGGCGAGCGCGGCGTCGGTACCCGTGAGCGCCACTTTGGCGTCGCCACCGGCGCGGCCGATCAGGCCCGCAGCGAGGCCCTCCGGATCGTCCAGCAGGGCCTTCAAGAAATGTTCGGGGGTGACCTGGGGGTTGCCATCGCGCACGGCGATGGTCTGCGATGCTTGCAGAAATCCCTTGAGGCGGTCGGAAAGCTTTTCGAAATCCATGATCGTCCCTCGTGGATCGGCCAGGCGTGAGGGTGGCCCGGAATTGTCGATTTCAGGTGGCGGGAACCGTTGATCGTGCCTCTTACCAGGGGCGCGTTAACGGACATATAGCGAGCCGTTTACCGCACAAAAAGGGGCGCGGGACCTTGAGGGACCGCAAACCGGCGCAAGACGCGCGAAGATGCGCAAACAGCGCGACGACGCAAGCACGCGTACGGCCCCGCACCGTTAGCGAAGGGTTGGGTGCAGGTCTGGAGAGGCGAAGAGCCCTAAGCGAAGGGCCTCAAGCGCGAAAGAGCCTTAGCTCACCGTGTCGGGCGTGGACTCGCTCTCGTCGGCGGCTTTCGCTTCGGCCGGCTCGGCGCCATTGGCATCGCTCACGGCCTCGGCGCCATTGCCGCGCTGGCGGCCACGGCCACGCTCGCGTCCGCCGCCGTGATGCTCCCGGTTCCCGACTTGGCGCTCGTGGTCTTGGCTGCCGCTGCCTTGCCCACCGGCGTTCTGCCCACCGGCGTTCTGGCCGCCAGCGGCTTCCTCGGAGTCTGACTCCTCTTCATCGGAGTCCGAATGCCAACGGCTCTGCGGCCGACCGCCATTCGGCGCTTCGACCTGCGGAGCGCCGGGCTGGGAGGCGGCCTGCACCTGGGCCGCCATGATAATGCGGTTGTAGTGCTCGGCATGTTGGAGATAGGCCTCCGCCGTCACGATGTCGCCGGAAGCGAGTGCGTCGCGCGCGAGCGACATGTATTTCTCGGCGACATGCGCCGCGGTCCCACGGATCTTCACGTCGGGTCCGTTCGACTCATAGCTCCGCGCCAGTGGATTCTGGGGCTTACGGCCGCGGCCGCGGCCCCTACGATTCTGTTGTTGTCCTTGCCTCATAAGCCTTATTCACCTGCTTGACGGCCTTAAGCCGCGTCCTTGGTTCCCTTGCTCACTCTCATGACTAGCGCCAAGCTCCGAACGCGCTTCGCGCCGGAAGGCCGGGTCGGCCACGCAGTCCACAACGGTTCTTTTTCTTGCTGCCTTGTCTTGGATCGGTTTCCCGGCGCGGCGCGTCCTGAATCCCGGGCTAACGCCAGCCAACCAAAATCTGATGGGCGATTGAGCGTCTCTTGAACGACCCGAGAGGCTGGACCGCCTGTCAATCGAGGTTCACGAGATATCCGCTCTTGTTGCCATGCAACCGGCCGCGCCAGACTTTTCCATCACGCAGGCCGAGTATTCGTCATTTCCTGGCTCGAACCTACCCTGAACATCGTGGTTTTCCAAGCCTATTTTTCCGGGTTTGCGACCTTCTGTAGCCCCATTCGAAGGGCTCCCGGCACGGACGCAGCGGGGGTGCGCGGCCAGATCGAACAGGACACTATCCTCCTCGACGATGAGGCCGGAAGCCTCAAACAGCTTAGAGACGGCCCCGGCCTGGGTCGCCCCGATCTCGACCAGGAGATGCCCGCCAGGGCTCAGGAACTCGGCGGCTCTCGCCGCAATCGCCCGATAGGCGGCAAGCCCATCAGGGCCGCCATCAAGGGCCGCCGGCGGATCGTAGGCCGCCACCTCTTTGGCGAGCCCGCCAATGTCGCCACTGGCGATATAGGGCGGATTGGCGAGGATGAGGTCGAACCTGCCTTCCAGGCCCTCGAACCAGTCCGCCGCGGCGAAGCGGGCGCGCGCTTCCAATCCCAGGCGCCGGGCGTTCTCGCGCGCAATCCGCAAGCCATCCTGGCTGATATCGATGCCCACACCCTGGGCCATCGGCAGCTCGGCCAGCAGCGTCAGCAGGACACAGCCCGAGCCGGTGCCGAGATCGAGCAGCCGAAGCGGGCTGCCCCGCAGGCCTTCATCCGCAACCAGCCCGAGCGCCGCCTCGATCAACGTCTCCGTGTCGGGACGCGGATCGAGCGTGTGGGGATCGATGAGGAATTCGCGGCCGTAGAATTCGCGGGCCGCCCGGATGCGCGAAACGGGCTCACCTTTGAGCCGCCGCGCGAGGTAGCCCGCGAGCCGCGCCGCCTGCTCCGGCGCCAACAGCGCGCGACCATGAACAATCAGAGACTCATGGCTGAGTCCCGTCGCGTGACACAGAAGCAGCCGCGCATCGAGCGACGGCATCTGGACGCCCCCCTCCCGCAGCATGCGAGCGGCGGCCGCATGGGCCGCATCGAGGGTGCTGGTCATGAGCCATCCTCCTGCATGGCGGCTAGCTGGCTCGTCTGGTCCTCGGTGGTCAGCGCCTCGATGATCTCATCGAGCGCCGGCTCGCCTTCGAGCACCATTTGGAGCTGATGCGTGGTCAGGCCGATGCGATGATCGGTGACGCGCCCTTGCGGAAAATTATACGTGCGGATGCGCTGGGAGCGGTCGCCCGTGCCGATCTGGCTGCGCCGGTCTTGCGCCCGCTCCGCATCGAGCTTGGCGCGCTCCAGATCGTAGAGCCGCGCGCGCAGCACCTTCATGGCCTTGGCCCGGTTCTTATGCTGAGACTTCTCGTCCTGCTGGATCACCACCAAGCCGGAAGGAATATGCGTGAGCCGGACCGCGCTGTCGGTGGTATTGACCGACTGTCCGCCGGGACCGCTCGCGCGGTACACGTCGACGCGCAGATCCTTCTCGTCGATCTGCACGTCCACGTCCTCTGCCTCGGGCAGCACGGCCACGGTCGCCGCCGAGGTATGAATACGCCCTTGCGCTTCGGTTTCCGGCACGCGCTGCACCCGGTGCACGCCGGATTCGTATTTCATCTTGGCGAACACGCCCTTGCCGGTGACGTTGGCGATGATTTCCTTATAGCCGCCATTGGCGGACTCGCTCGCCGACATGACGCTGACCTTCCAGCCCTGCCGGTCCGCGTAACGCTGATACATGCGGAACAGATCGCCGGCGAACAGCGCCGCCTCGTCCCCGCCGGTGCCCGCCCGCAACTCCAGGATCGCGCTCTTCTCGTCGGCGGCGTCCTTGGGCAGAAGCTGCACCTTCAACTGATGCTCGAACTCTTCGATCTTGGCGTCGAGCGAGCCGATCTCCTCCTCGGCGAGCGACAACATGGCCTTGTCGGAGGTGCGGTCGTCGATAATTTCCTGCAGACCGTCGCGCTCGAGCTGCACTTCGCGCAGCGCGTTGATCGTCGCCACGATGGGGTCGAGCTCGGCAAACTCGCGGGAGAGCTGGACATAACTCTCCTGGTCGGCGCCGGAGGCAAGAGTATGTTGCACGGCCTCCCAACGGGCGACGAGGTGGTCGAGCTTCTCGGCGGGAATAGTCGTCATGGGATGAGGCGAAGAAGCCTAGAAATTGTTCGGAAGCTTGTCAGCCTTGCGGCTGCGCGGGTCGTCCGGATCCAGGACAGGATCGGAAGCATTGAATCCCGAGGATGAGCCCGGGTCCGACGATGAATCGCCAAGCGCCATCCATAGTCCAACCAGGACCACCGCCGCAACCAGCGCGCCGATGCCCCACTTCAAAAGCGCGGGCTTTTTCTGTTTCGGCTCGGCAAGGGGCTCTGGCTCGAACTCGGCCTCGCCCATGAAGGACGCGTCCTCCTGAAGCGGGCGCGCCGCAGGCTCGGGCGGGTAGGCCTCGGAGGGATAGGCTTGGGGCGGCGGCTGATAGGCCGCAGGATCGGCCGGATAGGCTTGCGGTTGGGCCGGCGCCGGTTGTGGCCCGTTCTGCCAAGCCGGCTCCTGCGGCGCGCGCCCCGGGTTGCCACCAGGGCCTCCTTGCGGAAATTGCGGTGCTCCGGCCGGCCACGGTGCCTGCGGCTGAGGCGCTTGCGGGGCTTGCGGCCGAGGCGCTTGGGGCTGCGGCGCGCGAGGCTGCGCCTGCGGTGCCGGCTGGTGCTGGCCATTGGGCCAGACCGGGGCCTGAGGCATGGCCGGCGGTTGCGGCGCCTGGCTGGCATTGCCGCCAAACACACTATCACCACCCGCTTGCGACGGCATGACGGGAACATCCGGCATGGTTTTTGGCCTCAATTCCACGATGCCCGCTTCGAGTTGCGCATAGATGCGCCGGAGCAGCGGTCTTGTATCGAGATTGAGGAGCGTGCCGTAGGCATTGACCACGCGGCAGGTCTCGGGCCAGGGCGGCAAGGCATAAATTGCCCCCTGTTCAAGCGCTTTGACCACCTCGACAGGGGTGGCAATCCGCGCGGCGAGGTCTGTTTCGGTGAGGTTGCTGGCGACCCTGAGGTCCCGAAACAGCTCGGCCACTTCCGCATCATAGCCGGCTGGCATTATCCTTGATCCCGTGAAAATAGATGCGCTGCCGCCTGGTATGCAACGACGCGTCGACTAGCACCTGCGACCAAGCTGCCGTGGCTCGGCCGGCCCCACCTCCTGCGATCCCTGGCTAACACAAGCCCAATGACGGCGCGTTTGCAAGCCTCGGCGAGACTACCATATGGGCGCACCAATTGCCGACCTTCGCGCGCATGAAAAAATTATACCTGCACGCCGGTTTCAGTCGCAAAGCGCTTCAAATCTTCGCGAACCGACGTCTTTCGCTCCTCGAGCAGCACATCCAGCGCCTCTTTCAGATTAGCCGCGTCGAGCGACAAGATCATCGCCTTGACCGGGCCCACCGACGCGGGCGCCATGGAGATGGAGCGAAAACCAAGGCCGACCAAGGCCATGGCCTCCAAGGGCCGCCCCGCCATTTCGCCGCAAAGCGTCAGCGGCGTGCCGTGCTGGTCGGCGGCCCGCACGATATGGCGCAGAGCGCGAAGCACCGCGGGGTTCAAGGCATCGAAGCGGTCGGACACGCGGTCATTGCCCCGATCGGCGGCGAACAGGAACTGCACGAGGTCGTTGGAGCCGACAGAAACAAAGTCCGCCAGGGGCAAGATGTTGTCGAGTTGCCACAGCAGCGCCGGCACCTCGATCATGGCGCCGATCATCAGCTTCGCGGGTTCGGGGCGGCCGTGCCGCTCGAGCAGCGCGACCTCTCTATCGATCAACGCGCGCGCGGTTTCGAACTCCGAGACGTCGGAGATCATCGGCAGCATGATGCGCAGCTCGCGCCCCTGCGCGGCGCGCAGCAGTGCGCGGATCTGCGTGCGGAACAGCGCCGGCCGGTCGAGCGCCATGCGGATGGCGCGCCAGCCAAGGGCCGGGTTCTCCTCGACGCCGGCGCGGAAATACGGAATGACCTTGTCGCCGCCCACGTCGAGCGAGCGGAACACCACGGGGCGGTTGCCGGCGGCATCGAGGATCGACTTATAGAGGCGGGTCTGCTGATCGAGCCGCGGGAAGGTCGAAGAGATCATGAACTGCAGCTCGGTACGGAACAGGCCGATGCCGTCCGCACCCGATTGATCCAGATGCGGCAGGTCGAATAACAGCCCCGCATTGATGTTCAGGCTGACGCGCTGGTCGTCGAGCGTCATCGCCGGCACTTTGCGCAAAGCTTCGTATTGTGCCTGGCGCCGCGCGCGGAAACGGACCTTGTCCGCGTAGGCCGAGATGACTTCTTGGGTGGGGCGCAAATGCAGCTCACCCCCTTCCGCATCGAGGATCGCCGCATCCCCGGGCTCCACGGCGTCCAGCACGCCCTTGCACTGGGTGATCGCGGCAATGCCGAGCGCCCGAGCCACGATGGCGACATGGCTATTGGCGCCGCCTTCTTCGAGCACGAGCCCGCGCAAGCGGTGCCTATCGTAGTCCAGCAGCTCCGCCGGCCCCATGGTGCGGGCGAGCACAATGGCGTCCTCGGGGAGCGCGCCCGTGGCCGCCGTCTCCGTGCCGCCCGACAACAGGCGCAGCAGCCGGTTCGAAAGATCGTCGATATCGTGCAGGCGGTCGCGGAAACGTTGATCGGGCATGCGCAGCATGCGCGCCCGCGTGTCGTTGCGCACGCGTTGCACGGCGGCCTCGGCGGTGAGGCCCGTGGCCAGCGCCTCGTCGAGCCGGCGCCGCCAGCCGTGGTCATGCGCGAACATGCGGAAGGCTTCCAGCACCTCATGATGTTCGCCGGCACGGGCGAGGTCGCCGCGTTCCATCATCTCGTCGATCTGGCCCGTGAGGTCCTCAATGGCCTGCAGCAGCCGGCGCCGTTCGAGCTCGACATCCTCGGCGATCAGGCGCGTCACCACGATGCGCGGCTCATGCAGCACCACATGGCCCAGCGCCACCCCCTCCGAGATGGGCTGTCCGGTGAAGCGATCGTTGAAATCGCGGCGGGTCTCCGACGTCACTTCCTCGGTGACGATGCCACCGGACGCCAGCATCTCGGCGATCACCATCGCCGTGGTCTGGAGCGCCTCGACCTCCTCGTCGCCATATTGCCGCATGGTCTGGTTCTGCACCGTGAGCACACCGATCGTGTGTCCGCCGCGCAAGATCGGCACGCCGACGAAGGAGTGGTAGATCTCCTCGCCCGTCTCGGGCCGGTAGGAGAAGGCCGGATGGTGCTGAGCGTCGGCGAACTGCTTCGGCTCGGCCTGCTCGGCGACGAGACCGACGAGACCTTCGCCGGGCTTGAGGTGCGTATTGTGGACCGCGTCCCGGTTCAGGCCTTCTGTGGCCACCAACTCCAGCGAACCGTCCCGGCGCCGCAGATAGAGCGAGCACACCTCCGCCACGATGTTGGAGGCGATCAACATGACCACCTTGTCGAGGCGAGCCTGGGCGCTCTCGTGCTCCGCCATCACCTCGCGGAGGCGACGGAGCATCTGTCTTGGAGCGCCAACTTCAGCCATAACAACAAGTCCTCGCCGTCCGGCCTTCGGGCCGGACCGAGCCTCCTAAAACTGGTCCTAGAGTAGCCGCTTTCGCCCCGCTAGCGGCCGTCCAGTCCAAATAGGGAATGCAAGGTCCGCACCGCGAGCTCGGCATAGGCCGCATCGATCAATACGCTGATTTTGATCTCCGATGTGGAAATCGCCTCGATATTGATGCCTTTTTCGGCAAGCGCGCTGAACATTTGCGCGGCCACGCCCGCGTGGCTTCGCATACCGACGCCAATGGCCGAGACCTTGGCAATGTCGGTGGAGCCGCGCAGGTCCCGATAGCCGATGGCGTCCTTCGACTTCTTCAAGACTTCCAGCGCACGATCCAGATCAGCGGACTGGACTGTGAAAGTGAGATCGGTCGAGCGGCCGTCCTCGGAGACGTTCTGCACGATCATGTCGACATTGATATGGGCGTCGGCCAAGGGGCTGAACACTTGCGCGGCAACGCCTGGCTTGTCGGCGACCTTGAGCAGCGTCACCTTGGCCTCGTCCCGCGCATAAGCAATTCCACTGACGACATTTTGCTCCACGATCTCATCCTCATCGCAAACAAGTGTGCCAACCCCCTCGCCGGTCTCGGCATTGCCCTTGCCGGCGAGATCAGGCGCATCGAAGCTCGAGCGCACCAGCACGCGCACGCCTCTCTGCATGGCGAGCTCGACGGAGCGGGTTTGCAGCACCTTGGCCCCTTGCGAGGCCATTTCTAGCATTTCTTCGTAAGAGATGCGGTCCAGCCGATGCGCCTTCGGCACCACGCGCGGATCGGTGGTATAGACCCCGTCCACGTCCGTATAGATGTCGCAGCGATCGGCCGAAAGCGCCGCGGCCAAAGCCACCGCGCTCGTATCGGAGCCGCCACGGCCGAGCGTCGAAATGCGGTTTCCCGGCGCAATGCCCTGAAACCCTGCGATCACCGCCACCTCACCGGCCAGCATCCGATCCTTGAGCTCGCCCACATCGATGCCGGTGATGCGCGCGGAACGGTGCGCGGAGTCCGTGTGCAGCGGAATCTGCCAGCCCTGCCAGGATCGCGCTTGCACGCCCATGGCCTGGAGCACCAGCGCCAAAAGCCCCGAGGTCACCTGCTCGCCGGAAGACACCACCGCATCGTATTCGCGCATATCGTAATGGGCGGAGGCGTGCGACCCGTTCTGACGGCTGCGCTCCTTATAGTCCCAGGCCTGCTCGACCAGCGCCACGAGCTGGTTGGTCTGCCCGGCCATGGCCGAGACCACGACCGCGCAGGCATGACCGGCCGCCGCCTCGCGCTTCACATGCGCGGCGGCGTTGCGGATGCGCTCCAGGTCGGCCACCGAAGTGCCGCCGAATTTCAACACCAGCAAGGACATGGCTGCTCACAATAAGAGGGCCGGCCCATTTTTCGGACCGGCCGGAATTTGGCCCTTTCATACTGACTAGGGCCCGATGCCGCAACCTGGCTGTCTGGGGCGCCCCTCGGCGGAGACACGCCTTGACAGGGCGCCGGGCCGCGCGGCCAATGCCGAAATGACCGCGGCCCCCACCAGCTCCGCCACGCTCGACCGCGACGAGGTCGCCCGCTTCGCCAAGCTGGCCGAAACCTGGTGGGACGAGAAGGGCCCGTTCCGGCCGCTCCACCAGATCGGCCCGACCCGCCTCACCTATATCCGCGACCGGCTCTGCGCCCATTTCGGGCGCGATCCCAAGGCTCCTCCGAGCCTGACAGGCTTGAGTATCCTCGATATCGGCTGCGGCGGCGGCCTGGTCGCCGAGCCCTTGGCGCGGCTCGGCGCGGAGGTCACCGGCATCGACCCGGCGCTAGAGACCATCGCGGCGGCCAAGGCCCACGCGAAGGGCGGTGGCCTCGACATCGCCTACGAGGCCACGACCGCCGAGGCGCTGGCGGACGCGGGCAAGACCTTCGACGCCGTACTGCTGCTCGAAGTGGTCGAGCACGTACCCGACGTGCCGGCCTTTCTGAAACGGATCGCCCCGTTGGTGAGGCCCGGTGGCCTGATGATCCTGTCGACGCTGAACCGCACCCTGAAGGCCTATGCGCTCGCCATCGTCGGCGCCGAGTTCATCCTGCGATGGGTGCCGGCAGGCACCCATCAATGGGACCGGTTCGTCATGCCCGGGGAGTTGAAAGCAGCGCTGACCGGAGCCGGCCTCACCCTCGCCGACACGACAGGCATGGTCTACGACCCGCTCGCGGACCAATGGCGCCTGTCACGCGATACCGACGTGAACTACTTCGCCACCGCGACGAAAGCCGGCTAGCCCCGCTAGTTGCGGAACCAGCGCCGGCGCTGGCGCTGCTGCTGGCGCGGCGGCTGCCGGTACTCTTGGGGCGCCTGATAATAGGGCTGGAACAAGCGCCGGCGGCGCGGGCGCTCGACCGGGGGCTGCTCCTCGTAATAGCCGTAACGGTCGTAATAGCCGTACGGATCGCGGCCCCGATAATTCGGGTCACGGCGCTGCTGGGGCTGGGTGACCTTGTAGTCGCCACCGGGCGTCTCGCCGGTCAGCACGACCTGCGTACGCTTCAGGCCCTTCTCTTTGACGAGATTGTAGAAGGTCTCGGCGTTTTTGGGCGAAAGCCGCACGCAACCGTGAGACGCGGGCGTGCCGAGCCTCTTGGTGTCATTGGTGGCGTGGATCGCGTGACCCTTCTTGGTGAAGAACACCGCATGCGGCATGGGCGCGTTGTCCCATTGCCGGCTGTACCAGATCTTGTTCATGGAGCTGGTGGTGAAGTCGCCCGACGGCGTGGCGTAGCCGGGCATGCCGGTCGACACGGGCCAGCTATATTTCTCGACACCGTCGACGAACACGGTCATCTGCTGCGCGCTCTTGTCGATCGTGGCCACGATGATGGGTTCCGAGGGCTCGACGGCCTCTTGCTCGGCATCGTCGCTCTCCACGGTCTCGATGGCAGGTTCACCGTCCGGATAGACCGGCTCAGGCTGCGACGAGACCTCGTCCTGTGGGCCGGCCAGCGTCGAAGGCGTGCTCAAATCGGGCGTCGTGGCATGATCGGAAGGCTCGGCGCTCGCCGGATTGGCGATCAGGACCGCCAAAAGACCAGCGGCGAAGAGCTGAAATGGCAAATTTCGGGGTCGTAGAAGCTTTGAGAGGCGCATTTGTTCGTTCCCTGGTTACGCGCAAACCACCGCCCGGCAGCCGCAGAATAATGGGGCCAACACGGCATTACCAGGGCGCCTCGCGATAAGTTTCCCTCTTATACCGGAGGCCCCCAAACAAGACGTTACCCGACAAAGGCAAACGCAAGATGGCAACGCATGTGGTTTAGTTGTGTTCCTCCGGCAGTTTTGGCAAGGGTAGCGCGGGAATTCCCTCTTTGTGCAAGGACTTAGCCTCCTCGACGGTAGCCTCGCCATAAATATTCCGCTCCTCCGCCTCGCCATAATGGATTTTGCGGGCCTCCTCGGGGAAGGCTTTCCCCACGTCCTCGGCGTTGGTTTTCAGCTGCTCGCGCAAGCCTTTGAGCATGGCATAGCTTTGATTCGGCTCCTTTTGGACGGGCGATTCGCCCTCCTGGGGTCCGCTTCCGCCCCGCAGCACTGCCGGCGCCATCGGCGCCTTTTGCACCTCGTCGCTCCCGCATTTGGGGCAGACGATCACGCCGGCCTCCGTCTGCTCGTCATAGGAATCGCCCGACGAGAACCAGGCATCGAAGCCATGGCCCCGTTCGCAGGTGAGCGCGAAGCGGATCATGACGCTTCCCTTCTTGCCATGTCCGTACGTGCCACATCCGGCGCCGCGATCTCGACCTCGAACGCGCGCCCATGCTTCAGCGCGGGGATCCGCGCCCGCGCCTCTGCGGAGAGCGCAAGATCGATATCGGCGAACACCACGCCGGGGTCCTCGCCCGCCTCGGCCAGGATCTCGCCCCACGGCGACACGATCATGCTGTGCCCGAATGTCTCCCGGCCGTTCTCATGCAGGCCCCCTTGCGTGGCGGCGAGCACGAAGGCCCCGGTCTCGATGGCGCGCGCGCGCACCAGCACATGCCAATGGGCTTGGCCGGTCTGCTTGGTGAAAGCGGCGGGAATGGCGATCAGATCGGCGCCGGCCGTAGCCAGCGCGCGGTAGAGCGCGGGGAAGCGCAGATCGTAGCAGATGGTCATGCCGAGACGGCCCCAAGGCAGATCGGCGAGGACGGCCTTCGACCCCGGCCCGTAATACTCCGACTCGCGGTAGGACTCGCCGCCGGCGAGATCGACATCGAACATATGCAGCTTGTCGTAGCGCGCGGCGATGTCACCGGCAGGGCCGATCAGGTAAGAGCGGTTGGCGACGCGGGCCTCTGCGATCTTGATGCCGAGCGAGCCGGCATGGAGCCAGATGCCGAGCTCGGCGGCGAGCGCGCGCAGGCGCTGCAAGGGAACGCTCTCGGCTTCCGGCTGCACCTGCGCCAAGACGCGCGCGGGCTCAAGCTCCATCAGCGCGGTGTTCTCCGGCGTCTGCACGTAATTTGCGCCGCCTTTCGCTGCCAGGCGGATCAGCGCCTCGACCTGGTCGAGATTGGGATGGATGGCGCGGCTCGCCCTGAGTTGCACCAGGGCCGCGCGGAACCTCTTTCCGTTCTCACCGCTCATGCCCTAGACCAGCTCCCCATCGGACTCTATCTCCGCAAGCCATGCATCGAGTTCGCCCGCCCGGTCGAGCGCGGCAAGTTCCACATAGCCACCCATATGCCGATCCCGGATGAAGATTTGCGGCACGGTCCGCGCCCCTTGGGCGCGCGCAACCATCTCCGCGCGCTTCTCGTCATCGAAGGTCACGTCGATCTCGTCGAAATCGAGCCCCTTCTTGGCCAGGAGCCGTTTCGCCGCGAGGCAAAATCCGCAGAAACGGGTGGTGTAGAGCACAATACGCGGCATCGTCTTCATCCCCTGGAGAGGCACAATCTCCGAGGATGGTAACTGGGACCTTAACCGGCAGGAAGCAACCCTCGCGCTTGGAGCACAAAGCCCTAGAGCACAAAGGCCGCAGGCTCGACCGCGCGCGCCAGCGCCAGGACATCGACCCGCGCGGCACCGCCCCGCTTCAGCACCCGCGCGCAGGCCTCCGCCGTGGCCCCGGTGGTGATGACGTCGTCCACGAGGACGATCCGTCTGCCTTTGATCGCAGGCGCGCGTGGCGGCGCGATTTTGAAGGCGCCGGCGACGTTCCGCTTGCGCTGCTCGGCCGAGAGCCCGACCTGGCTCGCCGTCCGCCGCACGCGCTTGAGCACGAAGCAATCGGCGGGGACGCCGCTCAGCCGCGACACGCCTTGGGCGAGCAGGGCCGACTGATTGAAGCGCCGCCACCACAGCCTGGAGCGATAAAGCGGCACGGGAACGATCAGCTCCGCATCGGACAGAAGCTCCGCGCCGGCGCGCATCAGCCAACGATTGAACAGCCGGAGCCCTTCCTGCCGGTCACGGTATTTGAAGCTCTGGATGAGATCGCGCATGGTCTCCGAATAGCGCGCCACGGCCCGCGCCCGGTCGTAGACTGGGGGCGAGACGATCGCCGCGGCCGACAGGCATGGTTCGCCGGCGTCGTAGGGCAGCGGCACGCCGAGCCGCGCGCACACCGGAGGCGCGATGAAATCGATTTTGGCGAAGCAATCGCCGCAAACAAGCCCGTGGCTGCCAATGCGCGCGCGGCACGAGATGCACACGGGCGGCAGCAGAACATCGGCCACCGCGCCGAGGCCTGCGCGCCACGACCGCCCGCGCCGCGCCTGTGTCTCACTCAGGACCATGGAGCCATGATACCGCGTGAAAGGGCGATCCTAGAAGCCCGGATAGGGCAGACTTCATGAGCGACGACCAGGCCCTCTTCGACCGCAGCCTGCTGCGCAAGCGGCGGTCCCGCTTCGCCCATGAGGTGGAGAGCCGCGAGTTCCTCATCGCCTATGTGGCGCGCGAGATCGCCGAGCGGATCGAAATCATGCTGCGGGAGTTCCCCCGCGCGCTCGATCTCGGCGCCTATCACGGCCTCCTGGGCCGGACCGTCGCCGCGCTGCCCTCCGTCGGGGACATGGTCTATGCCGAAAGCGCCTATGCCTACGCCGCGCTGTGCCCAAGGCCGGCGCTCGTCTGCGACGAGGATTTGCTGCCGTTCAAGGATGCGAGCCTCAATCTCGTGGTCTCAGGGCTCGCGCTCCACCGCGTCAACGATCTTCCCGGGAGCCTGATCCAGATCCGCCGGGCGCTGGCGCCCGACGGCTTGTTCATGGCGGCGGCCCTTGGCGCCGGCGCGCTGATCGAGTTGCGCACGGCCTTGCTCGAGGCGGAGGGCGAGATCACCGGCGGCGCCTCCCCGCGCGTCTCGCCCTTCGGCGACGTGCGCGCCTATGGCGGGCTGCTGCAACGGGCGGGCTTCGCGCTTCCCGTGGCCGACGCGGAGGTTCTGAAAATCGTCTATCCGAGCCCGCGCGAACTGATGCGCGAAGTGCGCGCGCTCGGCGGCGGGAACGTGCTCACCGCGCGCAGCAGGGCGCCGCTGCCCCGCCGTACGCTGGAACGCGCCGAAGACATTTATCGCGAGCGGCACGGCACCCCGGACGGCAAGATCACCGCGACCTTCGAGTTTGTGTTCATGAGCGGCTGGGCGCCGCATGAAAGCCAGCAAAAGCCGTTGAAGCCCGGCAGCGCCACCCAACGGCTCGCCGATGCGCTTCACACCCACGAGCACGCCGCCGGCGACAAGGCGTCGTTTCCGCAGACCCCGGGCAAAAAGCAAAGCCAGACCAAAGAGGATGGATAGAGCGTCTAGCTGCCGCCGAGCTTGGCAATGGTGTTTCCGTAGAGCTCGGTGACGGCATCACTCAGAGCGCTGACGGCGGTGATGACTCCGACGCTGATAATGGCGCCCGCGACGATGTATTCCATGGCCGCGGAGCCCGAGCAATCCGACCAGAAGCCCCGTAGGCTCGCGCTGGCCCGCGCCTTGAAGGCTTCCCGCGGCTTGTTCTCGATTCCCGTCATGGCTCTTCCCGTAACAGTCTCAAGAGACCCGGCAGCGTCTCCTTCAGCGGTTCGTCCGCCGGCGGCATGGCATAGGTGGAAAGCGCTTCTGGCCTGACCCAGGCGAGCGCCTGGCCCTCGTTCGCGATCATGTCACCCTGCCAGTGCCGGCACGCATAGACCGGCATGAGCAGATGAAAGTCCGCATAAGCGTGACTGGAAAAAGTTAAAGGAATGAGTCCCGGCGCCGAAACGCGCACACCGAGCTCTTCCTCGATCTCGCGGATCAGCGCCTGCTCCGGCGTTTCGTGCCGTTCCACCTTGCCGCCGGGGAACTCCCAAAGCCCCGCCAGCGGCTTTCCCTCGGGGCGCTCGGTGATGAGCACGCGGCCTTGCCCATCCACGAAGACGCACGCCGCGACGAGCACGACGGGCTTTGCCGCGCGCCCGCCCATCTTCGGCCTAGGACCGGTAGTCGGCGTTGATGGCGATATACTCTTTGGTGAGATCGCAGGTCCATATCGTGTCCTGCGCGTCGCCGACGCCGACATCGACGGCGATCTCGATCTCCGGGCGCTTCATATAGGCGGCACCCTTCGCCTCTTCATATGTGGGCGCCCTCTCGCCGTCCTTGGCGACCTCGATATCGCCGAACCGGATCGCGAGCTTGTCGCGGTCGGCCTGCTCGCCTGCCTTCCCCACCGCCATGACGATCCGGCCCCAATTGGGGTCCTCGCCGGCGATCGCCGTCTTCACCAGCGGCGAGTTGCAGATGGCCTTGGCGATGGTCCGCGCGGCGGCTTTCGACTCGGCCCCGCTGACCGTCACTTTGACGAATTTGGTGAGCCCCTCGCCGTCCTTGACGATCTGGTGCGCGAGATCGCGCATCAGCGCGAACAGCGCGGCACGGAAGTCCGAAAGACGCGGATCGTCGCCGTTTGCGATGCGCGGGGCCCCGCGCTTTACCGCCGCACCGGTGGCGAACAACAGCACCGTGTCGCTGGTCGAGGTATCGCTGTCGATGGTGATGGCGTTGAAGCTGTCCTCGACAAGCGGCGCCAGGACCGCGTGCAACGCGGCAGGCTCGATAGCCGCATCGGTAAACAGAAAGGCAAGCATGGTCGCCATGTCCGGCGCGATCATGCCGGCGCCCTTGGCTATACCATTGAGCGTGACCGTCACGCCGCCGATCTCGCAACTGCGCGTGGCGAGCTTCGGGAAGGTGTCGGTGGTCATGATCGCCCGCCCGGCCATCTCATAGGCGTCCGCCACGGCGTGGTCGGAAAGCTCGGCGAGACGGCCGATGAACTTGTTCGGATCGAGCGGCTCGCCGATGACGCCGGTGGAGGCGATATAGACATCCGCCTCCAGGCAATCGGCGACATTCGCTGCCGCATACGCCGTCTCTTTCACCGCCTCACGGCCGCGCAGCCCAGTAAAGGCATTGGCATTGCCCGAATTGACCACCAGCGCACGGGCCATGCCGTGGCGCAAATGCGCGCGGCACCACTCCACCGCCGCCGAAGCGGTCTTGGATTGCGTAAACACGCCGGCGACCGTGGTCGCCGGCTCGAACAGCGCCAGCAACAGATCGGTGCGCCCGGGATAACGGATGCCCGCCGCGCACGCGGCCATACGCACACCGTCGATGGCCGGGAGTGCGGGCAGGTCCTGTGGCGCGAAAGGTGAAATCTTGGCCAAGCTCGGCGCTCGCGGGCTAATGGTCCTCGTCGAACTTTTCATCGGGCAGCGGCGGCGCCTCGCCGCGCATCGCCGCGTCGTCCATGGCCCGCTTGATCTCGGGATCGACGATCTCGATATTCGCCGAACCCCGCAACTCCGTCACCACGGCTTGCGCTTTCTGCGCGACGAGCTGGGTCATGATCGCTTCCTTGACATCGTCGAAGCTGGGCAGCTTCTGGTCGCGCTTCTCCTCGACCTTGATGATGTGCCAGCCGAACTGCGTCTGCACGGGTTCGGAGAGCTCCCCGACATCGAGCGCAAAAGCCGCGTCCTCGAAAGGCTTCAGCATCTGCCCACGGGTAAAGAAGCCGAGATCGCCGCCTTCCGCGTTCTTGTCCTTCGAGGTCTCTTTGGCCACCGCGGCGAAGTCCTCACCCTTCTTCAGACGCTCTTGAATTTGTTTCGCCTCGGCCTCGCTGCCCACGAGAATGTGCCGTGCATGCACCTCCTGCTCCGGCTTCATCTTGGCGATCTTGTCGTCGTAGATCTTCTTGGCGGCCTCATCGTCGACCGCGCCGGTGATGCTCGCATCGAAGAACGCATCGCGCAGAGCGCGGCGTGTGTGGTACTTCACCCGCGCGTCAAACGTGTCGGTCTCGTTGAGCTTTTCCTTCTCGCCGGCCGCGGCCATCAACTCGTTCTCGATGACGAACTGCAGAAGGACACGCTTGCGGTCCTCGGGCCGATAGTTGCCGAGCCGCGGGCCGACCTCGGATGCAGCGAAATCGATATCCGACTGCTTGATATCGACGCCGTTGACGCGGGCCAACACGGCTTCCTCGGCGGCGGCGGTGAACGGCACAAATGAGACGGACGCTGCAAGGAGCAGCAAAGCTGACCAGATTTTCACAGGATAGATCCTCGTCTTCTGCTCGCGATCTGCCCTTTGAAACGGCGGGCGAGCGGGTTTGGGTGCTTCCCCCGGCCATCTTTAGCGTTGGCCCCCGCCATTGCCAAGCATGGGAATTGACGGCGAACCATTTATTCGATATTTCTAGAACTATGGACGCATCAACAGCCGTCACCGCCTTGGGCGCTTTGGCACAGGAGAGCCGGCTCAAGGTCTTCCGCCTCCTCATCCGCGCCGGGCACGCCGGCATGGCCGCGGGCGATATCGCGCGCGGGCTCGATGTGCCCCACAACACCATGTCGTCGCACCTTGCCATCCTGTCCCGGGCCAAGCTCGTGACGGCGCGAAAGGACGGCCGCTCGGTGATTTATGCGGTCGATCTGGATGGCACGCGGGCGCTGCTGTCCTTCCTGGTGGAGGATTGCTGCCAGGGCGAGCCCGCCCTTTGCACGCCCGCGATCGAAGCCACCCTCGCCGCGTGTTGTTCGGAATAATCGGAGGAAACGTCCCATGACGGCCGCAAAGAGCAACGATCCCCTCAACGTGCTCTTCCTGTGCACAGGCAATTCCGCCCGCTCCATCCTCGCCGAATGCATCCTCAATCGGGAAGGAATGGGCAGGTTTCGGGCCTATAGCGCCGGAAGCATGCCGGCCGGCAAAGTGAACCCCCTGGCGCTGAACCTCTTGCGCAAGCTGAACTATGACGTCTCGAGCCTGCACTCGAAGTCCTGGGAGGAGTTCGCGGGCGCGGACGCGCCCCAGCTCGATTTCGTGTTCACCGTTTGTGACAACGCCGCCAACGAGGTCTGTCCCATTTGGCCCGGCCAGCCCATGACCGCCCATTGGGGCCTTCCCGATCCCGCTTCGGTCCAAGGCACCGAGGCCGAGAAGGCGTTTGCCTTCGATGACACCTACCGCATGCTCAACCAGCGCATCTCGATCTTCGTCAATCTGCCGCTTGAGAGCCTGAATAAGCTCTCCCTCCAGAAGCAGCTCGACGCGATCGGCAAGGCGGCGTCTCCCGCATCCCGCGAGCCGGCCTGAGGCCGGCCCCATCGCGCCTGCCCGTCGCGTTGACAAGGGTAAGGCTGCCTCTTATGTCTCAACCGCGTTGATCCCCGGCATTTTTCGTCGTTTTCCTCATGGTTGACGAGCATCGGCCGAGGGTCGCCGCACTCAAGCAGCCAAGGACCTTACGGGCTTCGTTCGAGAGCCCCGATCGGCCCGGCTCCTGCCATAAGAGGCTATTGATCGATGCTTTCCTTCGGCACCTTCGCCACCAAAGTCTTTGGCTCCGCCAACGACCGCAAGCTTAAGAAATACACGGGCGCGGTCGAGGCCATCAACGCACTCGAGCCCGAGGTCGCCGCACTCACCGACGAGCAGCTTCGCGCCCGCACCGACGAATTCCGCAAACGCTTCGCGGACGGCGAAAGCCTCGATGACTTGCTTCCGGAAGCCTTCGCCACCGTCCGCGAGGCCGCCAAGCGCACGCTTGGCCAGCGCCACTTCGACATGCAGCTCGTTGGCGGCATGGTGCTGCACGAAGGCCGCATCGCCGAGATGAAGACCGGCGAAGGCAAGACCCTCGTCGCCACGCTTGCCGTCTATCTGAACGCCCTCGCCGGGCGCGGCGTCCACGTCGTCACCGTCAACGACTACCTGGCCAGCCGCGATGCTGCTTGGATGGGCGCCGTCTACAAGTTCCTGGGGCTTACGGTCGGCACCATCGAGCACGACCTCGGCGATGCGCAGCGCAAAGAGCAATATGCCTGCGACGTCACCTACGGCACCAACAACGAGTTCGGCTTCGACCATCTGCGCGACAACATGAAGTACTCCGCGGCCGAGATGGTGCAGCGCGGCCACTACTTCGCCATCGTCGACGAGGTGGACTCCATTCTCATCGACGAGGCGCGCACGCCGCTCATCATCTCCGGCCCCCTCGACGACCGCTCGGACTTCTACACCACCATCGACGTCTTCATTCCCAAGCTGGTTGACGAAGACTTCGAGCTCGATGAGAAAACGCGCCACGTGACGCTCACGGAAGCCGGCAACGAGCATGTCGAGCAGCTCCTGAGCGATGCGGGCCTGCTGAAGGGTGACTCGCTCTACGACGTGGAGAATGTCAGCGTCGTGCACCATGTGCAGCAGGCGCTGCGCGCGCATAAGCTATTCCTGCGCGACCGCGACTACATCGTGAAGGACGACGATGTGGTCATCATCGACGAATTCACCGGCCGCATGATGTCCGGCCGCCGCTATTCGGAAGGTCTGCACCAGGCGCTCGAGGCCAAGGAGAAGGTGACGATACAGCCCGAGAACCAGACGCTCGCCACCATCACCTTCCAGAACTACTTCCGCCTCTATGAGAAGCTCGCCGGCATGACCGGCACCGCCGTGACCGAGGCGGACGAGTTCATGGACATCTACAATCTCGACGTGATCGAGGTGCCGACGAACCGCGACATGATCCGCGAGGACCAGGACGACCAGGTCTACCGCTCGGCGAGCGAGAAGTACAAGGCCATCATCGAGCTCATCAAGGACGCGCAGAAGCGCGGCCAGCCCATGCTGGTCGGCACGACCTCCATCGAGAAATCCGAGGTGCTATCGGAGCTGCTGAAGAAGGACAAGGTTCCCCACTACGTGCTGAACGCGCGCTACCACGAGCAGGAGGCGCACATCATCGCGCAGGCCGGCGTACCGGGCGCCATCACGATCGCCACCAACATGGCGGGCCGCGGCACGGATATTCAGCTTGGCGGCAACGTCGACATGCAGATCGAGGCCTGGCTCGCCGAGCAGACGGAGAAGGGCAAGGAGCCGACCCCCGACCAGGTCGAGAAGCGGCGCACCGAGATCGCCGCCGACATCGAGGCCAAGAAGCAGCAGGCCCTCGAAGCCGGCGGCCTCTTCGTGATCGGCACCGAGCGCCATGAGAGCCGGCGCATCGACAATCAGCTGCGCGGCCGCTCCGGCCGTCAGGGCGACCCCGGGCGCTCGCGCTTCTTCCTGTCGCTTGAGGACGACCTCATGCGCATCTTCGGCTCCGAACGCATGGACGGCATGCTCAAGGCGCTGGGCCTGAAGGAGGACGAAGCCATCGTCCATCCCTGGATCAACAAGGCCCTGGAGAAAGCGCAAGCCAAGGTCGAGGCGCGCAACTTCGACATCCGCAAGAACCTACTCAAGTTCGACAACGTGATGAACGACCAGCGCAAGGCGATCTTCGAGCAGCGCCTCGAGCTTCTGGGCGACACGGATCTCAACGAGACCGTCGCCGAGATGCGCCGCTACGTGGTCGACGATCTGGTGGCGCAGAATATCCCCGAAAAGTCATACTCCGAACAGTGGGACATCGCGGGCCTGAAGGAGAAGGTGAACGACCTCTTCGGCCTCGATCTGCCGATCGACGAGTGGGCAGCCGAGGAAGGCATCGCCGAGGCGGAAATCCACGAGCGGCTGATCAAGGCCACCGACGAGGCCGCCGCGAAGAAGGCGGCACAGTTCGGGCCGCAGGTCATGCGCCAGCTCGAGCGCGCGGTGTTGCTGCAGACCCTCGACGGGCTGTGGCGCGAGCACATTCTCACGCTGGAGCATCTGCGCCAGGTGATCGGCCTGCGCGGCTACGGGCAGCGCGACCCGCTCAACGAGTTCAAGAGCGAGAGCTTCACCCTGTTCGAGCAGATGCTCGCCCGGCTGCGCGAAGCAGTGACCGGACAGTTGATGCATATCGAGCTCGCACAGGAAGAGGTACCGCCGCTGGAAGGTGCCGAGCTGCCGCCCATGGAGGCGCATCACATCGACCCCATCACGGGCGAGGACGAATTCGCGCTCGAAGGCGCCGGCGTGGGGCCCGGCGGCGCGGCAAAGCCTGCGCGCGCGCGAAAAGCCGCGAGCGCCGTGAACCCCGGCGACCCCACGACCTGGGGCAAGGTTCAGCGCAACGCGCTCTGCCCTTGCGGCTCCGGCAAGAAATATAAGCACTGCCACGGCACCTATAGCTAAGACGCCCATCCCGCACTAAAACTCGGGCGCGCATCTAAGCATGTTCGTGTTGCCCGCCTTCGCGGAGGGAACCGGAACGGCATCTCAGCGCTTTTGTCAGCGGGATCAGGGGAACGCTTCATTATATGACGCTCGATCAGGCGCTCGCCTTCGCCATCGTTATCGGCATGATGGGGCTCTTCATCTGGGGGCGCCTGCGCTACGACGTGGTCGCGCTGCTGGCGCTGCTGGCCACCCTCGCCGCCGGCATCGTTCCGCCTGAAAAGGCCTTCACCGGCTTCAGCGACGACATCGTCATCATCGTGGCGAGCGCGCTGCTCGTGAGCGCCGCGGC